>OLRE01000245.1_pt1 | contig 66654 bp, 84 predicted proteins | sample 1672461 | NCBI WGS metagenome assembly OLRE01 (sample SAMEA3136688, study PRJEB25190) | human gut metagenome | biome: human gut; feature: human-associated habitat; material: faeces | place: Austria | collected 2013
CCTCTTGCTTCGCAATTCACCCCCAACGGCACGCCTACGCTGCGCTCTGGGCGCACCGTCCAGAAGCAGAAAGACGGGCGGCGCAGGTCCAGTTCGCGAGGGAGAGGGCGTGGTTCAGGTGCGCGGAGAACCGGCCCGCGCCAGCCCCGCCGTTCAGGGCGCCGCCGGAGAGCCACTCTCTCGTCGCATCGGAAGTTGCGTCAAGATCATTAGTGTACTGTCCGTCCGCATATCCTGTCGAACTGGACGCATTTACTTCTACACCATGCCGCACACAAGGGTTATCAGGATCGTATCCCAGTTTGCTGATATACTTCCATGTAGCGTCTGTATCTGCAACCGAATAGCCGACCGGTACATAGTCTTCCGTTACTGATGTGGCCAGCTTCGTGCAATCGTAACAGATCTGTGGAGTCATCACATGATTTGTGATTTTCATAATCACATTACTGATAACTTCGTAGAATCCCAGGAACATTTCAACACCGAACAGGATATATGGGTATTTACCATTTGTATTGCTTACAGGTGATCCGCAGGATCCAAGAACTGTATCGCACGTTCCAGTTCTCCATGGCATGGTTGAAATGTACGTCTTTGCCTCAACGCTATCGCTGATCATAGATGATGCTGTTGAAAATGTGGTCCCTCCGTTATCAACATAAATCGCGCTGTTCGACTCATCGTATTCCTCAATCGCTGTGATCAGAACACGATTAGCTTTTGCATGCATACCTGAAATTCCTCTATCTATGTTTGGAGTTCCTTCATCTGTAAGAGACGTGGGGTTTCCAATAGAGACCACGGATCCAACAACAAAATACGCTGCCTGCGACTTTGAGACGATAATCCGCTCCACCCCGGATTCCTGCACCGTAGCTGCGTACTGTGCGGAATAACTTGTACATCCCGCCATAATCGACTGCGTATGCCTGGTTGCAAATGCCACCATGAACAAATTATCCATATGCGCTTTATCCTGGGCTGTTGTTCCACAGTACTGCGTTCCTTTTTTGCGGAAACGAGTGATCATGCCGTTGTGGCTCTGGTTATGATTTACCGTCTTTCCACCGATCGAATGTGGAATCCCAGAACTGTCATCCCATGCCATATATTTTGCGATCGGAACGAAAGGTCTTACAGACTTATCCGGTCGGATAGCTGCCCCTTCCGGAAACGATCCGGGATGGTTTTCATCTGAAAGAATAATATTCTCTCCGGTTGCGGTCACTTCCATTTGGATCCACTGTGTGAGGTAAAGCATATAAACATCTTTATCTTCATCGGTTCTGGAGAATTCATTGTCAATCCCTTTGATGTACTGCACGACGAATTCGCCATCAGCGTCCACATATCCATTTACTTCCAGTCCGTAGAATACGCTCTCTCCTTCAAAGTCATTTATTCCACGTACCGAATCCGTGGACGGAGTGGCCACTTTCCCAACAGCGTCATAAAGCCTCGTTCCTGTGGATGCAGGGCTTACGCTATATGCATCAAAATGCACACCATACCGCTTACCGGTTCGTCTAAGATTGAGCAGGAACAAAGCCTGTTCATTTTTTGTCTTGGCAAATACACTTACCGCATCACGCATAGCCACGTCATTTTTAATGAGCTGCCCGAACATGGCATTCATGAGATCCGCATGTACTGGATCCGTTGTTTCGAGCATGCGAAGCTGCTCATTGAATCTGGCGCCAGATATATCAAAATTCGCCATAATCTACCTCCATATGATAATATTTATCTAAAAAAAGTGTTCAACATGTTGCAAAATATCGAAATACGTTAGAAAGTATCATCACACTCAAATACAACCTCCATATCAGCATCCTTGCCCTTTTTCATAAAGGCTTTCATGGCCACCATATCTCCATCAGCATCGTAAATACCGATTTCCGAAATATAGGTGTTGGCCAATTCGGTTTCGGACAGAGTGCATTTATACCGGATGCATGTATCGGATATTACTTCATATCCATCTACAGCTTTCCGAAACGCTTCATTGTGCAGAGCGTTCTGGTCCGGGGAGTGCGGGACAATTTCGTCCGATCCGTTTACCCCGCCGGTACCGAAAGCCATACCGACAATTTTACTCAGCGGAGCTATGCCGGCTCTCGCCTCTAACATTTTTTTCTTTGCTTTTGTTGTTACTGTAGTTCCTGCCATTACAGGTCCTCCCTTCCTGAATTGAAATTATTTGTGCCATCGAAATTCAGCACCCCATTAAAGCGCGCAGCCTTCGACGGTATGTATAGCACTACACCAAAGTCCTCCACGTTCTCAGCATCCATGCGGTGTGTGATAGATACTATCTTGGGCGGCGACTCTTGCGAAAATGTTTCATCGCCATCAAACGATAGCTCTCCATCAAAAGTAATCACATAGTCTGTCCACAGAAAAGATGCTCTATGGACATCCCTGATCTTGCATTCATTCTCATTTTTTATTTCTACGGCCGAAATCTTTGTGTGTTCAAACAGCACACCCTCCGCATGATCGGCATCAAGGTTATATGTGACAGCCCTAAAATCTGGTGGACGAACCGCATTTAGAAGCGCCTCCCCGTCGAAAAGGTACCTGCCGTCGAAAGATGCGCCCCACCATGTAATCGGAATTCGATGGACCATTTTTACTAAAAGATCGCCGTAGTCGCTTATTTTTACCACCCTGTGGACAATCCGAAGGTTTTCAACTTTGATAATATTCGGAATTTCAAATGGTACTGCCATGCGAAAAAATGGCGGTTGCCGGGCATTAAAATATATGCTTCCATCAAAAAGATGCTCTCCATCCCACGTAGCGCCCCACCATGTGATCGGCAACCGAACCGTCATCCGATTAAATAGGATGTTCTCAACCAGGACAAAGACAGCCAAGCGAACATGCAGCTCATATGACGTATGTGACTGCTTTGCATCATTGATCTTATCAATTCCTTTCTGTAGACTGAATGCTCCTTCTCCTTCGAGATAAACAACGAATGTGTTCGGATGCGTTATCTTATTATCAGGTTCATGAATATCAACAACCTTTACATCGCACCCAAGGACGCTGTTCATCATCTTTTCCAATCTCCATGGTGTTATTGGAGCTTTTGTGTCTCTTCTATCCAGAATAAGCTTTCGACGTTCTTCCGGGCTTAGGTTTTCTCTGATCGGAAGTCCGAACTTCTCTTCATGATATCGAAGCCCCCATGTTGCTGTTTCCGGGAATGCCTGATAGGGTAATTCATCTTCAATGATCCGGCGGGCTTCATCCATCTCTATTCCCATAACCTGGAATATCCATTTCCCAACGTAGGACCTGTCATAAAATCCATTCCCGGTTATGTATCCCATCATTCGTTTTGCCGCTTCAGATGTAGGAAAGTTTTCAATATTCATCGCATTCCCTCCCCTCAACTAAAGTCAACCTGATCTGTTGCTGCATACTCGTCATTAGAAAGGGGGATATTTTCCTCTGCTCCGTTCATCAGGAATGTATCAAAATCAGACACTCCCGGAATATCTGTTATCAGAGGGCGGACTTGGTTGTAGACCAAAATTCCTTCCACTTTCGCTTCTGAGTATTCCTTCATTACCAGTTCCTTGAATTGGCTTACGATTGTTGGAATATCCGTAGTGTCATCATACACAAGGCCAGTACAAGTGTAAGATATTTTCTTTGTTGTTGCGGCTTCGACAGTCAGTTCTGCGCATGCGGTAGGTAAGAGCCGGAGCGATCTATCGTGTGGAGATACAATGTGGTCATACACCGCCTCTATCAGCCTGGCATTTGCCGGCTCCCCATTAGAATCTACAATGATCAGCTTTACAGTTCCCGGTCCATTCCATGTTGGAACAACGATACAATCGCCAACGCCAACGACCTCTTTTGCCCAACGTATATAGTCTGAATCGTTTCCGATAAACGTTGCTCCGTCTCTGAAGTTTTCCTCTTCGATACGTTCCAGAAGATCTTCATCACTTTCCACATCCGTTCCGCCAGTAATGTCATCCGGATTGTTTACGGTGGACAGCCCCTTTATACTTGTCAAGGCGAACACAACCGTATTCTTTTTTGTATTCGACTCTCTGCCTGCTTCAACGGCCGTAACCTCAACAGTCACGCTGCCATACTCCGGTATAATAGCCATTGAGTCAGCAGCATATTCAAGGGCCGGCGTTGAGTCGGTTGCTTCTGTGCAGAAGATTGCCCCGTCTGGAATAACAGTGCCCGGATCGCCAGTAACCGTTACCGATCCACTGGCATATCCTGCCGGCCTGCGCTCTATACCTGCCGCCGCCGCGTGCAAATCAAGCCAATCCCCCCATGCATATTGCGGAAACATTAACATCAAGGTGCGCACGAGATGAAACTGGATCAATTCTGATTTTTCTATTGCTGTCGGCATTGTAAAATCATACGGGAATCCGCCCGGCATATCATCAATTCCATCCGGAAGCGCATCCATCATACGCTGCTGTATTTCTTCCGGTTCTGCACCATCGACAAATTCCGGCGGAGTAAATTCATAACTCACACTTCTCACCTCCCATCATCATATCGAAACTTTGAATTCATCAGTATCCACTCCCTTTACAGTAAACGAGACGCTTACGGCTTCTCCAGACCATGAAAATTCAAAATTTCTTACATATTCTGTCCTTGGATTCACCATCAACGCCTCCGATATTGTTCTCTCTATCGCAGACTCAACCGCCTTTTCACTGTCCTCTGCCAGAGCCTCGTTCAATTCAGTTCCAATTTCGTCTGGATAAGCTGCGCAGTCATATCGCTGTGTAAGAGCCATTTTGCAACACCATACTTTATACCCTTCCACTCCATCGCACTGCTCCATCTGCCCTTTTCCATTGAGGACAAAATCCTGTTTTTCAACATCCCACGCAACCGTATAATGGTAATCCCGATCTAATTGATCTCCGTCATCGATAAATTCGGGGGATTCCTCCACGGGAAATAACGTATTTTCTTCGTCCATGTTTTCACCTCCCCTAATTGATCACATCAATGACTACCGCTTCATTCTGTACCCATGCCACAAGCACGTGATCACCCGGCGATAATCCGGGGACCGGTATGGAATGCGAATGTGAACCGTTGCCATATTCATGCCCGCCATGACTACCGCCCGAAGCTCCAAGAGACATACCTGTTACATGCCGGCACACTGTATAATCTCCATTTGGAATTTTTACCGGGAAGGTATTTGTTATCAGCCCATAGTCAGACTCTATTTTTCCAAAATCAAGAACAAGGGGAGAGTCTGACATGCTTTTCATTCTTTTATGAAGCGTCCTTGCCAGTTTGTTTGTTCCGGCATGTCCATCAAACGCCATCGTCATCCCTCCTTAATCAAATGTTCCGTCGTCCACCCATCCATATACATTGCTTGAACTGTCCACATGTATCAGGTGCCATGGGTGGGCTTTCCCCGATCCGTTCTTAATGGTTATTTTTGCTCGTCCAGCTCTTGCGTTGTATCCACGGGATCCCGCATAAGAGCTAACGTAATGTGTTCCGCCGTGGAAATTCACAATATCGCCCACATTGTAAGATTTTTTCTGTACCGTCTGCTGTGCTTTCTTCTCATATTCTTTGAATGGTACATGAAGATCCAGTGTCATGCTGCGGCTGTCTACATCATGCCTTATGCCAATAACATAGTAGTACGCATTCATGGTTCCAACCGTTACATGAACCAGGTCCCCTTTGCGCACCCATGGAATATCAGGTGCCTTTACAGTCATCTCCTCCTGAACTTCTCCCTCTTCATCGAGAATTGTCTGTGCCGATGTCTTAGCATCCTCAAGGCTTTCATCAGTTCCCCTTCGAACTATTTTCTGCCGTACGCCATATTTTGTACTACCGTTCAGCACAGCTTCCACCGCGCTTTTTCCATCATCATCCTCCTGACCTATCACTTTCACACGAGTAACCATTCCTGCAGTGCTCCTCTTATGTGTGGCATTGATTACATTTTCGGCCGCAAAGTGATATACGGTCTTATTGTTCGCATACGGAACCACATATGCTTTTCCTTTCCGATCTTGCACGACACATTTCACGCCGCCTTTTTTATAGGCATCGTCCAGTATCTCCATGATGACATTAGCTGGATCGTCGGATTTAAATGTTAATTTTGCGTGTGTTTCGTTTGGACCCTCATATGATCCAAGAACAATTTCATAGTCATCAAAAACTTTAGTCACGGCTGATTTTGTTCCGGTGCCTGCCGGGAAATAGAAATTATCCTGGCTCTCTTGGAGATTGTACAGCTTGTCATAACACTTTCCGTCAAACTTGTACCCGTCCGAAGAGTATGCCGGTTTCCAATCAATGATGTTCCCGCGGGCCACTTCGTCATCCGTAACGCCATCAGAAACAAATACTCCGACCAAACACCCGAGTTTCGCTATATCCGAAAACACTTCTTTTGATGACTTTTCATTTTTAGTTGTGAACGAAATCCGGGTGGAGAGTTCGTCTTCGCCTTGCTCCCACCCGAGATTTTCCACATAATCTTTTATATTGTACTGATTTCCCTTTTCGTCCATAATGACAAAGCGGTATTGAATCTTCGACAAATCTATCATTCCCCTGTCCTCCTTCTAATTTGGAATAACAAAAACTGTGCCAGGGAAAATCCAATGCCCATTGTCGCTATTTGCATAACCGTGCTTTTTTGCTGTTGATTCTATGACAGATTTATTCGCGCTGTATATCTTCGTCCACGTTGATCCTGATCCGCCGTAGAATTTTCTGGCAATTTTCCATAAGTTATCTCCAGACTTTACTGTGTAGCTTCCTTTATTTGATGGTGCCGCAGCCGCCGGTCTCGTTACCGTCTTCTTTACAAACTTTACGATTTTCAGCTCGTCTGTCGTGTAAACTTTCAAGGATCGGTATTGCACAAACTCCAGTGAATATTTCTTATTTCCGTATCCACCGTAATCAGTACATTCAAAGCTACTGATCGTAACATCGATATTAACATTGGTTTCAGTGACCATCAGCCGCAGAACAGTTCCTTTTTCCTGCCAGTTTTTCAGAATTTTTTCGCACTCTGCCGGCTTAATCCATTGTTTTACAATGGATTCATTCCTTTTCGCTGCTCCGAAAAATATTCCATCGAATGAAATCTCTGTAAGCTTCATCCCCTTTGGGATTTTTACCTCGCCATAGGACAGAATATCGTAAGACTGATAATTGGTCCGATTCGTTCCCTTTACCTCCTCTGGGAGGCTAGGAAAGATAAATTTGCTTTTACCGTTTTCAACTTCGGTTAAAATAACATCCATAAAGTGCCTCCCTTAACTACTTATCGGCATGTTCGAGAAAACTTCACCCAGGCGATCGGCAAGCTCGCCGCCAAGATCGTCTGCCAGTTCTTTCATGTGCGTTTTGATAATTTGCAGGATATCGTCTTCTCTCTGACTTGTTGACGATATCACAAACTGCGGATTTACAGTCACGCTAAGGTTTACTTCTTTGGTATCCGAGTTTTTCTCGCTGTCAATGACAGTCGAAACATCAGAAGTGCCGCTGTCGCTCTCTGATATTGGCTCTGCAAGGCTTTCTGTATTCTCCCATATATTTTTATTGGAAGAACCAGAGGAGCCAATAAAGCCTCCATCAGCGTGCTTTCCAACACCGAGCATTTCTCCAGCCTGCGCCCACAGTTCCAGTCCTCTTTGCCGCCGTTTGCTTCCAAGCGGAATGATTACTTCCGGTCCGTCCTCGCCCCACCATGTAAGCTCCGGACCATAAGCGAAACCACCATTTGCATGGCTTGAAATACTTCCGCTGACCGTTGCCGTTCCAGTTCCGCCACCGCTAAAACTGATCGTTGCAGATGGGTTTGCCAGTTTATAATTCGCCGTAATCGTAACGGTCGTTGTGGTCGAAAATCCTGCTGAAAACGCCGTATTGATCGCAGATCCGACGTTGCTGTAAAGAGTGTCTATCGCCCCTTGAATGGTTCCCATAGTCGCGGTAATTGCATTCGAGATACCGTTTCCAACAGCAGTTGTAACACCGGAATAATCCAGGCTATCTATCGAAGATGTGATGCTGCTCTGCATAGCGGCTGTAAATCCGCTCATATCTATCCCTTCGGTCGATGACAACGCCGCTACAATAGAGGTGTTAATCATCTGTGCGCTTTCCGAAAGATCTATTCCTTCAAGTGCGGCGGTTAATGAGTTCTGTATACCTTCCTGCAGTCCAGCTCCCGATTCGGCCATATCTACCGATGCCATGGCTTCTCCAAGCTTCTGATTCATCATCCCGCCGACCTCTGTAAGATCAATGTTTTCCAACGATGCGGTCAGAGAACTCTGCAATCCCTCTTGAAGTCCGGCATCAGTTTCAGACATATCCACGGACGACATCGCCTCTCCGAGTTTCTGGTTCATAAGGCTTCCAGCTTCCGTAAGATCCACGTTCTCAATAGATGAAGTTAACGAATTCTGTATGCCTGTCTGCAACCCTGCACCCGATTCAGACATATCCACCTCTCCAAGGCTCTTGTTAAGCTGATTCACCAGAGTTTCACTTGTCGGAGATAAGTCCACATTTTCTATGGACGAGTTCAACATATTATTTACGCCTTCGCTCATATCTACGCTGGTTCCCTCCAGTGCCGACGTCATCTGATCCGGCATTGACGCCGCGACCTGACTCATCATTTCGGTAATGGCTGCCTGTGTTTCTGCTGAAAGCCCATCCAGATCAAGCCATTCGGTCGCTGTAGCCAGATCCCAGTTTTCCACATCTACACCAGAGGACATTGCATTATGCATTGCCGTTCCGAGACGTTCTGCCACGGATCCCTCAAGATCCGGAAGTATTCCATCCAGTTCACTGCCAAATGCATCAGCAATCGACTGCAACTCAAAACTTTCCACTCTGACAGACAAATCTGTAATCTTTGCCTGGTACCCTTCTGTGAGCGCCTGTAACTGTTCATCGAACTGCTCCTGTGAGATAGCGCCGTTCTGAAGCTGCAAATTAAGATTCGTCAGAGAAACCTGTAATGCCTCATCATATTGTGACGCCGCTTCCTGTACATTTGCCTGAATTTCAGACACCAGAGAAGCGAAAGAGTCAGCATCCAGTGATGCCCCGGAGTATTTGATTTTTAAGCTCTGGAAACTTGCTTCCGTTTCAGCCTGACTGATCTGGTTTGTGATATCGGCAATCTGGTTTTGGAGATTCGTAATTTCTGCCTGCTCGTCAAGCGTGATCACTCCGTCTTCCAGTGCAACATTAACTTTCGCTTTCAGATCCCCACCAAGGCTCTCGATCTGAGACTGCAGATCCGAATACATCTGGTTTAGCCCTGTTGTCATATCGGTTTCATTTCCCGGCTCCACCAGAAGATCTATGGCCGCAGTTGCCTCGTAGTGCTTATCTTCGAGATACTGCTTTGAGCTTTCGATCATGGCATCAACAGCCGAAATATATTCCGATATATCTCCTTCATCAAGTTCCATGCCGAGCGACGCTTTCCAGTTCAGCTTGTCCATCGTCTGGAACGAGCTCTGTAGCGCCGAAAGAGAGCTGTCTGCCGTTTCCGCGGCCGCCGAGAATTTGTTCAGGGCTTCTGCCTGATCGGCAAATACAATCTGCTCCGCCGCTTCTTGTATCTCCTGCATAGAGAGTTTGATGTCGCCGAAGCTATCCCTGATCTTATTCGAGGTTGCCTCCTGCATCATTGCGCCAAACTGCTCCGCTGACACATTCGTATCATCAAAAGCCTCTTTCAGTTCTTGACTATCAAACTTCGCTCCCTCTAAAGCATACTTGCTCTTCTGCTCCAGATTTTCCGCCGCTGCCGCAGCTTCCTCGTAATCCTCTTTTACTTTATTTCCGCCAAACCATCCGGCGAGACCTCCAATTCCTGCACCGATCAAACCACCAACAACGGTTCCGAGTCCAGGAATAACACTTCCTATCGCCGCGCCGGCTGCTGCTCCTGCCGCCACGCCGCCGACTTTCAACCCAGCAGATGTTCCCTGTGCCTTTGCAGCTTCTTTATTTCCGGATTTATAGGAATTGTATGCGTCAAAGGCGTCCATTCCGCCACTTATCAGTGTTGCGCCGCCAACAACGCCGCCCAGTATCGCTCCTCCGCCGGCAGCCGCCAGCCCTGCACTTGTAGATGCTCCAGATCCAAGTGCCATTCCAGCCTTTCCGGCCAAGCCCAAGAGCCCGCTTCCAGACACATTGCCGACTCCGGCCAATTCATCTGCTACTGAGAAATTGCCAATCACTTTATTCAACACTCCGCCCGTGGCGCTTTTATATATACCTTTTCCGGCTTTGAACACACCGGATCCGAGGCTGAACATTGGGCCTGCCACTTTCGCGATGGCGGCAGCGGACAACAACGATGTAATGTCTGGTGCCTCTCCTCCCGGAAGAAGCTTTGCTGCGCTTGAAAGTGATCCCGTCAAAAGTGTTCCAAGGGCTCCTGCAATGCTGACACCGTTCATACCTTCAGTAAAGCCTTCGGCAAACTGGCGCCCTATGCTGCTCCCTTCATCAACAACAGATGAAACATCTATTCCCATCAAAGCCATAATTCCCGTGTAAATAGCCGTTCCAATGCCTACGCCTATATCACGAGCCACTCCGGCAACTTTCACCTTTCCCGATCCATTCCACCAGTCGGAAAACGGCTCTGCCACCAATTCATCCCATGCAATACTGATCTTCCCGAACAGGTCCGCATTCTGCCATTCATCCGTCGCTGTAAACTCGTCTATTTTTGACTTTGTTTGCTCCACAAAGCGATCAAAAGAATTCATCGCTGTAAGGAGCGCATTTTCCACATCCGGAACTTTGTCAGTAAGCCAGTCGAGCGCTTCCATAAGATATGGCTTAAACTTCTCACCTAAAGACATTTTCATGGAGTCAAGGGCTCCCGTGAACAGTTCAAATTTTCCGGCAAGATTATCCATCATGATATCCGCCATCTCCTGCGCAGCTCCGGAACTGTTGTTAATCTGCTCTGTAAGATCTGCAAAATCCTGATCAGAGGCATTTACGATGGCCAGAAGCCCGCTCATTCCTTCCTGCCCCGCCAACATCGCGGCATACTGAGCTCTTTCCGCTTCAGATAAGGCGCTGAATTTCGATCTCAATTCCTGCAAAGTCTGTGATAACGGCTTAACCGATCCATCAGCATTTGTTATGCTGATACCGAGATCGTTAATCGCATCCTCTGCCTGGCCTACGGGATGTGTAAGATTGGTCAGAAGGCTTCTTAAGCTCGTACCTGCCTGAGATGCCTTAATACCATTATTGGCCATCAGACCGATTGCCACTGCAGTATCCTCTATGCTATATCCCAAGGCGCCGGCAACCGGTGCCACATACTTAAACGTGTCACCCATTTTGGCAACATCGGTATTCGTCGCATTTGCGGCCATAGCCATAACATCCGCAAACCTCCCGCTTTCCTTCGCTGACATTCCGAATGCCGTGAGAGCATCCGTTACAATATCAGATGTGGTTCCGAGATCTTCTCCGGAAGCTGCCGCCAAGGACATGAGTCCTTCGATACCGTCCATCATTTCTTTTGCATCCCAACCGGCCTGTGCCATATATTTAAACGCCTCGGCCGATTCAGAAGCAGTAAACTTCGTAACCGCTCCCATCTGGTTTGCCTTTTCCGTCAACTGAGCAAACTCTTCACTCGTGGCGCCTGATATAGCCTTAACTTCGGACATCGCCGCTTCAAAATCAGCGTACGTCTGAACCGTGTCCGCAATACCGGCGCCCGCCGATATGGTAACGCCGGCCGCCACAAGCGGGCTTTTCAGCAACCCGAACACTCTCCTGACAGGGGACGTAACGAGATCTACCGCTTTAAGCGTAACCTTCCACGCTTTTGACGTCAGACTTTTTACATAGGTTATTGCCTGCTTTACCGTCGGCGTTATCTGGTCCTTTGCCTCGAGCAGAAGCTGATACTTTTCTTTCAGCATAGCAAGAAGAGATTTTTGCGTCTGATTTACAGACTTTTCAAAGCCAGAGGCCTTTTTTGAGGCATTATCAAAGCCGCTCCCAACAGATTTTTCAAATCCGGATACGCTCTTAGAGGCGTTTTCAAATCCCCTCGCAGCCTTATTTGCGCTGTTCACAGTATTTTCCATACTCTTCTGCGCCTTTTTCGCCGCGGAGTCAAGCCCTTCCATCTTTTCGGATATGCTATCGACAACCTGTCCGGTATTGTCTTTAGTCTCTATTGGAATCTCAATTTTAATAACCTTAGTCGCCACCCGCTCTTCCTCCTTTCTCGTCATCTTCCAGACGTATTCTCATAGACGCGAACATAAACGCCCGCACGCCAGCCGGCTTTGCATATACTTCATCTGGAGTTATGCCCAGCCGCTGAAAAATTTGGTGCAAGAGGGTAGTTTTTCCTCCTGCCCGGATCAGTTTTTTGCTGTTTCCTCCATCTTGTTTTCAACCTCTTCCAGGTTTTCGGAATCAAATCCGCTCAGCTTATTGATTTCATCAATGACTCTGTCTTTTTCTCCGCCCAGAAGCACCGCTTCGATAACATCAAGCGCAGTCACGACAAGAACGCCCTGCTTTCTAAGCCCGTCCCACACCTGCTGATTATCCCAAAGTTTTGTACGGTCCTCTTCGACCGTTGCATGGTAGATCAGTGAGGAACGGAATTTTGCATTGTCTGTCTCTTCCGCAAACTTGATGCCGATCTGCTTATTCCGAACATACTTTGTATACTTCTTGCGGCACTTGTTTGCTTCCTCTTCTCCAAGGGCGTGAATTCTGAACGAAAAGTAGAGCTTCCCTCCGCGAACGATATCGAACTGTACAATTTCGTCCGTCTTATAGGCAGCCGCCGCCAACATTCCGGCAATAAAATCGTTTTCAACCGTCAAAAGCTGCCCCTGTGTTTCCTTTTCGGAAAATTCTTCCTCGCGAACTTCCTGTGTATTTTCCATCTTTCCTGCTGTTTTTGCTAAGCTTGCCATTGTATATCCTCCTTAAAATACTGAAGGATGGCCGCGTGGCCACCCTTCGTTAAATTTGTCAATTTAGATTGAGAGTTCTTTCTGGAGATCCGGTTTCCCGTTGACGAAGAAGTTCCAGTTACGCTTGATAACATCTCCATTCGCAACGTTCTGGAGATCAATGTCGCCAGATGGGATACATTCTCTGTACACAACACGTTCTTCGGATCCGTTGAGGCCCTGGAGAACGCCCTGGAACACGAACTGCGGTGTCGTTCCGGACTTCATAGATGCCATGAGTTCGCGGAACATATCGATATCTTCGATTACAATTTCTGTAACGGTGATTGTGATGCCGTATGAATCGCTTGTCTCATGCTCCTGAGGATCTCCCATAGGTTTATACTTCACATTGTTGTATGTAGCCTTTGCCTGAAAAGACTCCATGGAAGCCAGAAGATCGCCGGTTCCATTGTAGAGTCCGGCGTCCTTGCCGGTACGCGCATGACGCGCATCAGATGATGCTCTTTCGTTAATAGCCATTTAGTTTCCCTCCTTTATTCAGTTGTCCTGCTTGAGAACTGGAATTTGTATGTCAGATACAGATGCTCAATGGAATCCTTGTCGATCACCTGGATATCCATGTATGCATAATCACCATCGGACTGATATGTGGTATTCTCGGATGCGGTACCTGATACAAGCTTACCTTCGTTGATCATCGCATTGATGACGCCCTGCAGCTGGCTAACAACCGTAGCCCGTCCGTTCACATCGTTATCCACCTTTCCGATCAGGGCATCAGCCTGATCGTTGCAGCGGGTGATCAGTTCGTATCTTGTTTTTGTTCTTCGGATCTTTTTCCACCCGTCATCCTGATTATCTGCCGGGCTTACCAGCGTATTGATTGCGCTGTCGATCCAGATCTGCCCGCTCGTGTTTGTGCTGAGAACGATGCATCCTTTCTGCTCTGCTGTAGAGATGTCTGTCGGAGTGAGGGCGTCGTTAAGTTTCGTATACCCTTCCACAACCGTGTGGGTAAGAGATTTATTGGACGCACACGCAGCAATCATTCCTGCGATCCTTGCCGCTACGAGGTATCCCTCTACAGGTTCTCCAGAGATTTCTGCGGATGCGTTTACTACATAATGCATCTTCTCACTGTTGAACGCAGCCGCATGTGCCATACGGTCCGTAAGCGCGACCGTTTTCTTTTCGGCCACAACCGCCATTGCAAGCTGTCCTGCATCGAAAATCCGATCAACAAACGAAGCAAGCAACTGATGTACGGCGGTTTCTTCCGTATCAACACACGCTACATTGAACCGGTAAGGCTCCGCTGCAACAAACGCTTCGCTGTATTCCGCATTACTTGCCGTAGGATCTGTTCCCGGAGTAAATGCCTCTTCGCTCACATCTGCGAGAACACCTGTTGCGCTTGCTACGATCTCGGAAGTAAAGCACTTGGAATTTACAAACGCATCGTTCAGCGCCTTTACTTCATCATCTCCGGCCGCGAATTCGAGCTTCTCAAATTCTTTTGCCCCGGAATAGATAACGCATTCTTTGAGGGATGAATCGGACAGTTTTTCTCTTACAGTAACCGCAAAGTCCTTGGCGCCCGGATATTTCGCTGTGATCTTTAATGCTTCTGTATCGCCGTCCTTATCAAGGGTAACTGTGGCCGCAGTTCCGCCTTTTCCAACGCGAACGCAAACGCATTTCGTTGCTCCTGCCCTAATCACTTCACGGATTGCGTTAGTCGAACCTGCAGTGCCGTACAGCTTTTCATACCCTTCCTCTGGCGTGATCTCTACTGCCTCCGCAAGTGGTCCGAAATCAGACTTAAAGAAGATTGCCACCACTCCATCTGAGGCGCCTACGATCTGGTTTTCGCCGACCTTCTGGATGTTAAAATATGTTCCCGGGCGAATTTTTGTTTCGCCAACAATAAATGTTCCTGCCATCACTTAACCTCCTTGCTCATAAATTTATTAACAAGCTCTTTCGCTTCTTTTACTGTCGCTCTGTCTTTACCGTAGTATTTCAGAGCTGCAGCTACGCACTCCTTGCGTGTTCCAAACCGGTCTGCGGCATTAGAAAGCTCTTCTGCACTGTACGCCGGCTCAACAGTTTTCTTCGATGCCTTTTCTTTCTGTGAAGTATTGGCACCGGTTGTTTTTGCTTCTGTCATGATGTTTACTCCTCCTTGCTTAAAATTACATTTTTCATGATTGCGTGTTCTTTCGCCTTGTATTTCAGCACTCCGTATCTTCCTGTCACATATAATTGTCCTGATTTCAGGTAATCAGCCTGACGATCTAACTGAACCTCGGATATATTCATCGGTGAATGATCCAATAAGATTATTCTTTCATCCACGGCAATCCTTTGTGCTACAGCCGCAATCATTTTGATATTTTTGGATTTATCCGGGCATAAAAGATGGACCGCAATCCTGCAGTCCATCCACGCCACAGTATTCATATTGTTTCCGTTCACTTTGTTCAGCGCGGTCAACCGGCAGTAAAATACCGGGTTTTCGGATGTATCCGTAATTTCTCCCAATCGGTCCACGCCGATAACTACGGCATCCGGATATAACTCTTTGATATACTGGTTCAAGGCAACAATAGGATCGGGATCCGTTGTCTCCTGCGGCGAATATTCCATCATGTCTATGGATATCTCCTGTCCAATCACATTTCCTTCAAGCAGGAATGGATCCGTTCTTGCCCACGCAAAACTGTACGGTCCGCCATCATCCGGGTAAATCAGGACATCCCTGAAGCACTCCTTAATAGCCGCCTCGATCTCTAAAATGACCAGAGAGGTGCTTTCTGTATAGGCGACGATGTTCAGAGCGCCTACACTGGATCTTTCCTCATTTGCCTGCATATCGCACGTAAAATTGATACGTGGGTACTGGCTTTTCCCTTTCCATCCTTCCTGCTTATCATCCGGAGCTTCTGTGTTGAATATGGCCGGTTTGTCTGCGTAAGTCGCGCATAGCGCCTTCAACTTTTCAGAATCAAGCAATCTTTTATAAATCAGGCTTATCAGATTCATCTCCTGCTCCTTCCTCCGGATATTTCACGATCGTCTGCATATCCTTGCTGTATCGAATTTCCCAATCCCCGTTTGCCACCTCGTCAGCATAAATAAAAAAGTGGTTCGTGACATTCCCAATCTGCGGTGGATATTGCACAGTGACCTTGTTTCCCGTAACGGAAACGACAAACCCTTGCTCCCCTTTGCTCCAGCTTTTATGCTTTGCATATATCAAGGTGCCGCGCTGTATTTCCTCCGTATCGAATACGTTAGTCGGATTCCTAATAATCAGCATATAAACCTCCTAAAAATCAGAAAAAATCGAATCAACCTCCGGTTCCACATCGTCCAAAATAGGATCCACGAATGGTCTTGCCTCCATTTTTTTCGTTCCGTCTTCAAGATATCCGGCATATGAAGCTTTGGAGTCTGCGTAAGCCGTTATAGAGATGCTTGAGTTCGAGTTTCCTCCATTCATTCGCACCCCCGTCTTCCACGCTCGTCGCAGGAAGCCCGTCCTCACCCCGGGAGGGTTTCCCGGTGATGATGGACTTGGGTTTGTCAGAACTTCTATGGCGCTATTCCGCATGGCATTTGACACGCGAAATGCCTTAGACATTGTCTTTTGATTTACCTCCCTAACCGCCTCGCGCACAGCTTGGCGGATCGCTTCGGATGCTCCTCCAGGTGTCATCTCAAATCATTCCTTTCTTCTGCGTAATAGATTGTTGCCACGCCCAACGAACCGGCATCATCTATGGCAAGCACAAGAAATAACCGGCTGTCCATCGCGAGAACGTCTCCCTTTTTGGCAGCCGGCCCATCCCAACTTACAATAGTATGGGTTAGGGAGTGCTGATCCTGGTCCCACATGTGCTTAGTCTTTTCGCGGTCATCAGTATCAGCTTCTGCCAAAACACCATTGACAAGAATCCCTGTATCCTTATATTCCACCACGGGAAGCCCGATGCTTGATATGTCAGAGTCTTTTCTTTTTACCAGGAACTCTTTAAAAAGATTTCCCGGGCGAAAATACATAAGCACATCAGCCACCCTCCCTCTCCGTAGACATCATACCGGTATAGAAATAAGGGCGTTCACATTCGTTTCCTTGTGCTGAAATAGCCGCCGCGGAAAGGCAGTTCTGTGCTACCGATGCTTTGAGCTTCTCGTATTCTTCCTGCCACAACTTTGCCCGATTTCCGAACTGTAACGATAGTGGACCCGTTTGTGTATCAACCTCATAGGAAAAGCGCCTAAAAATAGTCTCTAAGCAGGCCAGCTTTGCCCGCTTCCAGTTCTTGTGCATTTCAAGTATGGCTGTGTATTCTTCATCAGTAAGAGCGCAAGTTTTCTCCTTCCCCTCTACCATTGTATCGCCAAGCTCAAAACGCATAAGGTCTTTCCCTCGTTCAGATAATTTTCCAGGATCGTAACTGTATGCGCCTGCCATTATTCATCACCTGCGCTTTCCTCCTGCACATCCTCTTCAAAGTTGAGTTTTGTGGCGGCCGCTTCTGTTGCTTCTTTGATAGCTTTTCTCGAATCACAAGCATTAAGCAGTATCAGAACTTTCTCGTCCTCGATCTCCTTAATAGTCTCTTTTGCTTCTCCGGCGGTCATCTGCATTACCTCTGCGGCTTTGCATATCTGTTCTTCGTTACAGTGGAGAATCATCTTTCCATCCCTCTGGTTAATCGGGATTGCAAACTCAACCTGACCTATGAATGCGCCAGTGACGGCCGGTTCGCTCGGATCTCCCCCGCCGGCGGCGATCGCAATCACTCCAAGTTTCTCCTGCGCTTTGGGATTGATGACAAATTCAGACGGAATTTCATCGCCAATATAAAAGGTCTGCCCATTAAACGAACAGGGCTTTTTTGCTATCAGCCTCATAAGCTCCCTCCTTAAACAGCATCTTTAAAGAACATTCCAAGATCATCTGCCGTTTTCTTCATATCACTTGCCATAAGTCCTTCTACATATTCCGAATGTGTTCCATTTTCTCCCAGATAATTGAGGACCGGAAGAATCTGCCCGTCGCCAAGCATGTCCCAAGTGAAGATGTACCCTGCGCTCGGCTCATCAATAGACGGATTGTTGGTAGCATAACAGAGCAGGATTGCATTCGGATCTCCGATAAATCCCATGTCTGCATCAGCCCCCATCGCTGCCTTGTTCATAATGGACTGCATAACAACTACCCTTTCAGTGCTGAAGAGCTGGGAAAGAACATTCAGATTTACGTTCGCCGGATTCATCGTTGATCCGCCATATTTTACTCTTTCGAGGATTCCAGGATGGTTCTTCAGCGCGGTAAACACATTTGCCCCAAGCCCAATACGGTTTGGTCTGCGTCCAGTCAGCTCCTGCATCTCTGTTGCTTTCTCATCGAAGAACTTAACCGGATCCGAGTTATCATTGCTGAATTTGATAAACTGCTTTCCGGACACGCTCGTTGAATCAACACCCGTGTATTCGTTGGACCAGACTCCAGACTTAAAGAAGCTGCCCGCAAACAGTACATCCTGATGGATATTAGCCTGCTCAGCGATTGTCTTTGTCCTCTGCACTCTCGGATCTCTTGTCGCCGGTCCCTGGCGGCGCTGAAGATCCGTCTGTCTGATCTGATCGATCCCCATAATCATCTGGTCTACTTTGCAGTTATATGTTTCCGTGTGCTCGGATACAACAGCCGGAGCAACTTTGCCATATGCCGGCTTTCTCTGCCAACTGTCTCTCAGCAAATCCTCTTTGTCAAAAATGTAGTAATTATCGGATGACAAATCTACCGGGCATACCGGAAACAGGGATTTCGCAAAATAATTCGCTGAATTCTGGTAGTAGGACAGTGCCATGTTAGTCAGTGCGGTGTGCGGTCTGAATGCTCCCTTTGCAATCTCTGCCGCAATTCCCTTTGTAGTGTTTCTCATGTGTTATTCCTCCTTTTTCTATTAGCCTTCTCCACCGGCAGCCGCCGCTGCTTTCTGGTATTTGGTGATCTGGATGCAACAGTATTCGTTTGCCTTTGCACTGGATAATGCAATGCCCAAAACATAGTTTCCGTCAGTCGCTACCGCAGCAAGTCCGTTCGCTCCCGCCGTAATCTCCTGTCCTTTTGTGATTGCGGCACCGGTGAGAACGAAGCCGATATCCTTTACCAGAATGTCCACATCGTCCCCGATAGCCACCTTCCCGGACTCTGCTCCAGAGATGTCGTTGTAGCCCGCCTCGATAAGGGCGACTCCAACCGGAATATCCGTGCCTGCCGTAGCGAGAACAACATTGCCGTTTCCGTCATATTTCATAATCTTATTTCTGCAGTCGGCAATTTCAGCGCCTGCTTTTTCAACGATTGTTGCGGAATTATTGATCTGTGTTCCGTTAAAATTCTTTGCCATAAGTATTTCCTCCTTCCTTAAAATCCTGCCTCTTCATCGTAAGAAGCCAGTAACTCAGGGTTGCTTTCCCACGCTTTCGCGAGAGCGTCCGCATAGTTCAGGTCCGGATCTTTTTCCATATATCCTTTTGCGATAGACTCTACCTGCGCTTCAGATTTTCCCTTCGCAATGGATGCGTGACTTCCTCTTCCAGATTTCCCAATCTCGGAAAAGATACCGGAATTGTCAGCCATTGCAACCATAGAATCGAGGGTGGAGATCATATCGTCATAAGCGGTACCGCCAGCAGCTTTCAAAGTCTTCAGGACCGGCCCGAGCTCTTCCGCTTTCTTTCCGATAATCTCGTATTTCTTTGCAATTTCCATGAATTCTCTGTTTTCTGCGGACTCCCGGTATTTTCTAAGAGCCTCAATCTCCGCTTTGACAGCCGGATGCAGGCCTTTGAAGATATCCTCCTCCGGATCAGCCTGCCCAGTAACGGATTTTTTCGTTGTCTGCTTTCCGCCGCCATTATCAAGATCCTCTTCTTCGTCTGTGCTCGCCTTGTTGGCTCCCGGCTTCACTGTAGACTTTGCAACAGGATCATCCTCTTCTTCGATACCGTACTTCTTCATGATTTCCTCGTAAGCCGCCCTGTCTTCCGGGGTCATTTTAGATTTGTCGATTTTTGCCATTTCTTCAATTTCTCCTTTCTCGCTGTTCATCGCTTTCTCAATTCTTTCGTCCAGGCTTGTCCTGAACTTCTTTAAGGATTCGATATCATTGATGCCGATATCCTTTTTGATTCCGCTGACTTTTCCGGCAGCCCAGCTACTGATAGCATCAGCGATGATTCCGTCAAATTCGGATATGCTTTCTTCCATCATGGACTGCGCCGTGGATCCGTCGAGATCATCGTCGTAAAGAATCGACTGCAGGGAAGACTGTAGTGCATAACAGATGCTCCACATCTCATCAGCCACCTTCTGACGCTTTACCTCGGTCATCTTCTCACCAAACGTCTGAGAGTTGCCTTTTTCTATGGTTACGTCAGCATTTTCGGCAACTTCTCCCATAGCTTCATCGTAAAGCCCTGCCATTTTCGCAAAAGCGGCTACAAACCGCTTCAACGCCGACTCTTTCTGCGGTGTCGGCTCTCCTTCGCCTCTTCTTTTGAACAACTTAATATCAGCCTGCTGGTTTGCTCCTTCGTCAACGAAATCGACTTTTTTGACATTCAAATTTCTTAATTTTGTTGCCAATACCCTTACCTCCTTCCATGGTTTTTTATAAAACAAAAAGCGGGGTTACCGCCTTCTGAATTACCGTTATTCATTTCTTTTGGAAGCCGCTACGACGCACGCCAAAACAAATCCAACAAATGCGCCGATAAAGAAAATCCCAATATCAATCAGAATCTCCATCTTCCTCTACCTCCACTCTTTCAGCTTCGCCTTCAATCGAAAACATGGTATACGTTCCATCCTTTACCTTTTCCCACACATCGTCATCTGTGACCAGGAATCCGATCCACCATCCAACAGGAAGGGTTCCTTCCGGAACGCCCATCGCAATCATCTTTTCCTCCGTGAAAACTACGCTTTCAACCAATGTCGCGCAGTCGCCACGCTCATGCATCTCTCCGCCCTCCCTGTAGAGTCGGACGAAATTATATGCAGCTTTTTCAAGCTCTTCCGGATCTATCATATCTTCCTGCCAATCAACAAGCTGTTCTCCGTTTTCATCGATGGCAATGCTCGCCCACCCAAAAGCCAGACGCTTGTCGTCTTCTGACTTTTGTATCTTAAAGCGACCTTTCAACACAGAAGTCTCTTTTTCACAAGGTTTATCCACATTCACCGCTCTTTTTCCAGAGCTTTTGTGGATTCCTAAAATATCATACAGGCTTTTCATCACTGATCCTCCTTAACCTCTACATACTTAACAACGCATCTGCATCTCGGATGCGCCGGCGGAATAAGGACCCTTCCGCATTTTCCCACATCAAAGTATTCATCCATCTCTTTGCTGACACCCTCCACGCTCTCGCAAAATTTGCACACGTTATCCTGTCTGGCCGTCACCCATACTTTTTTCACATGCCCTATATATCCTCTTGCCTGGGCTTGCTTGATTCCCTGATGCGCTCCGGCATTGTATGCCTCTGCAAGTTCTGTCTGCGCAATCGTTTCAGCGCGGTATCGATGTTGCTTTTCGGCATACTTCAAAGCCTTATCCCTCGCCCTCCTGACGATATTCTCCTCCTTCATTCGAGGATGTTCTTTCCGCATCTGTTCCTTGATGTGGTTATAATACTTCAGATTTGCCTGAGCCTGCCTTTCAGTAAGCCCAATGCACGGGCGAATGACTCTTGCCAATTCATTTGGTGTGAGATCTTCTCGCACCGCCTTCATGGTAAGCCGCTGTATCGCTTTTTTCTGCTCTTGGACAGCATTTGTCACAAATTCGCTTCCCCGGTCCTTGATCCAGTTTCTTATGCCCACATCGGTTGCATCGAATTCAAATCCTTTGCCCCTGACTTCATCCAGTATAGCGTCACTGAGCTGTCCTGCTATTATAGCTTCCACCCACATCGGTTCGAGGGTATTTACCACGAATGACGAATAGTCCTTCGACCAATTCTGGAGATCTTCCTCGGATACATCTCCATCCTCAATCAGTTTCCGTATTTCCTTGTATGTAATCGCCGCTGCCTGATCTGCCCAAAACCGTGTAAGGACAGATACCGGAACCGCCGCAGTATCCGTTATATACCGGTTCAGCATATTTAAAAGGCGAAGATTTTCCTTGCTCCGCTTCTTCGCTTTTCCTAAAGGTTTTGGTTTTTTGAAGATATACATAGTTCTCTTCTACCTCCCCAACCTTCTCTTCGCCGCCTCAGCGGTCTTTTCATCTTCGCTTTCGTCTATTTCGTCTTCCTGGACCTCACTCTCGTCCGTCTCCGGCGGTTGGCTTTGATTCTGCTGTTTTGTTCTGGCCGGATCCTCTCTTCTGCTATCCGTGGTTCTTTCCGGAAGATGACCGATCTCCCGGACATAATCCTCCAGGCCATCATCAGGAACAAGGATGCCTATACCGGCCATGTCTTTAATGTACTGTCCTGCGGATTTTATATCAACATCTTCGATCTCTCCATGTGTCATTTTTGGATAATCCGTAATGCCGTTGAAGTGATCTCCGTTGATATCGATAAGGGCCGGTATACTCTGGTTATTGAATGTCTCGCAGATAACATCCAAAAAAGAGGATATCGCAACAGAAAAAAGCTCCGTTTTATCGGAGCTAAGAGCAAAACTTCCAACCTTATTGTGCCCAAGCATGAGGAAGTCCGCCAAAACTGTCATAGCTATCTTCGTGTCATACCTGTTGATAATTGCATTTGTATCAAACTGTCTGGCGCCACCCGTGCTGACCAGTTCAAATTCAAATCCGTGCGGCAATACAAGCCCTTCATACTCATCGCGGCGGACCGATTTCACCATCTTCGTGAGAGCAGCATTTATTTTTATCATTTCCGGATCCGTGTCATCCCAAATATCCGTTCCATCTGGAACGTGAAACACCGGAAGACCCGCCAGATCTCGCTCAATTCCTATCGCCTCAATCTCCTGGATTCGACGTTTAAAGTACCATGGTCGATACGCATTTCTTAGTATGCTGCGCCCCTCCGGATTGTCCTTCGCGCTTTCCGTACGAAAAAGCATAGCTTTTTTTATCGGAATTGTGATAAACCCATAATCCGGCGGCGGCATCTGTGTCATCCCAATCAGGTTGTCGTGCTTGTCGTACTCCCATTTGTATAGCGTATCTTGGCTACGGATCGGAAGCTTCTGCCAGCCTATCAGCCCGTCGGAATATTTGCTGTTAGTCCTCGGATTCCTTGTTTTTCCCATCCGGCGTTTGTACACAATCTCATGCAGGCTCCATCCATAGACAAGAAACGATAAGATTTCCGAAATTGTATCGGTCCATGTGCTCTGCATGTCATCCATGCAAGATTCGATAAACTCTGCAGCTTCACGATCTTTCGCTGAATCTCCGCCAGGTTCAATATTCCACACCGTGTGCCTGATCAGCATCTTGATGGCGAACAGGATAGCGCCGATGGTATCATCATTGTTTGCCATTTCCCGATACACCTCGACTCCGCGTATCCCTTGCAGTTCTCGCAGGAATTCTTCGTGGAACACACCATTCCACCGCTTCTGCCCTATGCGGCCTATTTCCGCCATTCTGACCCCTCCTTTCTTCTAACGTTTTCTCGTCTTTTCTACCCGTTTCTGTCCTTGCAGCTCTGGTTTCGTAGTGGTTTTATCAAGCCAGGCAACTAAACCTCTGCAGTTCGGCTCCTGTTTTTCAAGCATGTCGGCCGTATTTCTCAGTGCTACGACTACCAATGCAGTGTCCGCAACGGGATGGCCATTCAAAGCCTTTATAATCTTGTTCTGGTAGAAATTTAGTCCATCCACAACAACTCCGGTTGCTTCCGGCAGTCTCTTTTCCTCAATCAGCCGGTTTCCTTTTGTGACATACGCTTCTTTCTTCTTCATTATGCCCACAGATATCTACCTCCTATTTATTTCTCCAGTAGCTGCTCTTTCCAAGGCCGGCAGCACTTTCCTGATTCGGAGCACTTCCGGTGTATTTCTTGATCTTTCCAAGATATACAGATAATGCCAGTGCATCTGCGCGGTCCGGTGAATCCAGTCCTCGCTTTTTCATTTCCTTCTTGCTTTCGACCTCCAACTTTCCGTTGCTCGCGAGGAAATACTTCCGGGACGAAAGCTGTGCGAATGTCTCCTGATCCTCCTCAATTTCGACTTCTTTGTTCTCCATGAGGTCCTTCAGCGTCGCCCACATGTGCGTGGTCAAATTGTTGTAATGCTCTGCGGCGTCTTTTCCCGCCTTGGTGTCAGTTTCTATTTTCTCCGCAGCATTGATCGGTATAACATACAGCCGTCCAAGCCTCTGTTCTCGCTTTACTTCCCTCAAACGGTCGGTAACTCCGCCCCCAAGACCGGTATCGTCTATATTTACATAGATCCTTCCTCGATAATCCGGATATTCTTTGAGAACTTTCTTGTACTGCCTGACAATATCTCCTACAGTGCGCATCAAGTCCTGCCCTCGCCTATTCGCTACGATTTGTAGCTTTCCTCTGGCGTTTCTGTATATGACTGTTTCATCGTCTCCAAATCTCGCAACGTCAACACCTAAAATGATGTACGGCAACCGCTTATCATCTGGAAGTTCAAACAAACGGCTTCCGCATAGCTCTATCGTTGAAAGAGCTATAAACACATCGTCCTCTTGGTTCGGGAACTCTCCCCTGACACGAACTCGCACCACGTTCGATTCCCACCCATACTTCCTGATCAGCGAATCAATATTCTCTTTATTGGTCCGCTTGCTGTCTGCCGATGATACAGTATGGCACTTATATAAGGCCCGATCCCGTGTATGGCTATCGTAAAATGTTCCGGAAGTCTTGGTCGGGTTGCCGCACATAAGCAGCTTATTGTTCTCTCCTGACAAGGTACCGAGGACAGCCTCCATGATCGGATCTGCTACGCCGGACGCTTCGTCAACGATGAACAGCATATTATCCTCGTGGAATCCCTGCATGTTCTCTGGCTTTGTAGCAGTCCTCGCTACCCCAAACCAACGCTTTTCATTGCCGACCATATAAACATATGTCTTTGTCCATTTTAGGAGCCTGGAGAGCAAAGGAGAGTGGCTCATCCACTTTGAAATTTCAGACCACAGTACATCGTGTAGCTGCTGTTTCGTTGGCGCCGTTGCCACAATACGAGGGTACGGAAAACAGGTAATAAACCACAGGAATACCGCAGCCTCCAGACCGGTCTTTCCTACGCCCTGTCCGGACTTAATGCTGACTTTCGGATTGTGCGCCAGATCTTCGGCAGCTTCCGCCTGCCATTCATCCGGTTCAAATCCAAGCACTTCCCGGAAGAACATCACGGGATCATCGCGCCAAAGCGGTATGCTTTCATCAAGGAAATCCGACAGCCAATCCATATTATTGTCCATCCTTTTCCCTCCTTGCTTTTATGACGCTCTCCGCCCAAGTACGCACCAGTTCGTTGCCCTTCGACTCTCCTGCGATCTTCTCCTTCTCAAATCTGAGTTTTGCAAGAGCATCTACAGCTTTTGTCTTTTGACTTTGAACAGAGGTGAGTTCCTTCTCCAGACGCGCAACCAGATCTGCCGAGGAAGAGGTCATTGTCTGCAGACTGTAATGCTCTCCGGGCAGCCGATCGCCTTTCTCGACCTTCTCCTGAACCCGGTTGTCGTAAAGTTCTCTTTCCGCATCGTCTTTGAACATCCTCTTTTCCTCAAACTTTGTCACGCCGGACACGTAAACACCGCCCTTTGCTTCGCGGTACTTGTTGATTGCTTTCATGATCCTGCGCTCCCGAACTGTAAACAGCATGATCTGGTTTATCAGTATCTCTTCCTCGTCCTGCGGCATTGTCTCAATGAGCTCTTTTTCTTCATCGTCAAGCGTATCCCAATAGACAGCGGAATATCCTCCATGCTTCAGGGCGTTCTGTGTTCCCTTCGGGGCTCCATGCCCTTTAGCGTTCTGCTTTCCCTTGCAATTCTGGTTTCCGGGCTGTCCGCCTCGTTTACGAACGCTCGCTTTTTCTGATCCACTTTTCTTTTGCGAACGCTCGCCTTGTTTTTTTTTACCGTTTTCATCCCATTTCTGGGTTGACTTCCATCTTCGGACGGTTCCCTCTGGCTTGCCGAGTTTCTTTGCAATATCAACAAGAGCCATGCCAGATTTGTACAACTTTTCCGCCTCTATGCTGTCAGGGCTTCTTGCTCTCGGCATTGCCATCACCTCCCATATCGTATTTTTTTCGGATATGAAGCGACCGGCAGGCTCTTCTCTCCGCGCCGCCGGTCTCTGTTCTATATATGCTATAACAGCATAACATCAAATTTTTGTCAGATATTCTGCTTTTGAGAACCCCGTGACTCCTTTGGTCATCATGTTCAGAAAATCCTCTTTCGAGAAGTCTGATAACCGGAAAACCTCTTCTGGTTTCATACCGAGCTGCTTTCCGATTTCTTCTACGGTTTTCCCTTCCCCCATAAGCTCTTTTACAATAGCTTTCATAGGCTCCAGAAGATGTGTACCCCTTGCTCTATTGTGCGTTACAGTTCCGTATATATCCTCCGACCGTTCCGAATGTTCAACAACAACTATCGGCACTTTCCCGTTAAGCATGGATTTTAATGGCTCATCGCCAGATACGGTCCATCTGTGGAACCCGTCGATGATCGTATAATCCGGCCGGACAACAATAGGAAGTGTCCATCCATTTACTAAAATAGACTGCGTTAACAGCTTCAAGTTTTCTTTTGAAACTTTGTTCGGGTTATAATCATTTGGTTTGAGCCATTCCCTCGGAACCCATTGCAACGTGCTAAGCGGTGCAGTCAGTTTATTGTCCATGTTTGCTTTCCTCCGTTTTCTTCGCTTTCTCAATATATTTTCCATAAATCCGATGATAGAGCGCCCGGAACGTCCTCATTTTAGGATCTCCGGACACAAGGCCTTCGTATATATGCTTAAAGTCTTCCGGTGTAGCAATGGCTGAAACTTGAAGAAAGAAATTCCTATATCTTTCAGCAACATGCCTCTTGTGCGGTGTATCAAAATACACATCCATATTCCCGAACATGTGCAAGAGTTCCTTCTTGTAGTCTTTTTCCGGCTCGGCTGCCTCCATTTCCCGTCTCTTTCTGCTACTTCGGCCGAACATCTCGCTATCCCAATACAGCGCCGCCAGATATGCATTCGGCTCTCTCCGTATGATCCGCTCCATGAGGTCGGGATAATACTCATTCATCTTTACAAGCGATCTGGCTGTATCCACAGAAAAGAACTGCGACACCCTAAGCTGCTGCTTGGAACTCCCGGACTGCCAAAGATAAAGGTATATCTCCGGTATATCGACCTTTTCCTGTTTCAAATAAAGCCATACGTCATTATTTGTCCAGTCGTAGATCGGAAATACCTGCCGCTTGTTCGTCATGGTCTTTCCGGCGCGCGTCATTGTGGCGATATTCTGCAATCGCTGCAATGATTCTGCCGTCCGGATCCCCACCATCGTAATTCCGGATACACACGTTCTCGGTAGAAAATCCTGGTACGCATCGATCCTCGGTCTCAACAATTTATGGCTTCGAATTGCAAAGCTCGGTGGACGCCTAACCCATACATCCTGCTTTGTAGAATCCCAACATATGAAAGATTCATCATTCGATAGCTGATTGAAGCAGTTATAGTGTTTTACCTCCACGCAAAACCACTCGAACTTCGCCCCCATCATCATGAATATCCGTCGCCACTTTTTTGTCATCTCTTCCATACACGGGAAAATAGCCTCCTCGTCTATAAACTGAACCGTAAGCTGGTGCATGTCTATTTCTCCACGGCGTGCAAGGTTCACGAGGAGCTGCGCCACGCAAAGACTATCCTTTCCCCCGCTAAACGAGAAGAATACCGGTAACCCATTCCGAAATACGTTCTTTATTCGTATCTCGGCCGCTTTTACAACGTCTATGCTCGATTCGCACCGCTTTACAGCCATATCCGTTCACCACACTTTGGGCAGATTACGAATCTTCCCGTTTCAGCCGGTGTCTGGACCGCATCTGCATCGCCATCTTTAAATTCCGGATGCGAATCAGGAATCTGATCGGCGGTTTTCTCTTCCACATTCTCCGTAGCTTCTCGCTGTTCCCGCCTCTCATTCGCTTCTTTTATCTTGCGAACTTCCTCTTCATCAAGAGTTCCATACTCTGATATCTTTTCGGTGATTTCATCAGCATCCGCAACCATCTGCTTCAATATTTCTTCATCGAATCCGGGGATATCCAGGTCTCCATCCAATTCCTCCAGAAACTCGTTCAAGGTATCGAGGTTCTCAATCCCCAGGGAGAAGATTTTATTGTCAGCAATCATCAGTTTTTTCTTCTGCGCTTCGGTAAGATCTTCATACTTATAGACCAACGCATCCTCTTTGTTCATTCGCAGGAGCGTCTCATACAGGCCATTTCCTGCCAAGATGACGTTGTTTTCATCAACAACTATCGGCCTGATCTGTCCGAACATCCGGACACTTCGCTCAAATTCCTCCAACTGCTTTTCTGTATGGATTCTGATATTTCGTTCCGGTCGAACCAGATCTTTCAGTTTCATGGTTAATTGTTTCATAATTTTCCTCCAAACACTTGATTTGAAGGAGCATTGCGGCCATCTGCAAATGACCTATAGCGAATTAAGGAAATCTGCGGCGCTGCCGATCAGCTCCGCCGCATCACAAACAATACTTTTGTCAATCTCATACACTTCTCTCCATCCATTTTCTACGGACCCCGTCCACTGGCGCGCCGGCCATGGGTGCGTTCCGCATAAATAGCCATTATGCCATTTATAGATCGGAGGCATCTTCACGTTATAATAATGGATGTAGGCTAATATCTCTTCATGGCTCCACGTATCCAATGGACTGTACCTCGTGATGCCTTTTCCATTGGTATAGATGTTTGATCCTTTCCCGCAGTAGTTTCCGTCCGCGCGGCGCCGTCCGAGAAGAATAACGTCCAACTGATGTTCTTTGTAGTATTTTTCCTGGGCCCTGTGCTGGACTATCGAAAACCATTTCGCTGCTGTCGCACTGTCTTGCGGGAAAAGCATATTCGGATGCTTAGACAGCCACTCCAGATCCTGTCCTGTGTTGATAATCTCGAGCCCTTTCGGTTTGTGGCGATCTACCCACCGCCGGAAAGCCGGATATTCCAAATCGCAAACCGCCATCATGCAGTCGTTGATCTCACTTTTTTCGCAGATCTCGCCAAGCACAAGGCTGTCTTTTCCTGCGGACCATGCATACGCCGCTCTCTTTCCGGCTGTCATTTCCCTTATTTCTTCCACAGTCACGCGCACTTTCTCGTCAAATTCATCTTTTGGAACCAGTTCTTCAATACGTTTTCCGGCTTTCAGCCACTCCTCATTCTTTATGGCTTGCTTTTTACCTAGCACTCTTTCCATTTCGCACCTCCAGCTTTGTGACCATCATACCTACAATTCCACCAAGGAGCACTGTCGCAAGGCTTCCAAGGGTTTTATATGGTCCACTGTTCAAAACCGTTCCGTAGGCGAAAATAGGAAGCCCTACGGCCAAAGCAGCAACAACTCCGTACTGGATTCCCTTCGGCGTAAACTTTACTCCTTTCAGCGTCAGAATCGTTGGAAGCAAAGTTGATGACCGGAGCGTTCCATAAAACAAAAACAGGTGTGTCACCGTAAGTCCCGGAACATTGGCGATCGCAATACCCACGGCCAGAAGCGCAACCATTGCCCATTTCGTCCTTTTCAATACCTTTCCTCCGGAAATATCCGTCACCAGTGAAGATACAGCGCATAGATTGCTGTCTACCGTGGACAAAAGCCCGGATATGATCATGTAAAGAAACGGAAGTACGGCCCACGCAGGCATAAGCGCCTTAATCAATTCAAAGTTGATCACGCCGAGATCCTGCGCCTGATAGCCTATTCCGGCTCCGGCGAATCCAAGGATCCCCATGGAGAAAGGCACTACGCCAAACAAGATTGCCCCCAAAAGAAACGCATGTCCGATGCGGCTCTTTTTAACAGCAAACGCTCTCTGCCAAAACGATTGGTCTCCGAACGGACCGGATAACAATCCAACCGCCGTTGGCAGTCCAAAAGACAGAAATACGTCTATTCCTTCTTTTGACCAGAAAGACGTATATGTTCCAGATATCCCGTTTATCCCGGCCGCAATTCCTTCCCCGCCTACGGATCTGACCGCAACGATAAGAAAGGAAATGCTTGCCACCAACATGAAAACCATCTGGATTGCATCAGTAAGCATAGACGCCTTAATTCCGGAAATCACGGAATACGACAATGCAATAACCGCAAGCAGTACCGTTACAATCTCAAACGGCAATCCAGTCGCAGCACTTAATACCTGGCTTCCCGCCAGAAGCTGCACTCCAGTAGACAATACCGACAGTCCAATTAGTTGAAACAGGTATACCCTTTTCACTCCATCAGACTGGTATTTGTCGCGCATATATCCGGATAAGGTGATGCCTTCCGGCATTTCCGCCCTGATCTTTTTGGCGAACGGTATGAAAATAATCAGGCATAACACATTTGGCGCCAAAAACCAAAAAAGCCCGACAAACCCATTTGTATACGCTTTTTCCGTTGATACAAATAGTGCCGGTGCCCAGATCCATGTAGCTGCTATACTCAAAGCAGACATTATCCAATTTTCTCTTCGGTTCCCAACGCAGAACCTCTCTACGTTTTTCTCCTTTTTAGTAAATATCAGCGTGGCGGCGATCATAATCACCGCGTAAATCGCCAGAATTACTAATCCATTCATCTGAAATTCTCCTTTTGCATATTAAAGGAGCATCCGATGTCTTACTCTTACTCTTCCCCCTCTCCAGACTATACTGAAAGAGCCACCGGCAACCCGGTGGCTCATGGCTTATGATAAGATTTTACTCCATTATCATACTCATTTTCCGTTATTAAGTCAAGTTTAAGTTAACGCTTTTCGTTAATTTCTCTCAAGCCTTTAAAATCAATAAAAACGGAGTCCGTTAATTCCAAAAAATAAAGCCGAAAGTCGTTCCTCTGCTGTCTTGATATCATCATATATCGTAACCTTGCTGACGCCGAATTTTTTCGCCAGCTCTGCCGCGGATGATCTCTCCTTTGTGATGTACATGGATTTTATCACCTTATACTGTCTCTTTTCCTTTCCGCTGTACTTTCCGCAGTACATCCGGTATACATCAAGCATCCGATCAACATGAGATATGATAATCCCCGTACGCTCTGCAGACTCTTTGATAGAATTCACGATCACCCCATCGCTCGCCTTCATGCTCATAAGATCTTCGATGACCTCTGCCGTTGACTTTTCCGAATGCTCTTTCTGATAGACCGCTTTTGCGCAACTCTCCTTGAGCATCCTATAATTTCTAAGAAGCAGCCTCGTGTTATGCAGCCGCCGGTCCTTCAGCTCTTTTTGTTCTTTTTGATGCGCCTTCTGCAACGTGTCCGCGGCTACAGACGCTCCCGCAAGTGCTGCTTTTGCGATCATCGTTTCCACTTCCTCTTTTGTGAGTGCTACGAATTCAACACGATCATTCATGTCCATGTCAATTTTACCTCCGACTATTTGTATATCGCTCTCAGGACCCCGTCTTTATATGCCTGTTTTTCTTTTTCCGGCATATCAGATCCTTCCAACGCCGCATCAAGTGCCTGTGCTGTTCCGCACTCCGGGCAAATCAGCGTTTCGTTATCTATTCGAGACAGGGCCGGTACCCCTTCATATTCTCGGTTGCAGATCGGGCATACCTGCCTCCCTTCTGGAATTATTTCTCCGCACGCTATGCAATGTTCTTCCATCAGTTTAACAATCCTCCTCTCTTTTTTCTTCTCCAAACATGCCGAGCTTGAATCCAAGCTCCACACATCCTTGTACGATGGCTTCGAGTTCTATCCCCGCCACATGGCACATGGTAAACTCTAAAACCATTTGTCCGTTTTCTTCTTTCATGTTACAGAAGAATCCCTTCTCAATAATTTTCTCCTCTCCATCATCGTAGTGTATCGTAATTTTATCCACTTCACGCTCTTTGCTCATGCGTTCTCTCCTTTCTGTATGGACATCTGTGCCATACACAGCATACTTTATACATGTTTTGTAGGTACTTCTCGTTCGTGCATTCTCCCATCATGCCCCTATATTCACACTTCCCGCAATAATCTTTGTGTGTGGGGAATAAAACAATTTCACCCATTCTGTCCTCCCTCAGGAATGGCGTCAGGGAAATCAAATATGGTCATTTGCCCTGGGAGCTCATCTTCGTTTACCGGTCCGCCCGAATCAGCCGTAGAAATGCCGCTAATCTGTGACCAGCACTCCGGTCCATATCCTCTTCGCATGCTTTCCGGATCCGTTAACTTCTTTCCGCATTTCTGACATACTGTATACATTGTCTCTCCTCCTGTCAGTGGGTTGCATCAAAGTTCTCCTTCGCCCACCTATTTCCAGTGGCGTACACCCTTTCTCTGGTTCGCTCGAATGGGCCCGCTTTCTTTATGCAAAACTCTTCTTCGATGAAGATCCGGCTTATGGCCGCTTTAAACTCATTGAATGTCGGTGTTTCGCCAAAGCCAAACCTCGTTTCTATATCATTTATCCACGCCGTGAAGTTGTAAATCCCCTTTGTCTCGGAAAAAGAGAAGCTCACACTCATACTGTTTTTCACTTTCTCCCGTTTGTTCCAAATACCTCCCGAAAACCCGACGTCTCCATCATCTGTCCTGGGATGTATGACTCTTAAGCTCCATTCCATATTTCTTGAAAAATCATCATACACGGTATCCCTCATATATTCAGCAAGCTGTTGCAGCGTAATATCATTCTTCACGATAGTTAATACCTCCTCTTCGCTTCACTCAAGCTGGCCATCTGCCTTTTTTGAAGGTCTTCGTAGAACTCTGCATTCGCATTTGTCACTTTATAGCACATCTTCTCTCCAAAAAATATGATATATGTATCTGTGAGCAGCTCATGGAGCACCGTTGTATATTCTTTTGTCATCGCGCAGCCGCCCCATGCAGGGCTTCCGTCTTCAGTAACATCGAACCCGGTGCATGTGCTCCCCCAAATCTGCGGAAACACCACAGCATCTATTTCCGCATATACATACTTCTTATTCTTTTTCTTCTCTTCAAAGATCTTTAAGAACTCTTCATCTCGAGACAAGGCTGCTCTTGCTTTGTACTCCAACAGTTCCAAGTTTGGGTATCTTGCATTCACAATATCACGCTCCTATCTGTATTCTTTTCCGGTACGCTTGTCCTTTAGGACAATCCGGCCAACAACCTCGAATCCTGCCAGCTCCGCGGTCTGTTTCATAATCGGAATAAGGTTACTGATCACGGCCATTCTCTCCGTCTCCCGCCGGTTCTCTTCTCTTCGGATATTTTTCCATGCCGATCCGGCTGTAGGATCCGGATATCCTTCCGCATTTTTTCCCATGTTGTCGGACATTTTTCTCTTCCTCCTCTCTCAGTATCTGCTCGCCCTGGGCGCGAATCAATTCCGCTGCTTTATTGGATATATTTTTCATACCTCTGTCATTTCCTGACGGCACGATTCCGGAAGGTAGCGCCATTTGATAACATCGCCATTTAATGCGCCATTTGATCCATACCATTCATTTATAGTCTTATCAATCCATAAAATGTCAATATACATGTCTGTCTTATTCTCGCGTGTGTTCTTAAATTTCCATTTAGCAATAACTTTTATCCCTGCTTTCGGCCTCCGCTCGTCTGCTAAAAACCATCCGTCATTCATGTGCTTTAAGATAATTTCCGTTATTTTATCGAGTGCAGAAAAAAACCTACTTGGAATCTGATATGTCTATCTCCAAAAAGCACCTTTCCACGTTCTTCATCCATTTCTCTCAGAATTTCTTCTAATTCTTGAAATATAAGATATTCTCTGTTTTTTTCAATGGATACTGTCAGTTGCTGCTTCCCCATCGCTTCCAGACACTCTTCCACGGTTCCGATTTCCCGATACCGCTGAATTTCATCAAGTGCTTTCTTTGCGATTTCCAATGCTTCGTTGACATCTCCGGCATGATCGAATCTACTTATTCTTGCCCCGAGTATTAATTTGGCTTCTGCCTCTGTCATATTTTCACTCTCCTTTCATTTGTTCTGCTACATAATCGTCTGATATATCATTTTCTTCGAATTCCATAACACTGCGACCGGATTCCCGCATTCTATGCATTTTACATCGAACATATCTTCATCCATATTTGTCATGTACTTAAATTTTTTACCACATTGGCAATTCACATAGAGCGGTTTTAAATCATGCAATGGTGTTATGTGCCCACACCCGCACCGGTATTCTCTTATCCCTTTCGTGCAAAATCCTTTAACCTTACCGCACTTTGGGCATTTCATATAAATAAATCCTTTATATTCCTCTTCCGGTTTCTCTGCCTTTTTTTCTTGCTTTGGCGCTACATGTGATTCCGGATTGTTATCCTCAGTATCTGGTTGTAGTAACATGGCGACAATCTTATTAAAAATCCTTTCTCCCTTCTCTTTCGCCATTTCTACAACTACATCTTTTCCATCCGTTGAAACACTAATTTTCATTGCTCTTCTCCTTTTCTTTCTTTTTCTTTCCCTTTGCATACTTAAGGGCCAGTGCCATTGCTTCTTCGCCTATATCTCCCGCAGCTTCTTCTCTCTGTCTCTTCGTCAGGCATCTCTCTTTCGCCGCATCATAGTCATATTCGATCTGTTCCGAAAGCCGATCTGCCATTTTAAGGAATTTATCTCGATAATATGCTGACCATTGAATATCGTCCGCTCTTATTTCGTCAACCATTTGGACGTAATCCCTTAACATACAGATGATCAGCACTATGTCGAGATAGGAGCAGCTTACAACGTAATCGCACATGAGCTTTAGATTTATTGCTTTCTCTATCATCACCTGCTTTTGGTCTTCTTTCGACATTTCTTCCTCAACATCATGGAGAAACTGGAAAAGAAACCACAATCTACCTTCTCTTTCTTCCATCTCGTTATCCTCGCGACTAATCATCTACTTGCGCCGGCCGGTATAGATCCTTTCTATCTTCTCCGCACCATATCCGTTCCCCCTCTGGAGTTTCAAGCGTTACGATCCCGTCTTTAAACCGGTACCCCTCAACAACTCTCCCTCTTTTCCATTCTCCGTCGATAAACATCTCTGCTTCCTGCCCAACAACGTGCGGAAAGATTTCCTCGTTTTCGCGGAGCTTTTGGTCTATGAGCGGTATCAAGACGCGAGGAACGCAAATCATATGCATCCTTGTCGGTGCTTCCACTATTTTTTTCAGCATGTGTATGTAGATTTCCTCCGGAGTGGCCTGTTCAAGCCACTCCTCTTTACCTTCTGTTACTCTTTGGACTATTTCCAGACCATTGCACTCCTCGGCAATTTCGTGGATTAACGCACGCATTTCCTCCGTAATCTCCCAACCGCCCTGCGGCGTAGGGCGCAGATCATATTCCAAAAGCTTTATTACCAGATCATCTATTTTCCTCATTTTGCTGCTCCTTTCAACCTTACCGGAAGAACCAGCGCTTTCATGTCTGAATCCTCCGCCTGAACAATCATCGGCGTAGAAGGCGACGAAAAATTCAATGTAATATTTTCGCAAGTAAACGCCTTTATCGTTTCCAACACCAACCTGGAATCAAATCCAATGCGGATCGGCTTTTCGATCGGGCTCTTGAGCATTATCTTTTCACGATAATTTGTTACTTTGTCTTGCAGAATCACATTGATCTCCTCTCCTTCAATATCGAACTCGGCAGGAACGCTTTCATCCGTACACATCTTCGCCCTGGTCATGGCCCCTATAAGCTCCTCCCTGTTCACAATAGCGTAATTCTCCATATTTACGAACATCTTCTGATACGGAACAAATTTACCGTCACGGATCCGGGTACGAATCAAGTATGCATCGGTCTTGAAAATCGCACTGTTTGCATCGTGCGAAAGTGTTATATCATCATCCATCCCCATTGAAGTAAGTTTCTTTGCGGCTGTTTTTGGAACGATCAGCTTAAGTCCGGAAACACCGGATACAGAATTAACCTGATCCCAACACATAACATGTCCGTCTGTGGCCGCAAGGTTCAGATTGTCATTTTCTCCTTCGAGATATATTCCTTCAAGCTCCGGCCGCCCCGGCGACTTGTCGGCAGCTGCATAAAGCGCATGCGATATCGCCTCCATCAAAAGTGTTCCCGGAAGAACTATTCTCTCTTCCTCTCCGGTTTCTGTCTTATCATACATAAAATTTTCCGCCGGGAATGACTGATAACTGTTTTTAATCTTCTCTGTCTGGATCGTCACCACATCTTTATCGTCGCAGGTGATTTCCACATCACCCTCCGGAAGATTTTTTATCAGGTCAAAAGCCTTCATCGGCACAATAAACGATTCGCTCTCCGCACCCTCTAATTTGACCTGTATCGTCATTTCTCCATTTGCAGCTATTGCATAACCTTCTTTGATCAATACGCCTCCCAGAGCGGGAATTTGCGGATTTTTCTGCACAACGCTTTTCACCTTATCGATTGTCCTAACCAACTCATATTTTTTTAACTTCATGATCTGCCTCCTTCCCGGAGCTCTATCCCATCCAAAAACCGGAGAACCCCATTTGAATACCTGATTTTATATGTTTCGAGATCCTTTTCGTCCATGTACTTGTGACCGTAGATCTTTTTCATGTCGCGGAAGACCACCCATGGAACACGGTAGAAGTTGTCCAGTCCTATTGATACCACCAAGAAACACATCGCCCCGAGTTTCATGTATCTTTCAAAGCAGTTCTCCTGTTCTTCCGTAACTACATCTCTCATAATTCTCTCTTTATCCGTATGCTTCGCGTCGAACAATACCATGGTCGCATCCATCAGTATCCCTTTAAAATCCGGCTGCGCCTGTTTCGCAAAACAGCAGATAAACTGTCCTCTTTTCCGATCATACGGCTTTAGTACCCTCATTGGCTCCGGGGTTTTCTCTATTACAGAAATCCCCTTTTCTTCGTAAAACTGGCAAGCTGCACTGATCATTCCTTCAAAATATTCTCCCGACGCCCGGGATCTGCTTCCAATTAACGCCTTACTGTATGTATCCATGCTCTGTTGCCACCTTCAGTAATTTATTGATTGTAACCGCTCCAATGCCTGGGATTTTTGATGTCTGGAGCTCTGCGAGAAATTCTTGCGTTCCTTTTTCGCTTCCGGCCGCCTTCTTTCCACTGTTAAATCCCTCGCTCCGCGCTTTTTCCACGCGATCTTCCACGTAATGAACGAGCTGTTCATCCGTCATCTTTCGCATCTTTACCGCCTTTTCGTGGATGCGAACTTCATCCTCTGTTCTTCTGCAGTTCCGTTTACTCTTTCCCATGTTTTCTCCTTTCTACTTGTCCTCCAAGCCTTCAAGCGGAGGAACCTTTACTCCATGTTCTCTGCACCACTTCACAAAGCACGGTTTGCACATATATGCAAAAGCATTTGTCTTTCCGCCTCTTTTGGTCCGCGCTGTAATGGATACCATTTTATTTTTCTCTTTCCGTTCGTGGCATTCCACGCATTCGCCCATCAGCTTTGCAAGAATTTTCTCACTTTTTTTCCTTACAAGAAGCCGATCCGGGAACTCCCGCTTCATAGCGTCTTCTCCAACAATCTCGATAAGGCTGTCTTTCATAAAGACCGGTGTCTTTTCCTGTTCTGCCACGGCAACGATCTTCCGGATCCACTCCGGATCTGGAATGACCTTGCCCTTTCTCCGTCCGGTTTCGGCTCCGATAATTATCCAGTCCGTCTGCCGGAACAAAAGATTGTGCTTCTCTGGGAGAACATCTTCCAAGATCGGCTCGATACTGACAAATGTATTACGCCGCGCCGGCAAAAAATTGAATCTGTGCATCTCTTCTTCGGTTGTTATGGTCACTCCATAAAACATGTTTTCTCCTGCCGGAAGATCTTCTAAGTCAGCATAACGTTCCGGATTCTTTGTAAGAAACAGGTAATTATGCTGATCATGAGCCGCGCAGCATCGAAACACTTCATCGATCCATGAGTCCGGTACCCAATCTCCATACAGGTCCGCCATGGCTCCAACAAAAATGTTCTGCCCCATTTTCAACTTGTCCAACGTATTGAAGCGGTATCTGTGCAGCGTCGGCTCAAACCCAAACGGATATATAATCTGCTTCCCGTTTTCACCGATGAACGGCTCGTCCAGTATGTATCCCCCTTCATCCTTCCGGTATTTATCTGTCCTCGTAATATTCAGTCTTACATTCCCAGAAAATCTAAGACTCATGGTCCTTGCATAGCAATACTCGCATCCGCGTCGACATCCGGTGACAATGTTCAGTGTGTGATCACACCATTCTATTCTGGATCGGTTCATATTCCCTCGCCTCCTCCATTCGCGGTAGCTTATCGAGCAGATTGCATGCTTCTTCGACGGCCTGTCTTCGGTAATCTAAATGTCCGTAATCATCTTTAACTCTTATCAGAATTTCTACAATTTCTCCTATCTTCATCTATTCCGCCTCCCAATATTCAACTGTGTATTCCATCTGTGGTTTTGGTTTATTTTCAGTTCCCGGAACTATGCGTCTTCCAATCTTCACCGCATATCCGGCTTTGGCCAATATCGATACCAACTGCAGTCTGTCTTCTTCGCTCCACTGTGCAGAACCTTTCCGGATGCTCCTGATTATGTTCGTGGCCATATTATCCGCACCTCCTAAGTCCTTTGCCTTTGTCCTTTTCTATGGTTTCCAACATTTTCTTTTTAAAAGCCTCGGTGAACGCTTTTACCTCTGGCGGCATTCCGCAGTTTCGTGACCCCCGGCACTGCACGATATCATTATCTTTCCACTCCATCGTGAAATACGGTTTATCCGGTTCCTGCTCCTTCCGGATGAAGAAAATATTCGTTTCCCCTCTGGCCACTCTGTCAACATAGGTACCAACGCAATGATGCAGGGCAGCTCCCTCCGCCTTAATATCCTCCGCACTAGCAGGTACAACCAGAAGCAACCCTTTCCCTTTGATTTGGAAAGCATTTTGAATATTCCCGTTCTCTCCCAAGATTTCTTCCAATGCCCTCTTTGTTTCTTCCATCCGTTTCTTTGCTTCGCGTTCTCTCTCCGCACGTTTCTTTGCTTCGATTTTATCTAGGTTTTCTTGATATTCTTTTGCAGTCCGATCGTGAACCTTCTTGAAGTTATTCGGCATATAAATAAACATATCGTCCAGATCGTAACCCAGCTCTTTGCACCATTTCAGATACTCAAGCCAATCCTTTGCCATGTTTCGCTTTCTCTCAATCCGCGGATCTTCCCTCTCTCGGTAACGCATGTATGAATACCTCCAGCACTCTCCTGATTCTCCGATCGGATATTTTTCACTTTCCCTCGTAATGTATTTCATAATCTTGTGGAGTGTAGCTTTTCTGTTCGCCTGCTTCAGGAGTTCCGTGTTGCAGGTAAACGTCTCGTAATATTCCTTTAACTGTTCAGGCTTGAACTGCAGTCCGATTTCCTGCGCCACTTGCAAAAGGCGAAGTTCGTAATGGTCTCCATCAATCGCCTGGAGCAACTTGGTATTCACTTTGTTCAGCCCCAAAATCTCATATATGGTGGATCCTTTTTCCCTGATTTTCCCTACCATATTTCCTGAATATCGGCAATTTATAATGTCTCTCGCCAGTCTGTTCAGTCCCATTTTGCAGATCCATTCCAACTTGGGGAACTGTATGTACTTTGAGATTGCATCCTCATACCGCAAAGCTACTGTTGGCATATTCCCTGACAGCACTTCTAATGCCGAATATTTCATCGGGGTATGCTCCCATGCCGCCGGAAGATTGCCCGGATATAAAATACATTCCATGCAGGCTATTCTTCCCTGATCAGGACACCATCGGCACTCCCCGCGCTGCTTATATACTCCCCACTCATAGGATTCATATTTTGGTTTTCCTTTCGGAAATGTATATATTGCCCTGCTATATTCGAATATATCCTGTTCAATCCGGCTTTTATCGATCGTGAACTCCACATATTTATCGCTCCGTATTCTCCGATCTGCCCGAAAATATCGAAGGGCGAATCCCTTTTCCATTGGATCTACATACAAGAACCAACGTTCATCGGATATCCGTCCCGGCATCTTCCCCCTTGCCTTAATCGTTACACGGCTTCCGCAGAAAGGACATATCCCCTTTTCATTATTCCGAAGCCTGATATCTTTTCTCTTAACCGTTCCGATTTTCTTACAGTGCGTGCATTCGCATACAGCCTCGCCTTTCTTCTCCTCTTTGTAGATCAGGTACCGGCTGAAGCTCATTCCAGTCTCCCATACCCAGTCTTCAAATTCTTTGGGTGGCTCTTTGATCGGATTCATCACTGTGTCTATCTTGTCAGTCTCTTTTTTATGCCGCTCCGCAAGCTTTCGATCAAGAATCTCCTGTTGGAATCTATAAACTGCTGTCCATGGTAAATATTCATCATCCGAGTTTACATATTCCTTAAAAAAGTCTTTGATGGTCTTTACTTCTTCGTCAGATCTTATATGTACGTTTACTTTATATCGACTTCTTTTCAACTCTGGATCCCACAAATACTCTGTAAAGCTAAAATTCCACATTCCGGCGAACGATGCCGTATACCACTTTGTCTTTGACGTTTTCAAATCCTGTGTGATATAATCCTCATGTGACAGAAATGTCCTAAACTCTGCTTCTGTATTTCCGCCAGCCAGTCTTTTTATTCTAAAGAAATTCAGAAGCAGAATCTTTTTATCTTCAATCAATTCCGCCGTAACCATGTGATTCATGCTTTCCAGTTGTTTTGCATCATTAATCATCCTTTGCGTTGCACACGGTCGCGGTATTTTTGACAACTTTCTCTTATCCACTTTTATCGCCTCCTAGAGCAAATCAAACAATGACATCTGGCCTTCCGGCTCTTTATTCTTCGGAGCTCTGTCGTTCTTTTTCTCCGGCTCCACAGTTTTCTTTTCTCTGTCATCCTTTTTACCGTCAGTTTTCTTTTTCTGTTTTCCGGATCCAGTTTTTTTCTTCGCCGCTTCTGCTTTCCGTTTTGCTTCCTGTTCCTTACGCTCTTTCTCCTTTTTCTCCTCAAGCGCTTTGTCATCCAAACGGAAGTAATCCTCCGCCCATTCATAAACCACATCGTCACGTATAGCTGCGCAATTTCCTTTCGCCCGCTTCCGCGCCTGATCCTGGATATACTTAAAGCACTTGCTCCATGTTTTATGTGCTTGCGCAACATCTTCTGCCATCCCAGGATCCTCTTCGCATCTCTTAAGCAAATGAGTAATAATCGGATCTGCAAAATCCTTGTCCTTAGCCTGTTTCAGTTCCTCTTCCAACTTCTGCTTTGCTTTAGCCAATACGTCTCCGGCATTCGCCTTTTTTGCAGTCTCCACTTCTTCCGGAGTCGGAGCCGGAATATTTCCGGTAACGGCATCAGCAAGTGATGCAGTCCCCATTTCCACAAATGAAGAATCCTCTTCGTTCTCCTCTTCCTCGCCCCGATCAGATTCATACTCCCTCTTCAACCGATCATTTGTCACATCAAACAGTGTGTTTCCATCAGCATCATAGAATACCGTGACCGCATCCCTTTTGAGAATTTTGTACTCTTTTTCCCGGATCGTAACCTGGCATTCTTTCTGGTCGCTTGAATATCCACTCTCCAGATACTTTTTAACCACTTCATTCCATGGCCAACCGTAGGTGTTTTCGTCTTTCTGTTCAGTTGTAAAATGCCTTACATTTTCTCCCATCTTTTCTCCTCCTTATCGTTAAAATCAAAAAACATGTAAAACCGTTCTCTTCCCCGCTCTGCTTCCCTGTATTCATTCCATCCAGCTTTCCCAAGTAAGAAAAATAACCGCCGATGGGCCCATGGACCTATCCTGAACATTGGCATAATCCACAATTCCTGTCCTTCTCTCTCTTGCGGGAAAAGCACATGTCCTGTTACGGGATTTGTCAGCGTGTCTCCGATGCAAATATATCCGGCGCATCCAAGCAGCGAAAGCTGTATGTAGCACATCATTCCCGCCACCCGGTCAACATCCTGGCCCACGAACACAACATGGTTCTGAAAATTATATTTTGACAACTTCATCTCACTTACGGTAGCAATCAGTGTTGCGCCCGCCCCGCAGGCAGGATCGCAAACACTTATATATCCCCTTTGCTCTATCTGCTCATCCACATCGCCCGTAACAATATTTGACATTGCCTTGCATACGCAATAGGGTGTGAAAAATTGTCCTTTCCAATGATTTCCAAGCTCCAATTCCATGAACAATTCTCCGAGGAAATCCTGTTCCGGGTTTCTTTCGAGCGCTTCGACGATTACTGCCATGCACTGTGCCGGCTTATCTACACCGCCAAGGCGCTCTGCACATTGTTTGTACTCCCTCTCCCTCTCCAAATATCGAACGCCCGCCTTGTCCGGATCTGTGGAATTCGCCAGAGAGCACGCTATCATGCTAATGAGATCTGCCCAAACCTGCCACGCACTCCGGCTGTAGCACATTTCCCGAAAGACTTTTAAGAATTCCTGCTTTGTTCCCTGTATCTCTTGCACTTCTTTCTTCGCCTTCATCGCAATCCCTTCTCCCTCATGAGCCGATCTATAAATTCAGGAGTTGATACATTTCTTGCAGAGTCTGGTTCTTTGCCCTCGATTTTCGGCGTTTTCTTCTCCTGTTTCCTGCAGCTAAGCATGTACTCTGATTTCTTTTGCAGTACAAGCTCCGGAAGTCGGCTGTCATTGATCTTGCGCTGCACAATAGCGTCATAAATCTTGAAGAAATGTGCCCGGTTCGCAACCGGATTATCTCCCAGGCATAATTCCCGGAATCCCATCCGTTCCACAGCTTCCCTTGTCGGACCAGACAGGCTTTCCACAGCCTCGTCCGACCGGTAATATCCGTATTTCTGGATCGCACGCTGCACATCGCCCCAGGCTTCTCCGGCATCTTTTATTTGTGGCGATGTATACTCCGCGCATTTCGCTCTTATTTCTGCAATCTGCGGGGGATACGTCTGTGTTGCGATCAGCTCTTGAAGTGCTGTCTCGCAGATCTTGAAGTCGATATCTCCAAGCATTCGGTACCACAACTGAATACTGTACTTATCAGGCATGATGTTAAACGTCGGATACGCACTTTTGATAGCAGCTCTTATCACATCAAACTCCTGTGGTGTCATATTAATTTCCACCTCCATACCAATCGGCTGTAGATTCCATGTACTGTCCGGTTGTCATTCGGCGATTGTCCGGCGCCGCAGATCTCATGGCCGGTGCTTTGTCCTGTGCCCGTCCAAGCCAACCGGTAATGAACCGCTTGATCCCACGCTCTGTCTTCCGATTTTTCGGATTGCTGTCAAGCCACGCATACATCTTGCGGAATTCCTGTTCCACATCAATAGCGGGATACAGTTGGCGAAGAGAGTTAAGGTAATTGATCGTAACATCGAAAGAACCGGATCCCGTCACAAGGGGGAGGGATATGAATACGTTCTGCTCGGAGGTTATTACCTCCGGGCATATAGTATCTTTCTCTATCTCTTTATCTTTCTCTATCTCTTTCTCTATCTCTACGTTACGGTTTTGTTGCTCGATGTTGCTTGTTGTTGCATTTGTGTTGCATTGCAACGCTTTTCTTTCTCTGCATAATCTTGATCGTTGTGTACTTGCAGCCTCCGAACCCACCATATTCCCACATTCCGTCAGAAGATATTCCGTTTCATCAACCAACTCCATTAACCCCTGTCGGATCAGGAAAAGAACCGTTACCTTGACGTTCTCGGAATCCTCATCGAGTTCTAATGCCAGCTCTTCGTAGAAGTCGTCTTCCACCCCTTCAAAATAGATTTTCCCGTCCTGCTTCATGGCGATAAGCAGCATCTTGAGGTAGATAATCGTATATGTATCCCCGCCGGCGATCTTTCTGAGTTTCTTGATCGGCTTCTGCCGGAAGAATCCCTCCGGCAGTTTCAGCCAATAGTATCGTTTTCCCATTCAGCTATCCTCCTAGTAAATTACTTTTGAGCCATCGTCTGTTTTTATGACCGTGATACTCTGGCTAAACCTTGCTTTCATTGCGTCGTCATGCGTGATGGCCATAATCTTGACATCAGGATAGCGGCTGCGTATTGTTTCAAGAGAGTCCACGTACGCCTGCGCTCCATCATCATCCAAAAACGGAGGCTCATCGATGAACAACATTCCAAGCTGAATTCCGGCCGCAGTAGCCTTAATCTCTGAAAGGGCAAGGATCACAGCCAGAGAAGCTTTAACCTTTTCCCCTCCGCTCTTTGATGCGTACGGCAAGGTGGTCTTTCCGTATTCAGCTATCAGCACATCCAGAGTGGCTTTATCTCCATCCTTGCCTTTTACGGTCCGCTCCATGACGAACTCAACTCCCATAGTTCCGCCGGTCATCTGGCCAAGAATATTGTTTGCCGTATCCGTGATGTGAGGGATAATGTTCCTAACGATCTGATGCGGAACCCCGTCCTGACTGAACGCCTGTTTCAGTACATCATAATGCGATGCCAACTCCGCCTCTTTGGAGATTTCTATTTTCAGTTCATCCATTTCTTTTCGGATCTTCATCACATCTTCCGAGCGCTGAATCAGGATACCTTTTTGAAGCTGAAGCTCCGAAGCTCTTTTCTCAAGATCCGCTTTCTTCTTCTCCAGCTCATGTAAGTGTTCTTCTTTTCCCTGTGGGATGCCGGAGAGCAGCTCCTGCTTCTGCAAGAAGTCCGAAAATATTTTCGTCCATTCATCGTTTTTCCGGTTTTCCCGTTCCTTCAGGTCTGACCGCTTCTCTTCCAAGTGTTTTTTTCGTTCTTCGTAGACCGGAATATTTGTTTCCTGATCTGCGTATATCCGAAGCTCGTCAACGGTTCTCTTAGCTTCCTCATATTTTTTAACGGATTCCAACAGTCCGCAAACGGTTTCCGTTATCTTCTGGCTTTCTATTTTGACCGTAGAGACATTTTCCATGCATGAGCCTATTGTTTTATCATTAGACTCTTTTTCGCCTTCCAGACGGGCACGCAGTGCCTTCTTTTGTTCCGCTTCCTCTTTCTTTTTCTGGAACAACTCAAGCTCAGAAATTTCCTCCAAAACTTTCCGCTCTTCTTCCGGCGAGTACCCAATCTCGGACATTTCCTTTTTCTTGCTTCCTGCATATGCAGCGTAATCTTCCTTTGCAATGCGGATGGCCTCCTGCATCGAAGCAATATCTTTTTCGACCTGTGCGATTTTGCCTACATCCTCTCTCGCTTTCTCGAGAAACCGACATGTGGCATTCGCGATATCCGGGCATCCGGAGTCTTCCATGAAAGCCTGCTGTTTCTTATATGCCGCAAGATCGGCCTCTGCAAGTTTGAGCTGCGTAGAAATCTGATGTACAGATTCCGTGACTTCTGCATGTTTCTGATTCACCTCGGACGAGATTGCAGCACAGCGGTCCTTTTTCTCCCGAACGGCCGTGAGTTCTTTCCTCTTTTCCTCCAGTTCAGCAAGCTTCTTGTCGATCAGCGATACATCGGCATCCTCAATCTCCAAAAGCTGCTCCTCTATCCTGCGGTTTTGTGCCTGAGTGGTATTGATGATGTTCTCATAGCGTTGGATCTGGGATTCCTTCTCTTCCAAAGATCTTTTTCCAGATTCATACTCTGCCACCACCGGGGCAAGATCCGTTACCATAGTTACTGCTCTCTGATACTCCTGTGCTTTTTCACGTACCATGTCAGCATTTCGGAGGAAAAGCTCGCAAGATTCGATTTCGCGCTGTATTCCTTCTGCTTCTGTCCTTGTTTTTTCCAGTTCTTCTTTTGCTTTCTCGGATGATTCTTTGAGGCGATCTACTTCTTTCACCGCTTCAAGGTACCCGCTCACCTGTTCTTTGCATACCTCAATATCCTGATCGGTCATCTTGCGGATGTCCGACAATTCCCCTATCTCTTTCTCGAGACTTTCCAGTTCTTTATCCGGATCTCCTTTCTCGGAAATAAACTCAGCTTTAACTTTCACCGCTTCTTTTTTGGACATCAGATTTCTTTTTGTATCAGCAAGCCGCTTCTTCGCATCCTGCTCCATAACGCCATATACGGACAGCCCCAGGAGATTTCCGAGTATCGTCATTCTGTCTTCCTTTTTCGCCTGCAGGAATAATCCATACTGGTCCTGCATGATCAGTGCGCAGCTCCGGAATGTCATAGAGTCCATACCGAGGATTTTTTCGATTTCAGCCTGCGTGTCCTTGATGCGCTCGGCCGATAAATTGATCCATTCCTCCCCATCTTTCTGTGATATGTTCAGCGTTGCTCTGCCTGATTTCGTCCTGGTCCTTACAATACGGAATCTCTTTTCTCCAATGTAGAAAATAAATTCAATAGATCCACTCCTCGCATCTTCACTCCCGCGGATCCACGCCTTATTGTCTCCCTCTCTGGTTTCCTCGTAGAGGCAATCGACAATTGCATCCATAAACAAACTGCTCTTTCCGGCGCCGTTCACACCATTAATGGAGCAAAACGAAACGTCCGAGAAATCAAAGGTCTCCTCTTTGTAGTTTCTATAATTTTTCACTGATATCGAAACCGGTCGGAGCACACCGTGGTTTTCCGCTATCGATTCCGATTTCAGTGCCGCCGCAATGATCGGCTCCCCAAGCTCCACAACTTTGTCAGCATTTTTTACGCATTTTTCAGACAACCATTTTTTCAGATTGACGAGCGGGTCGCTTTCTTCCGACAGCAGCCCTCTGTTTGCTATTTCCACCATGCTCTCTGCTTCTATGTCAGCCACATAAAACGCTCCCATGTCATAGAGATCCGACTGCAGCACCGGGATATTAAGCGCCTTTTTCTGTTCACTTGTGCAACTATATTTGATTCGAACAATCTTGTCCGATACAAGATCCGGATATTTTTCATTCATCAGGAAAATTTTTCCTTCCCGTAAATAGGACTCCACATCCTCCTGAGTCCATGTAACCGTCTGAAATTCTCTGAACGGAGTCTCATATCGGTGTCCGGATTTCAGTTTTCCTCTTTCAAATTCATGGATCCAGAAGCCCCTGCTCTGCCCCTCATCATTGAAGTTCATAGCATTTATGGCTCCAGAATAAAACACATTGTCCAGACCCTCTATAATCTGCGGACGATGGATATGCCCCAGGAGCGTCGCTGAATAGTCCGCTGTCTGGAGAGCCTCTCGCGGGATGACCGGTTCAAAGTTTGAAAAGAAAGACGTCTGTCCGGATTCCATGTTGCAGCCCGGCACCGTATAATGTGCCATCAGGATTGATGGTTTCTCCCGCTCCGGAGAACACTGGGCTCTCAGCCCCATTACCATATCGCTGATATACCGTGTCCATGTCGTGTTTTCCTCCTCGGAGGACAGCCCTGGAAACCGTGCTCTGAACTCCTGCTTATCAAACCCGGGAATACATGCAATGTCTGCGATCGGTGTTGAGATAACCTGCGGTGTAGTAATCACCGCAACCTTTTTATTTTTCTCAAGCATCTTTGTCAGCACCCGGAACTGTCCGGCGCCGTCATGATTCGGCGTACCACGCATCACAACCACAAACTTTGCACATTCTGACAGATCTTCGATGATCCTTGTTGCTGTAACCATTTCATCCGAATACCGAACCGGTCCGATCTGCTCCTGATGAAAGATATCTCCGCTCACACAGACCAAATCCGGATGAACTTCTTTTGCCGTTTCAACCATAAACTCAAGGCATTTGACTGTATCGAGAGAACGGAGGTTTACCCCGTCCTCGACCGGTCCTTTAAACTGACCGATATGCCAATCTGCTGTATGTAAAATTTTCATTTCATTTTCCTCGCTTTCTCTGTTAATTTTATGAGCTGTGGAAAGAGCAAATCGAACTGATCTCCCGGGATTCCACAAAGGCTGATGCCTGGTCCTTCCAACTTTTCTCCGACAATCAGGGCATTCCCAAGTATTGGGTGGCCATGCTTATCTGATTCATAGAGCCATGATGCCACGATATTTTCAGATGATCCGTTGTAATGCCCATCTTCGTCCACCAACATGCTTACGCAATTCCCTCTTTCCCTGGATCCGCGAAGTTCGTTGTACAGGCGTTTCGGCATAACACGCTCAAACAGTTCGCATTTCGGACCAATATAGTCTCTTAATGACTTGTTCTGTTCCTCAAAGCTTCCCTCCGGAAAGTCGTGCACTGAAATCTGATTGCCAGTAGTAATCTTGATCATTTTCATTGCCGGTTCCCACCTCTCTGGCATTTGATACACAGCGGACGCCCGAACTTATTCAGCGAATAGGCGTACACCTTTTCACTGATCTCAACTCCGCATTCGTCACAGAAATATCCTTCCTCCTCCGGCGGAGTAGGCGGTTCTGGCTCATTCGGAAGTTCTTCCGGAATATCCGGGATGTCCGGGACGTCTTCATCCGGAGCGTCGCTCTGGAATGCAGGATTGGTCTCAAACGCTTCCACATCAAAGGCAGTGTCATTTTCAAATTCTACTTTTTTGATCGGAAGTGTCGGCGCGCCAAACATATTGTTTACCGAGCTGATCCCCTGTGTAAGTATCGCCTGACGCACCGCCGGATCCGAATAATCCGGAGAAAAGACTACCGTTGGAATGGCGAAGTTCTTTTGCAGCTCCTCCTTTGTGTATGTTCCTTTCACGCCAAGCAGGGCCCGGATTACTCTAAGCTTTGCGCCCGTGATTGCCTTTTCCGCCCATGTCTTTTTAAGAAGTGACATGTTCACCATTACAGATCTCTCGATATATTTCTCGCGGTCTGCCTCGTCGATCACATAGGCATCAACAATTTTTCCATATTTGTTCTTCGCCTTGGTCCATGTTCCCTTAAAAATTTCCGCAGCGGCTTTTGCCTGCTTATCGTCCGTAATGCCCCTGGCAGCCTTATCAGCGAATTCGATTCTGTACTTTTCCTCTTCATCTTCAAGGCAAATCTCTTTCTGATCTGTTTCTGTTCGGCAGGTTCCGTCTGCTTTCCGCATGGCTCCCTGTGCATGCGCCCGGTATGTAACCCGGTCAATACGCTCCCCGTATGTCTGCTCCGGATTGAACTGGATCCCTGCCGCCATTGCCAACTTGTTAAGCAAAGGCTTCGACAGCGAAAAGGCATCCGCATAGATCTTATTGCCCCTGTCATCCTTCCTGCCTGTGTCTATCGATCCGACCTTGAAAATATCTCCGCTGGTTTCGCTCAGATCTACCGCGACCTCTTCCACATGGAATTTATAAAACGGATTGAGCTGAACGTCTGTTGCTGTCGGGATCAGCAGGTTGTATCCCTTGTATTCTTTTATTACTTCCGGCAATGATGCCATAACATCTTTCATATTGCTTTCCTCGCTTTCTCGTGATAAAATAGAATTGCTTTTAATAGTTATGCGCGCGATCTGGCAAGCGCCAAAGTCAGAGTGTATTCTGTTAAAAGTTCTGACTTAACGGCTTCAATCACTAATTCAGTCAGATAGCCCGGTGTCCGTCTAACGCCGTCGCAATCGCCAAAACGCTGAATTATTGATTGGAGCTTTTTTCTTGCCTCTGTCACGGCGTGCTCATAAAGCTCCTCTGGTATTTCCTGCCCTATCGCCTCCTCTATTGTCTTCTTGTCCACAACCACTCACCCACCTTTTCAAAGAGTAAAAACACAAAAAATGCGATGAACCCCGCCGCAAAATACTCGCTCCCAATAGCATCGTAGCCTCTGATTTCCCTTAACTTTTCAGAAACAAAATGCAGGAAGATAAGCCCTGATGCGAGCGACGTTGCAGCTTCTGCTATAACAAAAGCCACGCGTTTCGCCCGCCGGATCATGCGTCTTCTTAGCCTCTTTTTCCTTGACTGAATATCCTGTGGATCCGAATTTGCATCCACAAGCTTCGTTGGATACGGTATTATCGTCACCGTTTCATTCCGCAAATCATAAAGTCTTAAATATTTCATACGACCTCCTCAAACTTAATCTTCATCTGACCATTCGTTTCCACTTTCAGAAACTTCGAGATCTTTGTCACCTTTTCTCTCTCTCGTTCTCTTTCCTCCCTGCAGTCACATCTTTCTCCCGGATCAAGATGGCAACCACAGTCGGGGCAAATGTACCCGTACATTTTCTTCATTCACCTCCTCAGTTGATCATGCAGTATTCATCGAAATATTTCTTAGGAATGCGTCCTGCCGGATACGCTTTTGTAAGCTTCCCTGCGTCAATACACTCCTTTCTCATTGTTCGGATTACGTCATATGCTTTGGATTTACTTATCCCAAGCAGCGCCATTATGTCGCTTGCCATATAGTAAGATCTGTCCTCCGCCGTTATTTCCTTCAAAACTCCACTTGGCATGCGGGCACCTCCTTTATTCCAGATTTTTCTCTGCCCAGATTTTTAAGCTTTGCGTGATCCTGCTCAACTCATCCAACGTCTTGATGATTTCGTTGAGATCACCCTTTTCGTTCTCCGTTATCACTCCATCCTCCGTAATGTCCAAGAGCAATTCTTTAGCTGCTGAAATCTTCCGGAAAGAAGACAGTGCCTTGATGCTTATCCTGTCCAGGGCCTCCAGCTTAACGTCCGGAAAGTCCTTTCCAAGAGGACACATATTTTTGCAGTAATACGACTTTAATTCCGGCGCATTGTATATATCAGCCATCATCAGCACTTCGTCCGGAAACGGATTTTTACTGCCAAGCTCTATCCTGGCCAACCTGCTCCGGTCAATTCCGAGCTCTTCTGACGCCCCCTCTCTACTAAAAAGGCGGTCATTGAACGTCGCAGCCTGATAACGTGCTTCCGCGAAGACATTCCCTGCGGCTTTCGTAACATGTTTTCCCATTTATCTATCCTCCTTCATCAGCTAAAATATAATCAAACGATGTTTTCCGTGTAAGGCACCGTAATGTTACGATCTTTGCTGATTATCTTTGCAATCTCTGGCGCATATACACGCCCATTTACCACTCCGGAAACATAATTTCTGCTCAGACCTACGCGCTCCGCGAGTTCAGTAACATTCAGATCATCATCGATCATTGACTTTTTGACCTCTTTACACCATGTCGGCAAAGTTCGTTTCACAATTTCACCTCCCGTTGTCCTTGTAAACATTTGTTGTTTACATTTGTTTAGTCATGCTTTAGAATAACGGTATACGTTAATAAGCACAGAAAGGAGTAGCTGCTATGAATAATCAGACCTCATCGTGGTCGGAACAGTTGCGGCGTATCGGATTATCAGAGTTTACAGATGCCAACCGTGAAATCTTGACCGATATTGAAGCAAGCGGTGTTCCGTTAAATACTGCTTCGATTTTTCAAGCTTCTGCTGAAGCTATCATCAGAGCCGTTTCTGTTATGATCGAAGAAAATAACAAAGCTCTTCTGGCCGAAGCCGATCAGTAACTATTCATTTTGCGTTACACCTTGAGTGATGCCATCACTCTTTTTTTGAAAAGTGTTTTAAACATTTGGTTATTACAGTTTTATAATAGTGCATTAAAATGCACTTGTCAATACTTTTGTGCATTTTAGTGAACTTTTATAGGAAGGAGTTTATTTGTTTTACGATCAGTTATTGAAACTATGCGAAAACGCCGGAATCAAGCCTACTACTTTGCTTACCAATCTGGGAATGAGCAAGGGTTCTATGGCAAACTGGAAGTCAGGGAAATTACCAAGCGGAGATGTGCTTGTGCGTTTTTCTGAACATTTTAATGTTTCTTTGGATTATTTAGTCTTCGGAAAAGAAAAGGCGGAGTTAATTACTGCGGAAGATGCTGAATGGCTTTCATTGATCCACAGACTCCCCCATGATGCTCAACTAGAATTTAAAGGGGAATTAAAAGGGTATCTGAAACGATTAGGACACGAATATGAAGAGGAATTAAAAGAAGCAAAATAATCCCCTTCGAGTGGTACCGAAGGGGTAGAAAGGAATGAGATTATTATGAGTATGATAAAATGTCCTGAGTGCGGATGGGATGTCTCAAGTATGGCAGCTACGTGCCCGCATTGCGGCTGTCCAATAAGTAAAAGCGAATCTGATGCGGAGAGGATAGTTATGTCTGGCCTCTGCAATAGGGTGAAGAGTGTTCTATTTGTTCAAAACGGAAGCGCCATACTTACAAACAAGCGCTTTATATATATGAAACACAGTCTTCCAAAAACTTTCGTTTTGGGTGCTTTTGTAAACCTTACGCAGGGAGACTTTGAGTTCGATATCCCAATTGATCAGATTTCTTCTATAGAAGATGGAAGGCAGGGTGTCAGCAAAACAATACTTATCTACACCTTAGATGGGCAAAAATACAATTTCTACTTCACGAAAAGAGAGGAATGGAAGATTGCATTTAACAATCTTATCCAAAAATAGTTTTTAGGTGATCGTATGGGTAATATTGGAGAGAAAATAAAAAGCCTTCGTTCAGATATCGGCGTCACTCAGTTGCAGCTCGGTGAATACGCCGGATGTTCTGGCCAGGTAATATCTAATATAGAAAGAGGTTACACGAACCCGTCAGCCCAGGTTTTAAATAAGATAGCAGAATTTTTCCATGTTCCTTCAGATTACTTACTGGGAAAATCTAAATCGCAATGGATAGCTCTGGATCCGGAGACGATGAAGCCTTACATCGGCATCAGAATCTCCGAGCTTTTGGTGCAGGGAGGCTTATCGTCCGAACAACTTTCCGAAACCGCAGACATTCCGCAGGAAGAACTATCTGGAATTCTGGCCGGATCCGTCACTCCGAATATCGATATATTGGCCAAGATCGCAAAGGCTTTAAATACATCGATGGATTTCCTCATCGGCTCCGTACCATATTCAGAAATCATATCCTCCGAAGAAGAGGAGGATATCATACGTTATTATAGAGGGATGTCGAAAAGAGGAAAGCGGCTGTTCATGGGCGCTTTAGAAAATTTAAAAGACAAATAAGATCATCGATATAATGTACTTAACCGGGGAACCGTTGAGGTGCTATGCAGCCGCCGGACGAAAGGAAGGAGGCTGGTGCTTATGGTTACATACAGTGACTTGTTTACTTTTGTCATCATGCTTTGTGCTGTAATTACCCTTGTCGTAACGATAATGAAGCACAAAAAATAGCGCCCCTGCTCTGGTAAAGTAAGGCGCTATTTTTATAGAACTTATTTTCCCGGCGGTCAGGTGTACACTGACCAACGGTTCCCTTGTTAAGTACATTATATCCGGTAGAGTCCCATTTGTCAAATCTTATGCGACAAGGAGATTAATTATGCCCGCATACAAATATCAGACAGCGGACGGGAAGACGCATTGGTATGCAAATTTTTACTACACCGACTGGCTCGGTGAGAAAAAACATAAGTGCAAAAGGGGCTTCGACACCAAAGGCGCCGCCAGAGAATACGAACAGAGCTTTTTGGACCGATTTTCCAAGGAGCCCACAATACTGTTCTCTTCTCTTGCAAAAAACTATCTCGAGGATATGGATAGCCGTTTGAAACTTACTACTCTCAAAAGCAAGAGATACATCATAGAGTCAAAGCTGATTCCTTTCTTTGGAGCTATGCAGATATGCGACATAGATGCAGATCTGGTCCGGCGCTGGCAAAATTCACTCATAGATTACAGAGACGAAGACGGCAAGCCCTATGCCGAAACATATCTGCATTCAATCAATTCGCAGCTCTCGTCTATATTTAATTATGCAGTAAAATACTATCGTCTAAGGATAAATCCCTGTTATGTAGCTGGGAGCATCGGGGAGAGCCGCGCATCGGAAATGAATTTCTGGACGCAGGATCAGTTCGAGCACGCCCTGCAGTTTGAGCAAAAGCCGGCGTATCGCATCGCCTTTAAGATACTCTTCTATACTGGCGTAAGAGAGGGGGAGGTGCTGGCCATCACCCCGGAAGATGTGCCGCGGGAAGATCCTGTCATCGACATCAATAAGAACTATGCCGTTGTAGATGGTGTAGAATATTTTCTGACGCCAAAGACAAAGCGGAGCATCCGAAGGGTTACCGTTCCCGGAACACTCCACAAAGAAGTTCTCGACTTTATTGACAGTATGCAGCTTAATCCGGATGAACGAATCTTCTATTTTAAGAAGGGCGGACTGTACAGCGAGTTCAAGCGGATGATCAAGCGATCAGGAGATGTAGATATCCGGGTTCATGATTTAAGGCACAGTCACGTTGCGATGCTCATTAACATGGGGAAACCAATCGAGGAGATCTCCCGCCGGCTCGGCCATGAGTCCATCAAAACGACATGGGATACTTATTCCCACCTTTACCCCGGATCAGACAAAGAACTGGCAAAGGATATTGAGTTGCTAATGCAGAAAGAGGAAGAGGATAGAGAAGACGAATTCTTTATACCAGAGGCGCAGCATGCCACCCCTGTTCCCGGCTCCCCGTTGGGATCTGTAAGCATGGGAATACTGGCTGCGGCTGAAGCGCACGGCAATGAACATATCCGAAAAAATAATCAGTCCATCTTTCAGAAATACGGTGTCGATATAGCAAGGGACTCGATCTATGGATATAAGCTCGAAACATACCTTGACTGGATCGCTTTCGGAGACACGATTGTAAAGATTATATCCACATTTAAGCCAGCGGAAGATCTTCGTGATTTTCTTCTGGCCATGTTCTCAGATGCTATTTCATCATGCGAGCTTCAGAATGGCAGCCTGAAAGATCTTGATGTTTTTATCGTCAAAACCACCATTCCGAAGTACGAAAGAATATACGGAATATCTGGAAAATAGAAGTTTTAACATCACGTTAACATCACGGAGACATAAAAAATCCCGGGAGCCCAGTATTTACAAGGCTTCTCGGGATTTGCTAATTATTCAAATTCGATGGTCGCCGGAGGCTTTCCTGTGCAATCGTACATAACTCTGTTAACACCTTTTACTTCATTAACAATACGATTTGTAACCTTTGCAAGTACTTCCCATGGGAGCTGTGCAGCTTCTGCTGTCATGAAGTCACTTGTGTTGACCGCACGAAGTGCAATCGCATAATCATAGGTTCTGAAGTCACCCATGACACCGACAGAACGCATATTGGTCAGTGCTGCAAAGTACTGTCCAAGACCTTTGTCAATGCCTGCCTTGGCAATTTCTTCGCGGTAAATGTAATCTGCTTCCTGTACGATCTTAACTTTCTCTTCGGTAACTTCGCCGATGATACGGATACCAAGGCCAGGGCCAGGGAATGGCTGACGGTATACAAGGTACTCAGGAATACCGAGTTCCAGACCTGCTTTGCGGACTTCATCCTTAAAAAGCATTCTTAATGGTTCAATGATCTCCTTGAAATCGACAACATCTGGAAGACCTCCCACATTGTGGTGGGACTTGATAACAGCAGACTTACCGAGACCACTTTCGATCACGTCCGGATAGATTGTGCCCTGTACAAGGAAATCAACGGAACCGATCTTCTTCGCTTCTTCTTCGAAGACACGGATAAATTCTTCACCAATAATCTTACGTTTCGCTTCCGGTTCTGTAACACCCTTCAGTTTGTCATAATATCTCTGCTGTGCATTGACACGGATAAAGTTCAGTTCATAAGGGCCATCAGGGCCGAAAACAGCTTCAACTTCATCGCCTTCGTTCTTGCGCAGAAGACCATGGTCAACAAACACACATGTCAGCTGTTTGCCGATCGCTTTGGACAGAAGGACTGCTGCAACGGAGGAATCAACACCGCCGGATAATGCGCAGAGAACCTTACCATCGCCAATTTTCTCACGGAGAGACTTGATGGTTGTCTCAACGAAAGAATCCATCTTCCAGTCACCAACGCATCCACAGACGTCATAGACGAAATTGTGGAGCATTTTCATACCTTCCTTGGTATGCATAACTTCCGGATGGAACTGGGTAGCGTATAACTTCTTCTCAGCACATTCCATAGCTGCAACAGGGCAGACAGGTGTATGGGCTGTAATACGGAAGCCTTCCGGTACTTCCTTGATATAATCGGTATGACTCATCCAGCAGACGGTTGTATCTGCAACGTCGTGGAAGAGGACAGAAGTTGTATCAACTTCAACATCTGTATGGCCGTATTCGCTGACAGGTGCAGTTGCTACTTCACCGCCCAGTGTGTAAGCCATCAGCTGAGAACCATAGCAGATACCCAGGATTGGGATGCCAAGTTCAAAAATAGCTTTTTCATAATGAGGAGAAGTCTCATCATAAACACTGTTCGGACCACCTGTAAAAATAATACCCTTTGGATTTAAGGCTTTAATCTCGTCCAGTGTCTTAGTATATGGAAGGACTTCACAATATACATTACATTCTCTGACTCTTCGTGCAATTAACTGATTATACTGACCGCCAAAGTCAAGTACAATAACCATTTCTTTTGCCATGGTGTTCCCCCTGTATCTATAATTGAAATATTGAATAGTTGTGCATGCTTCATAACCGTTCGTCTACTTAAGAAAAGTTAATACAATATGAAGTGCGTTTTGACTAGATTTTACACTATTTAAAAATAAAATACAAGAGTCAGGCATAGCTTTTTCAAAAAAGAGAATGATATTAGAATAATGTTTTTTCCTGCACTTCTTCATAATCAGCCGTATTGCCGCGCTGAATCCTTATAAAATCATCATCTATCGCTTCACCATATTCCCGACCATTCTCTGTATTCTTCCGATACAAGACATACTGTACATTCTCCGTGCATACCATACCATTCAAATCAGCTGCAACCGGAAGAAAAGCCTGAATTCTTATATCGTACCTCTGACCACCTGCACTCAAAAGAATGCGCTTCTCTTCCTCTATTTCTTCAATCAGCGCCTGCTCACAATCTATGCCTGCATTCTCAAGCACCTGCTCCACAAAGCGCTCTATCCATTGGTTCGGATTATCTATTTCAATGTCGTTAATAATCTTCATTGTTCTCTCCATTTCATATTTAAAACTCACTTAAATCCGGGAAGGCTCTGCTGTCCGCTATTCCCTGACACCTGCTGCATACGCACCCATATTCACATCCAACAGCTTTCGTGCCGGCGGAAGCATCGCATTCTCATACTGCACTCTCCACTGAACAGAGGGATCCATATGTCCACCCCTGAATCCATCAATAGAATCCCCGGACTTAATCGGATTGCCAGAAGCAAAAATATAGGCAAGAATCTGATAAGCATGGGCAACAACCGCATTGGGATTCACACCATGAAAATGATACTGGATATCCGGCAAAGACAACATGCTCATTCCCACAGAATCCACAATCATATCCTCTGCTCCCTGAATATTGAACAATCGGACATTCACTGCATAATAAATAAAACGAGACTCCATCGGCAGCCGGCATCGGATCAACTTCTCCCTTGTAAACATCTTCTTGGAACTGTCAAATACAACCGCCCTACAGGATGGAAACAGTTCCATCAACGCCTCCACATACTGCACCAGCATCTCAGCACGTTCCTTATAATTCAAGCCTGCTGCCATCATATCTGACGCTGCAACCTGCCAGGTACATTGCTGCAGAATGTCATCACATTCGGGGCAATCCCAGGTCTGACTTTTCTCCATGCCATCCATCACAGGCGCCGTTATCGGCTTGCATCCCATAATCAATAGCTGCGGTGATATATCTTTATTCTCTTTTGCAAAATGAACACTATACTGACTGGCAGAAAAGCCAATGACCTGTGCATCATAGCAAAAGCACTCACTTCTTCCCAAATGTCGATCCATCACATCCTGCACCGTCTCACGGTCCGGCATCTCACATTTATCTTCCATCAACATACGAATACCAAAAACAGCATCCGGACGTTCCGTCACACATTCAAGATTTTGCTTGATAATGTCTTTATCTTCTTCAAATGATCCCATCACAATACCTTTCTATTCTTCTAATCTACACACTGCCCATTTATTATACCTTAGATTCCGATGCGTTAAAATACACTTTGCACAATTATGTAAAAAAACGACTAAACTTGCCGTTTAATCGTTTTTCCCGTTCATGCGGTTTTCAGCAGTGATGTAATTTCAAAATACTCTGCCACGACCACAGTATCGCCCAATAGCCTCACGAATGACCTCTATATCCAATGGTTTTGTAAAGTGTTCATCCATCCCGGCTTCCCTGCTTTTAGCGATGTCATCAATAAATGTATTGGCCGACATGGCAAAAATAGGCACCGTTTTGGCGTCCTCCCGCTTAAGGCTGCGTATCCGCCTGGCGGCCTCCAGTCCATCCATCACCGGCATCATAATGTCCATCAAGACAATATCATAGGCATGCGTTTCTGACTGTTCAAACAATTCTACAGCCTGAGCACCATTCCATGCCCTATCAACCTGCATGTGCTGTTCTTTCAGTAAAAACTCAGCGATCTCCATGTTCATTTCATTATCTTCAACAAGTAATGCTCTAAGCCCTGCCAGATTCGCTGTCTCATCTGCGTGGATCGCTCGATCGCAATGACAGGATACAATGTCAATCTCCAACGGAAGTCTGACCGTAAATCGGGTACCGACGTTCTTCTGACTCCAAAAATCAATGGTACCATCCATCAGTTCGATCATTCTCTTGGTAATCGGGAGTCCCAGACCCGTTCCATCATACTTGCTCTTGACGCCATCGGATTCCTGTGAAAAAGGTTCAAAAATATGCTGCTGATAAGCCTCACTCATCCCAATTCCCGTATCCTCACAGACAAATTCAAACCACGATCGATCCGGTCTGTCCGCAATCTCCCTGCACCGAAGCCAAACTCTGCCGCCCCGCCTGTTATACTTCACCGCATTATTCAGCAAATTCATCAAAATCTACTGAATATGTGCAGGGCTGCCAATCAAACATGAATGCGTCAGCACCTCATTATCCACATTAAAATCAATCCCCTCTTCCATGGCCTGCACTTTTATAACTCGACAGACGCGATCCAGCAGCGCAGTCATCTGAAATGGCTTATGCTCCAGAGTCATCTCACCGGATTCCAGCTTGCTCATATCCAACACACTTTTGATCATCTCCAGCAAATATCCCGACGCCGTCAGTATCTTGTTCCTGCATTCCTGTTGCTTCACCTGATCATCCGGAAAAGCCCCGGCGATTCTGACATAGCCATTGATAGCATTGATCGGTGTCCGCATGTCATGACTCATCCTACGCAAAAAATCGGTTTTCGCCATATTCGCCCGCTTTGCCTCATCTGCCATCTGAATCAGCTGTTTCTGATAGTTCTGTTTGACTTCCTGCAGTCTCTTCTCATAATCCGCCCGTAATCGTTCATACTCCGGCATTGTATTGATCGTCTCGTTCATCCTCATTCACCCCGATAGGCTCCCTTTTATACTTTGCCTCTCCGTTCTCTCAAAGCATAAAAAAGAACAGTCCCTTTTGATTGAACTGCTCTCATTTCTTCAAACTGCGTATGAATGATAATAAAATCTCTTTCTCCTTTACATCCAGCCCATCCCACACTTCCAGTATCTCACTCTGTTCATCCGTCAAATCCAACCGACTCCCATCCTCTGAGAAAAATTGTGCCAATGTAATATTGAATGCATCACATATCCGCTCCAGTGTGAGAATGGTAGGGATACTCTTCTGACTTAATATATTGCCCAATGCAGTCTGTGTCATGCCTGTAATCTGAGACAAACGATACTTCGTATATCCCCTCTTTTCACTCAACCCTGCAATCCGGTCCGGAATATACTCTTCTACACCCAAGTAATGTACACCTCTCCTCTGGTCTATGATACTAACATTGTACCCAGAAATCAGCATATTTATTAGAGAGGTAAAGCTTGAGTGTTTACTCTATTTCAATGGAGTATTCATGTAAAAAAAGGAATTTCACTCAGTTCAATAATTTTTCTGTTTTATTATATCAGAAAAATATATGATATAACAGTCCATTTTATAAATTTGCAAAAGTATAGAATTTCTCTGGTCAATCCGGCCTGTATCTGATAAAATACATAAATATACGTGAAGATTAACCCTATTTTGGAGGCGAACATGGAGATAATTGCTGTACCTTTGATTATATTTTTGCTGATGATTTTTGTTACCAGTTTCTTCTTCACAATGAAGAAAAGGCTGGTGGGATGTCTGATGCTGATTATTCTTATTGCCGGAAGTGCAGCCCTTGGTTATATGCTGATTACCGGTGTCATCACTCTGCCCATTTAAAACACTGTCCCGGACTCTGATGCATTACTGGCAAAATCAGGGGTGTCATACAATTTTCAATACGTATGACACCCCATGTTTTTAGTTTTTCTCGTTTCTCTATAAATTCAGGCTCTGTACCCAGGCTTTGACATCCGCCTCAGATACATTGCCATTAAGCATACGTCCATTCTCAACCTTCACTCCCGGCTACTGTTTCAATTCCTGATACCATTTCTCTGCTTTTCCCTCTTCCTGACTGTTAATAAAAACCGTATACTCCGGCATCTTAATCTCAAGTATCGGTGTCACATTCAACGTCACATACATCAGACATTTGCCGGTCTCTTTACCTTTAAATTTACCCAGATACTGCTTGCCGTCGGCTGATCCGTTAATTTTATAGAAATTATCATCCGGCAGTGCGTCCAAAAGCTGCAGGTCTTCTATCTCATCTCTGTCAAATGAAATACTCGAGTACCCGGATGTAATGGCCACTGTATTGTCCGTCACCTGCATGCGCACAGGTGTAAAGTCGATTTTCAAAAGCCACAGACAAAATCCCGCCATCATAACAATCACCAGTCCATAAGTAATGCCTGTTATGACTTTCCCTGCCGTCCTGCCTAAATTCACGGTATAATTCATACTGCTGTAGCGGTCCTGTATAAACAGTCTTCTGTCATCCGGATTGCTGTACCAGCCATTTCGCCAGTAATAATCGTCATCAATATACATCGGTGCTGTATCCTGCTTCAGAAGTTCATCCTTTCTGCGTCGGATGATAAAAAAGAGAACAATTATAATGATTCCCGCCGCCGATTCCAAAAATGCATACAGCCCCAGCCATCCCCATTCTATCCATTTTCCTGACAGCAGTGCCCGGACAACCGGCCAAAAGGCCAGGGAATTACAAATACTGCTGGCCAGAAATCCAACGGACGTCATACGTTTTTCTACGCAATTCACCTGAAAGTTGACATCTGAATGTTCACTGTAAATTTTATTGCCCATTTTGCCATAAATAAGCGCTGCACCTGCCAGGCAGAACCATACCAGCAGGCAGCATACAAAGACAATCCATCCTTCCGAATTAACCGTCATAGCATGCCAGACTCCCGGAATCGACAATGGCCCACAGAGCAAAACCAGCGGCAGTACATGCCAAATCACCGGAACTGCCATTTTGGCAGTTCTTACGGTTGTCTTTGTACCCACGGCACTTGTCACCCGCTCTTTTTCCGAGACCTTCTCGTACCAACCACTCTTCATCTTCAACGCATACATACTCCGGTGCGTTTGATAAACTTTAACCATAACACCGATGAAAAAAGCCGCCATCCACACAGTCCATACAATAAAAAAGATGGACATATACCACATTCCCAAAAAGCAAATCACTGTTCCAATGACAAAATGCCAGCGATAAAAAATCTTCATCCATGACTGATATTTCTCAATCATCGTCTTCACTTCCGGCAGTTCTGCTGCCTTCTCCGGCACATGAACACCAAATATCATTCCCTGACGATAGGCCACTTTGCAGCTGTAAACCATCTTCGTAACCCCCACCATCAGCCAATCCGTCAATATCATAATGATCGCTACTATCATTCCGGCACCATCTCCATTTTCTCAAAAATGTGCTGACAGAACTGTATAAACTGTCCCTTATCCATCCCACGTATCTTGGCTTCTGCAGTCAAAAGCTCCAACTCATCCTCCAGTTTTTCCTCAAAAGCAGCCTGCTGCGTGGGATATTCTGCCTCCGGTATGCAGACAATACTGCCCTTTCTCCGGTCCGTTTCTATAAATCCTTCTGCTTTCAACAGTTGATAGGCCTTGCTCACCGTCATGGCATTCACTCCCAGATCCGCCGCCATCTGACGCACTGTAGGTAGTATCTCTCCATGTTCAAGTTCTCCCTTGCCAATCCCCTTGACAATCTGATTGCGCAGCTGAAGATAAATCGGCATCTCCGATCTGGAATTAATTTTAATAATCATCGCCTTCTCCTCCTATTATTTATATTATATGTCATAATACAAATAATACAAGAAAAAGATTATCAAAATCTTTCCAACTCTGATAATCTTTCTTAATTTATTCCTCTACATGAAGAATAAGTTTACCCATAATCTGCAAACCATCCATCAGTTCATGAGCCTTCCTTGCCTCTGACAACGGCAGATCCATATAAAAATGTGGTTTTATTTCACCCGAGATAATCCGATCCATACAGATCTTCCGAATCTTTGCCAGACGTTCCGGCTTATCATCATATATATGGAAAGAGAATGAACGAACGGCCGATGCATGACTGGACTGTTTGATAATTGTATCGAGCTGATCCAGTTCTGGACTGCCATCCAGCCAGTTATAAATGACAATCATACCAAAATCCGCCAGATATTCGAACTGACTTGCAAAACGTCTGCCCACCAGCTGATCAAAAATCAGATCCACCCCACGGCCTCTGGTGTAATCCATAATAACTTCTTTGGCATCCTGTTCCTTATGATTAAACACACACTGTGCTCCCAAAGACTTAATGTAGTCGCATTTTTCCTGGCTGCTGGCAGAAGCAATCACTTCAATTCCCTGCAAAAGAGCTGTCTGGATAACCGCTGTGCCGACACCGCCTGCAGCCCCATAAATATAAATAGACTTGCCATCCGTGCCTCTTCCGATTTCATTCAGCAGCGCATAGGCCACCATATAATTCAGGAATCCCGGTGCATACTTCAACGGAAACTCATCCGGAAATACCGTCACAAACTTCTGCGGTACAGCAATATACTCCGCATAAGCGCCATATCCAAGACCGCTGTTGACACAGACTTGCATGCCAGGTTCAATCCCCTTTACATCTGAACCCACTGCCTCCACAATACCGGCACATTCATTGCCCACAACCAGCTTCGGCGGCTTTGCCTCAAGAAACGGACAGATACCGCTTCTCATAATATAATCCGGCTTCCCTACGCCAATATAAACATTCCTTACAAGAACTTCATCCGGCCCCGGCACCGGCTTCTCAATGTCAGTGTAATAAATCTCCTCCGGTCCTCCGAATCTGTCAATCACTGCTGCTTTCATCAAATTCCTCCTTTGAAAATCCCCATATTCCATCGTGACTACGGGCTTATCACAACTTAATAAAAGTATACATTAAATCTTCCCTGCCATGCAACGCTTTTACTATTCCGATTCCTTATAATGACTGTACGAACCATTCTAAAAGTGGTATCATTCTTATAGTTGCAATAACCTAACACAAGGAGGAATTATAAATGGCTTGTACTACCATTCTTGTCGGCAAAAAAGCATCCTACGACGGCTCTACGATGATTGCACGCAACGATGACTCACCGTCCGGCAAATTTACACCAAAAAAATATGTGGTGGTTCACCCTGATGAGCAGCCCCGCAAATACATATCTGTCCTTTCCCATGTGGAAATCGACCTTCCGGACAATCCGATGCGTTATACCGCTGTACCCAACGCCCTTGAAGGCGATGGTATCTGGGCAGCCAGCGGCGTCAATGAAGCCAATGTGGCTATGACAGCCACAGAAACCATCACTTCCAATCCAAGAGTACTTGGTGCAGACCCGCTCGTTGTTTATCAGCCGTCCAAAGACGGACAGGAAGAAATCAAAGGCGGTATTGGTGAAGAAGACATCGTCTGCCTTGTACTGCCATATATTCACAGTGCCAGAGAGGGTGTCAAACGCCTCGGCAGTCTGCTTGAGCAGTATGGCACTTATGAAATGAACGGCATTGCTTTTCAGGATGCGGAGGAGATCTGGTGGCTTGAGACTATCGGCGGTCATCACTGGATGGCCCGCAAAGTGCCGGATGATGTCTATGTAATCATGCCAAATCAGCTTGGTATTGACCAGTTCAATCTGGAAGATGCTTTTTCCGAGCAGAAAGAATATATGTGTTCTGCCGATTTGAAAGATTTTATTGAGAAATATCACCTGAATCTGGCTATGGACGGCGTTCTCAATCCAAGAGATGCTTTCGGCAGTCATGACGATTCTGATCATGTTTACAATACCCCACGTGCATGGTATATGGGTCGCTGCCTGAATCCGCACACATGGCGCTGGGACGGTCCGGCTGCCGACTTCACACCATATTCCGACAATATTCCATGGTGCATGGTGCCGGAAAAGAAAGTTACTGTAGAGGATGTGAAATATGTTCTCTCTTCTCATTTCCAGGGAACCTCTTACGACCCTTATGCCGGATACGGAGAGAGCAATATGCGTGGCGCCTACCGTTCTATCGGTATTAACCGCAATGACTTTATGTCTCTGATTCAGATTAATGATAATCGTCCGGATGATATCAAGGCCATCCAGTGGCTTGCATTTGCATCCAACGCTTTCAACGTCATGGTGCCATTTTACGCAGATATCGAGACAACACCGGATTATCTCTCCAACACAACCGGTGACGTCTCCACAGACAACTTCTACTGGTCCAGCCGAATGATCGCTGCTATGGCCGACGCTTCCTATAAGAAATCTGTCTTCCATATTGAGCGTTATCAGGAACATGTCCTGTCCAAAGGACACGAAATCATTAACCGTTATGACGATATGATCCAAAACGAGGCAGATACGGATAAACATCTTGCATTAAAACATGAAGCGAATCAGGCTGTCGCTGATATGCTGAAAGCAGCCACTTCTGATACATTGGGTAAGGTGCTCTATGAACTCAGCAATGAGATGAAGAATGCTTATTCCAGGTCGGATGCTTAAATTTCGTACGATTTAATTGATATTTTCATTCGTTTTTGTTGTAATAATATATATCAATCAAAGGAGGAGTATCATGACTATTACTGCTACCGAATTAAAAAATAGCCTTGGAAAGTATTTAATTCTTGCCGCCACTGAAGATATTTTTATTACCAAAAACGGTAAAACAATTGCCAAACTCACATCTCCCTATCAAAACAAATTAGATACGGTAGATGCTCTTTTTGGTTCTATCCCAGATACGATTACATTTGAAGAAGCACGAAAGGAGCAATTGAGTAAAGTATGAAAGTATTAATAGATACCTGTGTTGTTATTGACTTTTTTTGAGGATGCCGTTATGACCGAAACAGCTATTCGCTCTAAAATGGACTGCATTATTACACGAAATAAAAAAGATTATGCAAAAGCAGAAATTCCCATATATGATCCCATAGAATTCTGGAATCTATTGAAAAATGATGATGTCAATGATATCTATTAATTCTCTGCTCAGTATATCTTGAATAATTTTGGAATGTCCAATCTGGCACGCAAAAAGCTGCACCTGCAGATACATTCATTCTTTAAAAGAATTTTCTGTCTGCAGACGCAGCCTTTTTATAATTTACCCCGATAGTTTTCCAACTGATGAAATACGCCAAGTATATTGACACAATCACCATTGATATCAAAAACTATAATATTTTTGTCTGTCCATTTTCAATCTGATTCTCTATCCCATCTTTTTCCTGTAAAGCAGATACGAATACACCGCAACTGGAATCGTTGCCAGAAGGATCAGAGCTATCGTTACAATTTCAAACTGAGCAATCGGCAAAAATCCAACTATGATCTCCAAAACACCGCACAGCATCCAAATCTTTCCTGCAAACCGGTGCGTTCTATCCCAGTTCTCCGTATCACTCAGTGTCCATGGCAGCTTGATACCAATTGTATAATTCTGGCGGCATTTCGGCAGATAGTTGCCGATGACAATGAATATCACACCGAGCAGCAGATTGGCCATAAAATTGATATTCACCCATGGCCAGTTCAGAGCCGTACCATAAATCGTAACCCCCACAAAAACAGAAATAACAGGGCAAATCCAAAGCACCAGTCGATAAATCTTACTGCTGATATTTCTCCGTCGTGGATCAACGCTTGTAATAATGGCAGCGAACCAATGGCAGGCGAATATAACAAGATAAATAAATGTCACGCCCCACAATTTGCTCTGGTAAGAATCAGCTACGCCTTCACTATTAAAATGCACCGGTATCTGTTCCGGCAACTGATGCCACAGAAGCAGTCCCACCAGTACAGGCAGTAAAATAATCAGACTTGTAATCATTAAAATACGCTTATTCTCCTTGATCATCAGAAGAACCTCCCTTCAATTCCGAAAGCCACAGCATTACTTCCTCTACGACAGAAGTGTTCAGCGTGTAATAAATAT
>OLRE01000247.1_pt1 | contig 66301 bp, 69 predicted proteins | sample 1672461 | NCBI WGS metagenome assembly OLRE01 (sample SAMEA3136688, study PRJEB25190) | human gut metagenome | biome: human gut; feature: human-associated habitat; material: faeces | place: Austria | collected 2013
TGAATACAATAATATAAATATCGGCATCTGGATTAAAAGAGGAAAACAGCCTGCCATTGGATTAAATTTATGTTCTTTGTAGAACTCCATCATCTTTTGCTGCATCATTTGAGGATTGCTCTTGTAGCGTTCCTGAATTGCTTTCATTTTAGGCTGAAGCATTTGCATTGTTCTTATAGAACGCTGCTGAGATAAGCCTAAAGGCCACATTAGAGCCCTTACTATAATTGTCAGTAAAATTATACCTATACCGTAGCTTCCCGCAACAGAAAGCATTTTTAAAACTTTAATGGTTAGTGTAGTAAAATCCATGTCCTCTTCCCTAAGTTATTCTAATATCAAAAAAGTGTACTTACGTACACTTTCAAAATACTTTAAATATACCCGTCAGTCAAGAGGTGCTTATTACCCCTCATTCTCTTTGTTAGCATTTGAGCTTATTGTATTCAAACGTCTTGCAGGGTCTGTGATATGAGTAATTCTTAATCCAAAGTTATCTTCTATAACTACAACTTCACCATAAGCAATCAGCTTGGCGCTCTCGCTTACTGCGGGGATATTATTTCGGCTGGCGGTGATCCGCACGGTGCCGCTGATGGCATGGTCTGTACTGATTGTCAGCGTATTGCCGGACTTTGTAAGGGTCACGCCGCTGTCGGAGCTGGTGAAATCATACTCCGACAGCACTCCGCTGGTATCGGTCAGGGTCGCCGTGTACTTTCCATCCTGATAGTCCAGATCAATACTGCCGCCATTCATAAAACTGGGGACAGTATTGTGGCGCTGAAGCAGGGAAACGATTTGGTCATAAACGGCCCTGGCCCCGGCATTTGGATGGTTTTCTCCAAAGTGGAGCGAATATACGGTGGAATCCAACTGTTCAAAAGAACCGGTAGGGTTTCGGTAGCCCGTCACAAACTCCCATACCAGCGTCTGGGTGGCAAGCCACTGTTCATCGTCATTCCCTGAAAGATTGGTGCTGTTCCCCTGGCGTCCGTAGAGCAGCGCCAGCCCAACCGCTTTTTTCTGAGCGTCTGAAAGAGCGTTCCATGTTTCTGAAGAATCTTTTCTAAGAGTGTCTCCTGTATTCAGCGGAATGCTCGGTTCGATACAATATGCGGTATCTCCATCCACATACATCCGGTTTTTCGCGTGTCCGGCCCCGCCGACCGTGTTTCCGTTGATGACTGCCGAAGTATTATAATACATACGGTTTCCGTTGGAATCATAGGTTCCGGTAAAGGTGATGGTTCCCACTTCTTCTGTAGCGGCAAATGCCGTGGTGCCCGTCCCTGCGAATATGCCCAGGCACATGAGCATGGCCATGAACAGGGACAGGGGCTTTCTCAATGCTTTCATCATTTACCTCCTTGAAATGGCCGCAAAAAAAGCACACCGTTTCCGATGTGCTGCGGCTTGTGTTGGTTACTGTCTAAAAAAGAGAGGCCCGCCCGGTTTCCCTCGCAGCCCGATGTCTGCCTGTGGAAAAGAGGCCGGAGTTTTCTGAACATCCAGGCTCCCCAAATATCTTCTTTTTTAGGCTGTTTAGGTTGTTTGGAAGGGGTGAGGTGTGGAGAGGGGGAACCGGCACAAGCTGCCGTTTCCCCGCAAATGGGCGCACCTCCCCCTTGTGAGTGGGCTATCTCTCTAAACTGCGCTGGCGCTTGCGGTAGAGTTCCAGCGCCTTGACAATGGTGTCCTCGATCTTCTGCGTGGGCGTCCCCGGCGCAAAAAACCGGCTGATTTTTTCTTTTGGGATTTTGAACTGTTCTTTTTGATTGGGCTTTTCCTCCTTCATAATGGAAACAAGGGCGTCTTTGGCCAGCCGTTCATCGCCGGTCTTGGCTTCGGACATCTGGCGCATTTTGATGGCCTGGGCGTGGGACGGGGTACAGTCCATCTCGTCCATGATAGCGAATAAGTCGGCCTGTTCTTCTTTTCGCAGGTAAGACAGCTCCACCGCTGGGCGCATGGCAATCTGGAGCATAGCCGGGTCTTTGAGTACCGAGTTATCTACCAGCTCCAGGATTTCCGGGATAAGGTGGGTAAGACGGATATATCGCTGGATTTGTGTTTTACTGTCCGGGCTTTCTGCGGCTAATTCCAAATTAGAGCGCGTCCCGATTAAATTCGGCCCCAGTGGGGCCGAATTATCTTTTCTTGGCCGACCAGCCTGCCGTTTCATCGCGTCCAGCTTCATTTTGTAGGCAAACGCCTTCTCCGAGGGCAGGATCTGCTCACGCTGCAAGTTGGAATCCACCATGATAATCGTAGCTTCATCATCGGTGAGCTGCCGCACAATACAGGGGATTTCCGCAAGCCCCGCCAAATCCGCCGCTTTTTTCCTGCGGTGTCCGGCCACCATCTCATAGCCGCCCTCCGATTTGGGTCGTACCAGGGTAGGAACCAAAACACCGTACTGCTTCACGCTCTCCGTCATTTCCTGCATGGCCGCGTCCATCCGCACCTTAAAGGGGTGATTGGGAAAGTCGCTGATCTCCGCAGGAGAAAGGTTGACGACTTTTTCAAGCCTTGCCTCAGCCCGTTCTTCCTCCGTGGAAAACAAATCATCGGCTGAGGGAAGATTGAAGTTTAGCGCGCTGTTTCTCGCCATCCGCCAACACCTCCTTTGAAAACTCCGCGTAAGCCTGGGCCGCTTTGCTTCCGTTGTCGTAGGCGTAAATACTCTTGCCTGCTGCGCTGGTCTCTGCGGCTTTGATGGCTACGGGAATCTCGGAACGATAGATTTTTAATACGCTCCCGTATGTCTGCCGCAGGATTTCCGCCGTCTGGCGGGCCAGATTGGTACGTCCGTCTACCAAAGTGAGCAGCACCCCGTCCACCTTCAGGGCCGGGTTAATCCGCTTTTTTACCCTTGCGATATTTTTGATAAGCTGGGTCATGCCTTTGGCGGGCAGGTAGTGGGCCTGCACCGGGATAATCACGCTGTCCGCCGCAGCCAGGGCGTTGATCGTAATCATACCCAGGGACGGCATACAGTCGATGAGCACTACGTCGTAATTTTTCTTTGCTTCGTTGACATAGGTGCGTAAAGTGATCTCCCGGCTCATGGCGTTGACAAGGGTGGCCTCTAAATCTGACAATTCAATGTTGGCAGGCATGAGGTCTACGCCTTCGCTGTGGTGTAAAATACCCTCGTCTGCGGTAAAAGGCTCGTCGCGGATGATCTTTCCCATGACGGTAGCGAGGGTGGTCTGTAAGCTGTCCTGGTCTTGCCAGCCCAGGCAGGTGGTAAGGTCGCCCTGGGGGTCTGCGTCAATGAGCAGAACTTTTTTCCCCAGACGCGCCAGGCCAATGCCCAGGTTCACCGTCGTGGTGGTTTTGCCTGTGCCGCCTTTCTGGTTGGCCAGCGCGATCACGCGGCTATCCCTGGGGCGGCTTCTTTGTTCCGGCATTTTCATGTCCTCCTTCTTCATAGATTTAGCCGCCCGTTGGCAGGACGGACGGCTATGTACGCGGAAAATCCGAAAGATGGGCATGAAAAAAGCCGCTTACTCTTTCTGAAAAGAATAAGCGGCTCATTAAGCAGCGATATGTAATTTTACATCTTCTTCACCGGGGCGCACATCACTTTGAGCAGAAGTTCATCCAGGCAGCCGGTGTCCCTGTTTTCCCGGAGCAGGGCGTTACGCAGGTGGTTGAGGCTCTGGATGACGATACTGTTTTCCGTAGGGGTAAGAAATATCTTTAATTTCCGCTTTCTCATTTGACACTCCTCCTTTGTGCTTCTATTATATATGTAAGGAAATAGTGCCGCAAATGTGCGATTTTCAATTAGGTAGAAGCTGGATGGCAAAGGTATGTATCCACATTTACCTTTAGCTTTTTCAGTGCGGCAAGGATTTTTTCATACTCTTTACGGCGCGGAACGCGGATTTCCCTTTCCCAGCCAGAATAAGACGTTTGGCCTATTCCAATTACCTCAGCCATTTGCATTTGAGTTAGGGAAAGTTCCTGCCGTACCTTTTTCAAAAGAGAGGAATACGGGTAATCTACAAAGGCGGTATATTTGTCCAGAAGCCTGTTGCGGTCAATCCCCAGCGCATTTGCAAGTGCTACCGCTGTGCTGTGCTTGATGGGGTGCCGGTCATTTTCATACAGAACCAATGTCGCGGGCACAATACCAACCTTTTCCGCCAGTTCCCTTGTGGTGAAGCCCTGGAATGTCCGGTGATACTTCAAATATTGGCCCGGTGTGGTGCATTTTTCATCGGTTTTATAGTCAAAGGTCAAATGAATCATGATTTTGCCTTTGGAATAGAGGTAAATCCCTGTGTGATTGAGATTACTATCGGTAACACCACATGGTATTGACAACGCCAACTGGTATGTTCTAAACTACTTACATCTACTTCTTTCATGAATTAGTCTCCTTGTTTTTGTAAGTTTTGGTCGGCAAACCTCTTCCTTACTCTAACTCGGAGACTTTTTCTTGTCTACTTTGCCCCTCGCCATAGGCTATTTTTACCCCCGGCAGAGCCGGGGGGTTGTCTTTGGTTGCCAATGCGGAGACGGCTGCCGACAGGCATACCGGCAGCTGTCTCCCCGCCCCCTTACAGGGGTGTTTCCTTGTCCTCTGTCGGTGCTTTTTTCATGTCCTACAAAGCAAATTTTTTGCTGTATTCCTCGTAATAGCGGGCGAAGGAGTCGGATTTCATATTCTTGACACTCTTCAAATACTCGTGGGTATCGAAGGCGTCGGACTCCAGCTCGATCATGGCCACGGCGATATTGGAGCAGTGGTCCGCCACCCGCTCAAAGTTGGTGAGCAGATCGTTGAACACGAAGCCCTGACTCAGGGTGCATACGCCCTTTTGCAGACGGTCCACATGGTGCAGCTTCAGCTCGTCGCACAGGCCGTCGATGATCTCCTCCAGCGGCTCTACCCGGCTGGCGGCGGCCAGATCCCCCTCCACAAAGGCGTGGATGGAGAGGTAGAGGATTTCGGAGACGGCATCCTCCATCACCTTCAGCTCCCGGCTGGCCTCCTCCGAGAAGGCCATGCCCTTGCTGTGGATCTCCTGCGCCACCTCGGAGATGTTCAGGGCGTGGTCGGAGATGCGCTCGAAGTCGGAGATGGTATGCAGATACTTGGATACCTCCTCACTCTGACGGGCGGTGAGTTCCTTACCGGTGATCTTCATGAGATAGGTACCCAGCCGGTCCTCATAGCGGTCCACGGTGGACTCCGTCTCCGCCACGGCCCGGAAGCCCTTGTCGCTGTACTGATGCACCAGCGCCATGGCGGCCAGCAGATTCTCCATGGCGCACTGAGCCATGGCGTCGGTGACCTGACGGCTCTGCTCGATGGCCAGCGCCGGGTGCTGCAGGAAGCGCTCCTCCAGACGGTCCATCTTCTGGCGCTCCCGGCTGCTCTCGGAGTCGTCCGGCACCAGCATACATACCAGCTTCTCCAGCAGGCCGATGAGGGGCATCAGGGCCACCACCGTGGCCAGACGGAACAGGGTGTTCGCCAGAGCGATGGACACGGTGGTCATGGTGGTATCCATGAAGTCAAAATGCACCACGGCATTGACGGCATAAAAGATGCAGCCCCAGATCACCACGCCCAGCACGTCGATGAGCAGATAGACGAAGGCCGTGCGCTTGCCGCTGACGTTGGCGCCCAGCGCCGACAGCAGCACCGGCACCGCAGCGCCGATGGCAATCCCCATGATAATAGGAAGGGCAATTTCAAAAGTGACGGCTCCGGTGGCGGCCAGCGCCTGCAGGATACCCACGGCGGCGGAGGCACTCTGGATGACGCTGGTGAACACGATGCCCACCAGAATTCCCAGCAGGGGGTTAGCGAAGGAGGTCATGGCATTGATGAACACCGCACTCTCCCGCAGGGGCTCCACGGCGCCGCTCATGGCGGTCATGCCGTACATCAGCACGGCAAAGCCCAGCAGGATCTCCCCCACATGGCGGGTGGTCTGCTTCCTGCTGATCATCCGCAGCAGAGTACCGATGGTGGCCATCAGGGCCGTCAGAGTGGAGGTGCTCAGCAGAGCCACCCAGCCGCCGCCGGAGAGGTTGCTGAGGCACAGCACCCAGCCGGTAACGCTGGTGCCCAAGATGGCGCCCAGCACGATGCCGATGGCCTGATTGACCTTCATCATGCCGGAGTTGACGAAGCCCACCACCATCACCGAGGTGGCGGAGGAGGACTGGATCACCGCCGTGACGCCGGTCCCCAGCAGGACCCCCTTGATGGGCGTGCTGGTGAGGTTATACAGCACCAGCTCCAGCTGATTGCCTGCTACCTTCTTCAGGGCATCGCCCATGATGGACATACCGAACAGGAACAGGGCCACGCCGCCCAGCAGGGAAATGAAATCAGAAACGCTCAAAACGCATTCCCTCCCAGTATATTTGATTCAACAGGATATAGTATAACGTAAAAAACTCCGGCTGTCGACAGAAACTATGGAATAATTTGTGGAAAAAAGCATAAAGATTTGCAGCGGTTCTATACCCCTCCCACAGAAGTTTCCCGGCAAACGGAATGCAGCCTTGTCATACGGGGCAGACTATGGTATAATACTCTATCATGAAATTACGCTGCCGGTCTATGGGTCCGGCAATCTTGTGAGGAAGCATATGAAACACGGACTCATCGTTTTTCTGGTATCCATGGTCCCCCTCATCGAGCTGCGGGGCGCCATCCCCTACGGCGTGGCCTACGGGATGCCGCTGTGGCTGACGTATCTCATTGCCATCGTGGGGAATATGCTGCCGGTGCCGTTTATCTATCTCTTCGCCCGGAAGATCCTTCTTTGGGGCAAGGATAAGCCTGCCATCGGAAGGTTCTTCACCTTCTGTCTGGAAAAGGGTGAGCGGGGCGGCCAAAAGCTTCAGGCGAAGGCCGGCCGGGGCTTGTTCTGGGCTCTTTTGCTGTTCGTGGGGATCCCCCTGCCCGGCACCGGTGCGTGGACGGGAACTCTGGCGGCCTCTCTGCTGGATATGGGCTTTAAGAAGAGCGTGCTGGCCTGCATGGGCGGTGTGCTGCTGGCCGGGTGCATCATGGGCATCCTCAGCGTGCTGGGCGTGTCTGCCTTTGGCGCTGTGGTACAATAGTTTTTCGCAATGGGACTTTTTCTTATCATTAAGGAAAAGTCCCATTTTTATACAAATAAATTATTTTTGCAAATTAACAGACAATGTGTTGATTTTCACATTAAGATGTGCTAAGATAACGGACAATTTCAAGTCAGCCTCTGCCGAACGGGCCGCTACAAGGGCCGGACGGCATATGCTTATAGATCCATTCACAAGGAAAGGCGGTGACGACCATGTATCTGGAGCTGGTGAAGCAGGTATCGCAGGTGGAGCAGGAGACGGAAGCCTCCGTCCGTCAGGCGGCCCAGCAGGCTCAGCAGATGCAGGAGGAGGCGGAACGCTCCGGACGTGCGCTGGTGGAACAGACACGCCGGGACTTGCAGCAGCTGGAGACCCAGCGCCGCCGGCAGGCGGCGGAGGACGCCGAAGCAGCCCGGCAGCAGGCGCTGCGGGAGGTTCAGGCAGACTGTGACGCCCTGCGGCAGCGGGCCGGGGCCAAGATGCCTCAGGCGGTAGACACCATTCTGAGAAGGGTGGTGCAGGAGTAGTGGCCATTGTGAAAATGCAGCGGCTGCACCTGCTGGCGATGGAGGAGGAGCGGCAGTCCCTGATGGATGCGCTGCTGCAGTTCGGTCGGCTGGAGATCCGGCAGACGGAGGATCTGGCGGCGGATCCGGACTGGGCGGTGCTGCTGCATCCGGAACCGGCGGAGCTGGTTCGCTGGCGGGAGGCCTCCCGCCAGATGGAGGCGGCGCTGTCGGCGCTGGGCAGCCGGGGTCTGAAAAAGACCGGACTGTTTGCCCCCCGCCCCCGCATCAGCCAGAGTCAGTTTCTGGATGAGGCGGCACTGCGGCAGCAGCAGGCGCTGGCAGCGGAGATCCTGGGCCATACGGCCCGCAAGGAGCAGTTGACCTCCCAGCTTCAGCGTATTCAGGCCCAGCGGCTGTCGCTGGAGCCGTGGGCGGAGCTGGACGTGCCGCTGGAGCTGCACCGCAGCGGCCAGCTGTCGGTGATCCCCGGCACCATGCCCCTGCGGTCGGATCTCCAGCAGGCAAAAAACGCTCTGGAGGAACAGCCGGCGGAGCTGGCACAGGTATCCCTGTCGCCGCAGCAGCAGTATCTTCTGCTGCTGGTACATCAGGCGGCGGAGAGCGCAGTGCTGGAGGTGCTGCGGCCCTTCGGCTTTGCGGCGGCCTCCTTCGGTACCCTCACCGGTACGGTGCAGGAGAACCTGCAGCGGCTGGACGATGAGGAGGAGCAGACCCGGCAGGATCGCCGGGCGGAGGACGCGGCGCTGGACGCCCTGGGAGGCCGTCAGCCGGAGCTGAAGCTGGGTCTGGACCGGCTGAAGCTGCAGATCCAGCGGGAGGATAACCGCCAGCGGCTCCTCACCGACGGACATATCTTCTATTTGGAGGGCTGGGTGCCGGAGGCGGATGCCGCCCGGCTGGAGCAGCTGCTGGAGGACTACTCCTGTGCGTGGGATCTGCGGGTCCCCACCGAGGAGGAGTATCCGGAGGTGCCGGTGACGCTGAAGAGCAACTGGCTCACCCGGTCCATGACCTGCATCACGGAGCAGTACTCCATGCCCGCCTATGACGGCGTGGACCCCAACCCGGTCATGGCCCCGTTTTTCATCCTGTTCTTCGGCATGATGATGGCGGACATGGGCTACGGCCTTCTGATGATCTTTCTGCCGCTGCTGTACCTGAAAAAGGCACGACCGCCGGAGAGCAAACGGGGCTTTATCGAGCTGATCCTGTGGTGCGGCATCGTGACCTTTATTTTCGGCGCTCTCACCGGCGGCTTCTTCGGGGACTTCATCCCCCAGCTGTGCAAGGTCATTGACCCGGCCAGCACCTTTGAGCTGCCCAGCCTCTTCTCGCCGCTGAACGACACCATGGCCATCATGGTCGGCTCCATGGTGCTGGGCGGCATCCAGATCCTCACCGGCATGACCATCAGCGTGGTGAAGAAAACCAGGGACGGCCACTTTGCCGACGCCCTGTGGGACGAGATCACATGGTGGGTCATTCTGGCCGGCGGGGCCATGGCGCTCCTGAAGGTGGGCAGCGTGGCCGGTGTGCCGGTGGTGCTGGTCATCGGCGTGCTGATGCTGGTATACGGCTCCGGTCGGGGCAAGAAGGGCTTTGGCAAGGTCACGGGGCTGGTGAGCGCCGTATATAACGGCGTCACAGGCTTTTTCAGTGATATCCTCTCCTATGTGCGTCTGATGGCGCTGATGCTGTCAGGCGCCGTGCTGGCGCAGGTATTCAATATGCTGGGCGCCACCACCGGGAACGTGGTGGGCTTCGTGGTCATCGCCCTCATCGGCAACGCCCTGAATCTGGCGCTGAACCTGCTGGGCTGCTACGTCCACGATATGCGTCTGCAGTTTCTGGAATTTTTCGGTCGGTTTTACAAGGAGGGCGGCAAGAGCTACAGGCCGCTGTCCGTAGAAACACAATATGTTGAAGTTATGAAGGAGGATAATTGATATGTATGATTTTCTGAACGCCATCGGCGGCATGGGTTTCGCCATTCTGGGTGCGGCGCTGACGGTGGGTCTGTGCTGCGTGGGCTCCGCCAAGGGTACCGGTCTCGTGGGTGAGGCCGCCGCCGGTCTGGTCAGCGAGGATCCCGACAAGAGCACCAAGTGCCTGATCTTGCAGGTGCTGCCCGGTACGCAGGGTCTGTATGGCTTCGTGGCCCTGTTCATCGTCCTGCTGCAGGTAGGTCTCATGAGCGGCACTCCCGTAGATCTGACGCTGACGCAGGGCATGTCCTTCTTCGCCGCCTGCATCCCCACCGCCATCGGCGGCTGGCTCTCCGCCAAGTTCCAGGGCCGTGTGGCCGCCGCCTCCGTGGGTATCGTGGCCAAGCACCCGGAGGCCGCCACCAAGGGCCTGATCTTCTGCGGTATCGTGGAGTTCTACGCCATTTTGTCCCTGGTGGCTACCATCATGCTGGCTACCAACATTCTGTAAAACGGAGCAGGCCATGAAGGGACTGGAACGGATCACCCAGCGCATCCAGACGGATGCACAGGGGCAGATAGAAGCCCTGACGGCGGCAGGACGCCGCCAGGCACAGGAGATCACGGAGAAGTACGAGGACCAGGCCCGGCAGCTGCGCCAGGCGGATCAGGAAAAGGCCGCCCGTGACGCCCAGCAGGATCAGCGGAGAGCCCAGAGCGGCGCCGACCGCACCCGCCGGGAGCAGCTCCTCGCCTGCAAGCAGCAGCTCATTGACGATACCTTCCGACAGGCCCGGCAGCAGCTGACGCAGCTGCCCCGTGAGAAATATGTGCATCTGCTGGTGCAGCTGGCGGTGAAAAACGGAGCCGGCACCGAGGAGATCATCCTCTCCCCGGAGGACGCACCGCTGGGGCAGCAGGTGTTGGAGGGTGCCAACGCTCAGGGACGGCACTTCCGCCTGTCTGCGGAGCAGCGTCCCACCGGCGGAGGGCTGATCCTCAAGCAGGGCAGCGTGGAGTGCAGCTGCACCTTCCCGGAGATCCTGCGGCAGCTGCGGCAGGAGATGTCCGGCGAGGTCGCCGCCATCCTGTTTGACTGAGAGGGGGCTGCCCTTTGACCAAGAAGTATCATGATACGGAATATCTGTATCTCAGCGCCTGTATCCACAGCTGGGAGACCCGGCTGCTGACCCCGGAGCGCCGGGAGCAGCTGCTGTCGGCTCCGACGGACCGGGATGCGGCCCGTGTGCTGGAGGAGATGGGCTGGCCCGCCTTTGACCCGGAGTCGGAGGCGGCGCTGGATCAGGCCGTTGGCCGGCGGCGGGAGGAGCTGTTCGCCCGTCTGGGCAAGGATATGCCCGATGCACGGATCCTGGACGTTTTCCGGCTGCCCACGGACTATCACAATCTGAAGGTATTGGTAAAGAGCCGGGGCGAGGACTGCCGCCGCCTGCTGATGGCAGGAGGCCGATGGGACCCGGAGCAGCTGCTGTCGGACTACCGGCAGCGGGAGCTGCGGGACTTCCTCCCTGTCGAGACGGCACAGGCCGTACAGCAGGCCCGTCAGGCTCTGGCGGAGACCGGCAACGGTCAGGAGTGCGATCTTGTGCTGGACGGCGCCTGCTTCCGGGAGCTGACCCGGCTGGCGGATGCGGTGGACTGCCCTGCCCTGACGGACTATCTCCGCACCCGCATCGACGGCGTGAACCTGTGCAGCGTCGTGCGGGCCCACCGGCTGAGAAAAGGGCCGGACTTTCTGCACAGGGTGCTGCTGGAGGGCGGCAGCGTTCCTCCGGCAGCGCTGGATGAGGCCGCCCCTGCCGATCTGCGGGAACTGTATGCCGCCACGCCTCTGCGGGAAGCCGCCGGTCTGGCGGAGGGCATCTGCGCCGGCAACGGCAGCATGACGGCGCTGGAAAAGCAGTGCGACAACGCCGTGCTGCGTCTGGCGGCCAAGGCCCGCCGCACCCCCTTCGGCGTGGAGACGGCACTGGGGTATCTCATTGCGGCGGAAGCGGAGCTCACCGCCGTCCGCACCATCATGACGGGACGCCGGGCGGGACTGTCCGCCGACGCCATCCGGGAAAGGCTGCGTGATATTTATGGCTAAGATCGCCGTCATCGGTGACCGGGACAGCGTGCTGGGCTTCCGGGCTTTGGGGCTGGAGGTCCACACCGTGGAGGACAGCATCGAGGCCCGCCATCTGCTCCGTAAGGCTGCGGAGGAGGGCTGTGCGGCGGTGTTCCTGACGGAGGCGCTGGCGGCTCCCCTGCAGGAGGAGATCGACCGCTATAAGGAGGCGCTGACCCCCGCCATCGTATTGATCCCCGGCAAGGGTGGTTCCCTTGGGCTGGGGGAGACTGCGCTGCACAACGCCGTGGAGCGTGCCGTGGGCGCAGACATCACTTGAAGGGAGCGTAACTATGGGCAAAGTAATCAAAGTCTCCGGGCCGCTGGTGGTAGCCGACGGCATGGCGGACGCCAACATGGCGGACGTGGTGCGTGTGGGTCCCAAGCAGCTGATCGGAGAGATACTGAATATGACCGGCGACCGGGCGTCCATTCAGGTCTATGAGGAGACCTCCGGTCTGGGGCCGGGTGCGGAGGTGGTCACCACCGGCGCTCCCCTGTCCGTGGAGCTGGGGCCAGGGCTGATCGAGAGCATTTATGACGGCATCCAGCGCCCGCTGGAGGAGATCCGCAGCATGGCCGGGGCTCACATCCCCCGTGGCATTCAGGCCCCGCCGCTGCCGGAGGATAAAAAGTGGGACTTCACCCCTGTGGCCAAGGTCGGCGACGCCGTGGTGGCCGGGGACGTGCTGGGTACCGTGCCGGAGACGGCCTCGGTGCTCCACAAGATCATGGTCCCCCACCGCATGGACGGCACCGTGGAGTGGATGGCAGAGGCCGGAGCATACACCATCCGGGACGTCATCGCCAAGGTGCGTCTGGCGGACGGCTCCTTGAAGGAGCTGACCATGGTGCAGAAGTGGCCCGTCCGTGTGGGGCGGCCCTATCGGCGGAAATTCCCGCCCTCTGCGCCGCTTCAGACCGGCCAGCGGGTCATCGACACCATGTTCCCCGTGGCCAAGGGCGGCACCGCCGCCGTACCCGGTCCCTTCGGCTCCGGCAAAACGGTGGTGCAGCATCAGCTGGCCAAGTGGGCGGACGTGGACATCGTGGTCTACATCGGCTGCGGTGAGCGTGGCAACGAGATGACGGACGTGCTGCGGGAGTTCCCGGAGCTGACGGATCCCCGCACCGGTGAGACACTGATGAAGCGGACGGTGCTTATTGCCAACACCTCGGATATGCCCGTGGCCGCCCGTGAGGCCTCCGTATACACCGGCATCACCATCGCTGAGTATTTCCGGGACATGGGCTACGCCGTGGCCGTTATCGCAGACTCCACCTCCCGCTGGGCCGAGGCCCTGCGTGAGATGTCCGGCCGTCTGGAGGAGATGCCCGGCGAGGAGGGCTACCCTGCCTATCTGGTGAGCCGTCTGGCCCAGTTCTATGAGCGGGCCGGTGTGGTGCAGTGCCTCGGCAGTGAGGAGCGCACCGGCAGTCTGACGGCGGTGGGCGCCGTGTCGCCTCCCGGCGGCGACCTCAGTGAACCGGTGGCTCAGGGTACCATGCGTATCGTGAAGGTGTTCTGGTCGCTGGATGCGTCGCTGGCCTATCGGCGGCACTTCCCGGCCATCCACTGGCTGAACTCCTACTCCCTGTATCTGGACTCCCTGCGCCCGTGGTTCGATGAGCATCTGGGACAGGCGTTCATGCAGAACCGTGACCACGCCATGCACCTGCTGCAGGAGGAGAACGAGCTCAACGAGATCGTCCAACTGGTGGGTAAGGACTCCCTGAGCCCCAACGACCAGCTGACGCTGGAGATCACCCGGATGCTGCGGGAGGACTTCTTGCAGCAGAACGCCTTCATGGACGTGGACTCCTACACCGGCTTCGACCGGCAGGAGCGGCTCATGTCCCTGATTTTAGGCTATGAGACGCTGGGGCGTCAGGCCCTGACCCGTGGTGTCACCGTCCGGGATCTGGCCCATCTGCCGGCCCGTGAGGAGATCGGCCGGGCCAAGTACGAGGAGGAGAGCACTTGGCGCTCCGCCTATGACAAGATCGAAGCGGATCTGCAGAGCCAGATCCGTGAGCTGGAGCGAAAGGCGGGTGAGGAGCAATGATGAAGGAATATCGCACCATCCGGGAGGTCAACGGACCTCTGATGGTGGTGGATCAGGTGGAGGGCGTCACCTATGACGAGCTGGCGGAGATCCAGCTGTCCGACGGCACTCTGCGCCGATGCAAGGTGCTGGAGGTCAACGGCGACCGGGCCGTGGTGCAGCTGTTTGAAAACTCCGCCGGCATCAACCTGCGGGACTCCAAGATCCGTTTTCTGGGGCATCCCCTGCAGCTGGCAGTGTCCGAGGATATGCTGGGCCGTGTCTTTGACGGCATGGGCCAGCCCATCGACGGCGGCCCCGCCCTGCTGCCGGAGAAGTATCTGGACATCAACGGTCTGCCCATGAATCCCGCCGCCCGTGACTACCCCAATGAGTTCATCCAGACGGGCATCTCCGCCATCGACGGTCTGAATACGCTGGTGCGTGGCCAGAAGCTGCCCATTTTCTCCGGCTCCGGTCTGCCCCACGCCCGGCTGGCGGCTCAGATCGCCCGGCAGGCCAAGGTGTTGGATGACTCCACCCCCTTCGCCGTGGTGTTCGCCGCCATCGGCATCACCTTCGAGGAGTCGGAGTACTTCGTCTCCGAATTCCGCCGCACCGGCGCCATCGACCGGACGGTGCTGTTTACCAATCTGGCCGACGACCCTGCCGTGGAGCGTATCGCCACACCCCGTATGGCGCTGACGGCCGCCGAGTATCTGGCCTTTGAAAAGGGAATGCACGTGCTGGTGATCCTGACGGATATCACCAACTACGCCGAGGCGCTGCGGGAGGTATCCGCCGCCCGGAAGGAGGTTCCCGGCCGCCGTGGCTACCCCGGCTACCTGTATACGGACCTTGCCACCATGTATGAGCGGGCGGGCCGCCAGCTGGGCTGCCCCGGTTCCGTGACCATGATCCCCATCCTGACCATGCCGGAGGACGACAAGACCCACCCCATCCCCGACCTGACGGGCTATATTACCGAGGGACAGATCATCCTGTCCCGTGACCTGTACCGCAAGAACATTCAGCCCCCCATCGACGTGCTGCCCAGTCTGTCCCGCCTGAAGGACAAGGGCGTGGGCGAGGGAAAGACCCGTGAGGATCACGCCCCCACCATGAACCAGCTGTTCTCCGCCTACGCCTCCGGCAAGGAGGCCCGTGAGCTGATGACCATTCTGGGCGAGTCCGCCCTGACGGATACGGATCTGAAGTTCGCCAAGTTCGCTGACGAATTTGAAAAGCGCTACGTCTCGCAGGGCTTCGACACCGACCGCTCCATCACCGAGACACTGGATCTGGGCTGGGAGCTGCTGCGCCTGTTGCCCCGTGAGGAGCTCAAGCGCATCAAGGGCGACATGGTGGATAAGTATCTGCCCAAGGAGGACTGATCGCTATGGCGGGAAAGACCATCAATCCCACCCGCATGGAGCTGACCCGGCTGAAGGCCAAGCAGAAAACGGCCCTCCGGGGCCACAAGCTCCTCAAGGACAAGCGGGACGGCCTCATGAAGCAGTTCATGCAGGAGGTGCGCCGCACCCGTCAGCTGCGTAAACGGGTGGAGGAGGGGCTGGCGCAGGCCAATGCCGCCTTTACCGTAGCCAGCGCCGTCATGTCCCCGGAGATGCTGGAGCAGGCGCTGATGGCCCCCCGGCTCTCCACAGAGGTGACGGTGGACCAGCGCAACATCATGAGCATCGCCGTGCCGGTGTTCCATCGGGCGGAGCAGGAGACGCAGCCGGATCTGGCCTGCTATGGCTTTGCCCAGACCAGCGGCGAGCTGGACGATGCTCTGCAGGCCCTGAACCGGGTGTACAGCGATCTGCTGGAGCTGGCGCAGGCGGAAAAGACCGTGCAGCTGCTGGCGCAGGACATCGAGCGCACCCGCCGCCGGGTCAACGCACTGGAGTATGTGGTGATCCCGGAAAATCAGCGGAACATCCGCTACATCACCATGAAGCTGGAGGAGAATGAGCGGGGCAACACCACCCGGCTCATGAAGGTCAAGGATATGGTGCTGCAGGACGCCCACCACTACAAGTCATAACGAAAGAAGCGGAAGGCTCTCGCCTTCCGCTTCTTTGTTGATTCGCTGCCATCGATGGGATCACTGGCAGCATCATTCCCCCTCGTACTCGCTGAGGCCCAGCTGCCACCGGTCGGCCTCAGCCGGGCGGGCGGTCAGCCCCAGATAATAGGCATCCAGCTCCGTCAGCTGGCCGGTGATGCGATCCATATCGCCGTTGATGGTGTACATGATGTCCTGTGACCCCGTCTCCTTGCAGTAGTCCACGTAAGCCTGTGGGATCAGCCCCCCGGTATAGTACAGATCCGGGACCCCGAAGGCGTGGAGCAGCTCATGTGCGTAGGCAGATGGCGGCTCATCCACAGGGCCTGCCGCCCGGAGAAACAGATTGACCAGCTCCGTGTCGCAGGCCGGACTGTTCAGCCGTCCCAGCGACCAGGGACTGGGCGTTCCCTCATAGGGCGTGTTGAAAAAGAAAAAGTACACCACATTGTCTGCGTCATACGCACGCTTCAGCTCCTCGGTGGGGATGTTCTCCTGAATATAACCGGCCTGCACATCGTACATGGAGCCGTCTGCACGCACCAGCGTCTCGGTGAATTTGGCGCTATACCGCAGATCGGGGTCCTCCTTCCAATCGTAGAGAAATTCGGCCGTGACGCCGTATGGTTTTACGGCATCCGTCAGCCATTCCGTGGCGATGCGGAGGTGCTCCTGCGTCTGGTCTATATCGGCAGCGTCCGTTGTCTCGTCCCAATGGGTAGCGGCATCGTCGGCAAAAATGGATACCACCAGCGTCCGGCCATGGATGTAAGCGGCAGAGCCGTGGGCCGAGACTGCCTGATCCGGCTCCTCCGGGGCCTGCGAAGGCTCGGTCTCCTGCGTTGGTTCTGGGGTCTCCGGCTGGGTCTGCACCTCCGCCGTCGGCAGCTGGGGCGCTTCCCTCCGGGCGCAGGCCGCCATCGTCGTACACAGCAGCATACACAGAAGCAGCCATAGGATCCGTTTCTTCATGTCTACTCTTCTCCTTCGTTGATCCCGTCTATTTTCCCACATCCCACTCTGCTTGTCAACCGACGGAGGATTCCTCTTATTTTCCTTTGTTTCTCAGGCAGCTTCAATTGTGTCTATTCTGTAAATATACAGGACACTATTGGCCCGTCAGCTTGATTTTCATCACTATGTCTGTTAAAATAACAGTAGTTTGACACGCCGCAGGAGGGCGGCGATCGCAGGAAAGGGGCGGATGGAGAAATGCAGGGTTTCTGGCGCTGTGCGCTGTATCTGGCGGCGCTGGGGGTGGCGGCCCATCCGCTGGGGCAGGCCCTGCCCCGCAAATGGTTCTGCGCCGAAAAGGCCCCATGGCGTTCCGCCCCTTGGGAAAAGGGTGGGCGCATCTACCTGAAGTTGGGTATCCGGAAGTGGAAGGATCGTCTTCCGGATATGAGCCGCCTGATGCCGGACATGGTCCGAAAGGATCTGGGCAGCGACCCGGCGGTACTGGTGCAGGAGACCTGCGTGGCCGAGTGCGTCCACTGGGCGCTGACGCTGCTGTCGGCTGGAATTTTTTTCCTGTGGCGCAGCGGCTGGGCGGCGCTGCTGTGGCTGGTGTATAATGTGCTGGGGAACGTGAGCTTCATCGTCATCCAGCGCTATAACCGGCCGAGACTGCAAAAGCTTGCGGAGAAAACAAGGAGGAGACCTGTATGAAAGTGCTTCTGTTCTCCTGTTCCACGGGGGGAGGACACAACTCTGCCGCTGCGGCGCTGGCTCAGGAGCTGGAGGCCCGCCGTGTGGAGAGCCGCACCTATGACGCCCTGCAATTCCTGCCCAAGTCCACGGCCGACCTCATCAGCCACGGCCACGACTTTGCCTATCGCTATGCCCCCAAAATTTACGGCGCAGGCTATCGCCGGGAGGAGAAGCACCCCTCCAGCCTGTTCTATGAGCAAAGTATCCGGGGCATCGGCCCCCTGTATGAGGAACTGATCGACCAGGCGCCGGATGCCGTGATCTGCGTCCACCTGTTCCCCGCCATGATGATGACGGAGCTGCGCTGCAGCTATGGCGTCCGCATCCCCACCTACTTCGTGGCCACGGACTTCACCTGCTCTCCCGGTGTGGGGGATCTGCAGGTGGACGGACTGTGCATCCCCCACCGGGACCTGATCCCGGAGTTCGTGACCGCCGGACTGCCGCAGGAGCGGCTCTTCCCCACCGGCATCCCCGTTGGGCGGCAGTTCCTGCATCCGGAGAGCCGGGAGGAGGCCCGCCGTGCGCTGGATCTTCCGGTGGATGGCCGCATCCTCACGCTGGCCTGCGGCAGCATGGGCGCCGGACCCCTGCGTACCACCGCTCAGAAGGTAGCGGAGCTCATGGGGCCGGAGGATCTGCTGGTCACCATCTGCGGCAGCAACCACCGGATGTATCAGCAGATGCAGAGCGATTTCTTCCGCCCCGTGGATCGGGTGCGGGTATTGGGCTATACCCACGAGATGTTCCGGTATATGTACGCCTCGGACCTGCTGCTGACCAAGGCCGGGGGCCTCACCACCGCCGAAGCCGTGGCCGCCGGAACGCCGCTGCTGTACCTCAACGCCGTCCCCGGCTGCGAGAGCCACAACATCGACTTCATGACCCGCCACGGCTGTGCGCTGGCGGTCAGCAGCGACGAGGAGCTCCAGCCCATGCTGCAGGGCATCCTCTCCGGGGCCATCGACCCCCGGAGCATGGTGGCCCGTCGAGCGGACTTCCCTACCGCATCCGCTGCCGCCGTCTGCGATCTGGCCCTGCGCCACGCAGGTGCGTAAAATCACAACAGAACGAAACCCCGCAGGCAGTGCCTGCGGGGTCCTTTTGGCTTCAGGAGCGAGGGGCCGCATCCGTGGAACCGGAGAGGTGTGTATTTGGCGTGTTTTTTCCGCATACCGGCCAGCATCAGCCCCACGATTTGGTGATGACGCAGGGCAGCATGGCAGCCAGCTGCGGGGGCAAGACGGGGCGGCCCGTGCCAAGGCTCTGGGCGGCGATGCCGATGAAGCCACGACCGGAGATCATATGGCGTCTATCAGATAGCAACATGGTGATCCTCCGCCTTTACGATTGGTCAAAGATCGTTCTCTTGACCGATTCATTCGTTTTCAGGAAAAAACTTCTCTGCGATCCCTGCAAAAATTACCAGCCGCCGCATCGCATATTCGTCCACCGCTGGGAAAAGCTATGTGTGCGATACCCAACCAGCGCAAAAGCGCAAATCAGACATGAAAGGAGAACGACACAATGTCCAGTAAGAACAACAACAAGCTGAATATCCCTGAGGCCCGTGCCGCCATGGATAAGTTCAAGATGGAGGCTGCCAACGAGGTGGGCGTGAACCTGAAGGAGGGCTACAACGGCCACCTGACCTCCCGTGAGGCCGGCTCCGTGGGTGGCCAGATGGTCAAGAAGATGATCGAGTCCTACGAGAAGAACCTGTAACGCAGGCCATACGCAAACCCCCCGGAGGAGGCGGCCCAGCCGCCCCCTCCGGGGGGTCCTGTTCAGCAGCTATACATCCGCAGCAGAAGGAGGCCCTGCGGGGCCTCCCTCTGCCGATTCAGGCTTGGCGCAGCTTCTTCTGCCCCAGACGGCGCAGCTTCCGCACGTCCGCCTCCGTCAGCGCCACCGGATAGCGGCGGGCCAGCAGCGTGGCAATGCGTCTCTCCCGCCAGCCGTATTCCGAGTAGCGCAGCAGATCCTCCAGGAGCTCCTCCGGCACAGCGGCCAGCTCCTTGTCCGTCAGCATTTTTCATACGCTTCCTTTCGTCTTTGCGGAGCATCTCTGCCTGATTTCTCTTTGATTATATAATCGAACGATAAAAATTTCAATGGCTTTTTACCATTTTTTGTGAATTTTTCCCATGGTAGAACGCAGGGGAACAGAAGCCCACGGCCCATGACGGGAATTTTTGCTGACAAAGGTGAAAAGCTGTGGTATACTGGAGACACTACATCTTAGGAGGTACGTATGCGTATCAACTGGTTCAAGGATGAAAACAATCTGGTGTACATCAATGGGGCCACGCAGCTGGCGGAGTTGGAGCGGACGCTGCGTTTTCCGGGTCTGGAGGAGGCCGCCAACGAGCTGCGGAAGCATCCCACACCGGAGGGCTTCACCATCAAGGGGCATGGCCGCACCAGCGGCCGTCTGTTCGTGCCGGATCTGGCCTTCGGGGAGCATATCCAGATGGGGGAGAACATTTTCTTCTTCATGGGGGAAATGCAGGAGTGCTACGTCATCTACTGGCTGGATGCGCCGGTGGTGGCGGAATAAACGGACATACAAAAAGACCGCCGGGATGTCTCCGTAAGACATCCCGGCGGTCTTTTTTCACAGCTTCTCCTGTGGCAGCTCCAGCAGCACGGAGGCGCAGAACATTCCGTCTCTCGGCTCCAGTCGGCACACGCCGTGGTACTTCTCAGCGATGCTGCGGACGGAGGCCGTCCCCAGCCCCAGTCCGGCGTGCTTGGTGGAGAGGAATCCACCGGTGGTGCGGCGCACTGCGCCGGTGAAAGTGTTGTCCACGGCGGCGCAGAGGGTGTGGGCATCGGCGGTAATGCGGACCACAATGCGGGGCGATGCCTCCTGCATACAGGCGGTGAGGGCGTTTTCAAGCAGATTGCCGAACAGCACCGCCATATCCGGGTCAGCGACGCCGGTATACTCCGGCAGCTGGGCCTTCACGGAGAACTCCACCTGCTGGGCCGCCGCCTGCTGGGCAAAGTAGGACAGTACGGCATTGACGGCGGCATTGCCGCAGAATTGCAGCTGCCGGGCGTCGGGCAGCGTCTCCTGATACCGATCCAGATACACCTGCATGGCGTCGTAGTCCTTCCGCCGGAGGCAATCCTGCAGCAGCGCGATGTGGTGGCGCACATCGTGCTTGGCCTGCCGGGCCTCGGCAATACGTTCCTGCAGGTTCTCGTATTGCAGGCTCTGCATGGCCAGCGCATAGTTCTTCTGCTGCAGGGCAACCAGCTTCTCCTGCTCCAACACCAGTCGGGCCACCACATAGTACACCAGCGCCGCCCCGGTGTTGATGAAAAGCAGCACGATGGTGCTGCTGGGCCGCAGGGCGATCTCCAGCCCCGTCAGGTTGGTGTTGCCGTAAATGACGTAGTACCAGATAAGATAGAAGGTGGCGGGGATGAGCCACAGATAGCGCCATGCCAGCCCCGATGTCTCCTGCTCCACGGCGGGCGTATAGACCTTCCGGACATACAGCAGCAGCGGCAGGAACAGCACCGCCTCCACCGCCAGCATCATCAGGGCGAAGGACCAGCGGTAGGACTGCACCGCCAGCGCCGGGAACAGCTGTCCCTCCAGGCACTTGGCGGCGATCACCACCAGATTGGCCAGATTAGAGATCATCAGCAGGGTAAACAGCGTCTTGCCGGGATAGGCCCGCACCGCCAGAAAGTAGAACACGGCGTACAGCCCCGTGCTGACGGCGCTGAGAAGGCTGGCCCGCCCCGGCGTGAAGAAGGCAGCGCACAGGCCCAGTCCCATTTGCAGCAGCGTCAGCACTGCCACCAGCGCCGCCGCCACCGCCGGAGAAAACCGCAGTCTCCGCCGGAAGGGATAGAGGGCCATGGCCAGAAAGGGCAGGAAGTTCGTCAGCGAATAAACGCAGACCTCCAGCATCCGATACAGCGGCGGCATCAGTCGACACCGTCCTTTCGCAGCCGGTCAAAGCGGAAGGCGGAGTATGCCTCCTGCACCTCCCGTAACCTCCGGCGGCTGATGGGCAGACGGGTGCCGTCCTTCAGCAGGAATACGTCCTCCTGCCGGCCGGCCACCTCGTGGAAGTTCACCACCACGCCCCGGCAGATGCCGCAGAAGCACGGATAGGCACACAGCAGCGGCTCCACAGCAGCAAAGGAGGTCCGCAGGGTACGGTCCCCATCCTTGCAGTGCAGCGTCACCCGGTGGCCGTCGGAGGCGGCGTAGCGGATGCTCCGCAGCACCACCTGACTGCCGTCCGGCAGCCGCAGCCGGCGGGAGCGCTCCAGCGCCTCCAGATCCAGCCGCTCCAGCATGGCCCGGACTCCCTCCGGCCGGAAGGGCTTTCGCAGATAGTAGCAGGCCCCCACCTCATAGCTCTCGCTGGCGAAGTCGTTGCTGGAGGTGGCGAAGGCCAGCCGCACCTGTCCGTCATCGGCCCGCAGCCGCCGGGCCACCTCCATGCCTGTGGCGCCGCCCATGTAGATATCCAGCACCACCAGCTCAAAGGCGCCGGGCCGCCAGTCCGCCAGCAGCGCTTCCCCACTGCCGTAGTGGGAGATCTCCGTCTCCCGGCCCAGCTGCTCGGTGAGATACTGCTCCAGCTGCGCCAGAGCTCTGGGATCATCATCCACCAGTGCGATCTTCATAGGCAGTGCTCCTCTCTGCATGATACTGTCTCCATCATACTCCGTACCGGGCGAAAAAACAAGAAAAATGATATGCCCTGCCCAAAGCTGAAAATTTTTCTGAAACCCTCTCGCTTTTTGCATTGGGATGTGGTATGATACCGAACGTATGGTACATATCACGACAGGAGGCCATGTTACATGGACATTTTCGATATTTTAGGCCCGGTGATGGTGGGTCCCTCCAGCTCCCACACCGCCGGAGCGGCCCGCATCGGCAAGATGGCCCGTACACTGCTGGGCGGTGAGCCGATGGAGGCCAAGATCCACCTCCACGGCTCCTTTGCCGAGACCGGCTCCGGCCACGGCACCGATCGGGCGCTGGTGGCGGGTCTGCTGGGCATGAACCCCGACGATATGCGGATCCCCTTCGCCTTTCAGGAGGCGGAGAAGGCGGGTCTGCACTTCACCGTGGATAAGATCGACCTGCGGGACGCCCACCCCAACACGGCGGTCATCGAGGTCCGGGACGCCCACGGCAAGCAGCTGGAGCTGCAGGCCGCCTCCATCGGCGGCGGCCGCATCGTGGTGAACAAGCTGGACGGCATCGACGTCAGCTTCACCGGAGACTACAACACGCTGGTGGTCCGCAACCACGATGAAAACGGTGCTCTGGCCGCCGTCACCACCATCCTCAGCCAGCTGCGGATCAACGTGGCCAATATGAGCCTGTGCCGCCACAAGCGGGGCGGTGACGCCCTGATGGTCATCGAGACGGATCAGCACATCAAGCCCCATCAGGTGAGCTTTCTGGCAGAGCTGCCGGGCATCCTGTCGGTGACCTACTATGATAAGGAGGATGAGGACCATGTCTCTTGATTCGATGGCGGATATCCTGCACTGCATGGAGCAGGAGGGCAAGGAGTTCTGGGAGGTGGTGCTGGCAGCGGACATGGAGGAGCGGCAGGTGAGCCGGGAATCCTCTCTGGCCAAGATGCTCACCACATGGCAGGCCATGGTAGACGCCTCCGACAGCTATACCGGCGACCGCCGCAGCGTCAGCGGGCTGGTGGGGGGCGACGGTCTGAAAATGCGCCAGTACGCCATCCGGGGCAAGGCCATGTCCGGCGGCTACGTCAGCGAGGTCATCGCAGAGGCCCTCAGCATGGCGGAGTCCAACGCCTGTATGCGCCGCATTGTAGCGGCCCCCACGGCGGGAGCCTGCGGCGTACTGCCGGCCGTGCTGCTGCCCCTGTGCAAGTATGAGGAGTTAAACCAGCGCCAGATTCTGGAGGCACTGTATGTAGCCAGCGGCATCGGCGCCGTCATCGCCTATCGGGCCTGCATCGCCGGTGCTGCCGGCGGCTGTCAGGCGGAGATCGGCACCGCCAGTGCCATGGCGGCGGGGGCTTTGGTGGCCCTCCGGGGCGGCAGCGGCCAGCAGATCTGCCACGCTGTGGCCATGGCCCTGAAGAATCTGCTGGGTCTGATCTGCGACCCGGTGGCGGGTCTGGTGGAGGTTCCCTGCGTCAAGCGCAATGTCGTCGGTGCCGTCAACGCCGTCAGTGCGGCGGATATGGCGTTGGCGGGCATTGAGAGCCGCATCCCCGTGGACGAGGTCATCGACACCATGGGCGAGGTGGGCCGCCGCATCCCCGTGGAGTTCCGGGAGACGGCGCTGGGCGGTCTGGCGGACACCCCCACCGGCAAGGCCATCGAGGCAAAAATGCGGGGCTGATGTCTCGACATGATGAAAAAGACGACCGTGGTACGATGTACCACGGTCGTCTTTTTCATACTTTATGCAATTTTTCACCTTTTCAGCCGCTTATCGCTGCGGCGGGCCAGCCACGTACCCAGACTCTGGAACAACTGCACCAGCAGGATCAGGATCACCACCGCCACCAGCATCACCAGATACTTGTAGCGGTAGTAGCCGTAGTCGATGGCGATCTTGCCCAGACCGCCGCCGCCGATGATACCGCTCATGGCGGAGTAGCCCAGAATGGTAGTCAGGGCAATGGTGACGTTCTGGATCAGGGACGGCACACTCTCCGGGATCATCACCTTGCAGATGATCTGCAGGGGTGTAGCACCCATGCTCTGTGCCGCCTCGATGATGTTGGGGTCCACCTCACGGAGACTGCTCTCCACCAGACGGGCCACAAATGGGAAGGCTGCCACCACCAGCGGAACGATGGTGGCTGTGGTACCTACCGCCGTGCCGATGATGAGCCGGGACAGGGGGAACACCATGATCATCAGAATCAGGAAGGGAACCGAGCGCAGGAGGTTGATGATGACATTGAGTACCTGCAGCAACCAGCGGGGCAGCGGCAGCACGCCGTTCTTCTCCCCCGCCACCAGCAGAACGCCCAGCGGCAGCCCCAGCACCAGCGACAACAGGGTGCTGAGCACCGTCACATAGAATGTCTCCCAAATGGCATAGGGCAGGCTGGGCAGCACCGCCATCAGATCCTGCACGGAGCTTGCCGAAAACAGATCACTGTACATGGCCGTCTACCTCCTCTACCCGAATGTTGCTCATGGTATCGATATAATCCATGGCCCGCTGGAACTGGCCGCTGGGGATGCCCAGCAGCATACTGCCGTAGACCTCCTCCGACAGCTTCTGGGTGGAGGCGGAGATCACCGTGCAGAGGATGCCCTCCTCGGAGGCCAGTCTCGCCACCAGCGGCGTGCCGGTGGTGACGCTGTCCCGGAAGGTCAGCCGCACCCGGCGCACCGCCTGCGGGTCGGACACCAGCGCATCGGCGCCGCCGGGGAACACCAGCCGCCGTCCTGCGGCGGACTTGGGGGCGGCGAACACCTCGGACACCAGTCCCTTCTCCGCCACCTCGCCGCCGTCCAGAATGGCCACATGGTTGCAGATGGTCTTGACCACGCTCATCTGGTGGGTGATGACCACCACGGTGATGCCCAGCTTCTGATTGATATCCCGGATCAGCTCCAGGATCTGGTGCGTGGTGTTGGGATCCAGAGCACTGGTGGCCTCGTCGCACAGCAGCACCTTGGGCTGGGTAGCCAGCGCACGGGCAATGGCCACACGCTGCTGCTGGCCGCCGGACAGCTGCGCCGGGTAGGCCTGTGCCTTATCCGGCAGGCCCACCAGCTCCAGCAGCTCCTTGGCCCGGCGAACGGCATCCGCCTTCTTCACCCCGGACAGTTCCATGGGGAAGCATACATTTTGCAGACAGGTGCGCTGCATCAGCAGGTTGAACCGCTGGAAGATCATGGTGATCTCCCGCCGGGCCGCCCGCAGCTGGGCCGGAGCCATGGTGTCCAGCCGCTGGCCGTTCACCACCACCTCGCCCGCCGTGGGTCTTTCCAGCAGATTGATACACCGCACCAGCGTGCTCTTACCGGCACCGCTCATGCCGATGATGCCGTAGATGTCCCCGTCCTCAATGGTCAGGGAGACGTCCTTCAACGCATCTACCCCTCCAGAATCGGAGTCAAAGGTCTTGCTGACGTGTTTTAATTCGATCACAGACGTCTCCCCTCCTCTCTCTTACTTACCGCTGATGGCGTCCAGCGTGGTCTGCTTGCCGCCGTACAGGCCCATGGGCTCCACGTGGATGCCGCCCACGGACACGATGTGGGTGTTGTTCTGAGCGTTGAAGTCCTCCAGATAGGGCAGGTGCTGGAAGTAGTTGGCGGTGACGGTGCCGTCATCCACCACGGTATTGGGTACCACATAGTCGTTGTAGACCTGAATGTCCAGCGTCACGCCCTTGGCTGCCAGGATCTGCTTGGCGACCTCCAGAATTTCGGCGTGGGGCGTGGGGGAGGCGGCGACGGAGATGGTGGTGCCGTTCAGAGCATCATAGTTCACAGAGGCATCATAGCCATCGGTGGGATTGGTGACCACGGACACCACGGAGCCGTCGTACTTCTGGTTGATGTAGTCCACCACCTGCTGGCTCTCCAGAGCAGCCTTCAGCGCCTTAACGGCATCGGTGTTCTCGGTACCCTCCTTCACGGCCAGAATGTTGGCATAGGCGGAAGCGGAGCCCTCGATAATCAGGGAATCCTTCACGGGGTTCAGGCCGGCGTTGATGGCGTAGTTGCTGTTGATGACGGCGTACTCGGCATCCGCCAGCAGGGAGGGCAGCTGAGCAGCCTCGGCCTCCACGATCTCCACATTGTAGGGGTTATCCACAATGTCGTTCTTGGTGGCGGTGATGCCAGCACCGTCCTTCAGGGTGATGATGCCGTTCTCCTGCAGCAGCAGCAGCGCACGGGCTTCGTTGGTGGTGTCGTTGGGGACCAGAATTTTCACGCCGCTGTCGGACTTTTTACCGCAGGCGGCCAGACTCAGAACCAGTACCAGCGCCAAAGCCAGCGTGGCGATCTTTGCAAATACGGAATGTTTCATGATGATTTCTCCTTAATCTTCTCTCTTGAATAGTTGATTATTGTATGGGGACAGTCCGGCGGCCCCTCTCGCCTGTGTGATTCATAACAGATACCGTGTCCAGAGGACACATTCGCTGGGTCAGCAGGATCAAAGGGATCAGCTCCTTTTCGGCAAAATAAAAACAGCGGGAGGTCATGCGACCTTCCGCTGTTCGTTAGCTTGGTTCACCCGGTGACGGGTCACAGAACAGATGCCGGAAAGCAGACGACCGAATTGGCGCAGCGACGCATGCACATGGAGCCCATGCACATCCCCAGCATCATCATGTTGGTACGCAGCTTCTTCATGGTGCCGTCCGTCCTTTCCTCAAGCATTCTTGGGATGGTGGCATTGTACCCCTCCCATCCCCTCTTGTCAAGTCTTTTCCGGGATTTCCCCGATTGTTCCAAAATTCCCGAAGCATTTCCGCCGGATTTCGTCTAAATCCCCATTATCTGCCCTTGGGCAGCACCGCACGGATCACCAGCGGCTCTTCGCCGGTGTTGCGGACGCTGTGGCTGTGGCCTTGGGGACAGTAGTGCCACATACCGGGGGTCAGGGTCACCTCCGTGCCGTCGTCATGGCACAGCCCCGTGCCGGAGACGATGCACATCACCTCGCAGTTGTCGGTGTGGGTGTGGGGGCCGATGCTGCCACCTACCGGCACCGTCAGCTGCAAAATGCGGCCCATGTCATCGTCATAGGCCCGGACGGACACCACACCGTCCCCGCCCTTGAAGCCGGACACCAGCTGCTCCGGCAGACGATCAAAAGAAACGATCATGCCCGCTCACCTCAGTTCAGGAAATCCTTCAGCTTCTTGCTGCGGGAGGGGTGGCGGAGCTTCCGCAGGGCCTTGGCCTCGATCTGGCGGATGCGCTCACGGGTGACGTTGAACTCCTTGCCCACCTCCTCCAGCGTGCGGGTGCGTCCGTCCTCAATGCCGAAGCGCAGCTTCAGCACCTTCTCCTCACGGGGCGTCAGGGTGCTGAGCACGTCCACCAGCTGCTCCTTCAGCAGGGTGAAGCTGGCGGCCTCGCTGGGCTCGGACACCCCCTCGTCGGGGATGAAATCCCCCAGATGGGAATCCTCCTCCTCACCGATGGGCGTCTCCAGCGACACCGGCTCCTGTGCGATCTTCAGAATTTCCCGCACCTTGTCCACGGGCATCCCCATCTCCTCGGAGATCTCCTCCGGCGAGGGGTCGTGGCCCAGCTCCTGCATCAGCTGCCGGGACACCCGGATGACCTTGTTGATGGTCTCCACCATATGGACAGGGATGCGGATGGTGCGGGCCTGATCGGCAATGGCCCGGCTGATGGCCTGCCGGATCCACCACGTGGCGTAGGTGGAGAACTTATAGCCCTTGGTATAGTCGAACTTCTCCACGGCCTTGATCAGGCCCAGATTGCCCTCCTGGATCAGATCCAGAAACAGCATCCCACGGCCCACATACCGCTTGGCGATAGACACCACCAGACGCAGGTTGGCCTCTGCCAGCTTCTGCTTGGCCTTCTCCCCTTGCTTCACGTCCTTTTTCAGGGCGGCCAGCTCCTCCTCCGGGATGACCTCGCCCTCCTTCTCCGCTGCCGCCATACGCTCCTTGGCGGCATTGCCGGCAGACATGGCCGTAGCCAGATGAATTTCCTCATCCGCCGTCAGCAGCGGCACCTTGCCGATCTCCTTCAGGTACATCCGCACGGGGTCGTCGATGTTGAAGCTGTCCACCAGCGTGTTGGGGTCCACCAGCTCCTCTTCCTCGATCTCGGCGATCTCCTCCAGAGGCGGCTCCCCGTCATCGGGCAGGTCCGTCAGGAACTCATCGCTGCCCACCTCGATGCCCAGATCCGCCAGCGAATCGTAGATGCGGTCCATCTGGTCGCCGTCCAGATCCATGGTATCCACCACGTCCGACAGCTCGCCGGGGTCCAGCTTCCCGGTCTTGCAGCCCTTGGCCAGCAGATCCTTCAATTTCTCGTTTGCGGTGATGAGGGTCGCCGCCGGAAGGGCGGCAATGGTCTTATCGTCCAGCTTCTTGCGGGATTTGGAGTCCTCTTCCTCCCGCTTGGCGGCATCCTCCGCCAAAAGCTGGTCGGCCATGGCCTCCAGATCCTGCTGCTCCAGCTGCTGATTCAACTTCTCACTCATGCTTGCTTTCCTCCGTAACCCTTTTTTTCTTTATACTTCTCCTGAGCCGCCAGAAGGGGATCGCCCTGTGCGTTCCGTTTCTGCGCCTCCTCCCGGATGATGCGTATATAATCCGCCAGCGCCCGCTGGGCCGAGGCCGTGGCCTCCGGCTTCTGCAATACGCCGGTGAGATGACTCATTTCCTCGCCGGACAGCTCTCCGCTGAGTCCGGCCACACTGAGGGGCCGTCCCTCCTGCCGCAGCTGCCACAGGCGGTCAAACACCCGGCCCAGCAGCGGCGAGGAAAACTCCTCCTGCCGCAGGGGCGCCTCCTCCGGAAAGACGCTCTCGTCCTTCAGCAGCAGGCGCAGCACCCCTTCCTCCGCCATGGCGCTCCGCACGTTCGTGTAGCGGATGCCTCGCTCCTGGGGCTGTACCGACACGGCGGGATTCAGCTCCCGGCGCCGGAGGGCCTTGCGCTCCTTGCCCAGCTTTCGCCGCAGGGTACGCTCCACCTCCAGACGCATGGCCTCAGGCGTCAGGCCCGCCGCCTGAGCGGCACGGGTGGTGTATACCTCCCGCTCCACAGCGTTCTCCAGCTTGGCCAGTTCCTCGCTGACCTCCTGTGCATAGGCGATGCGCTGGGTGTCATCCGTCAGGTCGTACTTCCCGGCGATCTGGTCCAGTCGGAACTCCACGCCATTTTCGCTGCCGGTCAAAAGCCGTTCGAAGGCCGCCGGCCCTTGAAGCTTGATGAAGTCGTCAGCATCCTGCTTGATGTACTCCCCGTCCACCAGGCGCCGGGGCAGCTGCAGGACCTTCACGGAAAACTCGGAGTTGTTCAGCAGCTCCAGCGCCCGGCGGGTGGCCTGCTGTCCGGCGTTGTCGTTGTCGTAGCACAGCACCAGTTCCTTGGTGTAGCGGCTCAGCAGCCGCAGCTGCTCCTGGGTCAGCGCCGTACCCATGGAGGCCACGGCATTGTCAAAGCCCGCCTGATGCAGCGTCACCACGTCCAGATTGCCCTCACAGAGAATGATATTGGACCGCTTGGACTTCTTAGCCAGATTCATGCCGTACAGAATACGGCGCTTGCTGTATGTAAGTGTTTCCGGGGTGTTCATATACTTGGGCTCGGACTTGTCCAGCACACGGCTGCCGAAGCCCACCACGTCGCCCCGCACATCGATCACCGGCAACATCAGCCGGTTGCGGAACTTATCATACAGCCGTCCGTTCTTCCCGTTCACCGCCAGACCGGCGGAGATCAGCTCCTGCTTGGTGTAGCCCTTGTGGGTCATGGCCGTCAGCAGAGCATCCCAGCTGTCCGGGGCCGCCCCCATACCGAACCGCACGGCAATGCCCCGGCGGATGCGGCGCTTGTCCAGATACGCCTGCACCGCCGCCCCCTCCTGGGACTGGAGCACGCTGTAATAGTACCGGGCGGCATCCCGGTTCAGCGCCAGCATCCGGCTGCGGAGCTTTTCCGTTCCGTCGCTGCTCTCCTCCGGTACCGGGAGGTTGGCCCGCTTGGCCAGAAATCGGATGGCATCCGGATAGGTCAGTCCCTCCATCTCCATGACGAAGTTCACGACGCCGCCGCCCTTCTTGCAGCCGAAGCAGTGGTAAAACTGTTTGTCCGGCAGCACATGGAAGGAGGGAGTCTTTTCGTTGTGGAAGGGACAGCAGCCCCAGTAGCTGCCGCCCTTGGGCGTCAGCGAGACGTAGCTGCCCACGATATCCACGATATCACTGCGGGCCAGCAGCTCGTCCAGAAAATTCTGGGGAAACGGCATCCGGCTCCCTCCTCTCTGCTGAAATTTTCCCCCGGCACGGTGCGCCGGAGGGTCGTGCGTTCTCCGGCCCAGACCGTCGGAAAAACGACTTCTAATTTCTTATACCCATTCGGGTGGTGATTTCCTCTTTTTCTGCGGAAATTTTTGAAAAAATCTCACTACGCAGCAGCACGGCGGAGGCGGACGCCGCAGCGTCCGCCTCCGTTTCTGTTCAAAATCGCTTACTCGTACCACACGTTCATATCCACGCTGGCGGCCCGTCCATCCCATGTGGTGATGCCCGGCACCCGACCGTTGTCGGTGTACTGCCACATATCGTGGCTGCGGGGATAGCTGGTGGAATCGGCATAGCTGGCCATCCAGATGTAGTTATCCCCCTCCAGCTGGCCTATGTGCATCCGATCCAGCAGGTAGTAGTAGCTGGCATAGATGCCTGCCTTGTACCCGGCACCTCGCACCGTATCGCAGAACGCTCTGGCCACGCTGGTGCGCTGCGTCACGGACAAGTTGTTGGCCCGTCCGCCGGAGCCGTCATCCGGATCCCAAACATCCTCCAGATCGATAAAGATGGGCATATCCACCTGATAGCCCTGCACGTACTGCACGCACATACTGGCCTCCTCAATGGCCTCCTTCTCATTGACGGCCTGACTGAAGAAGTAAACACCCACCTGCAAGCCTGCCGCACGGGCGCCCTCGATGTTCTTGCGGAAGGAGCTATCCAGCACCAGACGTCCGGTGCCGTAGCCCCGGAAGCCCAGCCGCAGGATCACATAGGACACGCCGGAGGCCCTCACCTTCTGCCAGTCCACATTGGCCTGCCACTCGGACACATCGATGCCGATGCGGCCCATCAGCGCTCCGCCGGGGGTGAACCGGTAGGCGGTGCCGTCAATGACCTGCGTGCCGGTGACACGCTCACCGGCGGCGTTATAATAGTACTTCACGCCGTCCTCCGTCTGCCAGCCCCGCTTCACCGGTGTGGGCTCCGGCGTCGGCTCCGGGTCCGGATCGGGGGTGGGCTTCGGGTCTGGGGTGGGTTCCGGCTCCGGGGTGGGTTCCGGCTCCGGGTCCGGGGTGTCGATGGAGGGCGGCAGCTCCTCGCTGGAGCCGCTGCCGGCATCGTCCGGCTTCTTGTCGCCGTACTGTCCGTCCTCGGTGCGGGAGTCCACCTCGTCGGAGGAGACCACCTGATCCGACACGTCGATGACCTCTCGCTTCATGGGCTCCACCGTCACCACGGTGTCCTCCGGCATCAGAAAGCCCGCCAGCGTCCGCAGGTGGGCCGTATAGTCCCCCTCCGGCATGGCCTCCGTGGTGATGACGCCGTCCAGATCCCAGTCCTTACAGACCGTTTTCTGCCCGTCGCCGTCTATCAGCTCCACCACGAACAGCGCTCCCCGCACCGGCTCCTCCGTGTCCGCTGCCAGGACCCGCAGCACCAGCTGCTCCTCCTGAGTCTGGCTCTCCAGATGCACCGGCACCAGCGCCGTGTCCGTACCGAAGCTCACCGGCTTGGCCTGTCCCCGGCTCTCCGCCGCAGCCACATACTGCGGAGCCTCCGCCAGTTGCCACAGGCCCAGCGCCGTGGCGGCCACCAGCACCGCCATCATGCCGCACAATATCCGTACATACTTTCCCATGGGTGCTCCTCCCTATCTGACCACCGCATATCCGCCGGGACACCGACAAAATGCCGACCATGCCCCATTTTTCTCATGATAATATCATCATATCCCATTTATTGCATTATGTCAACGGGGAAGTTCACCGCCTGTGGAAAAAATCAGCGCCAGAAGGGTACATGGTGTTCCCTCCCAGCGCACAATTTCATTGTCAAAGCTCCACCACCAGCGGCACATGGCCGGTGTGGGGCAGGAATTTCTCCAGCACATCCTCTGTCCGCAGCCGCAGGGAGCTGGTATTGCGGCAGGGATGGCAGCCGAACCACCGGCTTTCCGCCACCGCCCGATCCAGCACCAGCGTCACCCGATGCTCCGTGTCGTTCAGCAGTCCCAGCACCGACGCCGAGCCCGGCTGCACACCCAGCAGCTGCTCCAGATCCTCCGCCGTGGCAAAGCTCAACCGGGAGGAGCCGATCTGCTTGGACAGGTCCTTAGTCACAAAGGGCTTGTCCCCCGGCATGGCCAGCAGGTAAAAAGCCGACCGGTTCCGGGGCGTCAGCAGCAGATTCTTGCAGATGTCCGCCCCCAGCGCCTGAGAGATGACGGCGCAGTCCGCCATGTCCTCCGCCGGATCGTGATCCACCCGGTCAAAGGGGATGCCCAGCGCCGTCAGCGCCGCATAGGTGCGGTCCTCCACCGGCGTCCGGCTCTCTGCCGGGGCGCCGTGATACACAGGCGATACGTTCATGCTCTCACGCCCTTTCCAGCAGCTTTTCCCCGGCCCGGAAAATGTCTCCGGCCCCCACCGTCAGGATCAGGTCGCCGGGCTGGGCCAAAGAGGCCAGCGTATCCGTCACCTTCTCCAGACTGGAGCAGTAGATGGCGCCGGGGATCTCCCGTGCCAGATCCTGCGAGGAGATGCCGATGTCGTTCTGCTCCCGTGCGGCGTAAATTTCCGCCAGCACCGTCACATCCGGCAGCTTCAGCTCCTCCACGAACTGGGAAAACAGCGCCTTGGTGCGAGAGTAGGTGTGGGGCTGGAAGGCACAGATGACCCGCTGATAGCCCATGGTGCGGGCGGTGGTCAGCAGAGCATGGAGCTCACCGGGATGGTGGGCGTAGTCGTCGTAGACCTCCGCCCCGTGATATGTCCCCTTGTGCTCCATGCGGCGGCCTGCGCCGTGGAAGGTCTCCAGCCCACGGGACACCGCCTCGCCGGGCAGGCCCAGCACATACGCTGCCGACGCCGCTGCCAGCGTGTTGAGGATGTTGTGCTTACCGGGGATCTTCAGCTCCACATGGGCATAGACCTCCCCGTGGATCACCACGTCAAACACCGGGCAGCCGTCGAAGAAGGACACGTTGTCCGCCACGCAGTCCGCCGTCCGATCCTGTACGGCGAAGGTGAACACCGGGTGCTGCAGTCCCTTCACAGAGTCCCGTGCGCCGGCGTCGTCGGCATTGGAGATGATGTAGCCCCGCTGGGGTACCAGATCGGCAAAGGCATGGAAGGAGTGCTCGATATCCGCCAGATCCTTGAAAAAGTCCAGATGATCCTCCTCCACGTTAAGGATCACCGCCACCGTGGGGAAGAAGTTCAGGAAGGAGTTGCAGTACTCGCAGGACTCCAGAATGATGGTGTCCCCCTGCCCCACCCGATAGCCGGAGTGCAGCAGCGGCAGCGTACCGCCGATCATCACCGTGGGGTCGGCCCCGGCCTCCATGAAGATGTGGGTTGCCATGGAGGTGGTGGTGGTCTTGCCGTGGGTACCGGAAAAGCACACGGCATTTGCGTATTTCTGCATGATGGCGCCCCAGGCCTGCGCCCGCTCATATACGGGGATGCCCCGTGCGATGGCCCCGGAGATCTCCGGATTCTCGTCGTGGATGGCGGCGGTGCGGATCACCAGATCGCAGTCCTTTAGATTCTCCGCCGAGTGGCCGATGGCCACGTCGATGCCCAGTGAGCGCAGGTGCCGTACGGTATCGCTCTCGGACATATCCGAGCCCTGCACCGTCAGTCCCATGCCCCGCAGCACCTCCGCCAGCGGACACATGGACACGCCGCCGATGCCCGCCAGATGGACCCGGACACCGGGCTTGAGATACGTATGGATATCCACAGTGGGATGGATCATATTCAGATTCCTCCTTCATTTCCCGCCGAAAACCTGCTTTTCGGCAAGCGCTTGCGGAGCTGTATGCTGCGCCCCGTCATTATAATACGCCGCTGCGGCGGATGCAAGCCCCTTACTCCCTCCGGCGCAGCAGGCTCTTCCAGTCCAGCTCCATCACCAGCAGGCTCACCATCATCAGCGCCGCCCCGATGTAGCCCCGCAGCTGCAAAACCTCATGGGCAAAGAAATACGCCACGATGGCAGAGAACACCGGCTCCAGCGTGAAGATCAGCCCCACATGGCTGGCGGAGGTGTACTGCTGCTGTACCGTCTGGATGACGAAGCCCACGCCGGAGCAGAACACCCCCAGAAACAGGGCCGCTCCCCACACGGCAGGGGTCTGGGGCAGGCAGGGCTTCTCCAGCAGGAAGGCCAGCCCCAGCATCACGAAGCCCACCACCCCCAGCTGTAAAATGCCCAGCTGCAGGGCGTTGACCTGCGGATCGTGGACCGCCCGGTCCGTCAGCACCAGATCCCCGGCGTAGGCTACGGCGCATAGCAGGCAGATGATATCTCCCAGCGCCGGGCGCAGCGCCCCGTTGAGGGTCATGAGCCCCATGCCCACGGTACACAGTGCCAGTGCCACCGCCAGCCGCCGATCCGGCCGCTTCCGCAGAAACAGCCACTCCAGCAGCGGCGTCACCACCACCGGCAGAGCGCAGATAAAGCCTGCGTTGGAGAGAGAGGTATACAGCACACCATAGGTGCAGCCGATGTACGTCAGCACCAGACACAGCCCGATGGGGATGCTTGCAAGCAGCGTCCGCCGGGAAATGTTCCGCAGCTTCCGGAAGAAGATGGCCCCCAGCACGAAAAACGCTGTCAAAAAGCGAAAGGCGTTCAGGGTCAGCGGCGGCAGCTCCGTCAGGCACAGATCCAGCAGGTAGTAGGACACTCCCCAGAATGCGGTGGCCAGTACCAGCAGCAGATCCGCTTTACGCTGCCTGCTCATATCTCATCCCTCCCGTACAGCATATCGCTTACGGGACATTATATCACACCTTTTCCCCAGTGAAAAGCACTATTTCCATAGCCGCAGCCACCCGCTGTCATGGAGCTGCTTGACAAACAGCAGCGCCATGGGACACAGCACCATCCCAGCCACGCCGAAGGCGCAGAAGCCCACATACATGGCCGCCAGCGCCGCCAGCGGCGGCAGGTCCACCTGCGCCGCCATGATCTTAGGCTCCAGTACGCTCCGCACCAGCGAGATGACGCCGTACAGGGCCAGCAGCCCCAGCCCCTTGGGAACGTTCCCTGTCAGCAGGCACAGCGCCCCCCACGGCACCAGCGCCGTCCCCGTGCCGAACACCGGCAGGGCGTCGATGACGGCGATCAGTGCCGCCAGCAGCAGGGCATAGCCCTGCCGCAGCAGGAGAAATCCCGTCAGCAGCTCACAGAAGGTGACCCCCAGCAGAATGCACTGGGCCTTGCACCACTTTCCCAAGGTGGCCAGCAGATCCGCCTTGACGCCTCTGGCCTGCCGCAGCCTGTCCTCCGGCAGCTGCCGCCGGAGGAACGCCCGGATACGGGGATAGCTTCCGGCGGTGAACAGCACCGCCAGCAGCGTGGTAGCGCAGAACAGCACCGCCTGCGGCAGCGCCGCCGCTGCCGCCGTCACCGCCCGCAGGCACCGCTGGCCCATGCTCTCCAGCAGCTCCGCCAGCTGAGCCGACAGCCCGTCCAGCAGAGCCTCCAGCCAGCTCCGCAGTCCCTCCGGGCAGGCAGCGCACAGCTGCTGCGCCCTGCCCCGTACCAGCTCCGTCCACCGGGGCAGAGCCTCCAGATACCCCGGCAGCCGACCCGACAGCTCACAGACCTGCCGCAGCAGCACCATGGCCAGCAGCACCAGTCCCGCCGCCACCGTTCCCAGCACCACCAAGCTCAGTACCGTGGCCGTAAAGCCCCGCCGCAGGTGCAGCCTTCTCCGGCACAGTACCACCGCCGGCTCCAGCAGCGCCGCCAGCGCCAGTGCAATGAGGAACGGCAGCAGCCACACCAGCACATACCGCACCATCAGCCATATAAGCGCCAGCCAGACCGCCCCGTAGGCGCACCGGATGAGAAACGTCAGCTTCGGGTCCCGCAAAACCGTCCCCTCTTTCTTATAAAAACAGTTGTATTTTCTCCAAATACATGGTATGATGCAAAGGAGAGAAATCCCGCCCGTCCCCGGACCGGCAAAAGGAGTGTAAGATCATGGCAAATGAAAAGTTTTACATCGTAGCGGCGGACGCCCTGCCGGAGGTATTCCTGCGGGTGGCGGAGGCCCGGCGGATGCTTCAGGTAGGCGAGGCCGACACCGTGGGCGAGGCCGCCTGCAAGGCCGGCATCAGCCGCAGCGCCTTCTATAAATATAAGGATGCGGTGCAGCCCTTCCAGAACATGAAGGCCGGGCGCATCATCACCTTCTATACTCTCTTGAAGGATACGCCGGGTGTACTGTCCAACATACTGTCTATTTTTGCCAATTCCGGGGCAAATATACTGACCATCAACCAGACCATCCCCACCAACGGCTGCGCCGGTGTCACCGTCACCGCCGAGACCAGCGAGATGCACGAGTCGCTGGAGGAGATGATGACCGAGATCACCGCCGCCGAGGGCGTGCTGAAGTTTGAAATTCTGGCCGCATGACCCCTTCCATATCAAAGAACCGTCCCCTGTGCTGTCTTTGCACAGGGGACGGTTTTTTGCAGCGCCCGCAGATCCCTAGCAAAACCGACAGGCTGTCTCCGCTATAAGAAAGGTTCCTCCGATCGCAGCGGAGGGATCATTGCCGCTGCTCTTTCCGCTGTTTGTGCAGCGTGACCTCCGCCGTACCCATAGCGCCTGCCAGCAGCAGCCCCACCCAAAGGGCCATCCGGCCGCCGTCACCGGTCTGTGGCGGAGAGCATCATCACGCAGTATATGATCGGCCCCATGTACTGGCGGCTCTTCCAGTCGAACACGAAGCCCGCCGCCAGACCGCTGAGGGCCAGCAGCGCCAGCAGCAGCCGCTCCCGGCAGGAGCGCTCCGCCAGCGGATACAGCAGAAAGCCCACAGCGCTGACGCCCAGTGCCTCATTCTGCGCCAGCACGGCCCGATCCCCGGATACCATCCGGGACAGCACGTCCACGTATAAATATTCCGCACATAAAAACAAAAACGTAAACAGGTCCATCAGCAGAGCGGCCTGGAGGTAGGGACGGTACCCCTGCTCCGTCTCTCCGCTGCAGGCCCGGCAGCTATGCGGCTCATTGAAAAAACTCCTTCGCAGCTAAATGCAACTTGATGGCTCGGTATAGCACAGCTTTCGGGAAATTTCAACAGCCCCGCCGCCACAAAAGAGGGAGAGGCAGCGCCTCTCCCTCTCAAGCCCCGCCCCATGCAGACCGCAGGAGGCGGACACTCTGTTTTCCTTATCCTATGTGTCCCTCATGCCCGCTTCTTCTTGCGCTGCAGCTGCAGCCGGTCAGCGATCATGGCGATGAACTCCGAATTGGTGGGTTTGCCCTTGGCGGAATTCACCGTGTATCCAAAGTACTTCTGCAGGGTTTCCAGGTCGCCCCGATCCCATGCTACCTCAATGGCGTGGCGAATGGCCCGCTCCACCCGGCTGGGAGTGGTGGAAAAGCGCCGTGCCACCTCCGGGTACAGTACCTTGGTGACGGCGTTGATGACGTCCATGTCGTCCACCGCCAGCAAAATGGCCTCCCGCAGATACTGATAGCCCTTGATATGGGCCGGTACGCCGATCTCGTGAATGATGGCCGTTACCATCCCCTCTAAAGCCGGGGAGTGGTAGGGCTCCTCTTGTTCCGGATGTACCGCCTGCCGCATCAGCTCCAGCAGAGACTCCTCGTTGACGGGCTTGGGCAAGAAGAAATACACGCCCAGTTCCACCGCCCGGCTCACGGCCTGCTGGCTGCAAAATGCGGATATGACGATCACCTTCCTTTCTCCCGGCTCCTCTGCCAGCTGGCGCAGGATGCCGAAGCCATCCAGCCCCGGCAGTACCACGTCCATCAGGATCAGTTCCGGTTTTGTGCGGCGCACCAGCTCCATGACCATCGGCCCGTCGCCGGTGGACGCCGCCACCTCAAATTCGCCGGTTTCCTCCAGCAGCTGCCTCAGCAAAATGCGAAACTCCTCATTCGCATCCGCCAGCAGCACTCTCGTCCTTTTTTCCATCGCATCCAATCCTTTTCCACAGTTTGCTCCGCCGCCCCCAAATGTTCTCCAGCCATTCCCATTTGTCGTGCAGCTTGTGTATAATTTATCATATTTATCTCATAGTTTCAAGATTATTGTGTCGAAAAATCCTCTCAAAAACGCGTCTCATATCAAAAACCCGTTAAAGCCGATGAAAAATACAACAAAAATATCGCCCGGCGTGCTTTCAATGCCGGGCGATATTGTAACTCACGCTTCATTCAATTTTCGACGGTCTGTCAGATATCTCCCCTTACAGGAACCGATCCAGCTCCGCCTCCACGTTCTTCCGGTGCTTCACCTGCGGCGCACGGTGCAGCTGCCCGTGGGACATGACCAGCTCTACATGGCGCAGCGCCCGCAGGTCGGCCAGTGGATCCGCCGCCGTAACGATGAGGTCCGCCGCCTTTCCCGGTTCCAGCGTGCCGGTCTCCTGACCGATACCCGCCAGCTGGGCGCTGCGGCCGGTGGCGGTGTACAGAGCGAAGGCGTTGGACACCCCCACATACTTGTGGAAGTAGTACAGCTCCCGCCAGAAGTCGTACTGGGTGATCCACGGGCAGCCCACGTCGTTGCCCAGCACCACCGGGATATCATGCGCCAGCGCCGCCTTGGCGCAGTCGATGATGCCCTCGAACACCACGTTGCCGTTGTACTGCTCCACCTCCGAAGCGTTGGAGACGGACCGGTCAAACAGCGCATAGGGCAGGGCCGGGGAGATGGTGGTACACAAAAACGCCCCCCGCTCCCGGAACAGCCGCAGGATATCCGCATCGGGCTTGGCGCCGTGCTCAATGGAGTCCACGCCGTTCTCCAGTGCCACCCGTACGCCCTCCGGTGACTCCACATGGGCCGCCACGGTGTAGCCCATCTCATGAGCCCTCTCGCACACCACCTTCACCATCTCCGGCGGCATCTTCAGTTCGCCCGGCACGCCCTTCTCCTTGGCGTCCAGCACACCGCCGGTGATCATCAGCTTCACCAGATCCACGCCCTGCTGCCGTCCCTTCTCCAACTGGGCCAGTGCCTCGCCGATGGTGTGGGCCGCCACCGCCACAGACCCGGCCATGTGGCCGCCGGGAACGGAGATGCCCTCATTGGCCGCCAGGATGCGGGGTCCCACCCTCCGTCCGGCCCGAATATCGTCCCGCAGCCGGGTGTCGAAGTCCGCCAGACCGCCCACCGTGCGGATGGTGGTGACGCCGGAGAACAGCTCCTCCTTGGCAAAGCCCGCCACCATGCCGTAGGCCACCTTCCGGGTCAGGCCCGTGGAGAGGATGGTCTTTACCAGCTTCTCGTTGTCCCGCTGCTTCTTCTGAGGCTTGCCGCTGCCCGCCAGATGGACGTGCATATTGATGAGTCCCGGCATCAGATAGCCGCCCTTCAGGTTCACCACCTCATAGCCCGTCAGATCCGTCCCCTCCGGTACGATGTCCGTGATACGGTCGCCGTCGGTCCGCAGCACCAGTCCCTCACGGGGCTGCATCTCCCGTGTGCCGTCCAGCAGCTTGCCACCACAAAATGCGTATTTCATCGCTCTCCCCGTCCTTTTCTCTTTCTATCGAGTATTTTCTGTCCGCTATGTCTTAGCTTCTATGGATCCTTTACGGTACAATATAAGCCCCACCGCCCCGCCTGTCAATCGTTTTGCAGAGAAAATCCCGGTAAACCCGGCGCAGGAGGCCCGGAGCCGATGCTCCAGGCCTCCTGCCTCACAGGGCGCTTATCCCGCCGTGGTCAGCATATTCTCCAGAAAGATACCGTATCCCTCCGCCGGGTTTGCCACCAGCACATGAGTCACAGCTCCCACCAACCGTCCGTCCTGCAAAATGGGGCTGCCGCTCATCCCCTGCACGATTCCTCCAGTGGTCTCCAGCAGCTCCGGGTCCGTCACCCGCAGCAGCAGATCCCGGCCGTCCCGGCTCCGGGGGTTCACCCGCAGGATCTCCACCTCATAGGCACGGGTATCGCTGCCGGAAATGGTACATAATATAGACGCCTCCCCGGCGTGTACCTCCTCCGGCTCTGCCACCGATACCGCCTCGCCGGAGATAAAACCCGCATCCTCCACCGTGCCAAAGATGCCCTCGTTGCTGTTGACCGTCACCGTGCCTACATCCCGCTGCACGGTAAAGTCCCCCTTCAGCTCGCCGGGGTCGCCCCGCTGGCCCTTCTTCACCGCCTTCACCATAGTCTCCATAATAGAGCCGCTGGCCAGCGGCATCAGCTCCGCCGTGTCCACGTCCGTGATGCCGTGGCCCAGAGCGCCGTAACTACCGGTGGCGGGGTCATAGTAGGTCAGCGTGCCGACACCCGCCATGCTGTCCCGGATCCACGCACCCAACCGGATGCCGCCGTCCTCGCAAACCACTGGACTGGCCGTCACCTCCAGCGTTTTCCCGTCCCGCTGCACCGTCAGCTCCGCCGCCGTTTCGCCGTTTTCCGCCAGCATGGCCTGTAAATGCTCTGTGGAGCGGATCTTCTCACCATTGAAGGTCAGCAGGATATCTCCTTCTTTCAGGCCGCACTCCTTGGCCGGGGAGCGAGTCTCCTCCGTTCCCTGCACCGGCGACACGGATACCACCAGTACACCGTCGGCAAACAGCTTGATGCCCACGGCCTTGCCCACGGGGATCAACTGCCGCTCCTCATCGGCCCACGTCCGCTGCCATCCCAGCGACAGGGCCAGCACCATCGCCAGCAGTACGGCAGCGCCCCGCCGCACGCCTCGCCTTGCTTGCGTTTCATGCATCGGATCACCTCTTATTTTTTGTTTTCGTCGCCGGCGACACCATTACTTTGCGCCGCAGCCGCCGGTTTCATCGGCGTTAAATTCCGCCAGACATGGCAATCGTCCCGCACGACTGTCACGCCGCCGCTTTTGCGCCGCAGGAAAATTTTTCCGCAGTGAAGCGCCAGCTTTTAGGACACCTCCCCCGTTTTTCTCCGTTGCAGCCCCGCCCACTCCTATGTTATAGTAGAGGGGAAAGGACGTGAAGCCATGAAAGGAACCACCCGCCTGCTGGCCCTGTGCGGCGTACTGACCGCTTTGGGCGTGGTGCTGCTGTGTCTGGGGGGCATCGTCCCCTTTGCCCTGTATATCTGCCCCATTCTGGCCTCCATCGCCCTGCTGCCGGTGCGCTCCCGCCCACGGTACGCATGGTGCTGCTATGGGGCCATCGCCCTGCTGGGTCTGCTGCTGTGCCCGGATAAGGAGGTATCGCTGCTGTTCTGCTTCACCGGCTACTACCCCCTGCTGAAGCCCCGGCTGGATGCCCTCCGCAGCCGCCTTCTCTCCCTGACGCTGAAGCTTCTGTGGGCCGCCGTCTCCATGGCGGCGCTGTACGCCCTGATCCTCTATGTATTCTGCCTGCCCGCCGTGGTGGAGGAGTTCGCAGCCACCGGCCGCTGGCTGCTGGCCGCCACCATCGCCATGGGCGTCGCCCTGTTCTTCGTCTATGATGTGCTGCTGGGCCGTCTTATGGCCCGCTGGCCCGCCAAGGTCTGAGGGACAGCGCCGTCTCTTGTAACCTTTTCGCCCGCCGCCGGGCCTCTTTTTCACAGAATATGGGAGTCAACGGTCGTTTCCGCCGTAGGCTCCCCTTTGCTTTTCCCGACATTTTCCCATCGATATGTCCCATTTCCGTCACAGTGTCTTGTGCATCCTGCCCAAAATTTCCGGGCGTTTTTTACCATTCTGAAAATTTTGTTATCAATTTGTAATTTTTGTGTAGCTTTTTTGATAGAGTTGTGGTATGATATCTCTCGTAGTTTTCCAAAACCAACGCAGAAAGGATGGCAAAAGCATATGTCCAGAAAATTTGCCTGTCTCTATCTGGCCGTTGCGCTGCTGGTGTCCAGCATCTGGATCGCCAGCGCCGATGAACGTGATACCGTACAACAGGAGGTGCAGTACAGCGCCGCTGTGGAGGCGCTGGATGCCGCCGGGCTCACCAGCCGCTCCAGCAATGTCCTGCCCAGCGGCGAGGGTCTGGCTCTGGCGCTGGAGCTGGGCCTGCCGGAGGAGGAGACCATCTCCCTCTCCCAGCTGCCCACCGAGGCCCTCAAGACCAGTCAGGCCCAGGAGGACGCCGCCCGCCGCAAGCAGGCGGACACCGCCGCAGCCGCCGCTGACGCCGCCGCCAAGGAGGCCGCCCGTCAGAGCCTGCTAAGCGAGTACGACGGTGTGCAGCTCACCGAGGCCGTTCGGCTTCGCAGTGCTGCCGATAACGACACCGCCACCTCCCTCACCATCGACAGTGGCAAGGTGGCCCGCCTCAACGACTATCAGGACGGCTGGTACCAGGTCACCTTCGGCCAGTCCACCGGCTACATCCCCGCCGAGTATGCCCAGCCGGTCCACTATGCCGACTATGAGGGTACCTCCGCCACCAACACCGTGCGGGAGGAGCTCATCGCCTACGCCTACACCTATCTGGGTACGCCCTATGTCTACGGCGGCTCCAGCTATCCCGGTACTGACTGCTCCGGCTTCACCATGGCTGTGTTCGCCAAGTTCGGCTACTCCCTGTCCCACGGGGCCAGCGACCAGTATTACACCGCCACCTCCGTCTCCTCCGAGGAGCGGCAGGCCGGTGATCTGGTGTTTTTCGATACCTTCGGCGGCATCAGCCACGTGGGCATCTATTTGGGCGGCGGTCAGTTCATCCACGCCAGCTCCTCCGGCGGTGTGAAGATCAACTCCCTTTACGAAAGCTACTACGCTGCCTGCTATCTGGGGGCCGGACGCATCCTCCCCTGAAGCGTCACATAGAGACATCCTAAGAGAGCCGCCTGCGGGCGGCTCTCTTACTTTTTCTTTCGCCTCCGTATATTCGTATTTTTATTCATTTTCGCTGCATTTCCTTTGTGCAATTCGCTTCTTTCTTCCGCAATATTCAGTTCGGAAGCGAGCAGTTTGCATGATTCTCTCGTTTTTGTTGTAATTTTATTCATTTTGTGCTTGACTTTTATTCATCTCCGTTGTATCATAACCACATCCTCCGGAACGCCCGGAGCCTTCCATCCACAAGGCCGCCTGCACAGGCGGCACAACGAATACAAAGTGAGGTATGAGAGATGAAAAAAGTATTGGCCCTTCTGATGGCCGCCGCCATGATCCTGTCTCTGGCCGCCTGCGGCAACAAGAACCCCGACAGCAACGACGATAGCAACGACGATAGCAACGACAAGAAAACCGCCCTGATCCTGGGGACCAGTGCCGACTACGCCCCCTTCGAATTCATGTATCCCGATGACAAGGGTGAACTGACCTACGCCGGCATCGACGTGTCCGTGGCTCAGTACATTGCCGACGACATGGGTCTTTCCCTTCAGGTGGAGAACATGGCCTTCGAGTACCTGCTGACCTCTCTGGGCAAGGGCGACTTCGACATGGTGCTGGCCGCCATGGAGGCCACCCCCGACCGTCTGGAGAACGCCGATTTCTCCGACCCCTACTATAACGATATCCCCCCGGCCATTCTGGTAAAGGCTGACAAGGCCGACCAGTTCAAGACGCTGGCCGATTTCGCCGGCAAGTCCGTGGGCGCACAGGCTGCCACCACCAAGCTGGATATCATCGCCGACTCCATGCCCGGTGCCAACGCCGTGTCTCTCCAGTCTGTGCTGGATCTGATCAATGACCTGACCTACGACAAGGTGGATGCCATCGTGGTGGACGGCGGCGTGGCGCAGCAGTATGCCGAATCCAACCCCGATCTGGTCATCGCCGGTGCCTCCAGCGAGCTGGGTGAGGCCTCCGCCTACTGCGTGGCCGTGGCCAAGGGTGATCCTAAGGGTCTGCTGCCCGGCATCAACGCCGCTATCGCCAAGCTCAACAGTGAGAACAAGCTTCAGAGCTTCATCGATGCCGCCAACGAGCTGGCCACCAAGGCCGTGGACCCCAACTGATCCGAAACTGCATCCGCCCCGCTGCGCCCAGTGCCCCGCACTGGGCGCAGCGCCGGGTATTCTTCCATCTGAAAGGAGATGACGCCCATGTGGTGGAGCGACCTGTTCACCAACATGAACCCTACCGATTTCTTCAACTTTTCCTTCCTGCCCAAATACGGCACCGCTTTCGTCCGTGGCATCGAATATACCCTGTTGCTGGCCGTGGTGTCCGTGCTGCTGGCCATTCTCCCGGCATTGGGGCTGGCCCTTATGCGCCTGAGCCGGAAAAAGCCGGTGCGCTGGCTCTCCGGGGCCTACATCGCCGTGTTCCGCTCCACCCCCATGCTGGTGCAGCTGTCCATCATCTACTACGGCCTGTTCTACGCCATCTCCCTGCCCCGGCTGACCCTCTTCGGCTTCGTGGATATCAGCCGCTTCATCCCCGGCGTGGTGGCGCTGGCCCTGAATAGTTCTGCCTATGTGGCGGAAATTTTCCGTGCCGGTATTCTGGCCGTGGATAAGGGACAGGCGGAGGCCGCCCGCTCTCTGGGTCTCTCCCAATGGCAGAGTATGCGTCTGGTGGTGCTGCCGCAGGCGGTGAAGAACGTCCTGCCTGCGCTGGCCAACGAGATGGTCACCATGGTGAAGGAGTCTTCCATCTGCTCTGTGCTGGGCATGGCGGAGATGATGTTCGCCGCCAAGACCATCGCCGGCTCCACCGGCATCTCGCTGGCCCCCTACACGCTGGCGGCACTGGTATATTTCTGCATCAACTACCCGGCCTCCAAGGGCATTGAGGCCATTGAAAGGAGGATGCGCCGTGGCGACAAGCAATAATGCGCTCATCTCCGTCCGGCAGCTGACCAAGGAGTTCCGCCGCGGCGTGGTGGCTCTGGATCACTGTGATCTGGAAGTCTACCGGGGCGAGGTGGTGGCCATCATCGGCCCCTCCGGCTCCGGCAAATCTACCCTCCTGCGCTCCCTGAACCTGCTGGAGCAGCCTACCTCCGGCGCCATCTACTTCGACGGTGCGGATCTGGCGGACAAATCCGTGAACATCGACCTTCACCGTCAGAAAATGGGTATGGTATTCCAGCACTTTAACCTCTTCCCCCATAAGACCGTGCTGCAAAACATCACCATGGCCCCGGTGGCCCTGAAAAAGAAAACGCCGCAGGAGGCCCGGCAGCAGGCCATGGCCCTCTTGGAGCGCATCGGTCTGGCGGATAAGGCCGATGAATACCCCAATATGCTCTCCGGCGGACAGAAGCAGCGCATCGCCATCGTCCGCTCCTTGGCCATGGAGCCGGAGGTGCTGCTGTTCGACGAACCCACCTCTGCGCTGGACCCGGAGATGGTGGGTGAGGTGCTGGACCTCATGCGCTCGCTGGCCGCCGACGGCATGACCATGGTGGTGGTGACCCACGAGATGGGCTTCGCCCGTGAGGTGGCCAGCCGGGTGGTGTTCATGGCCGACGGCCGAATTTTGGAGGAGGGCGCCCCCGCCGACCTCTTTGACCATCCCCAGGATCCCCGCCTGAAGGATTTTCTCAGCAAGGTGCTGTGAGCCACAAACACCCGCTCCTCTGGTTTGCCAGAGCAGCGGGCGTTTGTCTGGTTCGCCCCTTTTGCGGAAATTCACTTGTATTCCATTGCCTTTTTATATCCGACAGACGGCTTTCTTTTTTTGTCTCCCACGGGTAACCTTCTGCCGGTAGTGGCTATTACGATTTATGTCTCCGACAGCCGCCAGAAACCAATGGTTTCTGGACTTCCTTTACTCTCAAGAGTTTCATTTGTTATCGGCCGTAAAGGGAATCGACTTAGCAACAGACCCGCTGCCGCTCCCGCTCTGGCGAAGGGGCGTATAGGTCTACCGCCGAGAGTGGATTCCACGGTAGAACAGCAGGCTCCCTCAACTTTTCAATGCAGCGGCAGCGATAGTAGAAATACGTCGATCCTCTGCTTCGGCAAGTTTTAGGATGAAACTCTTGTACACCAAAAGAGGAAGTCTTGAAACCTTAGGTTTCAAGTGGCGTTCTTTCGTGCCTTTCTTTCGCTATTGAAAGAAAGGCACCCGTCGGAGACACAAAAGAAGAACGCCACCCGCCAAAGGCAGAACGCCCCCCAAACACGTCAAAAGGCCCGTTTCCCTCACAGGAAACGGGCCTTGCAGCAGCTTCTATTCAACTCTTGGTATGGATCTCCTCCCGGCACTTGGGACAGGTAATGACGATGCGTCCCTTCCCACGGGGAACCCGGCACACTGTCCGGCACTTGGGGCAGGCAATGTACTTGTGCTCCCGATCCCGCATCCGGGTCCGGGTCAGGCCGAAGGCATTCTTCACCGGCCAGCACACCTTGCTCATGAACCACGCATTCTCCGCCCGGCGCTTGGCCAGATTCCGGGAGAACATCCGCCACAGCGCCCACAGCACCATAGCCGTAGACAGGGTGGACAGGATCAGATACGGCACCTGATACCCCTTGATGAACAGACACACCACGTCGATGACAATGGCCGTCCAGATGGTGACCAGTCCCAGCCGATCTCCGCCGTTGCGGCCGTACATGAACCGGGCCATAGCGTTGCCGACCCGTTGGAAGAAACTCATACGCTTGCCTCTTTCCTCTGAAGAGATAACGTCCTCAGAAATTGACGATGCTATTTTAGCCGAAAAGTGAGGAAAGGTAAAGCCCTCTTGTGCAGAATTTACAGATTGGTCATGATTGCCCCGCCTTTCTTCCGCATTTCTCCGGGACAATCCGTTTTCTGCGTTGCAATCAATGACGGAAATTGATATAATGATAGAATATGAGCTATGCACAACGGGGGCCGGCAGAACGCTCCGCCGACCCCCTATCTGAAAAGCGGCAGCCGGACGCTGTGGGTGCGGCTGCGGCGGGGGCGTCCCTCCCGCCCGGCCCTGCGCCGCTTATGGTATCCTATGCCGCAGCGGAGCCAGCGGTTCCGCAGAAAGGACAGTCATCATGATCAAGATCGCCCCCTCCATCCTCTCCGCCGACTTCGCCCATCTGGGCCGTGACATCCAGCGCATCTCCGACGCCGACTATGTCCACGTGGACGTCATGGACGGCCTGTTCGTCCCCAATATCTCCATCGGCATCCCGGTGGTAAAGTGCATCCGCCCGGTGACGGATCTGCCGCTGGACGTCCACCTGATGATCGACCGTCCCGTGCGGTATGTGGAGCAGTTCTGCGATGCAGGCGGTGACCTCATCACCTGCCATGTGGAGGCGGACACGGAGGAGAATATTCACTCCGCTATCGTCAAAATTCACGCCAAGGGCAAGAAGGCCGGTGTGGTGGTAAAGCCCAAGACCCCCGCCTCCGCCGTGCTGCCCTTCATCAACGAGGTGGAGTTGATCCTGGTCATGACCGTGGAGCCGGGCTTCGGCGGCCAGAGGTTCATGGCCGACATGATGCCCAAGGTGCAGGAGATCCGCCGCTATATCGACGCCATGAATCCCACCTGCGAGCTGGAGGTAGACGGCGGCGTGGACCCCGTCACCTGCAAGCTCTGCACCGCCAGTGGCGCCAACGTGCTGGTGGCCGGCTCCTCCGTCTATAAGGCAGAGGACATCCCCGCCCGCATCCGGGAGCTTCGTGGCTGATCCTCTGCATTTACGCAATATCTTCACTGAAAAGGACATTATATTATGGAATATTTCCCTGCGCCCCTTGAAAAACTGGTGGAGCAGTTCGCCCGTCTGCCGGGCATCGGCTCCAAGTCCGCCCAGCGTCTGGCCTTCCATGTGCTGAATCTGCCCATGGAGCAGGCGCAGGAATTTGCCAACGCCATCGTGGAGGCCAAGCAGAAGGTGACCCTCTGTCCCATCTGCCGCAACCTCACCGCCGGCGGTCCCTGCCCCATCTGTGCCAACCCCAAGCGGGACGAGAGTCTGCTGTGCGTGGTGGCGGATCCACGGGATGTCATCGCCATGGAGCGGGCCAGAGAGTTCCATGGCCGCTACCACGTCCTCCATGGCGTTCTGTCCCCCATGAACCATGTGGGCCCCGACGACCTCCAGATCAAGCCGCTGGTGGACCGGGTGGCGCAGGGCGGCATCCGGGAGGTCATCATGGCCACCAACCCCGACACCGAGGGCGAAACCACAGCCCTGTATCTGGCCCGGCTGCTGAAGCCCTTCGGCGTGAAGGTCACCCGTCTGGCCTACGGCATCCCCGTGGGCGGGCATCTGGAGTTTGCCGACGACGCCACTCTCACCCGTGCGCTGGAAGGGCGGCAGGAGCTATGAAACGACTGCTCTGCCTTCTGCTGGCCCTATGCATGGTGCTGTCCCTCACCGCCTGCGGCGGAGAGCAGCCGGAGTCCGTCCAGCTTTTCGCCATGGACACGGTGATGGACCTCACCGCCTACGGTGAAAATGCAGCAGCCGCCCTGACGGACGCCAGCCGGGAGATCAACCGTCTGGAGCGACTCCTGTCCCGCACCATCGACACCAGCGAGATTTCTCAGATCAACACCGGCGGCGCCGTCACCGTCTCCGAGGAAACGGCCTCCCTGCTGGCTCAGGCCCAGACCTATACCGCCGCCACCGACGGCGCCTTCGATATCACCATCGCCCCGCTGGTCTCCCTATGGGGCATCACCACCGACAGCCCCCGCATCCCCACCCAACAGGAGATCGATGTGTTGCTGCCACTGGTGGGGCCGGAGCATCTGCACCTGTCAGGGGACACCGCCACACTGGACGACGGCTGCGCCATCGACCTGGGCGGCATCGCCAAGGGCTACGCCTCCGACCGGGTGGCTGCCATTTTCGCCCGGCACGGCATTACCTCCGGCACCATCAGCCTCGGCGGCAATGTCTACGTCTGCGGCTCCAAGCCCAACGGGCAGCCGTGGGTGGTGGCCATTCAGGACCCCCGCTCCGACGGCTACGCCGTCACCGTGGCCCTGACGGACTCCTTCGCCGTCACCTCCGGCGGCTATCAGCGCTACTACACCGCCCCGGACGGCACGGTCTACCAGCATATTCTGGACCCCAAGACCGGCTATCCCGTGGAGAGTGACCTGCTGTCCGTCTCCATCCTCTGTGACAACGGCACCATGGCCGACGCCTACTCCACTGCCCTTTATGTGATGGGCAGTGCCGGGGCGCAGGCCTTCTGGCGCACCCACGGCGGCTTCGAGATGATCCTGATCACCACCGCCGGACAGGTGCTGTACACCCCCGGTCTTTCCGAAAAAATCACTCCCACGGAGGGCAGCGGCTATGAATACGCATCCATTCTCCCCTAAGCTTCGCCCCACCCTCTGGGACGGTGCAGTGGCAGCGCTGGTGGCCACTCTGGCCATCGTGACGGCTCTGTGCTTCTACGGCCGCCGCACCGGCGCACCCCAGACCGTCACCATCACCCACCGGGGCGCTCTGGTTCAGACCATCCGCCTCACCGGCCTGACCGAGACAAAAACCGTCGCCATCGACGGCGACTATCATCTGGAGATTCAGGTGGACAGCGGCGGCGTCTGCGTTGTCCACAGCGACTGTCCGGGGCAGGACTGCGTCCACACCGGCCGCATCACCCGCTCTGGCCAGAGCATCGTCTGCCTTCCGGAGCAGGTGGTCATCCAGCTCACCGGCGGCACGTCGGATGCCGACGTGGTGCTGGGATAGGGGGGGGCGGCGCATGAAACATATCTCCACCCGACAGCTGGCTCTGTGCGCCGTGTTGACGGCGCTGGCACTGGGGCTCAGCACGCTGGAAAACCTCTTTCCCGTGACGCTGCTGATCCCCCTGCCCGGCGTGAAGCTGGGCCTTGCCAACATCGTCACCGTGTTCGCCCTGTATCAGCTGGGCGCTCTCCCGGCGCTGGCCATCCTCACGGCCCGGTGCCTGCTGGGCGGTCTCTTCGCCGGGAACGCCTCCGCCATGCTCTTTTCCCTGCTGGGGGGCCTCACCGCCATGCTGGTGATGATCCTCCTGCGCCGCCTGAGATGCCTGTCTATCTACGGGGTCTCCATTGGCGGCGCCGCCGGCCATAATCTGGGCCAGATGGCGGCTGCCCTCATCACGCTGGGCAACACCGCCGTACTGGGCTACCTTCCCTCCCTGCTGGGCATCTCCCTGCTGACGGGGACCCTTACGGGCTTCGTCTCCTCTCTGCTGTTCCGGGCCATGGCCCATATCAAACTCTCGACAAAGGAGTAATCGACAATGGATAAAAAAGACGAGATCATCCTCCAGCAGCTGGAGGTCATCCGCACCATGACGGAGCGCAACCTCCGCAGCATGGGCGACGATTTTTGGGGCACTCCCTTCGAGGGTATCCTGTCCCCCAAGTCCCCCTCCGCCCCGCCCTCCGGCGGGAAGCCTGTGGGCAGCGCCGACGGCAAAAAGCCCACCCAGCCGTCCGATGGCAAGACCGCCGGCGGTCAGCCTGCCGCCAAGGCTGAGAAAACGGAGGTGGTGGAGCCCCTGCCCAAAGAGGACATGAAGGACCTGCAGGCGGAGCTGGACAGCTACATCGGCCTTGCCACCGTCAAGGAGGAGGTCCGCAACCTCATCAACATGGCCTCCGTCTACAAGCTTCGCCGCCAGCACGACCTGCCCACCACGGATATGTCCCTGCACATGGTGTTCACCGGCAACCCCGGCACCGGCAAGACCATGATGGCCCGGATGATGGCCCGTATCTACCGGAGTCTGGACATTCTCTCCAAGGGCCAGCTGGTAGAGGTGGACCGCAGCGGTCTGGTGGCCGGGTATGTGGGCCAAACCGCCATCAAGACCCAAAAGGTCATCCAGAAGGCGCTGGGCGGCGTGCTGTTCATCGACGAGGCCTATGCCCTCAACGGTAAGAGCGAGAACGACTTCGGTCAGGAGGCCATCGACACCATCCTCAAGGCCATGGAGGATCACCGGGACGACCTGGTGGTCATCGTAGCGGGCTACACCGATCTGATGGATCGGTTCATCCACTCCAATCCCGGACTGGAATCCCGCTTCAACCGCTTCCTGCTCTTCGAGGACTACACCCCCGATGAGATGCTGGATATCTTCAAGATGCAGTGCAAAAAGGGCTGCTATCAGTTGTCGGACGGCGTGGAGGAGCTGGTGCGGGACTACATCACCGAGGAAAACGGCGACCCGGAAACCTTTGGCAACGCCCGTGGCGTGCGGAACATCTTTGAGCACATTCTGGTGGCCCAGAATAACCGTCTGGCCGCCATGGAGACCGTCACCAAGGAGGACCTGATGACCCTCACACAGGATGACGTCCTCCACGCCAGAGGGAAGCTGGACTGACAAAAAATGTCGGAAAGCGTGAAAAACCTCTTGCATCCGGCTCCAAAAGAGCATATACTGTTAAGGTTGATGTAAAACTATACCCACGAAAAGAAAGGGGTTTTTCCTTTGCAGAACGAAAAACTGAGAAACGTAGCCATCATCGCCCACGTGGACCACGGCAAGACCACGCTGGTGGATCAGATGCTCAAGCAGGGTGGCGTGTACCGGGAGAATCAGGAGACGGTGGAGCGTGTCATGGACTCCAACGATCTGGAGCGTGAGCGTGGCATCACCATTCTGGCCAAGAACACCGCCATCCAGTACGGCGACACCAAGATCAACATCGTGGACACGCCGGGCCATGCCGACTTCGGCGGTGAGGTGGAGCGCATCCTGAAAATGGTCAACGGCGTTATCCTGCTGGTGGACGCCGCTGAGGGACCCATGCCCCAGACCCGCTTTGTGCTGAGCCGTGCGCTGGAGCTGGGCCACCGGGTCATCGTGGTGGTCAACAAGATCGACCGCCCCGACCAGCGCATCCACGAGGTCATCGACGAGGTGCTGGAGCTGCTGCTGGATCTGGACGCCACCCCGGAGCAGCTGGATTCCCCCATGCTGTTCTGCTCGGCCCGTCAGGGCGTGGCCTCCTACTCCCCCGACGTCCCCGGCACGGATCTCAAGCCCCTGTTCGACACCATCCTCAGCTACATCCCCGCCCCGGAGGCGGATCTGGATCAGCCCTTCCAGATGCTGGTGTCCTCCATCGACTATAACGAGTTCGTGGGGCGCATCGCCATTGGACGCATCGAGCGTGGTGTGCTGAAGCAGAATCAGGAGATCGCCGTCTGCAACTACCACGACCCCGACGCCCCCGCCAAGAAGGCCAAGGCCGTCTCCATGTACGAGTTCGAGGGACTGGGCAAGAAGCCCATCACCGAGGCCACCGCCGGCAACATCATCGCCCTGTCCGGCATCCCCGATATCACCATCGGTGATACCATCTGCGCCACCTCCTGTGTGGAGCCTCTGCCCTTCGTGAAGATCTCCGCTCCCACCATGGAGATGACCTTCTCCGTCAACGACTCCCCCTATGCCGGGCGTGAGGGCAAGTTCGTCACCTCCCGCCAGCTGCGGGAGCGGCTGTTCCGTGAGACCCTGAAGGATGTCTCCCTGCGGGTCACGGAGCTGGATGGCGCCACCGACGCCTTCAACGTGGCGGGCCGTGGCGAAATGAGTCTGTCCATCCTCATTGAGACCATGCGCCGGGAGGGCTACGAGTTCCAGGTCTCTCCCCCCCGTGTGCTGTATCAGACCATCGACGGCAAGAAGTGCGAGCCCATCGAGCGGCTGGTGGTGGATGTCCCCAGCGAGTCCGTGGGTGCCGTCATCGAGAAGCTGGGTGCCCGGAAGGGCGATCTGCTGGAGATGACCCCCGTGGGCAGCCGCATGAAGCTGGAGTTTCTGATCCCCGCCCGCGGCCTGTTCGGTTACCGCAACGAGTTCCTGACGGATACCCGTGGCGAGGGCATCATGGCCTCCGTGTTCGACAGCTACGCCCCCTATAAGGGCGACCTGAACCGGCGCAACACCGGCTCTCTGGTGGCCTTCGAGACCGGCGAGTCTGTCAGCTACGGTCTGTTCAATGCGCAGGACCGTGGCGCCCTGTTCATCGGCCCCGGCGTAAAGGTCTACGAGGGCATGGTGGTGGGTGTCAGTCCCAAGCAGGAGGACATCACCGTCAACGTCTGCAAGAAGAAGCAGATGACCAATATGCGGGCCGCCGGCTCCGACGATGCCCTGCGGCTGGTGCCGCCCCGCCGTCTGAGTCTGGAGCAGTGTCTGGAGTTTCTGGCCGACGATGAGCTGCTGGAGGTCACACCGGAGAATCTCCGCATCCGCAAGACCATCCTCAACCACGAAAAGCGCATGAAGGCCTCCCATGGCGGCAAGAAAAAGTAAACAGCAACAAGCAGCGAGGGCCGTTGGCCCTCGCTGTTTGTCATCTGCCCCTTTACGGCTGCACCGCTGCGCTCCCCGGCAGCTCCGTGTCATCTCACTTCAACCGGACTGTGCGCTCTGCTGGTGGCCGTGGCGCTGTTCCTGTCCTGCGGCGAAAAGGAGTACGCCTTTCTGGAGAAGGAGCCGCTGGAGGTGCCGCCGGAGCGGAGTTGGGTCATCTGGACGGTGGCCGGTGTGTTGTTCGGCGCCGTGATGACGGTGATGCGGCTGCTGAACCGAAAAAAAATAACCCCCCAAGGGGCTTTAGCCAAAAGGCCCGGAGGTCTGTGACCTCCGGGCCTTCGTTTGTTTTCCGACAGCTCCTCTTTACTTCTTGAAGCTGTCCTTCAGAGAAACGCTGCGGTTGAACACCAGATGCTCCGCCGTGCAGTCCCGGTTATCCATGCAGAAATAGCCGGTCCGCATGAACTGGAAGGTGGGTGCGTTGACGCCGGTACGGTTCTCCCGGCGGTCGAACTCCTCTGCCACAGCGGCCATGCTGCGTTCCACCTTGCAGCCCCGCAGCACCATCAGGGAGTCGGGATTCAGGCAGTCCAGGAAATTCTTGTCCGGGCCGTCGGGCTGGGGATCGGAGAACAGGTTGTCGTACAGCCGCACCTCGGCATCCAGACAGTTGTCGGCATCCACCCAGTGGAGGGTAGCGCCCTTGACCTTGCGTCCGTCGGCGGGGTCACCGCCCCGGCTGTTGGGGTCGTACTCGCACAGCACCTCCGTCACATGGCCGTTCTCGTCTTTGACACAGCCGGTGCAGCGGATGAGGTAGGCACCCTTCAAACGGCACTCCGGGCCGTCGGGGTACAGGCGCTTATACTTGGGAATAGGCATCTCCAGAAAATCCTCCGTCTCGATCCACAGGTGGCGGCCGAAGGTGATCTCATGGGTACCCTGCGTGGGATCGGTGGGGTTATTCTCCACGGTGAAGGTCTCGCTCTGTCCTTCCGGATAGTTGGTGACCGTGAGCTTCACCGGGTGCAGCACCGCCATGGTGCGCTGGGCCGTGGCGTTGAGATCCTCCCGCAGGCAATGCTCCAGAAAGCCGTACTCCACGGTGTTGAGGGACTTAGCCACGCCGATGCGCTCGCAGAAATTGCGGATGGAGCGGGCGGTGTAACCCCGGCGGCGCAGGCCGCATAGGGTAGGCATCCGGGGGTCATCCCAGCCGGAGACCAGCTTCTCCTCCACCAGCTGACGCAGCTTGCGCTTGGACATCACCGTGTGGTCAATGCCCAGACGGGCAAACTCGATCTGCCGGGGCTTGTGATAGGGGATGGAGACATTGCTCACCACCCAGTCATACAGCGGTCGGTGGGACTCGAACTCCAGTGAGCACAGGCTGTGGGTGATGCCCTCCAAAGCATCCTGAATGGGGTGGGCAAAGTCGTACATGGGGTAGATGCACCACTTGGTCCCCTGCCGGTGGTGATTGATGAAGCGGATGCGGTAGATGATGGGGTCACGGAGATTCAGATTGCCGCTAGCCAGATCGATCTTGGCCCGGAGGGTCATCTTTCCCTCCTCCACCTCACCGTTCTTCATCTTTTCGAACAGCCGCAGATTTTCCTCGATGGGCCGATCCCGATAGGGGGAGGTAGCGGGGATGCCGATGTCGCCCCGGTTGGCCTTGAACTCCTCTGGCGTCAGCTCGCAGACGTAGGCCAGCCCCTTCTTGATGAGCTCCACGGCATACTCGTAGTCCTTCTCGAAGTAGTCGGAGCCGTAGAAAAAGCGGTCGCCCCAGTCAAAGCCCAGCCAATGGATATCCTGCTGGATGGCGTCCACGTACTCGGTGTCCTCCTTAGCGGGGTTGGTGTCATCCATGCGGAGGTTGCAGAGACCGCCGAACTTCTCGGCGGTGCCGAAGTCGATGCACAGGGCCTTGCAGTGTCCGATGTGCAGATAGCCGTTGGGCTCCGGCGGAAACCGGGTGTGGACGGTCTGTCCCTGGAACTGACCACCCTCTGCGATGTCCTGGTCGATTAGGTTCAAAATAAAGTTTCTGCTCTCCTCCGTCTCAGGGGCGGCGGTGTTTCGTTCCTCGGTCATTGTCTCACACTCCTTGTCACATTACAAAAATACGGCGGGATGACCCGCTAAAACAATGTAATATTATACCCACCGCCGTCGGAAAAAGCAAGCCCTTTTCCCGATTATCGGATGGATGTTGATTTACAATTATATTGCAAATAGGCAGCGGCTGCGCTGCGTGTTGCAAATTAACGAAAGAAGGTATTAGCGTATTACCTCCGTAGTGAATTGGGGGTCAATCCTTTTGCTTATGGAGCAATCAAGGACGAGCCATTTGTATTTTGATAAAACGCAGTAGGAGCGGGAGGTTTGCACTTCCCGCTCCGTTTTCGTTGCCTGACAGATAAATACCACCGCCACCCACGCGCCCCGTGGTAAGCCGTCAGCGGCCCTTAGCAGCCATTTTAATTTTCGCGCCGCTCGCTTTCATTTGCGCCAGCGGGGAAAAGTTGTCGTAGTTCTTTGTTAAATCCGCGTCGTAAATGGCGCAATAGTGCTTCGTCATGGCGAGGGTGGAATGTCCAAGGAGCTTTTGGAGCGTGAACGCGTCCCCGCCGCAGTCAATCAGATATTTCCGTGCGAATGTGTGGCGGAACAGGTGGATAGATGTTTTTTGCACCCCGCGCCGCGTGTTGTACCTTGCGATAGATTGCCGCAAGCCGTTCTCCGTAAGCTGTGTTCCCGTTTCCGTGCAAAAGAGATAAGCCGTAGGCTCCCCGCCACGGTAACGCCCATACTCCCGCAGAATGGCAATCATGGGGCTGCAAAGGGGAATGACCTGCGCCTTTCTGTTCTTCGTGTGGCGGTAGAACACAACGCCGCCGTCCAAATCCACGTCCCGAATTTGTATCGCCCCGACCGTTGCGGCGCAGCTTCCACAGTTCAAAAGAAAGTTGACAATCACCCAGTCCCGATATTCCGCAAAGGTCGTTTTGCGAATGTCGGGCTTTTTCAGAAGTGCGGTCAGCTCCGCGTCCGAATAGGTTTCCTTTACCGTTTCCTCGGCCTTGTAAAGCGGGATATTCAGACGGGTCAGCCCCTGCTCGTTGCACCAAGAGAAAAAGGATTTCAGAACGCGCGTGTAGCTGTTGATACTGTTGGGAGAAAGCCCCGCGTCCCGCATGGAAACTATCATTGCGTCCAAATCCGCCTTTTGGAGGGCGGCAATGTCCGTCCCCGTGTCCAAGTGCCGCGCCACGGCTTTCCATTGGGAGGAATAGCTTTCCAGCGTCTTTCCCGCAAGCCCTTTTGCCCTGCGGGAAAGGAGAAAATCCGCAAAGGTTTCGTCCAATGTGGCGGTGCAATTCATCCTGATTTTCTTCATTTACCTGACCTCTTGATTTTCAAAATTTCCATCAAAAATCAAGCGCACAGGTGCCTTTTGCAAATACTGCGATTTATTCACTTTTGGAAAATAAAAAACCTTGAAATCAGATGATTTCAAGGTTTTTCTTCACTCTTTCGAGCTTTTGGTGGAGATAAGCGGGATCGAACCGCTGACCTCTTGAATGCCATTTTCAAGCGCTCTCCCGAGTTATCGGTTAAGCACCCCCACGAGCATCAGGGGTCATATCTCCATCAAATTCCTACAGCACACTTTCTGTGACTATTTTAGCGTGTTTCGGAATTTCTGTCAATTAGAGAGGCTGAATGAGCGCACTGTCAGACAGCGCTTTTTTCATGAAACAATGTTCTGTGCTTCATACTCAACTTCCGTTTCCAAGCCAAGTTCGAACTGTGCGAAGCTCATGTTGAACTCGATGTGCAGGCGATAATCGGAGTACACATCCACTCTCTTGATGATGTATCCTGCGATCATCTTCTTCACATCCATGTCGCTGCCATCGAACATCTCGGACCATTCCATGATGCGGCGGTAATCCGCCTTGATGGCTTCGACGCGCTGATTACTTTTCTCGACTTCCTCGTTGAGCTCCGTCAGTTGGGCATTGGCATCCAGCATCCTGGTACGGGCATTGTTGACCAGCTCTGACAGGATATCCATTGGAAACGCACTTTCGCCCTGTACGGCTTTGATAACCTCCAGCTTCAGGGATTCATATTCCTTCGTTGCCTTGGCGGATTCCGCTTTGGCGTCCGAAAGGCGTTTCTTGAGGCTGACCATAGCGCTGCGGTGGGTGCGGGAAATGGTCTCGTTTTCCTCTACAGAACGCATCCGGTCGAATACCTGATGGAGAATGTCGGTGACCATCTTGTCCAAAATGTGCATGGTGTAGCCGGTCTGTCCGTCACAGTTACTGCGCTTGCGGGTCTTGTTGTAGCACACGTAGCGGATGCGCTTGCGGCCAACTTTTTCGCCGGCAGCATTGACTCGAGTCGTTCCATTGGTAGTCAGTGTTAGGCGGCCTCCGCAATGTCCGCAGAACACATTGTCGGATAGCAGGGACTGCCCTCTGGTATTGCGGGGCATGGTACGCAGCGCATTACACTCATTGGCGCGCTCGGCCATGAGCTTCTGCGCCAGTCCAAAGTTCTCCGGTGAGATGATCTGCAAATCAGGAAATACTTCAGACTGCGTACAGCCACTCCGAAGCACACCGGTGTACATGATGTTGTGCAGGATGTGGCCAACGGTGGCTTCGTGCCAGTTTTTTCCGTCGCGGGTCTTGATGCCCATCTCAGACAGGAAGTTGGCGATTTTGAATCTGCCGGAGCCGGAGCCGACGCACAGGTCGAACATCATGCGCACGACTTTTGCCTCATCGGGATTGATCTCCAGCTTGAAAACCTCATGCTTGCGCTTGTTGTATGTGCCGCTGGGTACCAGGTCATAGCCATAAGGGGCGGAACCGCCGCGGAAGCGGCCTTCCTCCACCATCTGCCCGAGGGCGGCCTTGGTACGCATGGAGGTTTTCTGGCTCTCACCGTCTGCCTGCCAGAAGCGGATGTAGTTGGTGAGGCGGTCAACATGCGTATCGATTCGCTGTTCACCTTCATTGACGCTCCAGACCTGAATACCGTGGTTGATGAGCCACTCGACCACGAAAGGCGTTTCTTCAGCTCGCCTGCCAATACGGTCGAACATGAACACCAGCAGAATGTCGAATTTGCCCTGTTCGGCATATTCCTTGATGAGTTGAATTTTATCACGGTCATTGGCGCTGACCTTGAAGCCTGACACGCCGTTTTCCTGTTCCTCGTACACGATGGTCCAGCCCATCCGCTCTGCGAACTCACGGCAGGCTTTTCTCTGCACGGGGATGTCAGCTTGATTCTGGTCATCGTGATCGACCTGCTTGGTGGTGGAGACGCGGTACAGGCAGCACACTCTGTTTTGGATGCTGGGTATATTTTGATAAGAACAACAAACTCTTTCAGCCATAATGTATCCTTCCTCTCAATGAACGATTTAGAAATGTGAGAGGTTCAGATACACCTTTCCATGTATTCACTTTTCAAAGTACATGGCATTCCGCCACCTTGATTATCTCACATTTCAGGTTGAATAGCTATCAAAACCTTGAAATATAAGCAACAAAGAAACGGCCTCCGATCCGGTAAAATCGCACTTGGGCAGCTTGGGTGGAAGCTTGGGTGGCACCACCTAAGCTGCACATCTCTGATAAACTAAAATCTTGGTGGAGGATTTTTATCAAATCACACGGTTATGGAAAACAGGCCGCAGCGGTAAACTGCGGCCTGTCACCATGTTTATTTAATTCCAGTTGTCTGTGTGCTGCTGGCGCTCCAGATATTCCTTCGATTCTTGCTCATCGGCAGGCCGCACTCTCTTTTTGCCGCAGTCCGGGCATTGGTCACATCCAGTTTCCGCTTCGAAGGTATAGTGGCAAGCGTCACAGGTGTAGATTTTCTTGCTCATTGCTCGTCCTCCGCTGCTTTCTGAGGGGATACTGTTCTCTCGGTCCAGGCAGGGTTTTTCAGCAGTTTCTGCTCAATCAGCAGAAGTTCCTGCGTTGCATAACTGAATGCGATTCGATCCTGCTCTCGGAGAACATATTGATTTTGCATCGTCTCATATGCTCTCTGCACATCTGCGTTGTCTTTGGCAGATTGGAAGAATGTAAACTCCGAGGGGGCTACACCGGGGATGCCGTCCAAGCGGCCAGCTTCTTCCTCCAGCCGGATATCCAGCAGATGCTCCATTTGAACAGGATCCGCCATTAAAAGTTCGATTTTGGGGTTGTGCGATAATACAGCCAAATCATATATGTGCTTGGCCGCCTCAAAGGCTCGATGCTCAACAGAGGACTTCCTCACATAGGCTTCCGCTGCAAACAGCTTATCAACGAAGATACGCTCCATGGTAATCGTCTGGATGTTGAAGGGACTTACTTCGTAGACTGTTTCCAATATTCGCCGTTGCTCCTCAGTGGCCAGATCATAGAGCATAGCGGACACCTCCAGGGTATCGACCGGCTCACTGATTGTGAAGGATGTGGCCTCGATTTTCAGCTTACCGAAGCGCTGCAGCGCGTCATTACTGTCATAGGCCGTTGCGGGGTCGTAGGTATATACGGAAATAACCTCCGAGCGATTAGTGCGTCCTTGCTCAGGATCTCTCGGGAGTGACACATATTTTTTAGTCGCCCTTTCCAGCCGCTTGACGCTCTGGCTTCGGCTGCAGCCCCTGGTATCAACTGAAAGGTCGATATCTTCTGAAAAGCGGTTGGTTGTCTTTAATGCCTTGTACAGCGCTGTGCCGCCTTTGAAGTAGGCCGGCAAACCATCTTTTTGCATTTCAGCCAGTTCACTCAAAATCAGGACAACATAATAGTCCTTCTCCAGCACATCGGTGCGGTAGCCTGTTCTTGAATGAATGTCCTCCAGCAGAACGCCAAATGCGTCCCTGTCCAAATGTAGTTTCATATCATCTCTCCTGCACTTGCCGTGCTTGCCAGATGAAGCACAGTCGTTTTATTGTAAAAGTCATTTGCGAAAGCCAGCAGGGTTCCGTATTCAAGCCGTTTTCCTTTAATGTGGCGTGCGATGATCTCATAAGGATGGGCATCATCTACCGGGGCTTTGTCCAGAAGTTCAAGAACATCTAACACCTGCAGATAAGATTTGTTCTCCGCAGTCACAGCAGTCTTGGGAGGGCGAATCGTCACGCCAAGTTTTCTATCTGCTCTCGCGCACTCTTTCGCCACATTCGTGGCAAGAATACGCTGCCGAGGCATTTGAGAGGTAAGCCCCAACTGATGCATGACGGTAAAGCCGGTTTCATAGCCGATATTGGGCAGAAGATATTTGTCTGCGATGAGCTGCTCCTTATTGATACCGACTTCTCCAAACGGCGTCACGGATGTCCGGTAATAGATGCCCTTTTGATAGCATCTCAATTCGGGAAGGATAGCGCCATCCATAATTCGCTTGAACGCAACAGCAGTAGCTGCAGCGGCTTCCTTATTGTCAAGCTGATAGACCGTTCCAAGCTGCTGCGCAACACGGTTCGTATAGATGGGTGTACCGACAGCTTCTTTTTTGAGAATATCACAAGTAAAGTCTACATAGGTCGCACGCATTCCGACCGCCTCCTTGATATATTATATTCATAATTACGCTTTTAATTCCGAAGAAATTATATCATTTCCGATGGAGACAGTCAAGAGTATTACAGCAGATGCTTTTGCTGTGTCACTATGCAGGTTGTTCCTCGCTATACAACCCATTCTTTCGGAGATATGCGTCCAGCAAGGTATTGCGTACCAGAGAAGAGAGTGTCGGATTGGCCTCTTGAGCAAAGCTGATCGTTACCTTATGACCCTCAATGGTCATCTGGATCTGCCTGGTGTTTTTCTTCTCTGTGCGCTGATTTACCATAGTTGCTTCCTCGCTTTCTTTTATTGTCAAGTAGTAGATCCTTGATCCCAATGCTGATCTCCAAGGCGGTATTCACTTCCCGCATCTTGTCTTTTCCTACAGTTCCCGCATATCCAAGCAAACGCCGTTTATCTAATGTTCGGAGCTGTTCCAGCATAATCGTTGATTCGTTGTGCAATCCACATTGCCTTCCGTTCAGGTTCACATGGGTGGCAGTCGGTGATGCTTTATGCGGCTGGTGATCGCCGCTACGATGACTGTGGGACTATGGCGATTACCTATGTCGTTCTGAATAATCAGCACCGGTCGGACGCCTCCTTGCTCGGAGCCGCGCACCGGTTCAAGATCCGCATAGAATATGTCTCCGCGGTATACGGAGTGGATGTTGTCATTATCCATAGTAGCTTCCGTTTTTCTCCTGCTACAAACTAAGTAAAGGAATCCGCGCAGGCCATAGCGCACAGCTTTGGTCTGCGCGGTATATATTTTCCTTTGCCTGTATTCGACACTACTTCCCCAGGCGGGGCGGCAACTTGAACTGTGCGGGCGCACATCACGGGACTCTCACCCCTCCGAGGATCTCTCGAAGCTGCGTACAGGAGTATCATTATGGGCTGACGGGATCATGGCGGGGACAGCTTGCCAAAGCTGTCTTGGCCTGAGTGGGTATCGCTCTGCACCTTACTTGGCCGTCCTTTGATGCGGAGTTTCTCCGCACAGGTGGTCTTCGCGCACTCGGCCTGACGCTGGCTCCGTCGGCTAATGTATTCAAGTTACCGGATATGACCGCCTGGGCGGTATTTTTCAAGGAACAAAGCCGCTGATTTATCAGCAGCGGAGTGAGGTTCAAAGCCCTCTCACTCTATTAGCCGCTGAAAACACCATTTGCACCAAACTTTTTTATCATCTCAGCATCTTTTTCAATTTCTGCAAGATACGGATCTTGCGATTGTGGAGCGTCATTCGATGGACACCCATCATTTCTTCCAGCTCACGCTCGGAGCGCTCGTCGAAAAACAGCGCATGGATCAGAGCCCGTTCTTCTTCGCTCAACTGATCCAGTGCGGCCCGCAAACGACATAAATCGTCTTTCTTGATCACGGCATCCTCGACGCCTTCAGCATCGTCCGCAAACTGGCACTTTGCAGAATATACGAGTCGCTCCAGCGAATCCTCTTTACTGGGAACATAACTCTCCGCACCATTCTCGGCATTTTTCCTGCGCTGTTCGCTTTTCAGATCCACCTCCATGTATCTCATCTTGCGGTCGCTTTTCTTCAAGACTTCCAACACATCCGGCCGCTCTTTTAAGCAGGGATATATCTTCAAATAATCGACCCGATATGGGTCATTGTGATGCGACATTTTCTGTCCTCCGTTTTTTCGAGATTTGGTGGTGAAGCAAATCTCGAAAACGGAGGACCGCGGCAGTGCGGTGAAAATGCCCTGAAGCGCAAAAAAGCTCCCGGAGCGCAATGGCTCCGGGAGCAGGACACAATATTAGAATGATGGGCTGTCTGCGGCGCGGGAGGGCCGTACAAATCCGTACACAAGGGGCGCAAACCGGCCTTGTGGTGACCAACGGCGTAATATCGTCTCCTGTACAGCAAAAAAATCACCCGCCCGCATCATCTATCGGACACATCCGATAACCAATGATAACGGGCGGGCAACCTCAACCGTGACCTGCTGGACAACCTGCTGTATGACTTTTCTATGACCTCAGTTGCAACCTGCTGTGCAGCCTCCTGTACGACCTCCTCCGTAACCTCTGGAGCAACCTACTGCGTAACCTCTGCTACAACCTCCGGAGCGACCTTAAGCATCTCTCATTTTATGTGCAAATACTTCTTAATGACCTCGGCATGCTCTAACGCCAGATAGGGCTTTGCCGCCGTATAGTATGTCTGCGCCATAGAGAGATTTCCCTGAAATCCCATGGCGAGGATCGCATACATATTCAGTTCGCTGTCCTTCGGATCGAAGCGTAGAGCATCAATGGCCGTTTTTTGTGCCAGAATATAATCCTTGCACTCCATCTTCAGGCGGACATATCCCTTGGTAATCTGCAGGTACAGGGACTGATAGTACATGGACAACTGCATCAGCCACAGCTCATGTTCACATCTTGGGAGTAACTGTCCTTTATACATATCGACTGCGCTGTGGTAGAGGGAATGCCGCATATCCGGGTTTTCTTCTGTTTTCAACTGAATGCAGGCATCCTCAAAGCGGTCGAAATCCGTATGGATATTGAAGTTGGAATTGATCTGGAATGTACCATTCTTCCCGATGACCAGCTTGTCGAGCCCGATGACGGAAAGAGTACGCCGCAGGCGGTAAACGATATTATTGACGACCTTATATGGCGAATCGAGTTCGTCGTATGGACAGATGATCTCTGCCAGTGTGTCAACAGTGAAATTCTTTTTGTGGTTCAGAATGAGATATGCCAGAAGCAGGTAGCACTGGTCCGCTTTAATATCTTCTCCGGTCAATGTCCCTTTGGAGCTGATGATCTCCATGCCGCCAAAGAAATTGACATGGATGTCCTCCGGATTGTATTTGGAGGCTTTTGTTGCTGCCAACAGGGACTGCTGCTGTTTGATTTCGTTGAGTTCCACAACCACTGCATAGGAAGCGATGAATAGGAAAACCGGGTCATCCGTGTAGCGGGTCGGATCGTCCGCGGCAATGAATCCCTGATTAATCCGTTTGGAGAATGGTGCCGCCAGCAGTGTAGTCACCCCATACTCCCGAAAGAAGGCTGCCTCATCTGGATAGACTTTCTCTAATCCCTGCAAGTCAGAAATCACGACCGGTTTATTGGCCCGAAGTGCTTTCCTCCATCTCGGGAACTTCTCCATGGGCAGGCACTGGAGCATATCTCTCTGCGCCGACACACCATCTTTGCACCATTCATAGGTAATAACGCCGATTCCAAGATCCCAGTCAGCTTCCACCACAGAGGCTCTTGATGCGCCATAAAACTCAGCCGCACCCTTCAGAAAGCCACTGATGATAGCGTCTGAATCCTCGGTGTTTCGCAGACTGGCCTCCAATACGCTCATTCCACGATGAAACGCACTGCATTCAACAAGCGGTATGGTTTCCTGCATGATTTCGCTGCTCATGAATATGCCCCCTTTGATTTGTAAAAAAATACAGAGACTGTCCAATGTAACTCGGGCAGCCTCTGCTGTGAGCCGCACAGTATGGCTGAGCGGTTATGTACTATACGATTGTCTTGATGAATGCGGCAAGTGCCTCGCACTGATCTTCTCTAAGCGATGCAACACTGCTGTTTAATTCACTCTGGGCATTAGGAACATTTACTGGCTCATTCTCAGTAAAGAACTGAGGCAGCTTGATTCCACAAGCTTCACAAATTGCGTTTACAGTTGGCAGCGAGGGCTGATTATTTCTTTTGAAGATATTGCTGATCGTTGTCTGCGACAGGCCGGATTCCTGCGCTAATCGATAGATTGCCCACCCACGCTCGGCCATCAGCTGCCGGATTCGGTTTTGTGCATTGAACATATATACCACCTACTATGTCATTAGTTTACACCTCATTTGATTATCCTTGTAGAACTCATCGGTATGGTATGTGGTAATCAAATGATGTGTACTTTGTGGTGATATACTATGCAATTCCGGCGTATTACCCAGAGTTAGAACTGCAAATTGTTTTCCTCTCAGGTTTCAATGCAAATCACCTCTATAAAGCAAAATCCCGCAAGGCATGGATTATACACCGATGCCTTGCGGTTTCTCTGTACTTACAAATATGTTATTTCAGGGAATGGTCACTCACGGGTCAGCCGACGAATATTGCCGATGATGAGCATTAAGTCATCGTCATTCAGCTTTCGCAATTCTTCAATGGCGGTTTGCAGGAGTGCGGGATTTTCTTCGGATTCATCGAAGAATTGGCTTGGTGTAATATCAAAATAGTTACAGATTTGAAGAAACTCTGCCATAGGTGGCAACGATTTGCCAGAGGATATGTTATAAACATAGCTTCTGCTATGCCCAAGATCATAACTCATTTGATATTCAGAGACACCCTTTTTTAATCTCAGCTGAGTAATTCGATCACGCACGAATTGTGTTTGTTTATAGCGTATCAAAAATGTTTTAACCCGCATTGCATTGCAACAAAAAAACGAGTGCCACGGGCACTCGTTCAGGCGTCGCTTCTTTTCGTGAAGTATCTAACTTGAGGATAGCTCACATGTTGCTTTCGACTCCGACTATCAGCCAACATCTACATGAGGATAGAAATTGCAGCGGCTTTTGAAAAGAATATTGCTTTTTTCTGCCCCAAGCGTTATAATCGGCATATACCGGAAACAAAGGAGGCGTGTCCATGCCAAGACCGCCACGGTGCCGCCGGATCTGTGGCGCACCACAAGTCGATACCTTCCGCCCCAACGGATGCGAGGACACCGAGCCGATCCTGCTGACGCTGGACGAGTACGAGGCCATTCGGTTAGTTGACTTGGAGCAGCAAACCCACGAGCAGTGTGCCGCACAAATGGACATTTCCCGCTCTACCGTGCAGGAGATTTACGAAAGCGCACGACGCAAGATCGCAGCGTGTCTTGTCCACGGGAAACCGCTGCACATCACCGGGGGAAACTACCGCATCTGCGGAGGACAGGAGGCAGCCCACTGCGGCCGCTGCTGCCGGACGCAGAGAGGCAACACGGAAAAAACAGGTAAAAATTGTAAAGGAGATTCCATTATGAAAATTGCAGTTACCTATGAAAACGGTCAAATCTTTC
>OLRE01000250.1_pt1 | contig 65899 bp, 41 predicted proteins | sample 1672461 | NCBI WGS metagenome assembly OLRE01 (sample SAMEA3136688, study PRJEB25190) | human gut metagenome | biome: human gut; feature: human-associated habitat; material: faeces | place: Austria | collected 2013
GTTGTGCGGCGGAATGTTGGTCGCCATGCCGACGGCGATGCCGGACGAGCCGTTGGCCAGCAGGTTCGGGAAGCGCGCGGGCAACACGGTGGGTTCCTGCGTACGGCCATCGTAGTTGGGCACGAAGTCGACGGTGTCCTTGTCGATGTCTCGCACCATTTCCATCGCAAGCGGCATCATGCGGCACTCGGTGTAACGCATGGCTGCGGGCGGGTCGTCACCGGCCGAGCCGAAGTTGCCCTGCCCGTCGACCAGCGTGTATCGCATCGACCACGGCTGGGCCATGCGCACCAGCGAATCGTAGATCGCGGCGTCGCCGTGTGGGTGGTAGTTGCCCATCACGTCGGCGACGGGTCGGGCGCACTTGGAATAGCCGCGATCAGGACGGTAGCCGCCGTCATACATCGCGTACACGATGCGGCGGTGCACCGGCTTCATGCCGTCGCGCACATCCGGAAGGGCTCGTTCGACGATGACGGAGATGGCATAGTCGAGGTACGACTGACGCATCTCCTTCTGGATGTCGGTGTGGGCCACGCGATTGTCGTCGAGGACCAACTGTTCGTTGGCCTGAGGGCTGATGGGCTCCATCGAGTGTTCGGCACGCTCGTCGTTCTGCTCCGGCAGGTCGGTGCCGTTGCTGTTTTCGTCTGCCACTTGGTTGTCCTTTGGTTAAATTCTGTTCGACCGTATGTTGGACGTCGTTTCTGTCGCTGTCATCGGGTGGATCGGGACCACCCCCAGTCAGCTGCGCTGCCCCCCCGCCGGAGGGGCTTGGATTAGAACCTTAAGCGTCGATGAAACGCACATCCTTGGCATTGCGTTGGATGAAAAGACGGCGCGGTTCCACGTCGTCGCCCATCAGCATCGAGAAGGTCTCGTCCGCTGCCGCGGCATCCTCGATGTGAATCTGCTTCAGGATGCGGTGCTCAGGATCCATGGTGGTCTCCCACAGCTCCTGGTAGGTCATCTCGCCCAGACCCTTGTATCGCTGGATGCCTTCGCCCTTGGGCAGCTGCCGGCCTGCGGCCTTGCCCTGGGCGAGTTTCTCGTCGCGTTCGCGGTCGGTGTACACGTAATCATGATCGCCGCGCGTCCACTTGAGACGGTACAGCGGAGGCATGGCCACATACACGTATCCTGCGGTGATCATCGGTCGCATGTAACGGAAGAACAGCGTCAGGTTCAGCGTGGCGATATGGGCACCGTCCACATCTGCATCGGCCATGATGATGACCTTGTGGTAGCGCACCTTGCTCACGTCGAATTCCTCGCCATAGCCGCCGCCGACCGCGGTGATCAGCGACTCGATGGTGTCGGACTTCATCATGCGGTCGATGGAGGCGCGTTCGGTGTTGAGAATCTTGCCTCGAAGCGGCAGGATGGCCTGCGTTTCCGGGTTTCGCCCTTGAATGGCGGAGCCGCCTGCCGAATCACCCTCGACGATGAACAGCTCGCACTCTTCGGGGTTGCTGGACTGGCAGTCCTTGAGCTTGTCGGGCATGCCGGCCGACTCGAAAATCGACTTGCGCCGGGTGTTCTCGCGGGCTTTCTTCGCCGCGATGCGGGCGCGGGAGGCTTCGATGGCCTTCTGGATGATGTTCTTGGCCTCTGCGGGGTGCGCGTCGAACCAGTCGCCGAGCTTGTCGGTCATCACGCGCTGCACGAAGGTCTTCGCCTCGGAGTTGCCGAGCTTGGTCTTCGTCTGCCCTTCGAACTGAGGAGTGGTCAGCTTGACGGACACGACGGCGGTCAGGCCTTCGCGCACATCGTCGCCGGAGAGGTTGTCATCCTTCTCCTTGAGGATGTTCTTGTCTCGCGCATACCGGTTTACCAGCGAGGTCAGCGCTGCACGGAAGCCTTCTTCGTGCGTGCCGCCTTCTGTGGTGGAGATCGTGTTCGCGAACGTGTGCACAGCCTCGGAATACGCGGTGGTCCACTGCATCGCGACCTCGGCCGAGATGCCGATCTTGAGGTCTTCGGCCTCGAAATCGATGACATCCTCCTCGACGGGAGTGGCCTTGCGGGACTTGACCAGGTACGAGACATAATCCTTGATGCCGTTCATGTACTGGTAAGTCACGCTCTGGTGCTTCGGCTCGGTGGAATCGTCATCGCCGGCCACTTCGTCGCCGGCCAGATCCGGCTCGCGCAGGTCGGTGAGTGAAATCTTCAGTCCCTTGTTCAGGAACGCCATCTGCTGGAAGCGGGAGCGCAGCGTCTCGAAGTCGTATACCGTGCTTTCGAAGATCGCCGCATCGGGCCAGAACGTCACGGAAGTGCCGGTCGACTCATCCTCGGCCATCGGGGCGCCCTTGGCGAGGCGGGCCGTCGGATGCTGATTGACGTATGTCTGGGTCCAGTGGAATCCCTGGCGCCGCACTTCGATATCGACTCGCGTCGACAGCGCATTGACCACGGAGATGCCGACACCGTGAAGGCCGCCGGACACCGCGTATCCGCCGCCGCCGAATTTACCGCCGGCGTGCAGCTTGGTCATCACGGTCTCGACGCCGGAGACGCCTTCGCCGGGAACTTCGTCGACCGGGATGCCTCGACCGTCGTCAACGACGCGGATGCCGTTGTCCGGCAGGATCGTCACTTCGATATGCGTGGCGTAGCCGGCCAGTGCCTCGTCGACGGAGTTGTCGACGATCTCGTAGACCAGGTGGTGCAGACCGCGCGGGCCGGTGGAGCCGATGTACATGCCCGGGCGGATGCGCACCGCCTCAAGGCCTTCCAGCACCTTCAGGTCGCTGGCGTCATAATGGTCGGGCGATAAGGTGTCGTCAAGCTGGGCGTCATCGAGCTCGTCCTGGGCGATGGCTTCATCGACCTCGCGGTCATGCTGCTCGGCGCTGCTCGCCGTCAGACCGCTGCCCGGAGCCTGCTCAGGCATGCCGGACTCGTCACGGGATTCATGTTCGGAATCCGATTCAAGAACTGCCACTAACGGTTTCCTTCCTGCATATTCTTTCGTCATGAAAGGTTGTTCTGCGGGCGATACGCTCTAAAACGCGAATAACGGGGGTTTCTAAGCGCTGAACCTATTATCCGCCATCCTACCCGTCTACGGGGACTTTGGCTCTCTGAGCGAATTTAGCGCCTCTTCATCCTTGAGCCGCGAAATGTCGCGGCACGGGGGCCTGTTACCTGGATCTTGTGGACGTCCAACCCCTGCAGGCGCTCCTTGATGGTACGTTCCAGCTGCGGAATCAGGTAGGTGAGCTGGGTGGCCCAAGCCGCGGAATCGGCACGGATGGTCATGACTCCGTCGCGCAGCCCGATGACCTGCGAATGCTGGGCGATGACCGGTCCGACCACCTGATCCCAGTGATTGCGCAGCTGCGCGATTTTCAGATACGGTATCCAATGACCGTTATTCGCAATCAGCGCCGTTACGCTGCCCAAGGTGCTCGGGTCGCGGCCCGGCTTGCCGAAGTTCTCCCATGCGGCCTCGGCGTCAATCATCCGCTGACGCCTTCCTCCCGCCATCTTGGCGATGTGCTCGAACACTGTGGCGGGCAGTTTGCGCTGGTCGAGATGCAGGGTCGCGCAAATCGGCTCGTGCGAATCGTGCACATTGCCCGGCTTGACCGCGCTGCCCGGCTTGTCGGGCCTGCTCGGTGCCCCCGGCCCGCTCGGCGTATTCGGCTTGCGGGGTTCGGTCATTGTTCGCCGGCCCTCTCGGCATCCGCTTCGTCGCGCCGTTTGAGATCGGCCACTGCGATGCGGTTCACCGGTATCTCGCCGGATTCTGTCGACTCATTCGCCGGCCGTATCGGAATATCGCTTTCCGCGGCTGCGGTGATCAGTACCTGATCCTGAGCCGCGGCAAAACGCAGGATCTCGGTGCGGCGCGATTCGTCGAGCTGAGCGAACACATCGTCGAGAATCACCACCGGCCTGGTGTCGAAATACTCGCAGAGGGCCCGGTATTGTGCCATCTTCAATGCCAGAGCCAACGTCCACATCTCGCCGTTGGAGGCGAATTCCCTGGCCGGCATGCCATTGAGTGTCACCAACAGGTCATCTCGTTGCGGGCCGATCAGATTGACGCCGCGAGACACCTCGCCGGGATAGATGCGCTGGAAATGCTGGCTTATCAGCGGTTCGGGCGCCTGTGTTCCAAGGATCTCGTCGAATGACGGCACGTATTCGACCGCTGCCTGCTCACCACCATCCTGCGCGGCATCCTGAATTTCCGCATTGGACGGCAAGTCGCCCGCCACACCGGCCAATCTGGCATACAGCGGGCCGAACGACTTGTTCAGTTCCGCGATGATGCGCTGCCTGTCGCGGCTGAGCGCGACTCCCACCTCGATGAACTGTCCGGTCCAGATCTCCAGCCCGCTGAGCGCGGCGTCAATCGGGGATCCTGCACGCTGCCATTGACCGAGCTGTTTGAGCAGCGCCGCCCGTTGCTTGGCGACGTGCGTGAATGATTGCAACCGGTTCGCATATCCGGGAATCAGCAGCGAGGCGACCTGGTTGATGAACGAGCGGCGCACGGCGGGGTCGCCCGCCACAAGCTGCTGATCCTCCGGGGTGAAGCTCACGGTCGGCAGCGTGCCGAGAATCTCCCGCAGATACCGCGACTGCCCGCCGTTGATGCGGGCGCGGTTGGCGCCGCGTGCCGCAATCGTGGCCTCAAGGGTGGTGGTCTCTGTCTGCCGGACCGGTTTCATGTCCGAGATATCCACGGCATCAGCGCTGGTATTGACACCATCATCAGCGGGCTCCGGATCCGTCACGGATTCGATATTGGCCCGGATCGTCGCTGCATGTTCGCCGCGCTGCACCAGCGGAACCGAGCTGGATGTGCGATGGCTCAGGCCCGTGGACAGCACTTCTATCGCTTCGACGATGTTGGTTTTCCCAAGCCCGTTCGCCCCCTGCAGGATGTTGATGCCCGGCGTGAGGTCGAGCACGCAATGGTTCCATGACCGGTAATGGTCAAGCGCAAGACGCGAAATGTACAAGATGGGCTCCTGTCATGTCATCGCCGGCACCGTGTGTTTCGGCGGTGCCGGCGATTCGATTCGGATTCCAGTGTTCAGCCGTCGGGCTCAGCTGTTGAAACGCATCGGGACGAGCAGATAGCGGTAATCCATCGATTCGTCGCTGTCCGCCTCCTGCTGGCCGTTGAATTCGACGGGCTTGACGGCCGTGGTCATCTTCATGCGCACGAACGGCTCAGTGATGGCGCTCAGGCCTTCGATCAGGTAGGACGGGTTGAACGCGACGGTGATGTCTTCGCCGTCCATGTCGATGTCCAGCATTTCCTGCGCCTGGGCTTCGTCCACGGCGCCGGCGGACAGGGTGACTTCCTGGCCGGAGAACACCATGCGGATCGGGGCGTTGCGTTCGGCGACCAGCGCGACGCGCTTGATGGCGGCGATCAGCAGCTGCTTGTCAATGACGGCCTGAATCGGGTATTCGTCGGCGAACAGGCGGTCGACCGCAGGGAATTCGCCGTCGATCAGCTGGGACGTCGAGACGCGTCCGGCGTTCTCGAAACCGAGCAGCGTGGGGTTGTCGGCGTCGAAATCGATGACGACGTTCTGGTGATCGTCAAGTGCGCGGGCGACGTCGCGCAGCAGGGATCCGCGCACCAGTGTGGTCGTAGAGGTGTCGATGTTCTGCGGCGTCCAGGTGAACGTGGCGCGGGACAGGCGGAAACGGTCGGTCGAGGTCATGGTGACTTTGTCGCCGTCGAACTGCATGCGCACGCCGGTCAGCACCGGGCGGTTCTCCTCGCGGGAGACCGCGACGCTGGCCTGGGTTACGGCCTGGATGAACGTGGGTGCGTCGACCTGGCCGAGCTTTGCCGGCACGACCGGCAGATCCGGGTATTCGGCATCGGGCATGAGCTGCATGGTGAACGTGGACTTGCCCGAGTTGATGGTCATGGTGGAGCCGTCAGTCGACAGGTAGGTCTTTTCGGCAGGCAGTGACTTGGTGATGTCGGCGAGGAGTTTGCCGAGTACCAGTGCGGTTCCGGGTTCGTCGATACCGGCTTCGATGTGGTGACGTGCGGAAATCTCGTAATTGAACGCGGACAGTTGAAGGGTGCCGTCGATGGCTTCGAGCTGGATACCTGCAAGGATGGGGCTCGCCGGTCGGGCGTCGATGACGCGGGTCGTCCAGGCTACGGCGTCGGCGAGAGCCGCGGAATCGATTTCTACTTTCATGGGTTCCCTCATTTCACGATGTGCTTGGCAACATTCTAGCGGGTCATGTTCGGATTGTTTTTCCTCATGCGCGAAGTGAGTTATCATCACGACGGTTATCGAAAGAGAAATAAGATAGTCGTAGTAATAAGCCCTGTGGATAGTGTGGATAACTGCGCGAATCCTTGTGTTTATATGGGCTGAGTAACCCACAGATTATGTGGATAACTTTCCGGACAAAATGTGCATAAGTACCGAGTTATCCACATTTTCGGCGAACTGTTTTGATTGTCCACATTTTCTGTGGATTAATCCACTGCTCATCCACAAAAAATGTGTAGTAGTCCACAAGTTATCCGCAGGCTCTACCCACATTTGTGAATAAGCATGTGGATAACTTTTCCTTCAAGCAGCAGATCGTTCGGCGTGTTGCGCCCATTTTATTGTACAGATTAAATATGTATGTCTATATTATCTGAGTCTGATAGATCCTGTCGACGGTGACGAATCAGGCCTTCATCCAGCAGAATCACGCACAGCGACGAAAAAAGGCGTTTTTTGGTGTCTCAGCGCGATCGTGCCAGACGGGACCGTTGCACAGCCGAGAGAAAACGACTGTCGTCACTCATTGCCGCGCTGCTTGAGGCGCGCGGTCAGCTCGGTCACGTAGTTGTAGATTTCAGGCTTTTCCTGCATATCATCGCTGACGCGGGTATACGCGTGCATGACCGTGGTGTGATCGCGGCCGCCGAACACTTCGCCGATATCGACCAGGCTCATGCTGGTCATCTCGCGGGCAAGATACATGGCGACCTGACGGGCCAGCGCGATGTTTTTCGTTCGCGCGCGCCCGACGATGTCGTCGAATGTCAGATGGAAGTACTTCGCCGTCTGCCCGATGATGTCGGTCGGCTTGATTTCCACGTCGGTGGTGAAGAAGTCCTGCAGCGTCTGCTCGGCAAGCGCGCGGGTCACCGGCTGACTGCTCAGCGATGCCACCGCGCTCACGCGAATCAGGGCGCCTTCCAGCTCGCGGATGTTCTCGGTGAAGCGCTCCGCGATCAGATTCAGCACGTCATTCGGTGTCGAAGTGCCGTTCATCGAAGCCATCATGCGCAAAATAGCGATGCGGGTCTCAAGATCAGGCGGCTTGACATCGACGGTGAGTCCGGAGTCGAAACGCGAGATGAGTCGTGCCTCGAAGCCCTTGAGGTTCTTGGGCGCGACATCGGACGCGATGACGATACGCTTGTTGGCCTGATGCAGCGCGTTGAACGTGTGGAAGAACTGTTCGAGGGTCGCTTCCTTGCCGCCGAGGAACTGGATGTCGTCGATGAGCAACACGTCGACCTCGCGGTATCGGCGGTTGAATTCGGCGATACGGTTCTGGCTCTGGGCCGGGGTCTGCAGTGCCTCGATGAATTCGTTGGTGAATTCCTCGCTGTTGACGTATCGGACCTTGAGCGTGGGATCCTTGACCAATGCATAGTTGCCGATGGCGTTGAGCAGGTGGGTCTTGCCCAGTCCCGATCCGCCGTAGATACACAACGGGTTGAATTCCTGCCCGGTTCCCTCGGCGACCGCAAGCGCGACAGTGCGTGCGAAACGGTTGGAATCACCGGGAACGAACGTGTCGAACGTCGAGTTTTTGTTCAGATGGGTTTCCGGATCGCGCATCACCTTCTGCTGCCGTACCGGAAAACTCGGCTCGCCGGGTATTCGAGGAGCCGTGGCGCCTGGTTGCTGATTCGCCTCCGTCATTTCCGCGGAAATCGAATCGATGGAGGAGATTGACTGCATGCTGTTGGGCATGTAGGATTCCTGAGCCAGATCGGCGACGGTCGGCGACGGATTCGCAGGGAATGGTTCGCTCGGTTTCGCCGTAGTATCGGGATGCCGGGATGCCGGCGGCTGCGGTTCCGGTTGGGACACCTGAGGAGCCACGATTTTGAACGCCGGGAACATGTCGTTTCCGGATATGATTTTCAAAGCGTTGAGCAGCGGCGCATTGAGTTCATTCTGCAACGCTTGCTGCGTGGCCATGTTGCTTACGCACAATACGATGGTCGTGCCATATACCGCTTCCGGTACGACTCCTTCAAGCCAGCTCTTGTCGCGCGGCGACAGCGTGGGATTCTGCTTGAGCAGACGCAGCGTGTCCGACCATATCCGCGTGGCTTGCCCGGCTGGACCGAGAAGGTCATCCGACATTGTGACCTCCTTCAGGTATGTGTGCCGGTGCGCACCGCAGCGGATACGCTACGGTAGCTATAATAAGTACAACAACAACAGGATATATGTACTCCACTTTAGCCAAGTTATCCACAGCTTAGCGTGTTGTGTCGCCTCAATTGTGAATAACATTCATGTAATTTGTGGATAACTTTTCTACATGTTTTGGCGTGTTTCCAATGTTTTCCGCTGCTCTGCAAGGGGCACGACACACTGATAAATCGTGAAGAAATTGTTTTCATTTTGATTTTTGGGCATGGCTCAGAGTACCGTTATAGAGCTTGACTCATGAGAGCCGTGCATCAGCATGGCAAAAACCGGGAGCATAACTATGAAGAGGACATTCCAGCCCAACAACCGCCGTCGCTCGATGAAGCATGGTTTCCGCGTGCGCATGCGCACCCGTTCCGGCCGCGCGATGATCAACCGCCGCCGTAACAAGGGACGTAAGTCTCTGTCCGCCTGATTGCGGTAGGTGACGAAGGCGAGTGAAGCGGCTGAAAAGCCATCGTGACTTCATCGCAGTGCTGAAGCGTCGCTTCAAGGTGACGGATTCGGATATCGTCGTGCACTTTGTGGTGCATGACGATACCCGTGATGTTCAGGCATCTGCGGATATCATGAGACGTATGGGACTTGCCGTCAGCAAGGCTGTTGGTAACGCTGTAACGCGTAATCGTGTGAAGCGTCGATTTCGTGTGCTCGCAAGACGATATGAAGATATGCTTCCGATGCAGTGCGATATCGTCGTGAGAGCCAAACCCAGCGCATCGCGTGTCGATTTCGCTGACCTTGACCGACAGTTTTCCCGTTGCTTCGCCAAAGTCACGACTACGCATGAACGCAGGGTGAGTCGCTGATGTCAGCCATCGGATCGGCGCTTATCGGCATGATCAAGTGGTACCAGAGGGCCATTTCGGCGAAAACGCCGCCATGCTGCAAGTACTATCCGAGTTGCTCACATTACGCGATCACTGCGGTTCGGCGCTTCGGCGCGGTAAGAGGAATCGTGCTGTTTATTTGGCGTTTTCTTCGCTGCAACCCTTGGAGTCGTGGCGGCATCGATGATGTTCCGCAACATTTTTCACTGTGCTACAGATTTCGCTGGTCGAAGGCATATGAGAAGCCTCGACTCACACCAATGGCCGATGATTAAGGAGATGGCCTGATGAACACTTCCGGAGAATTTCTTCTTGACAGAGGCATTTGGGGCTGGCTGTATAAGCTGCTGACCCCACTTGAGTGGCTCATGACCCAGATCATGGTCCTGTTCCATAAGTTCCTCACCCTGCTGGGCATGGCACCGATCGGCATCTCTTGGGTGCTGGCGATCGTGTTCCTTGTGCTCGTGGTGCACGCCTGTATTTTGCCGATTTATCTCAAGCAGATGAAGTCGATGCGCAAGATGCAGGCCTTGCAGCCCAAGATGCAGCATATTCAGAACAAGTACAAGGGCAAAAAGGATCAGGCCAGCAAAGAGGCCATGAGCCGTGAGATGATGAAGCTCTACCAGGACAATGACGCCAACCCCATGGGGTCGTGCTGGACCGCCGTCATTCAGGGTCCTGTGTTCATGTGCATGTTCTACATGCTTTCCGCCATTCCGTATATCGCGACCGGCAAGAGGGGAGCGCTTGGCGCATTCGATCAGGCGACTGCCAAGCAGTTCGCGCAAACCCGCGTCTTCGGTGTCAGCGTCACCGATACCTTCGGTACAGCCAACAATTCCGGAAAGGTCGTCATCGGCTTCTTCATCCTGTTGATGTGCGCATGCATGTGGTACATGCAGTTCAACAACATGCGCAAGAACCTCCCCAAGGCTTCGATGCAGGGATCCACGTACAAGATGCAGCAGGCCATGACCTGGGGCTTCCCGATCATGTACATCTTCTCCGGCATCATGTTCCCGTTCGCCGTGCTGGTGTACTGGCTGACCAACAATGCATGCAACCTTGCCCGTTCCTTGTTCCAGGTGTACAAGTTCCCGACCCCGGGTTCCCGTGCAGCTGAGGAAAAGGAGATTCGAGATCATCGTCAGGAGAATGCTCGTCGCGCCAAGGCCGGACAGCTTTCGATTGAGGAAGAGGAACTGGAGAAGGCGCGCCAGGAAGCCGCTGCTCGTCTGGAGCGGGGATACCAGCGCAAGCAGCCCCAGCGGAAGAATCGTAAGAAAAAGTGACACGATTGGAAACCTCTATTTGACCGTGAGGTTTCCTTTTTTTACACTATGGAAGTAATACTCGCTTAAAGGAGTGGTGATATGGCGCAGGAGGAGACCACGACGATCGATCAGCTCAATGAAGAAGCTGACATCGCCGCCGACTACTTGGAAGGCTTATTGGACATCGCCGATTACGAAGGCGATATCGAGATGGGTGTTCGCAACGGTCGTCCGATGGTGCAGATCATCGCTGATGACGATACGGATATCAAGCATCTCATTGGTTGCAATGGTGAAGTGGTCGATGCTTTGCAGCAGCTTACCCGGCTTGCTGTTCAGCAGAAGACCGGCGAACGCTCTCATCTGATTGTTGATGTTGACGGGTTCCTGAAGCGCAAGCGTCAGCGTCTTCGTGACATTGCACTTGATGCCATTGATGAAGTGCATGACACCGGTGAGCCCGTTGATTTGAAACCGATGAATTCGTTCGAGCGCAAGGTCATTCATGATGTGGTTCGCGAGGAGGGGCTGAAGTCTCGTTCTCATGGTGAAGAGCCGCGTCGCTATGTCACCATCTACATGAAGAGCAGCGCCGATGAATCCGACGTCGATGAAGGTAGCGAAGAGTGAGCGATATTGTTTCACGTGAAACATCTGGTGATGAGCTAGATGATTCCGCAATAGTTCGTGAGGCATTGGGCGAAGCATACGACAAACTCGAAGTGTTTCACGTGAAACTATCCCGCGAGGGTGAGCTGCGTGGATTGATAGGCCCACGCGACATATCCATCATCTGGGAACGTCATATCCTCAACTCCGCCGCATGCGTCCCGTTCATTCGGGAAGTCACCGATCGAAGCAAGGCAAAGACCATTGCCGATGTTGGCAGTGGCGGCGGTTTCCCTGGAATCGTTGCGGCAGCATGCATGCCGGATTGTGAGTTTACACTCATTGAGCCCATGGAACGTCGTGTCGAATGGTTGCAAGAGTGCGTGGATGACATGGACCTGCAGAATGTTACGATTATTCGCGCACGTTCCGACGAAGTCATCGATCGTATCAAGCACCACGAAGGTGAATTGAAACCATTCTCTGTAGTGACCTGTCGAGCAGTGGCGCCAATGACCAAGCTTGCCGGTTGGACGTTGCCTCTGCTTCGCCCTCAAGGTCGACTGGTCGCATTGAAAGGCCGTTCGGCGCAGGCTGAGATTGAAAAGGCGAAGCATCAAATTTCCCATGCCAGGGGAGTGCGTGCTCGTGTCGTTGAAGCTCCAGTAGCTCCCGGTCTCGAATCCACGCACGTCGTTCTCGTAGACAAGCGCTAATTATCGTGTGGCTCCCATGGGTGAGAGTCACACGATAATCCCATGCTCCCGCTGACGGGAATCGTAATTCTGCTTCCGCTGTAGGAGGTTGGATTGCGGGGCGAGACGGACGATATCCATTGCCTTTGAACGCATAAATAATACTGTTATATCTCATCGACATCGCTGACTGTCCGAAGATTGTTTCACGTGAAACAATGAATGTCAAACACGAAAGCGATGGTTTCGCAAGAATGGAGTTATCCACAACTTCAAACAGTGCACAAAGTTATCCACATTATTTGCGACATGTAATCCACATTAGGAAAATGGCGGAAATAAACGGTTTATCTAGTGTTGGTCGAAGCGTTCACACACTAATGCACTATACTTATCCACAGTTATCCACATTGCTGTGCACAACTTGAGATGTCCATACGACTAGGAAAAATTAGATGTTGTTCGTTTTTTAGGAGGGACTATGACATCCAATGATTCACAGGAATCCTCTGCGATTCCTGCCATGGAATCTGCTTCTGAAACGGTCAGAAGGATTTTCGGGAATGATGGTTCCTCTTTGGGCGCAGAGATAGCAGATGAGGTGTCACGCTATGAACGCCTGAATGCCGCATTGTTCCCCCTGCCATCGAGAACCCGATGCATGGCCGTCGCCAACCAGAAAGGCGGCGTCGGCAAGACGACAACAACGGTGAATATTGCCGCAGCTCTCGCCTCTCACGGAGCTCACGTGCTGGTCATCGATATGGATCCCCAAGGGAACGCCTCTACGGCATGCGGTGTTCCTCACGGCACCAGCGATCCTTCGGTATATGACGTTCTTGAAGGACGAATGACAATCGGAGAGGTACTGAAAACCTGTCCTGATATCCCAGGGCTCGATGTGGTTCCCGCTTCCATTGAACTTTCGGGTGCGGAACTGGAAGTGGCGGATCTGCCGAATCGCAACAATCTGCTGAAGGAAGCCGTCGAATCATTCCTGCAGGATCAGAACAATCATTATGACTATGTTCTGGTCGATTGCCCGCCGAGTCTTGGCCTGTTGGTCATCAACTCCATGTGTGCGGTGTCTGAGATGTTGATTCCGATCCAAGCTGAATACTATGCCTTGGAGGGGCTTGGTCAACTTATCAATACCATAGGATTGGTGCAGGAGCACTATAACCCTAATTTGACTGTGTCGACTATGCTGGTCACTATGTTTGATAAACGAACATTGCTCAGCAGGGAAGTGTTCTCAGAGGTGAAGAGTCACTATCCGAGTATCGTTCTGGATACGACGATTCCCCGTACGGTAAAAATATCTGAGGCTCCAAGTTTCGGAAAGACAGTCATCAGCTATGACCCGCGTGGAATGGGAGCGAGTGCCTATGGCGAAGCGGCCTTGGAAATCGCCCGTCGATCGCCTTCGGTGCTGGCTGCAATTGACGCGAAGAGGGGAGAGTAACCCATGACCTCAAAATCACGTTTGGGTAAAGGATTGGGTGCGCTGTTCCCCGCACTTCCCGGTGAGTCGAGAACAGCTCATGCGGAACAGCAGCAATTGGGTGTTGATCTCGAATCCGAGGAGACGACAGCCAACAAGAAAGCCCCTCAAGAGAAAGCTGCGGCTGCGCCAGAGAAGGTCGAATCCCATAAGAGCGGTACTGAACAACACAGTGAGTCTACCGCTCCGGTTCGTCTTGGCGAAATCAAGCGTAAGACCATTCCGGCCATGAAGGATTCCATTCCTGCCGTACACAAGTCCACAACGGTGGAGAAGCCCAAGAGCGGCAAGCGTGTTGCCATGCCCGGTATCAGTGATATGGCACACCCCAGTGACATGTTTTTCGGAGCAACAGCACAGGGGACGAGCGATTCCAAGAAAACGCAGCCGGCTCAGCGTTCCGAGAGCACAAAGGCATCCGGCAAGGAAAAGGATAATAAGGAAACTCCAAAATTGAAGCCTGTCGAGGGTGGCTATCTGCTGGATATTCCTGTCAGCTCCATCGTTCCGAATGCGCAGCAGCCGCGCAGCGTCTTTGATGAGGAAGAGCTGAATGAGTTGGCCGCGTCCATCAAGGAAGTCGGCGTATTGCAGCCGATCGTGGTTCGCAAGCGTCAGGCTGGGGAGTCCAGCAAGAGTGATGTTTCACGTGAAACATCGCAGAGATACGAGCTCATTATGGGCGAGCGTCGCTGGCGTGCATCACAACTTGCACAACTGAAGACGATTCCGGCGATTGTCAAAACCACATCAGATGACGAGATGCTGCGTGATGCACTGCTGGAGAACCTTCATCGCGTCGCACTGAATCCTCTGGAAGAGGCGGCGGCATATCAGCAGATGATTGATGACTTCGGCCTGACTCAGGCTGAACTATCCAAGTCGATCTCGAAATCGCGACCGCAAATCGCGAACACATTGCGTCTGCTGAATCTTCCTGCGTCCGTGCAGAAGAAAGTTGCCGCAGGCGTACTGTCCGCAGGGCATGCGCGAGCTCTTCTTGGTTTGAATGACGAAAGTGAAATCGACAAGCTGGCCACTCGAATCATAGGGGAGGGGCTTTCGGTTCGCAGCACCGAGGAAATCGTGGCGCTGAAGAACGCAGAAAGCAACGTGCCCAAGAAGGTAAGGCCGACGAAGAACAATCCTTGGGCCGGTTCTCCGATTGTCAACAACCTTGAAAATCATTTTGACACCAAAGTGTCCATCAAGGGTACGCAAAAGCACGGTCGAATCGAAATCGTGTTTTCCTCCCCTGAGGATATGGAACGCATCCTCAGCATGCTGATTCCCACGGCAGTCGAGGGCGCGGCGGCAAAATGGGTGTGAGGTTGCGAGCCACACAACGGTGTGAGCCGCCATCATCACACAACGGGAAACAACGGTCATGCCGTTCATGAGCTGTATGATCTGGTCTGCCGAGAGGTATTCATTGCCTCTCCGGCAGAACGCGTATAAAGCAACTGTCGTGGCATTTGCAGTCAGAGGACTAATGCAATGAACCGCACGTATAACTGTCCTATTGCATGCACCTGAAAATTCATTACCGAAAACTCTGTTGAGCAATATGAGTTGAAATCGGTCCAGTACAATGCGCTAGATTTGAGCGGATTGTCGTTCTGATGCGATTCTCCGGCGCTGGTAAGCGTCCGCAGCGCTATTTCGGTCAGTCTGTCGTTTCGTTTGTGATTACTGACAATGCAAGCAATATTTGTGTAGCTCAACCCGCCGGTGAAGCAATATCATCGTCTGTGATGAGGTTTGATTTCGCCGACAGGTCGAGCTGTGCTGTTGGATCAGTGCAGTGAGGCCAGGTAGGATTGTGCGTCCAGCGCGGCGCGGCATCCCATGCCTGCGGCACTGATGGCCTGACGGTACACCCGGTCAACGCAGTCACCGGCGGCGAACACTCCAGGCACGGAAGTATGCGTTCCGGCACCGGAGACCAGAATGTACCCGTCGTCATCCATATCCACGGAACCCTTCGCAAAACGCGTGGCCGGTTCATGGCCGATCGCCACGAAGATGCCCTCGGCGGGCAACGTGCCCGTCTCGCCTGTCACGGTGTCGCGAATGTCCACAAAGCCGGCGGAATCATCTGCGGTTTCAGCCTTTGTCGACAGGGAAATGCCGGTCGAAGAGGGAGCATTCAATGCCGATCCGGAGACATTCAGCATCGGAGTCGTCTTCAACGAGAGAAGATTTCCGGTGTTCTGCGCTGCGGGTGCCGCAGCGGTTACCGCATCAGCGCCTGTCTGCTCGCCGGCGGCGTTTTTCTGCCCGCGAATGGCTGTCGCCACCGTATTCATTTTCACGGTGATCTTGGGATTGTTCAGCACGCGCTCGACCATGATCTTGGAGGCGCGGAACTGGTCGCGGCGGTGCAACACGGTCACCGAAGAGCCGAAACGAGTCAGGAACAGTGCCTCTTCGAGCGCGCTGTCTCCTCCGCCCACCACGACGATGGGCTTGTCCTTGAAGAAGAAACCATCGCAGGTGGCGCAATACGATACGCCGTGACCGGAATACTCGGCCTCGCCGGGAATGCCGAGCTTGCGGTACTGTGAACCGGTGGTGATGATGACGGCATCGGCGTGATATTGGCTTCCGTCGCTGCACGTGACGGTCTTGGGGGAGGAGCTGAAATCGACGCTCGTCACATCGAGATATTCGATGGATGCGCCGAAAGACTCCGCCTGATCGCGCATGCGATCCATCAGTTCCGGTCCGAGAATGCCGTCAGGGAAACCGGGGTAATTCTCCACGGTGGTGGTGTTGACCAGCTGACCGCCCGGCGTGAGCTCACCCGCAAGAATGGTCGGGCGATACCCGGCGCGTGCGAGGTAGATTGCGGCCGTATATCCGGCAGGGCCGGAACCGATGATGATGGTTGAAAGTTCAGTCATGTCCCTTACGATAGCGAGTTGACCTGACCTCGTCCAGCGGTGGGTGAACAACGACATGGATTCGCCTCGAATGCCGATTGGTCGCTTTCAGATTGCCGAAACAGGCATGCCGCGTTCATGGAAACCGGAGGAGCTAATACGAGCACGATATGGGCCCACAGCATAAGTCCACAGCGTGAGTCACCGCGTACGATGAAACACCCCTCCTACCCGTGAGTAGAAGGGGTGCCTATGAGAACTTCTGCGTCGCCTACAGAACGCGGATGTACACGATGTCGGATTGTGCCGCAGAGTTCTTTGACGTGGAGTTCTGTGTGGTCGAGTTGCCGAACGGGACGTTATCGATGTCGGTCTTGTTCGGCCAATCCTGATTGTCGGATCCGCCACCGTGGTTGTCTCCGTTCAGGATGAACCATGCGGCGACCAATCCCACCACCAGCAGAACCAGCGCGACGACGATGGCGATGACCTTGATCTTGAGCTGCCCCCAGAGTGGCTGGTCAGGCAGGTCCTCCTCGATATTGCGTCCGACATTCGCCACGTTGACATCGTGCACCTGCTGGGGCGCGAAGCTCGGCGGCATGATCTGGGCCATAGGCGGCAGCTGATCTACCGAAGTACCATCAGTGCCTAGCAGCGGAACGGTGACCGTGGGGTCAAAGGCGTCGGATTGGGCACGCTGCGCCGGTGTCTGCACACCCGGCACATTCGCACCCGGAGCCGCCGCAGGACGGCCGCCAGACATGTTCCGCAGGGCATCGCGGCTGATTGGTGCCGTCATCCGCGTACGCGACTTCGATGATCCGGGGATGGCTGCTCCATTGGCTCCGGGCGCCGATGCCGACACTGCGAATGACGGGGGCATTACGGCGTCGCCCGACGCCGCGGCCTTGGCGGATCTGGCGGCAAGAGCGGCCAATGATTCCGACATATGCGCGCGCGGCTGCGGCATGGCGTTCGTGGCAATGGGCTGAGCCGCACGGGTCGTGGGATGGCTTCCAGCCACGGTTTGCTCGCCTTCAGACACCTGCGCCTCACCGGACTGCGGCAACGGCGGGATGCTGCCGGCGCGGGTGCGCTCATTGTCGTCCTCTTCCGGCAGCGGAACATTCGGCATATTGGCCACGATGCTCTGTATCTCGCCGGTTGCACCGGTCGTCCGGGGTTTGCCGGTACTGCCCGCAACACCAGACGCACCAGCAGCGGACCTACGCGGCTTGGCGGCGGGCGGGAACGATGCCGGCAGCGGTGCATACACCGGCATCGGCTGCTCAATCGCGGTCTCTTCCGCAGTGGATGTCGTCACCGGCGACTCCGGCTCCCCGTCCTTGCGCAAGGAGCCCATAAGCTGACCGACCTTCGATTGCAGGGAGGCCAGGGTCTTCGACGGCTCGGCGGTATCCGGTTCGAACAATTCCGCTTCGGGGATGACCGGCTGATCGGCCGAGGGCGGATCTCCGGGCAGCTGAGCCAGGAACGCCTGCTGCGCGAGACGCTGCTCGTTGACGAACCTGGCCTCGGCGCCGGCTGCCAGTCCCGCCTCGGAAATCGACAATTCCGGCAGCTTCGTCGAGGTAACCAGCCCATCCGGCAGTTCCACGATCTTGTCATCGCTCGTGTCACGCAACGCCACCATGCTGATCGAGGCGCTGCCACTGACCGACGGCAATATGATGTCACGATCCGACAAGTTGCTGAATGGCTCCCACGCGCCCAGCAGCGCGCTCAGCTCGGCCAGCGTTGCCATCGGCACGATGACTTCCCCATCTTCGGTGTGCAGAGCCAGTCCACGCTTGCAGATCACGCGGAATTCCGTGGGAACGTCGGCGGGCAGCATATTCAGGTCGAACGTCGTGTTCGCGCCTGAAGGCGTCTTGGTCAGCAGCGCGTACAGCAGTGCGGCCAGCTGTCGCGTCGCCATCTGCTCATACGACATCACATCGCCGTCGATGCCGCTGCAGATATCGGCCAATGCGGCGGCGACGGGAGTGTCGGCGAACTGCACGCCATTGACGCTCACGCGAATGGTATCGGTGCTCAGCGCGGTATGGGTCAGCCCCGTGTCCAACAGCTCCTGAACCGCCTGGGTGCATTGTCCCACGATCGATCGAATCGCGTCGTAACTGAGGAACGAGGAAGACGAACGCTTCATGTATTCCGCCAGCGCCAGACCGGAGTCCGGCTCGGTGATCACCACCGCGGCATCGCCGACGTGCTGCAGCTGCAGCACCGGCGTGCAGTACCGGCTGTTGGCCAGCGCGAGCGTGGAAGCCGCCTCGTTGATCTGCGGCAGAACGGATGTGTCGGTGATGATGAACAGCTGGCAGGACTGCGCCAGCATGCGGTCATTGGCTATCCATGCGCTCAATCCGTCACTTTCGCGCAGCGAAGAAACGAGAGTGTAGCGACCGATGACGGTATCTCCCAATTGAGGCTTCATAGTAGTTGTTTCTCCGTGCTCTGCTGTCATGCGCTGAGATAGTGGTGATACTGACATTCTAGCCGTGGGGATGGTCGGCTGTGCAGCCGCGATGGACGCGGCTTGACGAGTGGAATGATGCGGCGTTGGCGGTATGGTGGGAATTCGCGGCTGGGCGTTGTTGACGGCCGCGATACCTGCCGCTGCACTTGCTGCGGCACCGGCTGCGTTTGCCGCGACGTTCGGCAGTACGACGGACTTGATGGACGGGCGTTGGCCCTTACGGTTGACCGTCGGCGCGAAGCTAGGCGGAAGGTTGTCGGACGGAATCCCCCTGGGGTGGTCCTGAACCGGCCGTTCGAGATCGGTCACAGTTTCAGCGGCCCGTTCCGCGGAACCGTCATTCTCCGAGGTTCCATCGTCACCCAGCGAATGATTATCGTAATGATTATCATTCTCCGCAATTGCCGTGGTACCCTCTTCGACCTCCGCGTTTTGTGCCTGAGCTTCCTCGGTCTCCGACTCAGCCGGTGTCGATACCGATGTCGCAGTGGAAGTCCTACGCAACAGCCGTGCCTTCATGGTGACGATCAGGCTGGAGAACTCCTCCACGCGCATCAGCCATAGCAGCCCGGCATACACGGCCGTCACCACAATCGTCAGAATCGCGCATATGACGATGGATTGCCACCAGCTCATATGTCCGTTGACGCTGGAAACCTTCGCGCCGACCAAACGCGTGGCCAGCGGGTTGAGGAATAGTCCGCACGCGCATGCCGCCGCACCGGCAATCAGGGCCTTGACATGCATGATGATGATGCGCTTGCCGTCGATCCGCCCGCCGAATCGTCTGCGCAACAGCCAGAACACCCATGGGAACGTGATGATATATGACAGGCTCAGCGACAGAGCCACCATGAGCGTCCAATATTTCGGCGGCGCGAAACGCAGCGAGGTCAGCAGAAGCAGCAACTGCACGGCGTTGTCGGCCGCCGCGAACAGGAACGGGCTGCGGCCGTCCTCATACGCGTAGAAGGCGCGCTGCACCAGCAGGAACGCACTGGTGGGCACCAATCCCACCAGCAGGCCGATCAGAGGCCCGGATATCAGAATCGCCCCATGCACATTCGTGGACGGAATCAGCGCCTTCACCAGCGGCACCGGCATGGCAATCATGACCGCGGTGAAGAAGAACATCGCAAGACCGGTGGATCGCAGGGATGAGCTGAGGTCGGCGCGGGCATCCCCGATACGATGCTCGCTGATCGCGCGGGACATGCGCGGGAACACCGCGGTCGTGATGGACACGGCGATGATCGAATAGGGAAGAACGTATATCGTGTACGCGTACTGATAGCTCGCGTTGCCCGCGATGCCGTACAAATCGCCGCCGGCGGTCGGGGCGCCGGTATTAACACGCGAATTGACGATGCCCATCAGCTGGTTGAGCAGCACCATGGCGATGCTCCACACCGCCACCTGGCCCATGGAACGCAATCCCAGCCCATGCAGTCCCCAGCGAGGCCGGTAGTGGATGCCGCAACGCAGCAAAGGAATGAACAGCACCAGGGCCTGGAACGCCACGCCGGCCGTCCAGGCACCCGCGGTCAGGGCTATCTTGCCGGATGTCCAGAACGACATCGGCTGCCGTCCCGCGTTGCCGAACAGCATGATGAACGCGCCGAAACCGATGCAGCTGATGACGTTGGCGCCCACGGAGCTCCACGCATACGTCGCGAAACGCCCCTTTGCGGCGAGGATCTGCCCCAATACGGTATACAGGCCGTAAAACAGGATCTGGGGCATACACCACAGCGTGAAGGCGTTCGCCAGCGCCCTTTGCGCGGGCGTCCAGCTGGAGTCGAGGTACAGCATCGTCAGCAGTGGCGTGCCGGACGCCATCAGCAGTGTGATGGCCAGCAGCAGCGCGATGGACAAGGTGATGAGCTTGCTGAGTCGCTCATCCGCGTCCTTCTGCTTGAGCGTGCGCACGATCTGCGGCACGAGCACCGCGTTGAACACGCCGGTGGACAGCAGGTTGAAGATCACCTGCGGTATCTGCGCGCCGGCCTGATACGCGTTGGCTGCGATACCGGTGGTACCGAGCGCGCCGACGAGGAAGATGGTGCGGATCTGGCCGGTCACACGTGACGCGGCCGTGCCGCACGCCATGATCAGCGAATTGCGTCCTACCGTGGTGCTCATTCGTCGGGGTCCTTCTTTCGATGGAATTGGCGCCAGAGGCCGACCAGGCCGAGCAGCAGCGAGAAGCCGATGATGATGAATCCGGTCATGTCGCTGATGCGCAGCACGCTGGTGATGTCGGTGTTCTGTGCGGAACCGAACGTGTCGCCGTTGCGGTCCAGCAATGTGATGTGGGCTGTGGCGTGGCCGGAAGTGGCGACGCGGATGGCGAACGTGACCTGCGCCTCGCTGTTCGCCGGTATGGTGGCCTCAGTGAACCGCGATGTGACGATTTCCATGGAGTCGGTGAGGGATGAGACCTTCACCCGTACCGGATACGGATGGTTGTTCCTGACGGTGACGGGCATTTTGGCCGTTTCGCTGACGACGGTGATGGAGTCGGTCGGCGTGATGGATACGCCGCCGAACATGCCTCCGCCGAGCCGTTTGGCGCCGTCGACCAGACTGTCGATGTTGCGCGGCGCGGACGAGAGCGCATGCAGTGCCAGCGTGCTCTGTGCGGCCTTGATCTTGCGGATCCAGGACGCGGATGCCTTATGGTCGGTGAGGACCGACGTGGCGAAGCGGTTGATGTCGTTGCGGCTTTCGGCCAGCGATTCCAGCGCGGACGTGACCGATCGGGTGTTCCGCTCGCTTAAATGACTGTCTTGGGGGACGATTCGCAGCGCCTCGTCGCCGGTCCGATAGGCGTCGGCGCCAATGAGATCGTTCAGGTCGGTGAGTTGCAGCCATGAGGACTGTTCGACTGCGGTCATCAGCGTGTCGATGAACGCCGCCGACATATTAGTGCCGAAGCAGACCAGCAGGTTGCGGTTCATCGCCGCATACGGCTGCTCCATCTGATAGAAGGCGCTCTGCGCGACGAACCGCGCGATGCGTCCCGCGTTACTGGTCTCGCCGTTCGCATCACTGCTGGTGGGCTTGCCTTTGGCGAGGTCGCCGAGTTCCTTCTGCTCGCTCAGCACCGTGATGTCGCCGGCCGAGGTGGGGATTGTGTATGTGCCTGTGTGCACGGTGGCCGTGGTGCTGGAGTCGAAGTCGTGACCGGCGATGACGTACTGGTATCCCTGCTTCCTGGCCGTGGAGAGCGCCTGCCGGGTCCAATCGCCCTTGCCTTGCCAGGCGATGGGCAGGGAATTGGATGATGCCGGTGCCGCGGCCAGTGCGGATCGTGCGTTCCATGCGCCGGTGCCGACGCCGGCCTGTTCGTACGACCGGACGTTGTTGATCGCGGCATAGGCGGTGATGTCGAATCCGGCCGGCTGCATGACGGCATCGATGCGTTGTCCGGTGTCGGAAGCCAATGCCGTCGGATCGGCTATGGTCTGCAAATCGCTGTGCTTGCCGATGAGGGAGAGTTTGGCGGCGAGTTCATCATTGTCGTGCGGGGTGAGCACTGATGATTGCGTCGCCGCGGTGTCTTCGGAGTCGTCGGTATTGTTGCCGGAGCCGTCGTCTGTGCCGCCATCCGTGCCGCCGCCACCTGATTGTGTAGATTTTGTGTCGGTTCCATCGCCGTTGTCATGCACCACCAGCTGGTCGATGGCGTTCTTGTCGGCCTGCTGGCCGGTGTTCATCAACGGCATGACCATGGTGATGGCCATCGGCGGGGTCTGTGCGTTGCGCAATCCCTGGGATGATCTGGTCAGGAAGCTGTGCAGGCGAATCGGCTTGGCGTTCGGATCGACGGTACGGTCCGACCCGGATGACCCGTCAGAAGAGCCCGTGGATTGAGAGTCGGTCGCCTGGGTCGCCTGATAGGTGACCAGCAGTGGTTTCGGCCCCCACATCTGCAACGCTTTCAACGCATCGCTGTCGGCCACCGCGTCGATCTTCACGGAAACCTTCTTGCTCGCCGCGATGGACGGCACCGTGGCCGTGCCGAGAACGGTGCGCACCGGAATCGATACGTCCCCGGTCGCCCAATGCTGGATGTCAGTGCGCGATACGAACGTATATGACGGGTTGTAGGCCACGGTCACCAGGCCCGGTGACGTCGCGGCATACGTGGGATTGGAGATGCTGATGGTGATGTGGTAGCCGGATGTGTCGGTGACCACGGGCGTCGATTCGGTGATCGACAAGGCGGTCGTCTGCGTGGCCGTGTCCGTCTCGTCATCCGCCATCGCCATATGTGCCGTGCCGGCCGGTACCATGCGGCCTGCGAACAGCATCGCGCATGTCAGCAACATGATGGTAAAGAAGCGCCATAGGCGTGTCGTTCGGTGAGATAACGATGGCACGGCCTGACCGTGCTCGGGGCTGTTCGCGATCATCCCTGCTTCATTTTCCTTGCGTAGAGCCAAGCGATCTTGCGTTCATTAGGATAGCTGAGAACGTCATCCAAATCATCGAAATCCACCCAGATGGCGTCTTCGGCTTCATGATCCGGATCGCCCTCCACCGTCAGGTCGCCGCCGATCTGGCGCAGCGCGAAATGATGCACGAGCTTATGCACGCGCTGGCTGGTACCGGTGAACCAATAGTCGATGGTGGCAATGGACTCGACCACCTCACCCAGAATGCCGGTCTCCTCGTGCACCTCGCGCACGGCGGTCTGCTGCGGCGTCTCGCCCTTTTCGATATGGCCCTTGGGAAGGCACCATTCGAGATGGCCGTTGCGGGAGTGTCGCGCGATGATGGCCACACGGCCGCGCTCGTCGAACACCAGGCCGCCGGCCGAGTATTCGCGCACCACCGGGAGCTCCTGAGCGTCCAGCGACGCGAATGTGGTCGGCCCGTCGCCCGCCCGTCGCTGCGGCATCATCGCAGGCGTGGGGAAGCGTGGTTCCGGTGGCCTGACAACGGTTTTCGGCGTGCGCGGAGCCTCGGACGTATAGAGCAACGTATCGGGTTCGAGCGGATTTTGGGTATGGTCGCCCGCAGCATGCGCAAGCATGCGCGCGAGGTCTGCGGGCGTAATCATGACTTCCACCTTACTCAATACCGTGTGCAGGTGGGGTAACGGTATGCTTGAATACGCATAAAAGCGGTAATACTTTATGGAAAGGCCTCGTGTGAATTTCGAAGTTTGGCCGGAAGCCATTGAACTTGGACACCTGTTCGCGGCTCGCGGGTACGAGCTGGCGTTGGTGGGCGGCCCCGTGCGTGACCTGTTGCTGCACCGGCGTTCCCACGACCTCGATTTCTGCACGTCGGCCCATCCCGACGAGTTCGAGCCGATCCTGCGTCATTGGGGACGTGACGGTTTCTGGGATATGGGCCGCAAATTCGGCACTTTGGGTGCGATGCGCCGGCGCGAGGACGGCACCGAAGTCAAGGTGGAGATCACTACGTACCGGTCCGACACGTACGATCCCGAATCCCGCAAGCCCGAAGTCAGCTACGGCGATTCGCTCGAAGGCGATCTGTCCCGCCGTGATTTCACCGTGAACGCCATGGCGCTGCGCGTGCCGCAGCTGGAGTTTGTGGACCCGTTCGGCGGCGCCAGCGATTTGGCTAAAGGCGTATTGCGCACGCCGGTGGATCCATATCAGTCCTTCGACGACGACCCGCTGCGCATGATGCGTGCCGTGCGTTTCGTCGCACAGCTCGGGTTCAGCATCGCCCCCGACACGGCTGCCGCCATCAGCGACATGACCGATCGCATCGACATCGTATCCGCTGAACGGGTGCGTGACGAGCTCACGAAGCTGTTGCTGTCCGATCGTCCGAGGGCGGGTGTCGAAGCGCTGGTCGAATCAGGTCTCGCCGATATCGTATTCCCGGAGATTCCCGCCCTGCAGCTGGAAATCGATGAGCACCACCGCCACAAGGACGTGTTCGAGCACACGATGATTGTGCTCGATCGCGCCATAGCGCTGGAGACCGGGCCGGAAGGCCCCGTGCCCGCTCCCGACCTGACGCTTCGCCTGGCCGCGCTGACCCATGACATCGGCAAGCCGAAAACACGCCGGTTCGAGCCCGGCGGCAAGGTCAGCTTCCATCATCACGATGCGGTCGGCGCGAAAATGACGCGCAAACGGCTCAAGGCGCTGCGGTTCGACCATCATCTCGTCGAGGATGTCAGCGAGTTAGTGAACCTGCATCTGCGGTTCCACGGGTATGTCGAAGAACCATGGACCGATTCCGCCGTGCGACGCTACGTCAAGGACGCCGGTCCGCTGTATGAGCGGCTGAACCGGCTGACCCGCGCCGACGCGACCACTCAGAACCGTCGTAAGGCGATGGTGTTCTCGTCCGCCATGGACGAGATGGAGCAGCGCGTGCGCGATCTCAAGGAGAAAGAGGACTTCGATGCCATCCGGCCGGATATCGACGGCAATGAGATCATGACCATCCTCGGCATCGCTCCCGGCCCGGAGGTCGGCCGCGCATACAAGCATATGCTGGAATACCGGCTCGATAACGGTCCGGTCGACCATGACACCGCGGTGGCCGAGCTCAAGCGGTGGCACGCGTCGCTGTAAACGCGCCCAAGAAACGGTTCGGCGGCTGTCCGCGTAAGGCAGGCAGCCGCCGAATATCGGGGGTTTCAGGCCGTCATGACGATGCTGGCCGTCATTCCACCTTTTCATGATCGAGGGCCTTGGGCAAGGTGCCCATTGACTGGACGGGCACGCATCCCTCGAAGTTTTCGATGGCGGTGTCGCCGCTCGGCAGGCTGTCCTTGTTGGCCAGATCGTTGAACGAGGCGCCGAGCACCACGTCAATCAGCTTGTCGTCGCGGTCATCCATCACCATCACCGCGTCCGTGAAGTTCGTGTTCAGCGTGTACGCCTCGTTGATGGCGTTCTTGCCGAAATAGATTGTGGTGCGCTCGACCTTCTTGCCCTTGTAATTGTCCCAGCCGGTGACCTTGAACTGGCGGTTCGACAGCGCGGTGCTGACGGCCTTCGCGAAGCCGACGAATTTGGTGCCGTTCAGCACGCGCACCTTGACGTTCGCATAGTTGGAATATGTCTGGTTCTTGCCGTTGGCGTCCTTGGTCGAGCAGGGCACGCGCACGCCGTAATTCGGCTTGACTGCGGACGTGGCCGTTATGCCCAGACCCCCGACATGGAAATAGAACAGTGCCGACACGACCAGGGCGACGGCAAGCACCGCGCCGACACAGGAGAATACGATCTGCTGGCGGCGGCGAATGTAACGCTTGCGTTCCGCGCGTTCGTCATAAGGCTGAGTCATGGGTCCGTCCTTTTCTTACGAGACTGGTACACAGATTAGCGTCACTGTCTGACGCGATAAGACAGGGATGGCAGGACGGTTATGACCGGTCTCGCCGGCGCCTGTGCAGCGATGATGCGATCCACCGTGGCGGATTGCTCCCATGCGGTGCGAACGCGGCGGGCGACGGCATCGTCCGTTACGAACGCGATGACCGATGGGCCGGAGCCGGAAACGAATGACCGGGATGCCCCGGCGGCCAGGGCGGCTTCGATGGCTTCGCCGCTGCGGGGGTGCAAGGTGACCGCGGCGCGCTGCAGATGGTTGTCGTCGCCGTCTCCCGCGCCCATCTTGTCGAAGGTCGAGTAGACATTCGGCGTGCTCAATTGCGCATGGTACGCTCCCACCAGCAATTGGCCGGCGAATCCGCGGTCTCGCAGCGTCTGAACGCACGATGAATCATCCTCCAGCGGGATGATCCGCTCGCCGAAACCGGTGCCATGCGCATATCCGCCCTCCAGGCAGAAGGGCATATCGGCGCCGAGCGTGGCGGCGATGTCACGCAGCCGCTCAATCGGCCAGTGCAGTCCCCACAGGGTGTTCACGGCGAGCAATGTCGCCGCCGCGTCGGCGGATCCGCCGCCCAATCCGGCACCGACGGGAATGTGCTTGTCCACATGCAGCGCCACGTCCGGCTCCCGCCCCGCGGCCCTGGCGATCGCGAACAACGCAAGCACCGCATGGTTGCGGCGCATGTCGCTGCCGCTCGATGCCAGATCACCCAGATGCTCGCCGCTCAGTTCGAGCGAGAACCCGCTGCCGGGGGTCTTGGCGGTCGCCGTCACCACGTCGTTGACGCCGATGGCGCAATATATCGTGTCCAGCGCGTGCCGGCCGCCCCATTCCTCATGGGCGGGCCCTACGTGCAACGTCAGATTGGTTTTCGCGGGAACCGTGACCTCCACCGAGTGCAGCGGCCCGGCTGGTGTCGTTTCCGCGGCTGCTACATGACGGCGGATGGGCCAATGCGCGGGGACGCTTGGCGAACGCCGCACCTGACCCGGTGTCGCTGACCGTACATTGTCCATTGCTGTGGCGCTCATGATGATGCCTGCCCCTGTTCATGCTGCGATTGCCTCAGCGCCGTCGCCAGAGCGGCGAATTCGTCGATGGTCAGCGTCTCGCCGCGGCGTGTCGGGTCGATGCCCGCCGTGTGGAACACTTCATCGGGCACCATGCGCTTGAGTGCGGCATGCAGCGTTTTGCGACGCTGGCTGAAGGCCGCGTCGACCAACTGGAACGTCAGCTGGCGCAACTGGGGGTCGCGCGGGCCCGCATGCGACTGGACACGGGTGAACCCGGCCAGGGCCGAATCCACGTTCGGCGCTGGCCAGAATACGTGACGCCCGATGTTGCCCACGCGTTCCGCCGAGCCGTACCACGCCAGCTTCACGCTGGGCGCGCCGTAAATCTTCGAGCCGGGAGTGGCGGTCAGACGGTCCGCGACTTCTTTCTGCACCATCACCACGAAGGACGTCAGCATGTCGAAGCGTTCCAGCAGCGTCAGGATGATCGGCGTGGCCACATTGTACGGAAGGTTCGCCACCAGGGTGAACGGTTCGTCGCCGCTGAACTCGGGGAGGTCCGCCGACGTGAGGGCCAGCGCGTCCTTGTTGATGACCGTGAGGCGGTTCCTCGCATCCGGCATGTATGTGTCGATGGTATGCGGCAGCCGTTGCGCGACCGGCGGGTCGATCTCGACCGCGGTCATCGTGGCGCCGGTTTCCAGGATGGCCAGTGTCAGCGACCCCAATCCGGGGCCGACTTCCAGCACCCGCGTATCGGCGGTGACCGCGGCCTCGCGCACGATGCGGCGCACTGTTCCGGGATCGATGACGAAGTTCTGGCCGAATTTCTTGGTCGGGCTGATGCCGGCTTCGGCTGCTATGTGACGGATGTCGGCCGCGCCGAGCAGTCGCCCGGCGACTGCGGGTTTCTCGGCGGCTGCGGATGCTCCGGAAGGTGCAGGGGATGGATTCATGTCAGTCATAACGCTCGCTATCAGTACCAGCCGATTTGCTCGGAGCGTTCCCATGCCTTGGACGGGCTGCCATACCGTCGGGCGATATACGCCAGCCCCCAGTCGATCTGCACAGCGCCGTCGTCACGGTAATTTGCGCCGAACTCGGCCATTTTGCTCGCAGGCAGCGACTGCGGGATTCCGTAGGCGCCGGTCTTCGCGTTCTCGGCGTACCACAGCCATCTGGATTCGCGGGTCCACAGCTTGTCGAGGCATGTCCAGTCGTAGCTGGTCCAGCCGCGCTGTGCGGCCGCGCCGGATGCGTAGGCTTTGGCCTGCGCGGCGGTCGGGTGCCATAGGCGTCCCTGCGAGCTGCTGCTGGAGTTGCCGGAGTTGCCGTTGCCGCCGTTGTTGCCGGAGTTGCCGGAGTTGCCGGAGTTTCCCGAGTTTCCGGAGTTGCCGTTGTTGCCGGAGTTGCCGCTATTGCCTGAGTTCCCTGAGTTCCCGGAATTGCCGTTGTTGCCCGAATTCCCGTTGTTCTTGTCGTTGTTTTTGTCATTGTTCGACGTATCATCCGACTTGTTTGCGCCGGACGTGCTGCCGTTCGAGGAGTTGCCATCCGACTTGCCGGTATTCGACTTGTTGCCCGACTTGCCGGCGTTGTCGCTGCCTTTATCGGCTTGCCCCTTGCTGGTGTCGGAAGGTTCGGCGGCCTTCTCCGGGCCTACGGCGACGATGGTGTCGAGGGAGATTTTGGTGGTCGTCTCCGAAATCAGCGTTCGAGTCTCTGCGATGCCATCGACATACGTGACGTTATAGACCTGCTTCTTCTCGCCGTCTTCCCCCTGTTGGCGGACCACGGATGTTCCTGGCTTCAACGACTTATCAACAATCGTCTGCGAACCATGGGGAATGGCGACGGTCGTCGTCTCCTGCCCGTGGGTGACGCGCTGAACGCGCAGCACGGTCTTGTCTCCGTCCTTCTCGACACTGACGCGGTCTTCCTTGTTGAGGCTGATGCCTTTGGAATCGAGAATCGACGCGGCGGGAAGCTTGCCATTCGGCGCGACCGACGTTTTGCCGTCAGCGATGACCGTCACTGGACCGGACTCGTTGATGACGAGGCCGCCGGTGAGCTGGCTGTAGATGTTGTCGATGTCCACGGTGACTTTCGCGGCCTCGTTCTCGTTCTGCTGGAAAAACCCGAGCAGCTGGGAGGCGCTGGTCGCCACGGTCCAGAACGGCACGCGCTGTCCGTCGATGCTGATGGTCGTCTGATATGCGCTGCTGACCGTGACCACGTCATGATTGCTGAGGATGTCGCCGCTGGTGGATTGCACCAGATCATGGGATTTGACGTCGACGCCCCGCTCTTCAAGCAGGCGCGTCACGCTCATGGCATACGTGGTGACGGTCTGGGTGTCGCCGTTGATGCTGAGTGCGATGGTCTTGCGTGCGGCGACGCCGAATGCGACCGTTGAGGCAAGAGCCACGGCGACGGCGCAGATCGCCACCCGAATGCGACGCAATCGAACAAAACGTCGTGGTGTCCACCGCCTGGCCATATGTCATCCTTCCATGAGCTACGGCTAGCATTGTAACCAATCACGATGATGCTTCGCTGGGCATCGCACGACCGTCACCCATACTCCCACATTTGGTACTTTTTGCCCTGCCCGAAGGACTGCCGCGGAGCTACTGGGGTGGCCATATATATCAAAATAAAGAAGAAGGGGGCGGGAGAGAAGGGGATTGTCCCGCCCCCCTGTGGGCAGAGCTAATTGGGGGACGCTCTGCCTTCCAGAAGCCATAAGTTGGGGGAAGGCTTCTGGCACTTACACAAGGTAAGACTATATGTAAACACAGCTTACTACATGTCGACCGTGCATCGCACATGACACGCGGTATGCTGTGCCGCGAGCCTCCTGTCGGGATCGAACCGACGACCTGCCGCTTACAAGGCGGCCGCTCTGGCCATCTGAGCTAAGGAGGCGGACCCCATTCGCACAATGCGGACAGGTGTCATCGAACGATTGACCAGCTTACCAGTTTCACCGCGCTGGTCAATTCAGAATGTCGCAAACCCGTGTTGCGGTTCCCTCCGGCCGGGGTCGAAGATCACAGCGCGACACGGGTCTACGTGGGTGTCATCGTTCATTTGCGGGGCATGACGGGTCATTCGTCATTCGCCGGTCGTCAGCGAGATCGGCTTGCCCGATTCGCCGATCGACGGCATCGTGCCCTTCTGGCCGACTTCGTTTTCCTTCAGGCCCAGCGACGCGATGATGCCGGTCTTGTTGTTCATGCCGGCGAGTGACAGCTGGTTGCGATCCCAGTAATTGCCGTTGATGGTGATGGTCGGCGTGCTCATGACGCCCTTGTTCGAACCGGACACCTGCCACAGTTCGGGGCGCTTCGGCGTGTACAGGTTGATGGCATCCATCCATTTCCTGTATTCGCCGTTGAACGCCTTGTCGGCCACGGACTGCGGTACGCCGGCGTCAATCGCCTGCTGCTTGAGCGCCTTGTTCTTGACCGACTTGTATTCGCTGGCCTCACCGGGCTGGAAGTCCTCGGCGTAGATGTTCGAGATGAACTTGAGCAGGTGATCGGGGTTGTCGTCATTGCTGGCGATGTACAGGATGGCGCCGGTGGCGCGGCTGGAATATTCGTCGGTCGAGTATTCGTCCATGAACGACATCGGGTGGATTTCCAGGTTGATCTGGCCCGCGTCCACCAGCGAGATCAGCGTGGGATCGGTCTGGCGGTTGAACTCGCCGCAGCCGGGGCACAGCGGATCCATGTACACGGCGACGGTGGGGGCGCCGGACACCTTCTTGCCATAGCCTTCGCTGGAGATGAGGATGCCGCCCTTGTCGTCGGCCGCCGATGGCTTGGTCTCGACCTTTTGCAGCTGCTGGTATGCCTGCTCCTCGGTGGTGCTCTTCGCCACGTCGTTCTTGTGAATGGCTCCATAGATGGCGAAGCCGGCGATTGCCACCAGCACGACGATGATGGCGACGACCACTGCGCCGATGATGGTTTGCTGCTTGCGCTCCTTGGCCGCTTGCTCCGCCTTCTCCTGCGCCGCCTTCTCTTCGGCGGCGCGACGGCTTGCCCTGGTGTTGCGCTTCGCGTTCTGATTCTTTTGTGCCACAGTTATCCCTTTCCTGCCGGTTTGTTGCCCATAGTAGTAGAAGGGTTCGCTTTTCCGGCGGCGGGTTGCGCCGTTTGCCGCATGATGGAACGTGACAATGGCTACAAACCGGGCATTGCCGTCGCTCGGCATGCAGCTGGGATGGGGATGTTATGCGACGTTGGAGGGCAGCGGCCACCAGTTGATGCCCTGTCCGAGACCGAGCAGCGTGCACGCTGAGAGTGTAATCACCGCCCATGCGATCCATACGGCGAATTCACGCCCGGAATGTTGGGCGGATATCGCGGGAGCGGTTTCGTTGTCGGACGATTCGGGGAGCATGCCTGCGCCGCTGGAGCCCGCGGGCCGGTTGAGACCGAGCAGGGTGCCGGTGCCAAGTCGCAGCATGGTCGGCGCGGGCGCCAGCATACCGATGATCCAACTGATCGCCGCGCAGATGGCCAGAGCCAGACCCGACGGGGACACGGGGGAGGTGGCGATGATGGGTACCACAATGGTGATGCCGCCTATGGCGAACCGCGTGTTTACGACCGGCAGACTGAAGATCAGCGTCGCGAGGGTGGATCCCAGCGCCAGCGTCGCGACGGCGAGCAGACCGCGCCCTATTGCCGCAGGCAACCCCCTGAGGGCGTGCCATGGCAGCGTGATGATGCGCATCGCGGTGTCGCCGGCGCTGTGTGTGCCGCCGCGTCTGTATTCGCGTTGCAGCTGGGCGTCTGTCGAATAGCCTACCGTCAGCAGCAGCCAGCACAGCAGCGTGGCTGCGACCATTGCCGCCAACGGCATGCTCGCGGCCATTGCGGCTATGGGCGCTGCCCATGCGGCGAGCAGCGGCGTGCCTTGACGCAGATAGGTCTGGCGCTTGATGTCTGCCGGGTTCATGGCCATCGGCGGCATGGCCTGCGCTGTCGGCATGGCTTGCATGGACGGCTGGAATTGCGCGGCTGGCTGGAGCTGTGCGGGCTGGCCGGGTTGCATTGCGGTCGTCGGCGTTGCGGCTTCATCAGGGTCGGCGAAGATCTGCTGGGGGCTCAGCGGCGGCATGGTCATGGTGGGGATCTGCTGGCGCCCCGACCACACTGGATCATCCATCGCCAGGGTTGCCGCGGTGTCGGCGGATGATGACGGCTCGATTACGGCCGTTGCTCCGGTCATGTCCGCATCGTCCGTGGGTAGGGCCGTCGTCGGCTGCGGTTGCATGGGCATGATTCGTCCGACGCTGACCGTGGAATCGAATGGCATGGTGGAGGTGGGCAGAACCGATGTCGGCTGTGGGCGCAACGATTCGGTCGCTTCGGTGCCGACCGGCATGGTCGGCGGCATAGGTGGGGTGAGGCGGGACATCGGCGCCGTCCGGTCGTTGCCGGGTGCCTGAGAAGACGCGATATTTCCCGGTAGCGGTGCTCCCCGGAGCGGTACGGTTCCGTCCGAGGTTCCGGCATCTGCTCCTGTCCCGATTGATGGTATCCGTCGAAGGCTGGCGGATGCAGCGTCAGCGGCTTGGCCGGCGTTTGGGAGCCTCGGAATCGGCGGAACCGTCGCATACGGTGAGGGCGCCGATTGTCCGATGATCCGCTGCAAAGCGGGCCGAACGCCGGGCATCGCGGTTTGCCTTGGCATTTCTGCCTTGGTGACGGCTGCAGTCGGCTTCTCACCTGATTCGGCCGGCTCATGCGGGCGCCATAACAGACGCGGGTTGCGCAGACCGGTATGGTCAAAAGGGCGCATCACATCCGTCTGACCGGATTGCGCGGCGTCATCGTCGTACTGCTGCCAGGCGCCGGGGTTGAACGCGTCCACGGTGATCGCCTGCAGCAGTTGCTCCGGAGTGCAGCGCTTGCTGCGATCCGGGTTCAGCGCCGCACGGAACGCCGTCATGGTGGTGGCGGGAAGACCTGTGAGGTTCGCGTTGCCGGACGCCTCGCGTTCCAGCACCGCCATCATCGGCTTGGTGCCGAAAACGGGCTCCCCGGTTGCTGCGAATGCCAGCACCGACGACACGGACCACCAGTCCGTGATCTCATCGGATTCGGTTCCCTCGATAATCTCCGGCGCGATGAACCCCGGCGTTCCCATCACCAGGCCGGTGCGCGTCACATGGCTTTCGCCTTCGCCCATGGCGATGCCGAAATCCACCAGAACCGGGCCGGTCGCTGAAACCATCACATTGGTCGGCTTGATGTCTCGATGCACGATTCCCGCCGCATGAACCGCCTTGACTGCGTCCATCAGCTTGGATGCCAGTCGTTCCAGGTCATCGGCGACGTATGGCCCATTCGCGGCGACGTCGTCGCGCAGGTTTTTGCCCTCGATCAGCTCGGTGACGATGAACGCCAGCGAATCATCCAACTCCATGTCCACGATGCCGCACACGCCGGGATGATTGACTTTCTTCAACGCCATCGCCTCTCGGCGCAACCGCTCACGTGCCGTGATCTGATCGCGCGCGGACGCCGTCGAACGGTCATCGGCGAGCGAATCACGCAATATCTTCATCGCGTATTCCTCGCCACCGTCATCATGCACGCGCCAGACCGATCCCATGGCTCCGGATCCCAGCCGCGACATCAGCGTGTAGCCGCCGACCAACGCTCCGGGCTCCAAATTCAACGCATCGCTCATACCCTCCTATCCTACTCACCGCCCTGTGCCCGTTCTCTCTACCCCTGATATTCCTCCTTCCCCTGCTGTCCTCTCCGATACTCTCTACCCCCCCCTGATATCGTTTGCGTTTCTAAGTGCGCGCCGGAACGTCGACTGTGCGCACTTAGAAACGCAAATGGGCCGGTTTGCGTTCTTAAGTTCGCGCACTTGTCGTTTCGGCGCGCACTTAAGAACGCAAATGTGTCGTCACAGCCGTTGATGCCGCCGTGGCGCGCCGAGTTATCCACAATCGCCTAGCCTTCGACCACATACCCCGGATTCGCTTGCGCAGCGGCGGTCCATACTGTCATCATCAACATATGAGACAGCACAAGCATCTAGACGATCTGATGAACCGGGCGGAAATGGACGGGCGATGTTGTTCCGCGTCCAGCCCGGCGGAACGACAGGCGATGCTGCGGCGAACTCGTTGCGGCGATGTCGTGCGGCCATTTCGCAGCGTGTACGCGCGTCGTGAATACTGGGATGGTCTGAATCCCATTGAGCAAGCGTCACATGTCATTCGCGAAATGGCGAGACGGCATCCCGAGCGCGTATTCGCCGGACTGAGCGCGGCGGTCATCTACGGGTTCGAGCACTCATGGACGCTGCATGACGAGCCATACGTGTACATCGCGACTGACGGATTCACCAAGTCACGTCGGTCGTACCACCGGCTGCGGCGCATCTCGGTGCGTAGATCCGATATACGGGAGGACTGCCATGTGGTCCGTTTGTACCGGCCTCGCGGTGATGGAGCAGCACAGGACGGGTCGAATACCTGGAGTCAGGTGAGCAAGTTGGCTGACCGGATCGCCCACGAACGGGCATTGCGTGACAATGTATGTATCGGCGAGGTACGTGTGACCAGTCCGGCAAGAACCTTGGTGGACTGCGCGCTCTTGTATCCGTTCGAGCACGTGCTGTCGATGTTCGATTCCGCGTTGCGCCGGGGGCTCGTGACCCGCGAGGAGATCGTCGCCGTCTGTGATGGTCTGCGAGTGGATTGTGGGCCGGTATTTCGTCTGCTGCATTATGCGGATGCTCGCAGCGAGAACGGAGGAGAGTCGTTCTGCCGGGCTGTATCCATCGAAGAAGGGTTTGTTCCTCCGCAATTGCAGCATACGTTTTACAGCCGCGTGACCGGCAAGGAGGCGGGCCGGGGCGATTTCATCTGGCATACGGAAGATGGCCGCATCATCGTGCTGGAGTTTGACGGTATGCAGAAATACATCGATCCAGAGATGACGTCGAACCGGGATGTTCGGCAGGTGGTCCGTGACGAAAGGCGGCGCGAACAGGATCTGAAAGAGGCCGGAGTGAGCGTTGTGATACGGACGAATTACATCGAAGTGGTCCAGCGCGCGCCGTTCGTCATGAAGCTGATGCAGGCCGGTGTGCCGCGTGCCGGGGCGCACCCGATATTCGAGCATGCCGATTGAGCCGAAGCGCCGTTGCGTTCCTAAGTTCGCGCCGGAACGACAAGTGCGCGAACATACGGACGCAAATGGCCCTGTTTGCGTACCTATGTGCGCACGGTCGTCGTTTCGGCGCGCACTTAGGAACGCAAAAAGAGGAGAGGACTTGCAAAAAGAGGAGAGGACTTGGGGAGGGGAGAGGCGGGAGATGGATGGGAGGAGGGGGACTGAGATGAGGTCGGAGTAAGGATAATGCCGGCTGCGGGATGCCGGTTGAAGGCCCGTCGATGTTACGTCCGCGTTTCAGACGCGCGTGTTGACGTGTTCCAGCGGACGTGTATAGTAGTACGTGGCTCAACGAAGAGAGTCTTCAATGAACCGAAGGAAAAAAGAACGCTGCGGTTTGATGTTGCCAGTGTAGGGACTGATGATCAAGGCACAGTAATCCCTTTACAACGGATCGTGAGGCACGTACCTGCCTCTGAAAGGATGAATATCATGGCAGAAGTCGTATTCGACCACGTCACTCGTATCTACCCGGGCAACGATAAGCCCTCTGTGGATGATTTGAACCTTGACATTAAGGACGGCGAGTTCCTGGTGCTCGTTGGCCCGTCTGGCTGCGGTAAGTCCACGACTCTGCGCATGCTGGCCGGCCTGGAAGAGGTCAACAAGGGCCGCATCCTCATCGGTGGCAATGATGTCACCACGATGCAGCCGAAGGACCGCGACATCGCAATGGTCTTCCAGAACTACGCTCTGTACCCGCACATGACCGTCGCCGACAACATGGGCTTCGCCCTGAAGATCGCCGGCACCCCGAAGGAAGAGATTCGCAAGCGCGTCGAGAAGGCCGCTGAGATCCTGGATCTGACCGAGTACCTCGACCGCAAGCCGAAGGCTCTGTCCGGTGGTCAGCGTCAGCGCGTGGCCATGGGCCGTGCAATCGTTCGTGAGCCGAAGGTCTTCCTCATGGATGAGCCGCTGTCGAACCTCGACGCCAAGCTCCGTGTGCAGACCCGTACGCAGATCGCTGCCCTGCAGCGTCAGCTCGGCGTCACCACCCTGTACGTGACCCACGATCAGACCGAGGCTCTGACGATGGGCGACCGCATCGCCGTCATCAAGCTCGGCGTCCTGCAGCAGGTCGGCGCTCCGACCGAGCTGTACGATCGCCCGGCCAACGTCTTCGTCGCTGGCTTCATCGGCTCCCCGTCGATGAACATCAACACTCACCCGGTCGTCAACGGCAAGGCGAAGATCGGTGAGGACACCGTCGACCTGCCCGCCGAGGCCGTCAACAAGCTGACCGCTGAGGATGGCGGCAAGATTGTCGTCGGCTTCCGTCCCGAGGATGCCACCCTGGCCACCCCGGACGATCCGAACGCCTTCTCGCTGAAGGTTCAGAACATCGAGGATCTGGGCTCCGACGGCTACATCTACGGCACCATCATCACCGATGGCTCCGCTGCCGAGGCGTCCACGATGATGTCCGACCAGAACAAGCTCACCACGATTCGTGTGAACCCGCGTGCGCTGCCGAAGATCGGCCAGACCGTCAAGATCAAGATCGACCCCTCCAAGATGCACCTGTTCGCTCCGTCGACCGAGCTGCGTCTGAACTAGTAGAGGAACTAGCAGATACTTGGTATGACTTCGGTCATGCCAACCATTAAACGAGGCGATTCTCTTCCTCTCTTATGGCCTCGTTGGAAAAGCCCCGCGTAGTTGCGGGGCTTTTCTTTTTGCCCAGAAAGACATACGCTAACCGGCCCCCGCAAATGAACTTTTTGTTCTTCTGTCCCCGTTGTCTATTTAGAAGTGCAACATCCTTGTTTGTCTTGCAAGTTTAGCAGCTCGTCGGCGAATGCCTCGGCGGGCGTGCGGTGGCCGAGCACGCGCATGGGACGGTTGTCGGTCTCGTCGACGATCTCCTGGAGCCCTCTTGCCATACCGGGTTCGATGATCGTGCGTTTGGGCAGGCAACGGCGGATGATGCCGCTGACCGGCAGCGGCGACCAGCCTCTACCCGGCCATTCGTCCACCCGCGCCCACAGGCGGCCGAATGACAGGCGGTATGGCTTGCGCGGCTTCGCCCTGCGCCGGTCGGCCTTGCGCTGCGCGGGGCCGGCGATGTAGTAGCGGCCCGTCCACGGGCCCGTCTTCAGACGCTTCGGCCGGTACGGCCGGTAGGACTCGCTCTCGTTGGACGGGAACCACGTGTTGCGCCTGATCTCCCTGCTGATGCCGGACGGGCCGCGTCCCAGCAAACGGGCTATCTTCCTGACGCTCGTGCCGTTGCCGACCTCGATCTGGATGACCTGGCGTTCCTCTTCCGACAGGTGCGAATATACTTCCCCCATAGGTGCAACATCCCTTCGGACTGGTTATCTGGACAATCTCCAATAACGGGTGTTGCACTTTCAATTAGACAACGGGCCAACTTCTTGTATAATTGTATGCAGTGACCTCCCGAAAAAGGGATTGCGAATCTATGAGGGGAAACAATGGGCTCGAAATCGAAGTTCGTCCGTTGCGGGTTTAACGGAGGAACAGAACAGGAATCTGGAAGGCAGCGCCATGCCTTGAAGCGTTGCCTTGCTTCGGTTATTGCTGTTTCCTTGTCCATCGTGTGCATGGTGCCTGCAGCATATGCTCAGAATATAGACGATGTGAGTAGCTCTCCTAACGCCGTAATTTCTGGGGGGGGGATAATACTGTCGTAGCTGCTCCTTCTGCTCGCAATGTCAACGTTGACGATAAGACGTCAGAAGAGGCCAATACATCAAACGGTGCGCCAACACCTTCCGAATCCTCAAATGGTGCGACAGACAATAAGGCGGACGACTCAGCAGAAGCTACCGCTGGCAATTCCGCTAATGATGGAGCCCAAACGCGGTCTCCAAACGATGCATCTTCTCAAGATGCCAAGAACGATTCCTCAAATGCGACGGATCAATCGCCGGCGAAGGCCAATGTGCAGGTCGCCGCGACGGCGCTTGGCGGCCGTGACTTTGAGGGTCAGGTCACCAAGGAGATCAACGGCAAGCCCTACATCCTGATTGGTAACGAGCAGCAGCTGCGTGCGATTGGTTCTGGCAAGAAGGTTATTGGCCGCATCAACAAGGTCAAGCAGACTTGTACGCGACAAGGACCCCTCAATTATCAGTGGGTGGACGACGGCACGCCGTCTTCCGAATACGCCGGTGACGCCGATCTCTCCAATTCAGATACTTTGCGCGATGCTGATGCCTCCGACCACGACAGTCCACTGCTGTGCAGCACGCGGTTAGACGTCGGAAAGACCCGCACCAAGTATTACGGCGTGGGTGCTGATGGCACGCAAACGGACTACTCCGCTGCCAACACCGGCCTGACCTATTCCGCAGACGCCAACTACCTGATCTTCCGTGACATCGACCTGTCCAAGAACGCGGCAGATACCAACAACACCGAGTGGACTCCGCTCATGTTCTCCGGCACTATGCTCGGTGCGGTCTCCAATGACGGCGACACCGCAGCCAGCCTGTGGAAGGCTGTTGGTGCCGATGGCGCAAGCGTGGTTCACGCTACCGCAGCTCGGCCGGTCATCAGCCATGTGGTCGTCAATCAGAAAGATATGGTCTCTAATGTCAAAGGCGACCAGCTGGATGTCAGCAAGCAGCAGGGCATCGGCTTCTTCGCCTCGATCACGAACAAGACCGTGATGAACAGCAACAGTCTGGGCAGCGCCGGTACGGCCGTAGTGTCGAACCTCAAGCTGCAGGATGTGTCGGTGACGAATCATACGAGTGAATCGTATATTCCGCCGACCTTGCTCGGTATGCTCACTTCGGCAGTGGGATTACTGCTCGACACACTGTTGAAGGCGTTAAAACTATTGACATTCGGACAAGTAGATCTTGACCTCAATCTTCAAGGTCTGCTCACCCTGCACGAAAAAAATCCTTCCAACCTCGCCACGGGTGCATTTGCCGGCCGTATCTACGGGGACACCAAGGTTACGGACTGCGAGGTAGCAGATGTTTCGGTATCTAGCGTAAGCCGTATGACCGGTGGTTTCGTGGGATATGTTGAGGGCGCAACCCGATACGATGCAGTCTCCGGCATCGTAGGAGCGCTCACCAAGTTACTCTCGAAGATTCTGAACGTCATCCCGTTCCTCGGGCTGGGCGATTTGGTGGACTGGTTGCTGTCCGGCACGCTCGGGCTGAATGCCTTGATTCCGGTTGGCTACTACAACCCGGTTATCTCGAATAGTTCGGTGAACGGGTTCAAAAAGAACGTGGTGATCGGCAACAAGGACAACCCGCAGGCCGGCGGCTTTGTCGGTGCGCAGATTGGTGCAATCATTGAGAACTCTTCGGTGACGAGCACGAATGGTTTCACCGTGCGGGCAACGCAATATGCCGGTGGTTTTGCCGGAGTAAGTCGCAACGGCAACGTGGGCGGTCTGATTAACTCGCTTGGCGTCGACTTGCTGTCTGCGCTGCGTCCGCAGAGCCTCATCGAAAACAGTGGCCTGACGGTAAACGGTGACGATAAGATCACCGTGCAGGCCGAAGACTACGCCGGCGGCTTCAACGGTGCCATGGCCAATGCCTATGCTGTCAATGATTCGATTACGGCTTCGGTCGCCGTGACTGCCGACAGATCCCACGCCGGAGGATTCACCGGATTCGCCTCCGTGGGATGGGGCCTGGAACTCGGTACGGACGATACCACGAAGGCATCGCTGTTGAAACAGCTCACCAAGGCTGTGACTAAATTGCTGAGCGGCAGCAATAACGGTGCAGGAGAACTGCTATCCATCGTCGGTGTGAATCCTTCTGCGATTCTCGGCACGCAGATGAAGGGCTCCCTCACCGTTAAGGCTGGTGGCGATTACGCGGGCGGCCTTGTGGGCGAAGGTTCGGGTACGGTGATCGGTGATTCCTCGCAGAACCGCCTTCAAAAACTCACATTCTGGAAGTACAACAATCCTCGTGACTTCCCACAGCAGCGTTCCACCACCATAGAAGGCCTTGAATCGGTCACGGCCACGGGCTCCTACGCGGGTGGCATCGCCGGCAATCTGCAACCGACAACGGTAGCTGGGTTGCTCAACAGTGTGGTGAAAATTGGCGATATCGCCACGCTCAAGAAGTTCGACCAGTTTGCCGCGTTCACCGTGGAGAACATGTCTGTCACCGCTCCGGCATCCGGTTTGACGGTGAAGGCCGGTTCATACTATGCGGGCGGTGCCATCGGATGCGCCACCGGTGGTGACGTGACCAACATGAACCTTACCAATCTGGCCACGGTCACGGCCAAGGGAGAAGCCGGCGGTTTCATCGGCTTCTCCGGACCAGGCGACGCCGTTGGTGCCGGCGGGCTCAATGTGCTTGGGCTTATCAAGCTTTCCGGTCTGCTATCGGTTGCCCAATATTCTTCGGTTGCAGTCACTTCATCGAATGTGAACGGCATCGCCAACGGATTCACGGTCAAGGCGACCGGCAAGAACGAGAACAACGAGACCACCGATTACGCTGCGGGCGGTTTCTACGGTCAGGCCAACAGCACCAAGACCCGCGAAAGCCATGTGACGAACCTCAAGTCGGTCGCGGCCGATACCAGCACATCCGATGGCATCGCGGGTGGCTTCGTGGGCTTCTCCACCACCGGTGGCCTCGCTGACGCACTTAGCAACGCCGATGATTCCAGCGTGTTGGACAACCTCATCAAGGGCGGACTGCTGTCCGTGAACGACCTGCTCGGTGCCATGCCGTATCTGATTCCAAGCTATACGTATACCACCGTGACGTACGTCAACGGCGGTTACGTCGAAGGTGATATCGCGGGAGGCTATGCGGGAAACTTCCAAAGCGGCAAAGTCAATCAGTTCTCCGAAACCGATCTCGAGAACGACTCAACGCTGGCAGACGTGCAGTCCCGCGTTCAAGCCAACCCCGTGGCCGTTGTCAACCTCGACCATGTGACCGGCGGCGCATACGCAGGCGGTTTCGGCGGCAAGGTCGTTTCCGGCGCACTCGCTTCGGCTGGCAACGGCGGCCTGAGCCTGCTCGGCAAATTCGGTACGGTGGATCTCGCCAACCTGCTGCAGGTGGTGCAGGGCTATGTGCCGTTCATCTCCTACGCGGGCGTGCATTCCGATGCCACCACCGTGGAGACCACCAGCGGCAACAAGATTTCCGACCCGGACGATCCCGGCTTCACCGTCTCCGCCACCCGACTTGACCAATCCGATACGCAATCCGGTTCCGCCGGCGGCTACATCGGCTACGGTTCCGGCGTGCAGGTATCCCATTCCAGCGTGACCCAACTGCGCCACACCGACGTCAAGGCACCGAAGAATCTGGAAACCACCGGATCCATCGACGACACCTATCTGAGCAAAGACAGCTCGTATGCAGTCACCGCCGCTCGGTATGCCGGCGGCTACATCGGCAAAATGGACATCGGCTCGGCGGCGGCCGTGGGCGGTGGCCTGAGCCTGCTCGGCAAGAAAGTCAATCTCAACGATGTACTCAGTGTGCTGGATGTCGTCGTCTCGACGATTGAACACTCCGATGTGACTGGCGGCATCGGCGGATACTCCGTTCTGGCCAGCGCCGCAGATCATAGGAATGCCAACAATGAGCCCGATCCACTGGGTATGGCTGGTGGTTTCGCCGGAGACATCGAAGGCGGCCACATTCAGGACTCGAGCTCTCATGAGTTCGTATACATCATCGGCCAGGTTTCGGCCGGCGGTTACGTGGGTACCATGCAGCCGGGAGCCGTGGCGAACGTGCTTGGTGACGGCAGCGTGCTCAAGAAGCTTGTCAACCTCGACAACCTGCTCTCGCTCGTGCAGGACTTCACACCGACGATTCGCAACAGCTCGACCGATGCCGCAGTGTGCGGCGGCGCGGTGCGTGCCCAGGCGGCATCGGATACGACCACACGCCGCGGCATGGCCGGCGGCTATGCGGGACGTAATCGTGGCGGTCATATCTGGGGCAACAACACAGCAGCATGGAAGCAGGAGAACACCGACGGCAAATACAACGGGCCGCGGCGCGTAGCCTACGCCGCGCGCATCCGCAGCGTATACGGTGCCGAAATCGCCGGCTGTTACACCGGCTTCATGGAAGCGGCCGATACCGCTGAAGGCGGTTCGCTCTCCTTGCTTGGCGGTCTCATCAAGGCCGGCAACCTCGCCGGCGTGCTGTCCGTGGTCTACCCGACCGAGGAGCACACGAAGGTCACCGGTCCGCTGCGCAATATGAGCTACGACCAGTGGAAGACGTGGGTCGACAACATCGGCAAGTACGGTGCGTATGGCAAGGAATTCACCGATGTAGCTACGGGCGATGGTGCGGGCTCTGTTACTGATCAGGATTCCCTGGACAAGTTCCTCGAATCCTACATCTTCGGATTCAACGTCGTCGCAGGACGTGCGGAGTATCGGACCGGCGCGAACCTGCATGATTCCGGCGTCGCCGGCGGACACGTCGGCCTGATGCGCACCGGCACGATCACCGATGGCCAGTCGATGGACGTCAAGACCGTCTCCGCCATGCGTGCGGCAGGTGGCTACGCGGGCACGATGGAATCCGGCTCGGCATCCTCGTTCGGCTCCATCCAACTATTCGGCGACAAAGGCATCAAACTTGATCTGGGTCAGATGCTCGACGTGGCACAGGTATTCGTGCCAGTCATCAAATCCTCGAGCGTGGCCGGCTACCGCAAGGGTATGAAGGTCGTGGCCACCGGCGAAGACATCACGCACGGCACCGGCAACGCCGGTGGCTACGTGGGTCTCGCGGTCGGCGGCCAGATCTGGGGCGATCTCGACCAGAACGGCCAGAAGCTTGTCAAGGGTGTCACCGCTGCCGGTGCCAATGTTTCCAACCTGCGCAAGGTGGAAGGGCGCAACAATGTCGGCGGATTCATCGGCGTGGCCACTGCCGGCGCGGTCGCGGATGTGGACACCAACGCATCCGAGGGATTCCTGCAAGGAATCCTCGACTCGCTGGTCTCGACCCCGGCAAGTCTGGTCAGCGTATTGCAGGCCACGGTTACGACGATTCGCGGTGCGCATGTGAGCTCGGATGACCCGGCATGGGGATACACGGTCGACGGCGCATATGAGACCAAGGACGATAAGGGTAACACCACAACCAAGTATGCCCTGAACGCCGGCGGTTTCGCCGGCTCGCTGCAGGCCTCGATCCTCGGTGACAAGGATTCCGCCAAAGGCACCGGCAGTGAAGCGGATCCGAACAATGACCCAGCCGCACTTACAGTCACCGGGCTGCGCGCCGTTGAAGGCGGGCAATACGCGGGCGGCTTCTTCGGCCTTGCCGATGTGTCCAGCGTCGCTTCCGTCGGCGGCGGCGAGGCCGGCGATAAGCAGAATACCAACCTGCTGCTCAAACTGCTCAAGGTCGGCAACGTGGGCGTGCTCGAAGCATTCCGCACCTTCATCTATGACGGTCAGGTCAACGGCGTGAACGACGGCATCCAAGTCGTCGCCCATGATTCCACCACGAAGGGCATGCTTGACTCGAAGCGTTACACCGGTGCGGCCGGTGGCTTCGGCGGTGGACTGATCAATGGCTCTGTGAAGCAGTCTGCGGTCACCAACCTCAACAGTGTGACCGGCGTGAACTACGTGGGCGGCTTCATCGGGCATCTTGGCAAATCCGGCACGGTCGCCGCCGACAATGCACAACTCGGCACAGATGCGCTCAATCTGCTTGGTGCCACGGCCGGCGTACTTGACATCTGGGGCTCGCACGTTGGCGATTCGCGCGTCATCGGCATCCCGGACGGTTATACCGTCACCGCCACACACCATGGCGACAATTACGGCAAAGCCACCGACAAGGCTACCGGACGCGAGGTCGCAGGCGGTTTTGTTGGATACGCGGATCTGGCCAGGGTGAAGGGCTGCGCGTCTGACAATCTCAAGAAGGTCACTAGCGGTGAGATTGCCGGCGGATTCGTCGGTGAAACCAGCCGTGCCTATTTGGTTGACGCGAAGGTCAACTCTGTACTTGTGGAACTGCTGCTGCATGTGGTGAACGCGCTGGTCAAGCTCCTGTACCTCGACAAGGCGGAACAGGTCGGCGTCATCGATTTAGGCAAGTGGTTCCCGGCCATCTTCGGCAAGGTATTCGATCTCAAGGTGCTTTCGGAAGGCAACGTGCTGTACGTGAACCTGTTCGGACTGAAGGTGAGCGTTGCTCTGTCCAAGGCTGATGATGAAAACCAGCAGCAGACCGACGTGGCGATTGTCACCATCGGCGATAGTGTCATCAAACTGCCTTGCAGCAAAGACGGCATTGATATGGATGGATCGGGCAGCAACCTGACCGTCCAGCTCATCAAGGGCAACCGTACTCGCGTGGAACAGTCCACCGTAACGGGCATCGCCAGTGGCTATGACGTGTTTGGCGGAGGGGCAACTCAGGATACCGACGGTGTGAAGGATCTTTCCACAGGCTACACGGGCGGCTTCGCCGGACTGAACGACGAGGGCGTGCTGGCAGACGACCACATGGTCTACGCCGACACGATCCGCGGTGCCAGCGGACTGGTCGACCCGTTCTCGAACACCAAACTCAAGTCCGTATGGGACTTCAACACCATGAGCGACATCCTCGGACCGGTCGATGACGGCAACGGCGGCAAGGCATACAACACCTATCGCATCTACCGCAAGGCGGTCGCGAACGCCGGTGAGGCCCGCACCTCCGCACAGGACGGCAACAAGATCTTCTCGCAGAAGAACACGGCAGACGATGCGCTGAACACCGGACTCGATCGTTGGGAAGTGAAGCTGTTCGACGTGGTCAACACATACGACAGCGGCGCTGTGCACAGTGGTGCATCCGGCGACGCCGGCACCACATGGGTCGGCATCAAGGACGCCGTGGTCGACTCCACGGACGGCAGCACCAAGACGAAGCTCGATGCCTACCAGTCCCCGGCCAAGGCCGTGCTCATGCTCGACGCGACCGTGACCGACAACAACGGCGGACTCACCCCCGAACCGGACGACGGCCAGGACCCGTGCGGCAAGGACGGTTGCCGAACCATTGACCTGACCGTCCAGAAGGTATGGAAGGACGGCAACCTCGAACGGCCGCAGTCGGTCGAACTGAAGATCGCCGCGCACTATACCGATGGCAGTGGCAATACGGTGACGCCGCAGACGATTCAATGCTTCGGCGCGGATTGCACAACCGTGACGCAGAAGAATCCATGGACGGTGACGTTGGACTCCTCCGATGCCTCTTCCTGGAGCAACACCTGGCGCAAGGTGATTCAAGGACTGCCGGTCGCATTCGTGGATGGACAGGATGCCAACGGCAAGGACATCGTGCGTTACTACACGTACACCGTGGAAGAAACCGCCGTGACCTATAAGGATGGCGATACCACCAAGACCATCAAGCCCGCGGAGGCCGGATACCAAGTATCGGTCTCCTACAACACCAAGGAACGCGTGGCCATTGTTACCAATGCGGCGTTGCTTCCGGATACGGGAGGCGCGGGCACGATGTGGTTCCTGATGTTCGGCTTGCTGCTTATGGGAGCTGGCGTGGTCTGGTACGTGCGTAATCAACGCGTTCAATCCGGCACAGTCCGCTCGGGCTCCAGCCGTATACGAAAGCGAGGTGCCCATGCCTCGTGACGACCACATAGACAAACCGTACCTGCTAAACAGAAAAGATTTCCATCTAGAGAAAGGAACAGTAATGAAATCACTGATGAAAAAGGTTTTCGCTGCCGCCGCGGCGATTGCCACCGTATTTGGATTGGCTGCGACGACAGTCGCCACGGCCAACGCAGCGGATAATGCCACGCTGACGGTCAGCACTACTGACACGAAGTTCGCCGGTAAGACCGTGAACGCCTACAAGATGTTCTCCGCCACCGTGAGCAGTGACGGCGGGGCTGTCTCCTACACGTTGACTGACGGGTGGAAGCCGTTCTTCATGAGCTCTACTCTCGACGGACTAACTGGTGTTACCGACGCGAACGTCAACGATAAAGCAAACGAGTACGTATCCAAGCTGACTGGAAAAGAAAAAGACTTGAGTGCTTTCGCTGCCAAGGCATCGAACTGGGCGCAGACCAACAACATCACGGCTGACGCGACCGCTACGGTATCTAAGAATGCTGCCACGGACGGTAAGTACACTGCGACGTTCACTAATCTCGACTACGGCTACTACGTGGTCGCTGTGCCGGGTGCTACCGTGGCCGACACCAACAGTCAATACGCCGCGCTAGTTCGCGTTCATAGCACCAGTGTGGATGCCGAGATTAAGGGCGCCCTGCCTACCGTCGACAAGAAGGTACAGGTAAACGGCACTGGTAAGGACGCCACCGACGCGAAGATCGGTGATACCCTGACCTTCACCCTGACTTCCACCATTCCGGACATGTCCGCCTATAACACCTACACCTTCAACTTCAAGGATACGTTGTCTAAGGGTCTCACCTTTGGACAAGTCACTTCCGTTAAGGTCGGAGATACGACACTGACCAAGGACACTGACTACACCGTCACCACTGCTCCTGCGGACTCCGGCAAAACGCTTCTTACTGTCGCCATGAAGGACTTCAAGACCAAGCAGCAGGCCAATGCCGGCAAGAAGATCACCGTCACCTACGCGGCCACGCTGAACAAGGATGCTGTTGTGGGCGGTGCTGGTAACGTCAACTCCGCAACGATTCAGTACTCCAACAACCCGAGCACCAATGGCACCGGTGAGTCCGAACCCAGCAAGGTTCGCGTCTTCACTTATGGCTTCACCGTCGATAAGTACACTGGTAAAAATTATGATGATACCGCTACTCGACTTGCTGGTGCTGAGTTCACACTCGCACATAAGGGCGGCACTGCTATTAGCTTCGTGAAAGTCGCTGATAGTGCGACCCAGAACGCTGTATACCGTGTAGCTAAGGCTGATGAGGCAGGTGCTACGACGACTATCACCACTCCTGCAAACGGTAAGGTTGACTTCCGGGGACTGGAGAACGGCGAGTACACGCTCACCGAGACCAAAGCGCCGGCCGGCTACAACAAGCTCGCCAGCGCCATCGGCGTGAAGGTTGATGGCCAGAACAACGGCACTGACACCACGCATGCCACCGTCGTCATCAAATACGACAACAACAATGGCAGCGTCTACGACCAGACCGCATCGAACGGTGTCATCCCGGTCCAGAACAAGCCCGGTGTTGTCCTGCCTGGCACTGGTGGCATGGGTACCATCGCCTTCACGGTGATTGGTGTGCTGGTCATCGCGCTCGGCGTTGCCTGGACTCTCAAGCGCAAGAACGCCTGACGAGCATGGCCGTGTTTTGGGCGTGAAGGGCACACACCCGCTACGCCCACAACACGGTTTCCTCGCGAAAAGAACGCTCGATGAAACGACTGCGCAACATCCTGCCCGTACTGGTCATTCTCGGTGGAATGCTCATTCTGTTCTATCCGACGATCAGCAACTTCCTCATTATGCGCAACGCCAGCCGCGCCGTAAATAACTACGACGCCAGCGTTGAAGCATTGAGCCAGGAACAGTACCAGAAGGTGCTGGATGCTGCGCACGCCTATAACGAAAAGCTCGCCCAGAACGATGCGGGAGAGACCGACGCTCTTGCCAGTGCCGTCAATTCCGCATCCACGGACGAGGAATACAACAGTCTGCTCAATATTGACGGTGACGGCATGATGGGATACATCACTGTGCCTAAGCTCGAGGAGACCTTGCCGATTTATCACGGCACTTCCGAGAAAGTGTTGCAATCCGGCATCGGACATCTCGAACAGACCTCACTGCCAGTTGGTGGCGCGTCCACTCATGCGGCGCTGTCTGGCCACCGGGGCTTGCCCACGGCAAAACTGTTCACGGACTTGAACCTTATGAAAAAAGGCGACAAGTTCTACATCACAATACTTAAAGACACGTATGCGTATCAGGTCGATAAGATCACTACCGTTCTGCCGACCGATACCAAACAACTGGCAATTGAGCCCGGCAAGGATTTGGTCACGCTCATCACTTGTACGCCGTATGCGGTCAATACGCATCGGCTGCTGGTGCGTGGCCATCGCATCCCATACACGCCGCAGCAGCAGGATGACGCCAAATCCACGTTCCACGTGGACATTCCGCTGCAGTACTTGTTGCCGTCTCTTGCACTGATTGCCTTGCTCATCGCATGGCATTTATGGCAGCGCCATGAGCGGCGACGCCGGCAGAGTGGGAGCGCCAAGGTCGCATCTGGTGATTCTGACTCTGCGGATATCGAGCCGGACGGTGACTTGCCTCCTCAGCCAGACAGTACAAATAACCAATCACATTCATCACGGCGGAAAGGACCGGGCAGACATGTTAGACCTGCATAGCGGAAGCGAGTATGGTGCGGCGCGCATTGCTGCCATGATTGCCGCCGCCGTTACTATCGTCCTCACTGTTCTTGCAGCCCTCGGCTCTATGGTGCCATATGCGCAAGCTGATTCTTTCGGCGCTCTCACCATCAATGCCGTATGGGGCCGAGACACGGCTTCGCCCAAATTGCTTGCCGGCGATACCTATTCCATCGTGCGCGTCGCCACCGTCGCAACGAACAATGATGGTAGCGTCTCCTCATATAAAACCGTCGGCGATTTTTCCGGCCTCACTGCCGATTGGGAACGCCTGACATCAAGTGAATATCACGATGCGGCCAAGAAGCTCGCTGCGCACGCGGCGAAAAACAAGCTGTACCAGCATTCCGGCACCACTAACGTAGCTGGTCAGCTCACTTTCCAGAATCTGCCGCTCGGCCTATATCTGGTCTCTCGCACGAGCTCGGCGAAAGCCAACAAAGCATACGACTGCGATCCGTTCCTCATCTCGATTCCCGGCAGCGGAGACACGGCCGCCGATCTCAACATCACGGTAGAGCCGAAATTTAGCGCCGGAACTCCTGTTGTCCCGCCCGAAAATAATCCAAACAAGGAGCCGGTAAAGCCTGGCGTTATCGGCCGTACCGGTGCCGCCGTAGGAAGCATTGCTGCGGCAGCGGGGCTCATGTTACTTGTTGCGTTCATTTTGTTCAGATTGCGCATGAGGCGTCGCATACGGGACGTCAATTCGGCCGGCAAATCCCATACAGATGATTTATTCGTATGCGAGAATAACGCGCCGAAGTCGCCGCTACTCGCTGCACTTCCCAAGCACCACGTAAAATCGAACACATGGAGTTGAACGATTTTCCCCAGATGGATCCGCGCGCGCTGAAGGCCACGTCCGTCAAAGCCGAAGACGAACATGCCAGTTCAGCTGAGCCGCAAGCATTGAAGATCACCGCCGCCAGCTCGAACCCGAAGATGTTCACGCTGCCCTGGCATAAGCCGTTGGCGACCTGGCCCGCCGAACTGTTGGCAAACCTCCCGCGAGGCATCTCCCGCCACGTCGTGCGATTCGTGCACGTCGGTGATGAGGTCTACGCCATGAAAGAGATCACCCGTCAGGTGGCCGAGCGCGAGTATGAGATTCTGCGCCGACTGCAGAAGCTCGAGTTGCCGACCGTCACCCCGATTGCCGTGGTCACCGGTCGTCATGACCGCAACGGTGAGCCGCTGGAAGCGATTCTGGTCACCCGTCACCTGAAGTTCTCACTGCCGTACCGCGCGCTGTTCGCCCGCAATCTCCAGCCGGATACTGCCGAGCGTTTGATCGACGCCCTTGCCGTGCTGCTGGTTCGCCTGCACTTGGCCGGCTTCTACTGGGGCGATGTGTCGCTGTCGAACGTCCTGTTCCTGCGTGATGCCGACGCGTTTTCCGCCTTCCTGGTGGACGCCGAAACCGGTGATTTGCAGGTGCAGCTTACCGATGGCCAGCGTGAATACGATATCGACTTGGCTCGCACCAACATCATCGGTGAATTGATGGATTTGGCTTCTGGCCGTCTGCTGCCGAGCGACGTGGACGAGATCGAGGTGGGCAACCGTCTGGTCGACCGCTACCACTCGTTGTGGAGCACGCTGACCGACACCGACAAGTTCGGCCCGGATGAGATGTGGAAGATCGAGCAGCGCGTCAACAAGCTCAACGATCTTGGCTTCGACGTGGATGAGCTGGAGATGAAGACCGCCGAGGACGGCAAGCGCGTGCTGGTCCGCCCGCGCGTGGTCGATGCCGGCTATGCGTCGCGCAAGCTTCTGCGACTGACCGGTTTAGATGTGCAGGAGAATCAGGCGCGGCGCCTGCTCAACGATCTGGATGCGTACCGTGCCTCCACGTGGCGTGAAGGCGAGGAGTTGGAGATCGTCGCCACCGATTGGATGCGTGAGGTGTATGAGCCGACCGTGCGTATGATTCCACGTGAATATCGTTCGCAGATCGAGCCGGCACAGTTCTTCCATGAGGTGCTGGATCACCGCTGGTTCCTTGCCGAGAAGGCCGGCCACGACGTGCCGATGGGCGAGGCTGTGGAAAGCTACATCCAATCCGTGCTGCCGAACTACAAGCTGGATGACAAAGCCGTGAACGAGCTCAACGCTGAAGCGGATTCCGGTGTGGTCGACGATGAGGCGAATTACGAAAAGCCCATCGACGATGATGATTACAATCCCGACGACGATCCTGATGCCGCGGTGTGGAGCCACTGATATGTGGAGCTGCTGAGCGAAACCGGACGGGGTGGTGCGCCGATTGCGGCGGCCACCCCGATTTTCGTTCCGCTTGATGACCCCGCCGGCAGCAGGGGGGGGAGATATGGGTATTACTTCGTGGCGGCTGCCGCTGCTTCGCGACGGGCGCGGGCGACCGCGTACAGGCTGATACCGGCTGCGACCGAGGCGTTCAGAGACTCCACCATGGACGTGATCGGAATGCCGGCGATCGCGTCGCACGACTCGCGCACGAGTCGGCTCAGTCCCTTGCCTTCCGAACCGAGCACGACGATCAGCGGATCGGTCTCGAAACCGGTTTCGCCGACCAGCTTATCGCCGCCGCCGTCTAGGCCGACCGTGTAATATCCACGTTCGCGCATGCTTTCGATGGCCTTGGTGAGGTTCACCACGCGAGCCACCGGGATATGCGCCGCGGCACCGGCCGATACCTTCCACGCGGCAGCGGTGACCGAAGCGGAACGACGCTCCGGCAGAATCACGCCGTTGGCACCGAAGGCGGCGGCCGAACGAATCACCGCACCCAGGTTCTGCGGGTCGGTCACGCCGTCGAGCGCGATGAACAGCGGGCGTGCGTTGATGCGCGCACTCGGCGAATTCACCACGTCCATGGCCTTGGCCTTGCGCTCGGCGATATCCGCCAGCTCGGCGAGAGACGAATACTGGTACGGCTGCACTTTGAGCACGACGCCCTGATGGTTCGACGACCGGGCGATGCGATCCATTTCCAGACGGTCGGCCTCCAGCAGGTGCAGGCTTTGTGCGCCGGCGAGCTTGATGATCTCGCGTGTACGGTCATCATGCTCGATACGTGTCGCGATATACAGCTGCATGCTGGGGACGCCGACGCGCAGCGCCTCCAGCACGGCATTGCGGCCGATGACCAGATCGTCCGAATCGGACGTGAACTTCGCGGCGCGACGGCGGGCTGCCAGTCGTGGATCTGCCATCTTGCGACGGTTCGTCGCCTGCTTGGCCTTGTATGCCTTGTGATACACGCGATCCTCGGCTTTGGGCGTCGGCCCCTTGCCGCGTAGCGCATTGCGGTGTTTTCCTCCCGACCCCTTGGTCGGACCTTTCTTGATTGCCATACGTGCCATTGTCCCAGACCCCCACGCCAAACAGCCATTCGCGGCGCGCGAATCGCCCCAATCTCCTGAGAGACTCGGTTTGCGTTCCTAAGTGCGCGCCGGAACGCCGAGTGCGCGAACATAGGAACGCAGATCGCATAGTTTGCGTTCCTAAGTGCGCAGAGTTGTCGTTTCGGCGCGCACTTAGGAACGGAACGCAGCTCGTCCGGTTCCGAAGCCGCCGGAGTTCCTTGCCTTGGCACGTATGATGAATGCAGGATCGGGCGGCGTCATTCACACCCGGAGAGCCAGAAGGTCTTGCGATGGTCGATGTGAGCAGGGAGTGCTGCGAGCGGTATTTCGGCATGGACGACGAACTGTTCGATTACACCATGGCGACGCTCCGCTGGCTGCTCGCGCTGTGGGAGCGTGTCGCCTGAAATCGTTCGCGGAATGCTGATATTTGGACAACACGTAAAGGGCTGTTTCGCCAAGCGATGACGGGTTTGTGGAATAATGGCAACAGTATGCATCGGCAGCAGTTGCGCCGGTGCCCATAACCGCGCAGCTTTATCGAGATGACCGGGGGAGGGGACGATCCCGGTGATTGTGAGGGCTGACTACTCCGCGGCTATATCAAGGAGACCATTATGGTTGATCACACAAATGATCAATCCACAGGCGTGCAGTCGCAGGAAGGCCTGCTTCACGACGTCGATCCCAGCTTGACCGAGGCGAACGAAGTCGCCAAGGCGCTGGATGTGGATACCAACACCGGCCTGAGTTCCGCCGAGGCGCAGCGCCGGTTGGAGAAATTCGGCCCGAACCAGTTGGCCAGCGCGCCGCCCGTACCCAAGTGGAAGAAGTTCCTGGCGCAGTTCCAGGATCCGCTGGTGTACCTGCTGCTTGCCGCCACTGTCATCTCACTGATCGCATGGTTCATCGAGCGCTCGCACGGAACGGCCGGCGAAGTGCTGCCGTTTGACGCCATCGTCATCATCCTGATCCTGATCGTCAACGCGGTGCTGGGCTATATTCAGGAGGCCCGTGCCGAGCAGGCGGTGGAGGCGCTCGCCCAAATGACGGCACCGCAGACCTCCGTGCTGCGTGACGGCAAAATCGTGCACATCAACACCGCCGACGTGGTTCCCGGCGACATCGTGGTGCTTGGCGAAGGCGATACCGTCTCCGCCGACGGGCGTCTGTTCGCCGCCGCGTCGCTGCGCATCGCCGAGGCGAGCCTGACCGGCGAATCCGTGCCGGTGGGCAAGAAGCCCGACACGCTCGACTCCGCCAAGGCGCTGGGCGACCGCACCAATATGATTTTCAACGGCACGTCCGTCACCCAGGGCACCGGCCGCGCGATCGTGACCGGAACCGGCATGAACACGCAGGTTGGCAAGATCGCCGACATGCTGTCGCAGACCGATGACGAGGATACCCCGCTGCAGAAGGAGATGACCCACGTCTCCAAGATCCTGGGCATTGCCGTGTGCATCATCGCGGCCGTCGTGCTCGTCGCGCTGTTCATCACGCAGGGCTTCCACAAGATGCCCGACGATCTCATCGACTCGCTGCTGCTGGCCGTTTCGCTGGCCGTCGCCGCAGTGCCGGAAGGTCTTGCGACGATTCTGACGGTTGTTCTCGCGCTCGGCGTGCAGCGCATGGCCAAGCACAACGCCATCGTCAAGAAGCTGAGCTCCGTGGAAACGCTGGGATCCGCTTCAGTGATCTGCTCCGACAAGACCGGTACGCTCACGCGTAACGAGATGACCGTCGAGCGCATCGTCACCCCGAGCGGTGAAGTGCAGCTCACCGGCACCGGTTACGAGCCCAAGGGCAAGATGCTGGGCATGGGTGGCGACGCCATCGAGGAGAGCGCTCCGGTCAACGCCGAAGCCCTGCGCACCATCGCCGTCGGAGCGTTTGCCAACGACGGTGACTTGCGTCAGAACGATGCCGGCCAGTGGGAGATCGTCGGCGACCCGACCGAGGTGTCGCTCGTCGTCGCCTCCCGCAAGATCAAGGCCGACCGCGCCCTCGGCAAGCTCGACCGTGTGGCCGAGGTTCCGTTCACGTCCGAGCGCAAGCGTATGGCCGTGATCGGCAAGGACAGCAGCGACAACGGCAACCTGAGCGTCTATGCAAAGGGTGCGCCCGATGTGCTGCTCGGCTACTGCACGCGCATCGCGGTTGGCGACGCCGTCCGCCCGATGACCGAAGGCGACCGCCAGGAGATTCTCGCGACCGTCGAGCGTCTGTCCGGCGAGGCATACCGCACGCTGGGTGAGGCGTACCGCCCGCTCGGCACCACATCCCTGGCCGATATCCCCGGCATCAAGACCAATGCAGCCGGCCAGGTGACCGACATCTCCGAGCAGAGCGACGTCATCGAGCGTGACCTGATCTGGGCCGGCATGGTCGGCATCATCGACCCGCCGCGTACCGAAGTGCGTGATTCCGTGGCCGAAGCGCATCGCGCCGGCATCCGCACGGTGATGATCACCGGCGACCACCCGCTCACCGCGGCCCGCATCGCTTCCGATCTGGGCATCATCGAAAAGGGCGGCAAGGCCCTCACCGGCGATCAGCTCGACGCGATGCCCGACGAGGCGGCGTTCGACAAGGCGACTTCTGAGGTCTCCGTGTACGCCCGCGTGGCCCCCGAGCACAAGCTCAAGATCGTGGAGTCGCTGCAGCGCCAGGGCAACATCGCCGCCATGACCGGCGACGGCGTCAACGACGCCCCGGCCGTCAAGTCCGCCGACATCGGCGTGGCGATGGGCATCACCGGCACCGAGGTGACCAAGGAATCCGCGAAGATGATTCTCGCGGACGACAACTTCTCCACCATCGTCGCCGCCGTGCGCGAGGGCCGTGTGATCTTCGACAACATCCGCAAGTTCCTGCGCTACCTGCTGAGCTCCAACGTGGGCGAGGTGTTCACCGTGTTCGGCGGCGTCATGCTCGCCGGCGTGCTTGGCATCACGCAGCCGGGAACCACCGGTGTCGCCGTGCCGCTGCTCGCCACGCAGCTGCTGTGGATCAACCTGCTGACCGACGCCGCCCCGGCGCTCGCGATGGGTGTCGACCCGCAGACCGATGACGTGATGGCACGCAGCCCGCGCAAGCTCACCGACCGCGTGATCGACAGGGACATGTGGATCGATATCGCGTTCATCGGCATCATCATGGCGGCCGTCACCTTGATCGGCATGGACATGCACCTTGAAGGTGGCCTGTTCACCGACCGCTCCATCGGCGGCACCCACGAATTCCAGATGATCGAGGCCCGTACGATGGGCTTCACGATTCTCGTGTTCGCGCAGCTGTTCAACGCGATCGCATCGCGTTCCGCACGTCAGTCCGCGTTCGTCGGCCTGTTCTCCAACAAGTGGCTGTGGGGGGCGATCGGCCTGTCTGTCGTGCTGCAGCTCGTGGTGATCTACGTTCCGTTCCTCAACTCCGCGTTCGGCACCACGCCGCTCGGACCGTGGGCATGGGTCGAGTGCATCTGCCTCGCCGCGGTCGTACTGATCGCCTCGGAAATCTACAAGGCGATCATGCGCGCCATCGACCGCAAGCGCGGCATCATGGCATAACAATGCCATAAGCCTCCACCGGCAGTCAGGGCTCCCGCTCTCCACATCGGAAAACGGGAGCCCTTCTCATACCCCGGAATCGCTGAATATGCGGTGACATGACGGAACGATGTCGTAGCATCGGAGGCGAACCATATATCAATGGCACGTTCCGAAGGGATTCGCAATGTCACTCATCGAACAATTCCATGGCGCCGCCGCCGATGGAACGGAACTCACCGCTATTTATGCTGAGCAGCCGGCTGCTGATGTGGCGTTCGCGCTGGTCTTCGCCGGTCACGGTCTTCCGCGCTTCGTGCACTGGGGCCGACCGCTCGCGGCGCCGGGAACCGTACTCGCCGCATACGACGCCCTGCGGCCGCAGCGCGTGTCCGGCGCGCTGGACGAGACCGCCTGGCCAAGCATCATGCCCACGCAAAGCGAGTCGTGGATAGGGGCACCGCGACTGGATATCCGGCGCGCCGGCGTAACGCCGTTCTGTGCATTCACGGTGACCGGCATCGCAATCCGTCAGGACGAACGCCAAGGCGTTGACGTGTCTGACGGCGTGGACGGTGCCGCGCATACCGTCACGCAACAGGTGCCGGTCGTCACCGTGACCGCGTCGGATGCCGAGCAGGGCGTGGAACTGTCATGGACGGCCGAACTGTTGCCCGGCGGACTGATCAGACAGCGCACCACGCTGCGTAATCTTCCAGCCGGTAATCTTCCGACCGGTGACTTGGAAGTCGGTAAAGTCGAACTCGGCTTCCCGCTCCCGGCACTTGCCACGGAGATACTCACCACCACCGGCCATCATCTGCGCGAACGCAGCCCGCAGCGGCAGCCGCTGACCGAAGGACGCTTCGAGAAGGTCTCGATGGCGGGGCGCCCAGGTTTTGACGCCTCTCTGTTGCTTTCCGCGGGCGAGCCCGGCTTCGGGTTCGAGCATGGCGAGGTCTATTCGGTGCATGTGGGCTGGAGCGGCAATTCCGTGCTGTCGGCAGAGCGTCAGCCGTATACGACCGGTCTGATTGGCGGCGGCGAGGTGCTGCTCGGCGGCGAGGCCACGCTCGCCCGCGGCGAAACGTACACCACCCCGTGGCTGTACGGGTCGTACGGTGACGGGCTCAACGAGGTGGCTGCGAGATTCCATGATTACGTGCGCTCCTGTCACCCGGATCTCGCCGTCAAGCCACGTCCGGTGATTCTCAACACGTGGGAGGCCGTGTATTTCGACCATGACTACGACACGTTGAAGGCTCTGGCCGATAAGGCCGGGGATTCCGGTGTCGAACGGTTCGTGGTGGATGACGGCTGGTTCGGCTCCCGCCGAGACTCCACATCCGGGCTCGGCGACTGGCAAATAGCGCAGGATGTGTGGCCGGACGGGCCGAAGAGCCTCAAGGCGCTCGCCGATTACGTGCACGGAAAAGGCATGGAGTTCGGCCTGTGGTTCGAACCGGAGATGGTCAACCCGGATTCCGACGTGGCCCGCGCCCACCCTGACTGGGTGCTGCGCCCGACTGCGAACCGTCTGCCGATGCAGGGACGCTCGCAGCAAGTGCTCGACCTGACCAATCCCGACGCCTACCGATACATCCATGATTCCATCGATGCGCTGGTCGGCGAGTTGGGCATCGACTACATCAAATGGGACCACAACAAATTCGTCACCGAGGCGGTCTCGCCACGTACCGGCAGGCCGGCGGTGCACGGGCAGACGCTCGCCGTGTACCGGATGTTCCGTGACCTCGAAGTCGCGCATCCGGGACTGGAGATTGAGAGTTGCGCATCGGGCGGCGGCCGTATCGACCTGGGCATACTCGAATTCGCCAGCCGCGTGTGGACGTCCGACTGCGTGGACCCGGTCGAGCGGGCCGATATTCAGCGGTACACGTCGCTGCTCGTGCCGCCCTGCATGATGGGCGAGCATGTGGGGGCGAGTCCTGCACATTCCACGCATCGCGCCACGAGCCAGGAGATGCGCATGGCGATGGCGTTCTTCGGGCACATGGGCGTCGAATGGAATCTGCTCAAGGAGTCGGACGAGGCGTTGAACAAGCTCGGCGAATGGGTCGCCGAATACAAGAGGCACCGCGCATGGTTCGCGATCGACACGTGCGTGCACGCCGATATCGCCGATCCGGCCGTCCGGGTCGACGGCATGGTCAAGCCGGATCGTTCCGCGGCGTTCTACCGGTTCACGCAACTGACAACGTCCCAGACTCTCCCTGCGGCGCCGATTCGCGTGCCCGGTCTTGACCCCGATGGCACGTACCGCATACAGCCGCTGTGGCTGGATCTCGATCTCGACGGGCTTGGTCTTGGCAGCGGCCAGTCGCCGTTGGGCTGGTGGACCAAAGACGGCGTGCTGATGACGGGCCGGGCGCTGATGACCTACGGGTTGCGCCCTCCATCGCTGCATCCGGCCCAGTCGGTGCTGTTCACCGCCATTCGCCAATAAGCCAGACGGCATCGAACGGAGCATAACAATGTGCCGGCGGCCCAGTCATGGAGTCGCCGGCACATTGCGTCAAAGAACTTGGGTATCGGCTCTAGTCGTTGACGTCGGCCTTGTAGAAGTTCACGTAGGAACGGCTGGGGGTCGGGCCGCGCTGGCCCTGATAATGGGAGCCGGTGCCCTTGGAGCCGTAAGGGTGCTCGGCCGGAGAGCTGAGCTGGAAGAAGCACATCTGCCCGATCTTCATGCCGGGCCAGAGCTTGACCGGAAGCGTCGACACGTTGCTCAGCTCCAGCGTGATATGCCCCTCGAAACCGGGGTCGATGAAGCCGGCCGTCGAATGTGTGAGGATGCCCAGACGGCCCAGCGAGCTTTTGCCTTCCAAGCGTGCCGCCACCGTCGCGTCGAGCTTGACGTACTCCCACGTCGAGCCGAGCGCGAACTCGCCCGGATGCAGGATCCACGGCTCGTCCGGAGCGACGTCGAACTGCTCGGTCAGCGCCCCCTGGTTCTCGGCCGGATCCACGTATGTGTAGGCATGATTGTTGAACAGGCGGAAGAAACGGTCGAGGCGCACGTCAATCGACGCGGGCTGCACCATTTCCGGAGTCCATGGGTCAAGAGAAATATGACCGTCCTTCTGGGCGGCGAGAATGTCGCGGTCGGACAGCAGCATGAGGATTCTCCTTTTCGCGCTCACGTGTATGGCGCACGGCGCCACACTACAGTCTACAGCCATTACCATGTGATGGGATTCAGCCCGCGACATCAACTCACAGGAAGCTTTCAGACAATCTCAGCATTGCACCAAGAAACGGGTGTTTTACTATTAATTGTCAGCACAAGCCGACCGGGAATCGGCAGCACGATTCTCAATAACTGAACCCCTTTCTTCTTCTCTCTCCTTTCTCTCCCCGGCGGGCAACACCGCCGGGGTTTCTTTTTGCCCGCGCGCAGCCGTTAAGCCGGACGTCGAAGTTAACGTGTCGGTTGCGGAGTCGGTTTATATTGTGAAGTAATCCCACACAACCGACGGAGAGCCGGAGCGAGCCTTGGAAGTCTTTCAGCTGATACTGTGCATTATCGGCGTCGTCGTATTCTCGTCGTTCGCCAGCCGGTTCATCCCCAAGGTGTCGACTCCGCTGGTTCAGATCGCGATGGGCGCGATCATCACGCAGGTGCCGGGATTTCCTAACGCCTCCCTGAATCCCGAACTGTTCATGGTGCTGTTCATCGCGCCGCTGCTGTATCTGGAAGCGCACGAGATCGACAAATCCGAATTGCTGAAATCGCTGAAACTGTCATTGTCATTGGCAATCGGACTGGCCATCGCCACCATGGTGGCGGTCGGCGTCGTCGTCCATGCCGTCTGGCCGTCCGTGACGCTCGCCGCCGCGCTGGCGCTTGGCGCGGCGCTGGGGCCGACCGACGCGGTGGCGGTCAGCTCGCTGGGCAAGGAGGCGTCGCTGAGCCTGCGCCAGTTGGGCGTGCTCAAAGGCGAGTCGTTGTTCAATGACGCGTCCGGCATCGTCGGCTTCCAGTTCGCCATCGCCGCCGCCATCACCGGCGAGTTCGCGATCGGCCGGGCTGCCGGCGAGTTCGCGCTCTCGTTCATCGGCGGTGCCGTATACGGTCTGGTGATTGCCCTGCTCGCGAACTGGCTGTTCGAGACCGTGCGCTCGCTGGGTTGGGAGACCACCACCACCCGCATATTGATGGAGCTGTTCCTGCCGTTCATGCTGTACCTGACCGCAGAGGAACTGCACGTGTCCGGCATTCTCGCGGTGGTCGCGTCCGGCCTGTTCGTGCGGTTCGACCGGACCGGCATCGGGCCGAACGTCGCCCGCACCAACATCGTGTCGTCCAGCGTGTGGGGTGTGCTGTCGTTCAGCCTCAACGGTGCCGTGTTCATCCTGCTCGGCATGCAGCTGCCGAAGGCGATGAGCGCCAGTTGGGACGATCCCGGCGTGAGCAACGTGCGCCTGAGCATCGTGATTCTGCTGGTGTCGCTGGTCGTGGTGACGATGCGGTTCCTGTGGGTGGCCGGGATGCTGCGTTTGGCGCGCGACGTCAACACTGGCAAACGGCGCAAGATGACGCCGGCCCGTTGGCGCAGCGCCGCGGTGATGACCTTCGGAGGCGCCAAGGGCACGATCACCCTGTCGCTGATGTTCACCATCCCGTTCACCGTCACCTGGGGCGTGCCGTTCCCCATGCGCGACGAGTTGATTTTCATCGCATCCGGCGTCATCGTCGTCACGTTACTATTGGCGAATTTCATGCTGCCTCTGCTCGCTCCGAACCGTGACCGCATGGCACCCGAGATGACGGAGATCACCATAGAGATCCTACGCAAGACCGTCGAGGAGCTGACGGGGCGAGTCGACGATGAGAACCGCCGCGCGGTGCTCATGGTCATCGAGTCGTATACGAAGCGCATCACGAGATTGAAGCAGCGCGTCGGGGAATCCGACCCCCAGGGATTGGAGCGGCTGCAGATCGAGGCGCTGCACTGGGAGAAGGACTATCTCAAGAGTCTGCTCGCCGAATTGAAAATGCACCCGCTGGATGATGCGGCGGAGCAGGACATGCGCGTGGAGGCATGCGAACGCATGATGGATGACATCATGAACACGTTGCGGCACACGTCCACGGACTCCTCCTCGGGCCATGCGGTGTCTCAGATTCGCGGTCGCATGCGCGCGTTCGAACGCCGTGCGGAGAATCTCGGACGGCGCATCAGCAGCAAGATCCGGCGTACCACGCCACTGATCAGCGAGGACGAGATGTTCACGCACTCCCGGCTGCTGCAGCTCGACGTGATGGAGCACGTGGTGGATCGGCTGTATGAGGAGATGGGACGCGGCACCTACCGTACGGAGCACTGCTCGGCGCTGATCCTCGATTATCGCCGGGCCGAGGGCGCGTTGAAGTCACGGCCGAACATGGGCGGCAGCGCGAAGGCGATCGCTCAAGCGGAAGAGATCAAGCGCGAAAGCTACGGCATCGAGCTGGGCATCATCCAGGACATGCTCGAGGCGGGCGACATCACACGCGCCCAGGCGAAGGCCCTGCGCCGCAACGTGTTCGTCATGAGTGTGGACGCCGACAGCAGCATCTGAACGGGGTGGTTGCGGCCGATGGGTTCGCGCGGGTCACAGCACGCCGGACGCGATGTCGTGCAGTACAAGCCATTGCCGGATATCCGAAAACTCGTCCAGGCTCACCGCATGGTCCAGCCCGCGGTAGCTTTTCGTCGTCAGCCACGTGTGCTCTTCCAGCCACGCGGCCGCGGCGAACAGCTCGTATTTGGGAATGACCGCATCGTTCTTGCCGTATCCGAAATATACCGGTATCTCGAAGTCGGCCAGCCGGTCATCCGCCGGCGCGGTGCCGGGCACGCCTGCGGGCGCGAGGAATCCCGACAGGTTGATGACGGCGCGATAGCGTTTCGGGTGCATGCGCAGCAGATGGACCGCGACGGCCCCGCCTTGCGAAAACCCGATCGGTACGACGTCGCGCGTCGCGGGGATGTGGCCGTCGACCCACTGGTCGACCGCGCGTGCGGCGGCCGCGATGTCGTGATCCAGGTCGTCTCCGGAAGGCACAGCGTCATGGAACCAGCTGTATGCGCCGGCCGATACGCCTTCCGGCGCGTGCAGGACCAGAGGCGCTCGCAGCGACACCACATCGTTGTAGGGGGCGATGTACTGCATGATTCCGGCGATGTCGCGTTCATTGGATCCCCATCCATGCAGCGCGAGGAACAACGGCCGTGTCGGCATCGCTTCGGCGTTTTCGGGTGACATCCAGGCATACTGCACCGAGACCGGATCGCCGAATCGTCCGGGAATCACGTCGGAAAGACGTCGTGTCGTATCGTGTGCTGCTTCTTCGCCCATAAGCCTCAATATACGGCATCGGCATGGTGCCTGATTGGTGGTTGTTCATGAATCGCGCTCTCAAAACTCGCAGATACAAAAGTCGATGTATTGGAAAATGGCGGTTCTGATTTTGTATCTGCAAGTTTTGAGAGCGCGATTTCGATAAACTGGGCGCATGGGCGAACTTGACGAGGCGATGTGCGAGGCGATTGCGCTGGGAGAGCGCGCCGGGAAGCAGGGTGACGTGCCGGTCGGTGCCGTGGTGCTCGACGAGCGAGGCACGGTGATCGGCCGGGGGCGCAACCGTCGCGAGGCGGGGCACGATCCGTTGGCGCATGCCGAGATCGAGGCGATGCGTGAGGCCGCGCAGGCCCGCGGCGACTGGAATCTGGCCGACTGCACGCTGGTGGTGACATTGGAGCCATGCCCGATGTGCGCCGGGGCGTGCATCCAGACGCACATCGGCCGCATCGTCTTTGGGGCCTGGGACGCGAAGCTGGGGGCGTGCGGTTCGATTTGGGACATTCCCCGCGATCCGCATGTCGGGCATGTGCCGCAGGTCGTCGGCGGCGTTCGCGAAGCGGCATGCGCCCGTCTGCTCACCGGCTTCTTCGCCTCACGACGATAATTGCAGGACCGGTATGCGGGTTATTTCTTTCCTTGCGCAAGAAACACGCGATACCGTGGCAATAAATTATGTTTCGTCTACCATCGAGACCGTCATACATCAGACGCCCGGCGACGAAGGGAGCCTCGCAACGAAGCCGACTTATGAATACGTGCAACTGTTTTCCGGCCAGTCCTCCGACGGGTCGCCGCGACTGCGGCAATCGCAGGTGAGACGGCCGCGTCCGTTCGGCAGGACGACGCATACAATACGCGGTATGGAACAAAAAGACGTCCTTAAGGCATTGCAGCGTGACCACGCGGCCGAGCTGAAGCTCGCCGCCAAGCGTTTGAAAGGCACCGCGCGTCACACTGAGATCATTCCCTCTCGCACCCTGTCTGAGCTGACCGGGCATGAGATTCTGCTCAAGCCGGAGAACCTGCAGGTGACCGGTTCGTTCAAGATTCGTGGCGCGTACAACAAGATCGCGTCGCTTTCCGAGGAGCAGATCGCCCGCGGCATCGTCACCGCGTCCGCCGGCAACCATGCGCAGGGCGTCGCGTATGCGGCGCGCGAGCGTCATGCCAAGGCGACGATCTGCATGCCGCAGATTACGCCCCCGCTGAAAGTGGACGCCACCAAGGCGTACGGCGCCGATGTGGTGCTGTACGGCGACGTGTTCGACGAGGCGGCCGCCCATGCCGCCGAACTGGCCTCCACGCAAGGCATGATCTATGTGCCGCCCTTTGACGATTACGAGGTCATCTGCGGTCAGGGCACCATTGGCCTGGAGATTCTGGAGGATGTGCCGAACGTCACCGACGTGGTGGTGCCGTTGGGCGGCGGTGGCCTGGGCGCCGGCGTGGCGCTCGCCATCAAGACGTTCAAGCCCGAGGTTCGCGTGATTGGTGCGATCCCCGAAGGCAGCCCGGCATGGAAGAACTCGTTCGCCGCCGGACGGGTGACCGAGGCCGATCAGGTCGTCACGTCCGCCGAGGGCGTTGCGGTCAAGCACCCCGGCGACCTGCCGTTCGCCCTGCTCAACGAGTTCATGGACGATCTGGTCACCGTCACCGAACGCGATATCAACGAGATGATCCTGCTGATGCTGGAGAAGCACAAGCTGGTCATCGAGGCTGCGGGCGCGGTATCTCTGGCGGCTTTGGAACACCTGAACCTGCGTTCGCGCAAGTTCGCCTCCGCGACCGGCCCGCACGTGGTCGTGCCGATCATGTCGGGCGGCAACATCGATACGGTGACGATGGGTGCGGTGATTCAGAAGGGTATGATCGCCCGCGGCCGCATCATGAACTTCGAGGTGGAGCTGCCTGACACCCCTGGACAGCTGGTCAAGGTGGCACAGCTGCTTGCTCGTGAACGTGCGAACGTTATCGCTCTGGATCACGACCAGTTCAAGGCGTCCGGCCACTATACGAATGCGGTTTCACTCGGTGTGACCGTCGAGACCAATGGTCCGGATCATATCGACCATATTCTCATGGCGCTGAAGGAGGCAGGCTTCCAGCCCAAGCGCATTTACTGACGCCGTGGGTTTCCGCCGGCTTTCGCAGATGCGAAATGAAGCGGTGCGGCTTTGACGCCGATGACATGCGGGGGTGCCCGGACCATCTCGTCCGGGCACCCCCGCTGCGTATAAGCCGGCCGTCATGGCTGGCCGTTGCATAGCCGTGCCGCTACTGCGCCGTTACTGTGCCGCAGAGATGGTCTCGTCCACCAGCTTCGGCAGCGCAACTGCGATGTCGTCGCGAATCAGACGCGACGCGAGACGGTCGCATTGCGTGCGCCCCATGTTCATGATGGTGATCGGCACTCCCGCCTGTGCGGCCACGGGCACGATGCTCGCCGCCGGATATACTTCCAGCGTCGAGCCGATGACCCACAGCTCGTCCGCGCGCGAGGCCAGCTTATAGGATTTCTCCATTGCGCCGTCCGGCAGGGCCTCTCCGAAATAGACGACATCGGTTTTGATCAGGCCGTTGCAGGGCATACCGCCACTATAGGGAAGCGTGCGGTGGCAATGCGGGTCGGGCTCTTCGTCCAGGCGGGCCATGATGTCGGCGGTGTCGTATTTCGCATGGCATTTCATACAGTGTGAGGTGCCGATGGTGCCGTGCAGGTTGACGATGACGTCCGGGCTGTTGCCCGCCTTCTCGTGCAGCGCGTCGAAGTTCTGCGTGGCGAGCAGCGTGAGCATGCCGGCTTTCTCCAGTTTGACCAGTGCTTTGTGCGCGGCTCCGGGCTGCGCGTTCCATACCGGTGATTCCTTCTGCCAGCGCCAGGAGTATTCGCGCTTCTCCTTATCGGACAGGAAGGAGTCGATGTCATAGACGCTCATCTGCTCGGGGTGTTTGGTCCAGACGCCATCCGGGCCGCGGAAGTCGGGGATGCCCGCCGACGTGGAGATGCCGGCGCCCGTCAATACTGCGATGTGTTTCATGGTTACAGGCTTACCACAGGAATGTGTCTGCCTTCCGGCGTTGAACGGTGGGTGAATGGCCGCCGTCCGTGTGGGGAACATTGCACAACACGCCGTACAAGGACGGTTTTCCTAACGATTTGGAAACGAAAGACGGTCTGAAGTTGCTATTGAAGGCGTATTTTGACGATTTTCGACACGCCGATGGAATGTTGTTGTTTCAACGTTTTTGGGTGTCTTGGGGAATGTCGATTTGCGTTGGTCGGCCAACTCGTGTAAGTTATCTACTCGCTGCCGGTTAGCGATGAACTTCTTCACTGGGGTTGCTGAGCTGGCCGAGTGGTGGTGGTTTGAGAACTCAAGAGTGTGTTTGTACTACTTTTTTGGTTGATTTTATGCCAGTCCGGTTCCCGCCTGCGGGTGTTTGCCCGTGGGTGCGCGAGGGCGCTTGATGGGGGCCGGGGTTTTTCGTGCGGACTTCTTTTCCTTATTAAGAAGTCGCGTCAATTTTTGGGGTCATCAATGGTTCCCTTTCGCGTTTTTTTGTGGAGGGTTCGATTCTGGCTCAGGATGAACGCTGGCGGCGTGCTTAACACATGCAAGTCGAACGGGATCCATCAAGCTTGCTTGGTGGTGAGAGTGGCGAACGGGTGAGTAATGCGTGACCGACCTGCCCCATGCTCCGGAATAGCTCCTGGAAACGGGTGGTAATGCCGGATGTTCCACATGATCGCATGTGATTGTGGGAAAGATTCTATCGGCGTGGGATGGGGTCGCGTCCTATCAGCTTGTTGGTGAGGTAACGGCTCACCAAGGCTTCGACGGGTAGCCGGCCTGAGAGGGCGACCGGCCACATTGGGACTGAGATACGGCCCAGACTCCTACGGGAGGCAGCAGTGGGG
>OLRE01000253.1_pt1 | contig 65778 bp, 53 predicted proteins | sample 1672461 | NCBI WGS metagenome assembly OLRE01 (sample SAMEA3136688, study PRJEB25190) | human gut metagenome | biome: human gut; feature: human-associated habitat; material: faeces | place: Austria | collected 2013
TGTTCGAGAACTACGAGGTCGACAACGTCAAGTCCAAGACCGACCTGCACATCGTCGGCGAGCTCAACCAGAAGAACATCGATACCGGCGCCGGTCTGGAGCGTCTGGCCTACCTGATGCAGGGCAAGCAGAACATCTACGAGACCGACGAGGTCTACCCGGTCATCGAAGCGGCTGAGCAGCTTTCCGGCCGCAAGTACGGCGAGGACGCGGCCGCGGACGTCAAGTTCCGCGTCGTGGCCGACCACGTGCGTTCCGCGCTGATGATCATGTCCGACGGCGTGCGCCCGTCCAACGTCGGCCGCGGCTACGTGCTGCGCCGACTGCTGCGCCGCACCATCCAGGCCATGCGCGTGCTGGGCGTCACCGAGCCGGTGATCCCGCACCTGCTTCCCGTCTCCAAGGACGCGATGGTCGCCAGCTACCCGGAGCTCGAAAAGACGTTCCATGACGTCTCCGAATCCGCCTACGGCGAGGAGGACGCGTTCCGCCGCACGCTCGACAACGGCATCGAAATCCTCGACGTCGCCGTCAACAAGGCGAAGAAGACCTCCGACCCGGTCGTCTCCGGCGACGATGCGTTCACGCTGCACGACACCTACGGCTTCCCGATCGAGCTGACGCTGGAGATGGCGGCCGACCAGGGCGTCAAGGTCGATGAGGCCAAGTTCCGCGAGCTGATGAGCGAGCAGAAGTCCCGCGCCCGTGCCGATGCGCTGAAGAAGCGCCACAACGTTGACCTGAGCGTGTACGACGACTTCAAGAAGACGCTCGTGCAGCCCATCGACTTCCTCGGCTACACCGACATGTCCGCTCGCGGCCGCGTCCTCGGCATCATGCAGGAGGGCAAGGGGTCGGTTCCGGCCGTCAGCGCCCCCGCGAACGTCGAGGTCATCCTCGACCGTACGCCGTTCTACGCCGAGGCCGGCGGCCAGCTCGCCGATCAGGGCGAGATCCTGTCCGACGATGGCGCGGTGCTCGAAGTCGACGACGTGCAGAAGCCGATCAAGGATCTCATCGTCCACCAGTGCCGTCTGACCGAAGGCACGCTGGCCGTCGGCACCGAGGTGAGCGCGAGCATCGATCTCGCCCGCCGCGGCGCCATCGCCCGCTCGCACACCGCCACGCACATGGTCCACAAGGCCCTGCGCGAGGAGCTCGGCCCCCAGGCTACGCAGCGTGGATCCGAGGATGCGCCGAACCGCCTGCGCTTCGACTTCCAGTGGTCGTCGGCACCGAGCAAGGACGTGATGAACACCGTCGAGGCGCGAGTCAACGACCGTCTGCGCGACAACCTGATCGTCACCACCACCGAAATGAAGTTCGACGACGCGATCGCGCTCGGCGCGATGCACCTGTTCGGTGAGAAGTACGGCGACGTCGTGCGCGTGGTCTCCATCGGCGAGGACGGCTGGAGCCGCGAGCTGTGCGGCGGCACCCACGTCGACCACGTCGGCAAGATCGGCTCGATCAACATCATGTCCGAAGCCTCGATCGGTTCCGGCGTGCGCCGTGTGGATGCCGTCGTCGGCCAGGGCGCCTACGAGTTCAACGCCCGCGAGCACGCCCTGGTCTCCCAGCTGTCCGACAAGCTCAACGCACGCCCGGACGAGCTGGCGGAGCGCGTCAACACGCTGCTGGCCAAGCTCAAGGAATCCGACCGCCGTCTGGCCGCCATGTACGAAGGCCAGCTGGCCGCGTCCGTGCCCCAGCTCGTCGCGGCCGCGAAGACGTCCGCGGCGCGTGTCAAGGTCGCTGCGAAGAACGTCGGCCACTTCGGCTCGTTCGACGCGCTGCGCAAGACCGTGATGGACGTCCGCGCCCAGCTCGGCGAGGACGCGCCGGTCGTCGTCGCGCTTGCCGGCGTCTCCGAGGACGACAAGCCGATGGTCGCCGTGGCCACGAACGAGGTCGCCCGCAAGAACGGCATCAAGGCCGGCGACCTGGTTCGCGGGGCATCCAAGATGCTCGGCGGCGGTGGCGGCGGCAAGCCGGACTTCGCCCAGGGCGGCGGCTCCGACGCGAGCCGCATCGACGAGGCGCTGAAGGCACTTGAGGCCGAGGCGCTGAAGGGCTGAACCATCCGGTGGTATGGCTAGGCGTTGATTTGGGCGACGCCAGGGTCGGGCTCGCATTGTCCGACCCTGAGCTCACCTTTGCCCATCCCTATGGCAACATCCAGGCATACGGCGATTCGTTCCGTGCGCTGGATGACGTCATTACCGTCATCGAGGACGAAGCGGTGGACCACATTGTGGTGGGACTGCCGCTTCAACTTGACGGCACCGAAGGAAAAAGCGCGAAGAAGGCTCGCCGTTGGAGCGCGAACCTGGAAAAGTGCATGCGCAACTTGATGGATGAACACGATTTCGCGTTGTACCACATTCCTCAGGTAACATTATTGGATGAACGGCTGACCACGGTCAGCGCGCATCGGCAATTGCTGGAAGCACAACTCGGGTCCCGCCGTCATCGTCCGGTGGTCGATCAGCAATCAGCTGTCGTGATATTGCAGACCGCGCTGGACGGCGCCATGAAAGTGTGAGGAGAGAGCTAGTGTCAGATGACCTCGCCGATTTTTTCGAGGAGAACACCCATTGGGTCGACTCCAAAGGCAACACCACGTCGGTAAAGCCCCCCAAACCGCCGAAATCACGGCGTGAAATGCGCCGTCGGCGCAATGTCCGCCGCCGCAAGACCATCATCGTGCTGACCATGGTCGTCGCGGTGCTCGTCGTGGTCATAGCCGGCGGGTTCTTCGGAGTCAGGGCGTTGCGCGCCATCAGGGACCGCAACGACGGCGACACCTACTCCGTGCAGGACTACAGCGGTCAGGGATACGGGTCCGTGGAGTTCACCGTCTCGCAGGGCGAGAGCCCGTCCAGCATCGCCAAGCGTCTCGTCGAGGCCGAAGTGGTCAAGTCCGCGGACGCGTTCACCGGTGTCTCATCGGGTATGACGCTGTACCCGGGCACCTATCAGCTGCGCAAGCACATGCCCGCGTCGTCCGTGGCGGCGATCCTGTCCGATCAGAGCAAGGCGGAGGGCTTCCTCGACGTCAACGCGGGGGAGCGGGTGTCCGACGTCATCAAGAAGGCCGCGGCGCTCAGCGAGATCGACGAATCCGAATTCCAGAAGATCATCGATGCCAAAGGCGAGGGAATACTGCCCGCGGAAGCCGGCGGCAACTTCGAGGGATGGCTGGAACCCGGCAAGTACGACGTCAAGGGACTCGGCTCCGCGCAGAAGATCCTGAAGACCATCGTCGACAAGCGCGTCTCCAAGCTCAACGAGATGCACGTGCCCACCGGCAACGAGCGGCAGCGGCTGCTGATCATCGCCTCCATCGCGGAGGCCGAGGTCAATTCGTCCGATTACTACGGCAAGGTGACCCGCGTCATCCTCAACCGTCTCGACCGCGACATGACGCTGGGCATGGATTCGACCACCGCGTACGGTCTGGACATCAACGGCACGCAGCTGACCAACGCGCAGCTCAACGACTCGTCGAACAAATACAACACGCGCGTCAACAAGGGACTCACCCCCACGCCCATCAGCAATCCGGGAGACAGCGCCATCCAGGCGGCGATGAACCCGGAGCAGGGTGACTGGCTGTATTTCGTCACCGTGAACCTGAGTACCGGCGAGACGAAATTCACCACCGGCTCCGTCGAGGAGCAGAACGCGCAGTTCGAGCAGTACGTCAAGGAATACAAGGACAACAACAAGAGCGCGAACTAAAGCAGCGTCGTCGCGATGACCGCGACCACCGCCGCGCAGACGATCGCGGGTGCGAACGGGACCTTGCCCGCATGGTCGGATCGGCGCTGGGGATCGAACCTTAGCCACAGCGCCATCCATGCCAATCCCAGCAGACCCATGGCCAGCCACCAGACCACCACGGCGGTCAGCCCGGCCATCCCCACGGCCAGGCCCATGGCCAGCGTGCAGGTCACGTCGCCGAACCCCATCGATCCGGGCTTGGCCATCGCCAGCCCGGCCTGCAGCACGGCACTGAGCACGGCGAACAGAGGGGCCTGCACCAGCAGGAACATCGTGTTCGCCATGACGGCGACGATGATGACCGCCACCAGCTGTGTCAGGCACCCGATGGCGATCCACAGGCGCGGCACACGCCGGCGCCGAATGTCCTCGACACTCACGGCGATACCACATATCAAGCTGGGAAGGTATGCAAGGTAGGTCATGACATAAGATATAGCGAAGTTACCGATTGAATCAAAGGAGCATGGCATGTTGCGCTGGCAGACGGCGGGGGAATCACACGGCGAGGCGCTGGTCGCGATGATCGAGGGGCTGCCTGCGGGCGTTCGGGTCACCAGCGATGACGTCGTCGATGCATTGGCGAGACGGCGCCTGGGATACGGGCGCGGCGCGCGCATGAAGTTCGAGCAGGATAAGGTGCGTCTGCTCACCGGCGTGCGTTTCGGCGAGACCCTGGGATCACCGGTGGCCATCGAGATCGCGAACACCGAATGGCCGAAATGGACCGAGGTGATGAGCGCGGATCCACTCGACCACGATCTGCCGCGTGAGGGGCGCAACGCCCCGCTGAGCAGGCCGCGGCCGGGACACGCCGACCTCACCGGCATGCGCAAATACGGGTTCGACGACGCGAGACCCGTGCTGGAGCGCTCCAGCGCGCGCGAGACCGCGTCCCGCGTGGCGCTGGGCGCGGTCGCCGCGCGGTTCCTTGAGCAGGCGTTCGGCATTCGCACCGTGTCGCATGTGATCTCCATCGGAGGGGCGGGCGTTGAGGACGCCGATGACGCAGCGTTGCCGACCCCCGACGACGTCGAAGCGCTGGACGCATCCCCGGTGCGTACGCTGGACAAGGCGGCCGAGGAGAGGATGATCGCGCGCATCGACGAGATCAAGTCCACCGCCGATACCGTCGGCGGCGTGATCGAAGTGCTCGCATACGGCGTGCCCGCCGGCATCGGCACCTACGTCGAATCGGATCGCCGGCTCGACGCTGCCTTGGCCTCGGCGGTCATGGGCATCCAGGCCATCAAGGGCGTGGAGATCGGCGACGGGTTCCTGGAGGCCGTGCGCCCCGGATCGCAGGCGCATGACGAGATGGTCCCCGGCGCAGATGGGCGCATCACGCGACTGACCAACCGTGCGGGCGGCATCGAAGGCGGCATGTCGAACGGCCAGCCGATTCGCGTACGGGCCGCGATGAAGCCGATCCCCTCGATTCCGCGCGCCCTTCGCACGGTCGACGTCACCGACGGCGAGTCCGCATCCGCCATCAACCAGCGTTCCGACACCACGGCCGTGCCTGCGGCCTCCGTCGTGGCCGAGGCCATGGTCCGACTCACCTTGGCGCGATACGCCCTTGACAAGTTCGGCGGAGACAGCGTAGCGGAGACGCGCCGCAACTTCGAGCAGTACGTCGCCTCCTGGCCGGAGCACATGCGCTGACGGCGCGGTAACGTCATCCGCAACGAACCGTACGTCCTGAACCAAGGGAGAGAAACCATGCCCACTCGACCAGTCGCCGTCATCATCGGTATGATGGGCGCCGGGAAGACCCGTGTCGGCAAGGAGGTCGCGCAGCTGATGTCGCTGCCGTTCGCGGATGCCGACGTCGAAATCGAGCACGAGGTCGGCATGCGCATCCCCGAATATTTCGAGCGTCACGGCGAACCCGCGTTCCGCGAGGTCGAATCCGAGGTCATCGCCGGGATGCTGCACGGGTTCGGAGGCGTCTTCGCCCTGGGCGGCGGCGCTCCGATGACGCCCGCGGTGCAGGACGATCTCAAGGAATACATCGAGGACGGCGGCAAGGTCGTGTATCTCATGGCCGACCCGCGCGAGGCCATGGAACGGGCCCATCGCGGTGGCGGCCGGCCGATGCTGCAGGGGGACGCCAATGCCCGCTGGAAGAAGCTGTACCGCCAGCGCGACCCAGTGTACTACCGGGTGGCGAACGTCCATGTCGAAACATACGGGCAGACGCCGCTCGCCGCGGCGAGGAAGATGATGGATATGATTACCGAACGAACGGTTCATGTGACCGGCGCGACCATCGAGGATTATGACGTGAGCATCGGGGAAGGGGCGATGAACCACCTCTCCGAGGTGCTGGGGCCGAAGCCGGTCCGGATAGCCCTGATCCACACGCAGCCGGTGCAGCGTCATTCCGACCGTGCCCGCACGCTGCTGCGACAAGGCGGCTACCAAGTGTCGGACATCGTGATCCCCGACGCCGAAGCGGGCAAGACGATCGAGGTCGCCAACGGCATCTGGCAGCGGCTCGGCGACGAGGGCTTCACACGCTCCGACGCCGTGGTGGGCGTCGGCGGAGGCGCCGCCACGGATCTGGCCGGTTTCGTGGCCGCCACATGGATGCGCGGCGTGCGGTACGTCAATTGCCCCACGTCGCTGCTCGCCATGGTGGACGCCTCTACGGGCGGCAAGACCGGCATCAACACGCCGCAGGGCAAGAACCTCGTCGGGTCGTTCTACACGCCTGCCGGCGTGCTCGCCGACCTCAAGACACTCGTCTCGCTGCCCAACGACATCTTCATCGAAGGGCTGGGCGAGGTCGCCAAATCGGGATTCATCAAGGACCCCGAAATCCTGCACATCCTTGAAGAGCATGCGGCCGAACTTCGCGCATTCGACGGGGCTACGTTCCTTGGCAGCGGTCTGGAGAACGTGGTCGCCGAGCTGATCGAGCGCACGGTCCGGGTCAAGGCGTACCACGTCTCCGCGGACCTCAAGGAAGCGGGCCTGCGTGAATTCCTCAACTACGGCCATACACTCGCCCACGCCATCGAAAAACTTGAGCATTTCCGCTGGCGCCACGGCAACGCGGTCGCGGTCGGATGCGTGTATGCGGCGGAATTGGGTCATCTGCTGGGCTATATCGACCAGGATCTGGTCGATTATCACCGCTCTCTGCTTGGCTCGCTCGGTCTGCCGACCTCATGGAACGGCGGCACGTTCGACGAAGTGCTGGCGCTGATGCACCGCGACAAGAAGGCTCGTGGCAACAAGCTGCGGTTCGTCGTGCTCGATTCGATCGGCCATCCGGTGCATCTGGACGATCCGCCGGCGGACGCGGTCGAGGAGGCGTTCAGACGTATCCAGGCGTGACGACGCCGGACCGGTCTGCACATGACCGGTCCGAGTCGTGTTTTCGCCCACCCCAGCAATATCAATCATCAGCCAAAGGAAAGTGCATCATGACCAAGGTGATAGTCGTCAACGGACCGAATCTGGGCCGCCTCGGAGTGCGTCAGCCGGACGTCTACGGCAGGCAGGATCTTGAGACGCTGCGCACGCAATGCTCCCAGTGGGGCGCCGCGCTCGGGCTGAAGGTCGAGGTGCGCCAGACCGACGACGAGGCCGAGATGGTGCGCTGGATGCATCAGGCCGTCGACGAGCAGACCCCGGTGGTGATGAACCCGGCCGCATTCACGCATTACTCGTACGCGCTGGCCGACGCCGCGCACATGGTGGGCGATGCCGGACTGCCGCTGATAGAGGTGCACATCTCCAATCCCTCCGCCCGTGATGAGTTCCGCAAGCGTTCGGTCATCAGCCCGGTCGCCACCGGCACCATCACGGGAATGGGATTCTACGGGTACAAGCTCGCGCTGGACGCCATCGCGCATCTTATCGGCTGATCCGCAGTCGCAGAACCGTTTCAACGGGTGGTCATCATTGCTGGTGCGCTTGCGCGTCGGGCTTGCTGCGCCTAGTGTGGTGTCCATGAACGATGAAGCGAATCAGGGGTACCCGCAAGGTCCGGCCAATGGCGGTTATCCGAACGGTGCATCGCTTTACGGGGTTCAGGGCGATGCACACAACGGCAACAACGATTATCCGCAGTATGGAGCTGCTTCGCAGCCCGGGGAGCATCAGCCCGGTTACGCGCAGCCCGGTTACCCGCAACATGACTCCTGGCAGGGTCAGGGCGGCTACGCCGGCGGCCAGCGTCCGCCGGCAGGCGGGCAGCCCGTCTATCCTCCGGTGGGAGCAGGCCAACGGCAGCAGCCATACGCCGGCGGCTATCCGCAGCAGGGTGCGTATCAGCGTACTCCGTACCAGCCGTACGGTCAGCCTCCGAAGAAGAACAACACGGGCAAGATCATCGCCATCGTCGTCTCCATCGTCGTCGCGTTGGCCCTGATCGGCGTGCTGGTTTGGGCGTTGACGTCCAAGGGAGGCGACGGCAAGGACGGCAAGGGCACCGAAACGTCGCAGACGACGAACGGCGGTTCGAACAACAAGAACAAAGATGGCTACATCGAGGTTCCGCGCGGCGACTCGAACGGAAACTCCGACGACGACTCCTACGACTCCATCAACAAGGACTACCAGCAGAAGAAGCAGGAGCTGGACAAAAAGAAGCAGGAGCTGCAGCAGGAACTCGACAACTACAAGAAGAAGTACGGCGGCTCAAGCTCGTATGACAACCAGAATTCGTACGATTCGTATGGCGACTCCTATGATTCGTACGGTGATTCCTACGATTCGACGGGCTACTGATCCGCGTCGAACGAGGTGTCGGCCGGCTCGACGCGGCTGACCGCGTTCGACCGGTAGATTGTGTGACGCGGGCATCATCCCTGACGGCGCATGCCGTCTTCGGTATGATGCCCGGTCCATTTGAGCACCGCCTGGACGCGGTTTTCGGCGTTGAGCTTCTGCATGGATGACTGCGCGTGCTTGCGCACGGTGGCCGCTTTAATGCCGAGTCGTTTCGCTATCGATAGGTCGGTCAGCCCACGCGACATAAGATCGAGCACCTGCACTTCGCGGTTGGAGACCAGGTCAGCCCGTTTCGGCGTCTCATGCGCGAGCTGGTCGAATGAGGCACGGGCGTCAACGAACCCGAAATCACCGTAAACGCCTCCGCCAAGTACCGTCGCCAAGCCTTCGAGTATTTCCTGCTCGTCGTTCTTGCTGACCAGTCCTTGGGCGCCGGCCTGCGCCACGTCGAATCCGAACGTCTCCTTGGCGAACGAGGTCATGGCCAGAAGCTTCACCATGCTGTCGCGTCGGCGGATACGACGGCATACCATGACGCCCGACATGGATTCCATCGACAGGTCGACCAGGACCAGATCTGGTCTCGTCCGGGCGTCCAGCGTCAGGCTCACGGCGCGCGGCCCGTCGATGACCGACCAGGCTATGCGCAGTCCAGGTGTCATTTCGAGAACGAGACGCTCCAGCGAATCCAATGACCGCCTGTCATCATCAACCATGCCGATTGTCCCAGTCAGGTCATCGAAAATCCCCATACAATCACATACCTCATCATATGCTTTCAGGTTTCCCCCCATAGTAACCCCCTTATATACCCCCGTCAAAATCAACGGGTGTTGCATCCATGCCCCCATGTTTGATGCCAGGATATGAGGGTGCATTGTTGCTGTAAGCCTCATCCTGCCAAAGTCCCATTTGATGGTGTCGGGATGGGGCTTTGGCGGGATGAGGCAGAGGCCGTTGTTCGTGTGGCATGGCGGGATATGAGGCTATTGGTACGATTCCGTAACAGCCTTTGAAGTTCCGTGCCGATTGCGTGTGTGAACGTCACGAGGGGAATCGTCGTTGCCGGGATCGTCGGCATGAAGCCCATATATCGGGATCGATCGTCTTGCGGTGCATCCTGCGGTTCCGGGGCCTCCGACGGGCAGACTGGTGTCGTGTAGCAGGCCGGCACCGCGCCGCAGCGTCTCTGCGTCAGAGCTCTGGCGGATGGGCAAGTCAGTCGATATGGTCGGGATCAGTATCCTGCCGATGACCGTGCCCGAATCGCCGGAGCCGTTCTGTTGCTCGGCATCCGGTTGCCCGAGATCGTATTGTCCCGAATCAATGAGCCTCCGGTTGTATGCCTGTGCTTCGTCAACCGTCATTCCGGTTTCGTTCGTCATGCCGGTTTCGTTTCGAGGCGACGATTGCATGGAGGACGCGGTTCTCCATGCCGTGTCGCCGACGACATCGAATCCGGTCACTGTACCGCCGGCATGCCTGACATCGTCATATCGGCCGATGCGCGTCACCGTGAACGCATGACCCGCAAGCGTGAGATTCTCCCCGGCGCGAAGCGTGATGCCGCTCGTCGCTGCATGCGCGGGCTCCGAGCGCAACGCGCTGATGGACATGACCTGCGGCAACATGGCCAACGCCGCCATGACCGCGACCGCCGCAGCCCGCAGTCCGAGACGGCCGGCGAGCCGTTGCGCGGGCGGCGGCCCGATCATGCCGCACAGGAATCCGTCATAGGCAGATGATACAGTGAAATTCCATGGTTAGAAGACAACATGGCAATTCTCAAGAACACATCACCAAGCACATCTTCGTTACCGGTGGCGTGGTCTCATCCCTCGGAAAAGGCCTGACCGCCTCCTCACTCGGTCGTCTGCTGCGCAGCCGCGGCATCCATGTGCTGCAGCAGAAGCTCGACCCGTACATCAACGTCGACCCGGGCACCATGAACCCGTTCCAGCACGGCGAGGTCTATGTGACCGAAGACGGTGCCGAGACCGATCTCGACATCGGCCACTACGAGCGCTTCCTCGACGTGTTCCTCTCCCAGAAGGCCAACGTCACCACCGGGCAGATTTATCAGGAGGTGCTGCGCAAGGAACGCGCGGGGGAGTACCTCGGCCAGTGCGTGCAGGTCATCCCGCACATCACCAACGAGATCAAGTCCCGCATGCGCGCCCAGGCGAGCGATGATGTCGACGTGATCATCACCGAAATCGGCGGCACGGTCGGCGACATCGAATCCCAGCCGTTCCTGGAGGCGGCCCGTGAGGTGCGTCGCGACCTCGGCGCCGAGAACTGCATGTTCGTGCACGTCTCCCTGGTGCCCTACATCTCCGCCGCGCACGAGCTCAAGACCAAGCCGACCCAGCACTCCGTGATGATGCTGCGCCAGCTCGGCATTTCCCCGGATGCGCTGGTGCTGCGTTCCGACCGCCCGCTCAACAAGTCCATCAAGGACAAGATCTCCCTGATGTGCGACGTGGATGAGGAGGGCGTGGTCAACTGCGTGGACGCGCCGAGCATCTACGACGTGCCGCGCATCCTGTTCGACGAGGGCCTTGATGCCTACGTGGTGCGCGAGCTGGGGCTGCCGTTCCACGACGTCGACTGGGACGAGTGGGCTGACCTGCTGGAGCGCGTGCACCACCCCAAGCACGAGGTCAACGTGGCGATCGTCGGCAAGTACATCGACCTGCCGGACGCCTACCTGTCCGTCACCGAGGCCATCAAGGCCGGCGGCTTCGCCAACTGGGCCAAGGTCAACGTCAAGTGGGTCGCCGCCGACAAGTGCGAGACCGAGGAAGGCGCGGCCGCCGCGCTTGACCAGGTCGACGGCATCGTCATCCCCGGCGGTTTCGGCATCCGCGGCATCGACGGCAAGATCGGCGCGCTCAAGTACGCGCGCGAAAACAAGCTGCCTGCTCTCGGCCTGTGCCTCGGCCTGCAGTCCATGGTCATCGAATACTCTCGCCATGTGCTGGGCATCGAGGACGCGAACTCCTCCGAGTTCGAGCCCGACTGCTCCAACCCGGTCATCGCCACGATGGAGGAGCAGAAGGACATCGTCGCCGGCCACGGCGACATGGGCCACACCATGCGTCTGGGCAGCTACCCGGCCGAGCTGGAGGAGGACTCCCTCGTTGCGCAGCTGTACGGCACCACGCATGTCACCGAGCGTCACCGCCATCGCTATGAGGTGAACGTGGCCTACAAGGATCTCCTGCGCGAGGGGGGCCTGCGCATTTCCGGTCAGAGCCCGGACGGCGAGCTCACCGAGTTCGTCGAGCTGCCGCAGGATGTGCACCCGTTCTATGTCGGCACCCAGGCTCACCCGGAGTTCAAGTCCCGCCCGACCAAGCCCCACCCCCTGTTCGCGGGGCTCGTCAAGGCCGCGCTGGATCACCAGGAAGCCCGTCAGGCCTGAGCGTGTGGCTTTAAGAGTAGACTGATACGTGACGATGGGGATGCCCGAAAGGGCATCCCCATCGTTGTTTAGTGCGGGTCCGGCGATCATTGCGAAGAAATCGCAATATAAGCAAGCTCACGTTTTGCGCTAAGCCAACATGCGGGTCTGCTGTGGAGTTCGCCGTGAGGTTCTGCTAACTTAACGTAGGAACTATGTGATGAATAGGAGGCAGCGTCAAGGTGAGCGACACCCAGCAGGCGCCCAACGCCGCGTCCGACGTGGAGATGAGCCAGTATGTGGCCGATCGCCAGCGTGTGGACGAAGAGAAACTCAAAAAGGATGACGAGATCATCCAGCAATTCGGTGATTACACCTACGGCTGGCATGATTCCGACGCGGCCGGCGAGGCCGCGAAGCGCGGCATCGATGAACAGGTCGTGCGTGACATCAGCGCGGACAAGGGCGAGCCGCAGTGGATGCTCGACATGCGTCTGCGCGGATTCAAGGCGTTCCTTGAGAAGCCGATGCCCGATTGGGGCGTGGACCTGAGCGGATTCAACGCCGACGACTTCAAGTACTACGTCAAGCCGATCGACAAGCAGGCCAAGACGTGGGAGGAGCTGCCGGACGACATCCGCTCCACCTACGACCGACTGGGCATCCCTGAGGCCGAGAAAAGCCGTCTGGTCTCCGGCGTGGCCGCGCAGTACGAGTCCGAAGTGATTTACAACTCCATCCAGAAGGACCTCGCCGACCAGGGCGTGATCTTCGTGGACACCGATACCGCCGTGCGCGAATACCCCGACCTGGTGAAGAAGTACTTCGGCACCGTCGTGAGCCCCGAAGACAACAAGTTCGGCGCCCTCAACACTGCCGCATGGTCCGGTGGCTCGTTCGTGTACGTGCCGAAGGGCGTGCACGTGGACATCCCGCTACAGGCCTACTTCCGCATCAACACGCCGGCCATGGGCCAGTTCGAGCGTACGCTGATCATCGCCGACGAAGGCTCCTACGTGCACTACGTCGAGGGATGCACCGCCCCGATCTGGTCCGAGGACTCGCTGCACGCCGCCATCGTCGAGATCATCGTCGAGAAGCATGCGCGCGTGCGCTACACCACCGTGCAGAACTGGTCGAACAACGTCTACAACCTCGTCACCCAGCGCGCCTACGTGCGCGAGGGCGGCACGATGGAATGGGTTGACGGCAACATCGGCTCCAAGGCCACGATGAAGTACCCGGCGTGCATTCTCGCCGAGCCGTACGCCAAGGCCGAGACCATGTCCCTCGGCTTCGCCGGCAAGGGCCAGTATCAGGATACCGGCGCGAAGATGATTCATCTCGCTCCGCACACCAGCTCCACGATCGTCGCCAAGTCGATCTCGCGCGGCGGTGGCCGCTCCGCGTACCGCGGACTGGTCAAGATCGTCGACGGAGCCGAAGGCTCGTCGAACTCCACCGTGTGCGACGCCCTGCTGGTGGACGACTTCAGCCGTTCCGACACGTACCCGCATGTGGACGTGCGTGAGGACGACGTGACGATGGCCCACGAGGCCACGGTCTCCAAGGTCTCCGAGGATCAGCTGTTCTATCTGATGAGCCGCGGCCTTGAGGAGAAGGAGGCCATGGGCATGATCGTGCGTGGCTTCGTCGAGCCGATCAGCCGCGAGCTGCCGATGGAGTACGCGCTCGAACTGAACCGTTTGGTCGAACTGCAGATGGAAGGATCGGTGGGCTGATTCCCATGGCATCGAACAATACTGAAATCACCATTCCCGTCGCGGATCCGAACGACCCGTACGCGGTGCCGGCGGCCATGCCGTCGAGCGCCGACAGGGAGCCGCGCTCGTTCGACGTGAATGATTTCGCCGCGCCGGAGCGCAAGCAGGACGATTGGCGCTACACGCCGCTCGACCGCATCGGAGAGTTCTTCGACGTGTTCAAGCCGAGCGGGGAGACGACCATCGCGATCAGTTACGCCGATGGCACCGCGGTCGACGAAAAGCACGTGGCCGTCAGCCAGTGCGCCCTCGGCGAAGGAGTCTCCGGCACGGTCTCCAAGCCCAACGATCGGGCGGCCGCCGTCGAGTGGAATTCCGGGCGTACCGCAACGGTGATCGAGCTGTCGGGTGAGATCGCCCAGCCGGTGCTGGTCAACGTGATCGGCAGCGGCGACGACCTCGATGCCCTGCATCTGGTCATCTCGACGGCCGATGAGGCCCACGCCGACGTCATCGTCGAGCACCACGGTCTGGCCCGTCTCGCCGAAGGCGTGGAAATCGTCATCGGCAAGAACTCCCACGTCTCCACCACCTTCGTGCAGGAATGGGAGAAGGGCTCCAAGCACGTCGGCAACCAGCGCATCCACGTCGGCGAGGGCGCATCCCTGCGTCACTCCGTCGTCACACTCGGCGGCGACGTGGTCCGTATCCGCATGGATCAGGACTTCGGCGGCGAGCAGGGCGACCTCAACATGCTCGGCATCTACTTCGTCGACCCCGGCGAGCACATCGAGCACCGCACGATGGTGGTGCACAACCATCCCGAGTGCAAGTCCCGTGTGGTCTACAAGGGCGCGCTCGACGGTAAGGACGCGCACTCCACCTGGGTGGGCAATGCGCTGATCGCGCCGACTGCGCCGGGCACCGACTCGTATGAGCTCAACCGCAACCTCGTGCTCACCCCGGGCGCGATCGCCGATTCGGAGCCGAACCTCGAAATCGAGAACGGCAACATCATCGGCGCCGGACACGCGAGCTCCGTGGGCCGTTTCGACGACGAGGAACTGTTCTATCTGCAGTCGCGAGGTATCCCCGAAACGGAGGCCCGCAAGCTCGTCGTACGCGGGTTCTTCGGAGAACTCGTCGAAGAGATCGGCGTGCCATTCATCGCCGAACACCTGATGAACGTAATCGACCGCCGCCTCGCCCGCGGCGAAAGCGACGCCATGAAAGCCGTATTGGAGGATAAGTAACGATGGCCGAACAGCACACTCTCGAAATCAAGGACCTCTACGCATCCGTGGAGACCAAGGAGGGGCGCAAGCAGATTCTCAAAGGCGTGAACCTCACCGTGCATTCCGGTGAGACCCACGCGATCATGGGCCCCAACGGCTCCGGCAAGTCCACGCTCGCCTACACGCTGGCCGGCCACCCCAAGTACGAGGTCGACTCGGGCGAGGCGCTGCTCGACGGCGTCGACATCCTCAAGCAGACCCCCGACCTGCGCGCCAAGGAAGGGCTCTTCCTCGCCATGCAGTACCCGGTCGAGGTTCCTGGCGTGTCGATGACCAACTTCCTGCGCACCGCCAAGACCGAGGTCGACGGCAAGGCCCCCGCCATCCGCACCTGGACCAAAGAGCTCGGTGCCGCGATGAAGAAGCTGCGCATGGACCCGAAGTTCGCGTCGCGTTCCGTCAACGAAGGTTTCTCCGGCGGCGAGAAGAAGCGCGCCGAAGTGCTCCAGCTCGAACTGCTCAAGCCGAAGTTCGCCATCATGGATGAGACCGATTCCGGCCTCGACGTGGACGCCCTGCGCATCGTGTCCGAAGGCGTGAACCGCGCCAAGGAGAGCACCGGACTGGGCATCCTGATGGTCACGCACTACACGCGCATCCTCAAGTACATCAAGCCCGACATCGTGCATGTGTTCGCAGACGGCCACTTCGTCAAGACCGGCGGTCCCGAGCTTGCCGACGAACTCGAAGAGACCGGCTACGACAAGTACCTGCCCGAAGGCTCCGACTCCGAATCGGCTCTGGCCTGATTTCTTCGTTTCGTTGCGTTTGAGGTGTGGTCGCATTGCCGGGGGGTGTACTATTCCCGACCGTAAACTTGGCCCGAGCGGCCTGGAGCGATCCCGGGAACAGGACATCCCTGCACCCCGCGGCCACCGCCGGAAGCATGATCCACCGCTGGAAGCGGCGAGCGAATAAGCGGATAACTGAAAAACGACATATCGGCAGGACATTGAATCTAAGGGAAACAATGGTTGATTTTACGGCGATTCGGGCGCAGTTCCCGATTCTGGATCAGCAGATCCACGGGCATCCGCTCGTCTATCTGGATTCCGCGGCCACCTCGCAGAAGCCGCAGTGCGTGATCGATGCGGAGAGCGAGTTCTACCGCACGATCAACGCCGGCGTGCACCGCGGGGCGCATGAGCTGGCGGCCCGCAGCACCATGGCGTTCGAGGACGCCCGCGCGAAGGTCGCCCGCCTGGTCGGAGCCAACGCCGAGGAAGGCAACGAGGAGATCGTCGTCACCGCCGGGGCCACCGCGGGACTGAATCTTCTTGCCACCGCGTTCGGCAACGCGAGTCTGGGCCGTGGGGGAGAGGCGGCGAAACGGTTCGCTCTCAAGCCCGGCGACGAGATCGTCGTATCCAAGGCCGAGCACCATTCCGTGCTGCTGCCGTTCCAGGAGCTGGCATACCGCACCGGTGCCACGCTCAAATGGTTCGATCTGACCGAAGACGGCCGCATCCGCTCGGATACCGCCGATGAGGTGATCACGGAACACACCAAGGTCGTCGCCATCACGCACGTGGGCAACACCACGGGTGCCATCACCGACATCGCGCCCATCATCCGCCGTGCCCATGAGGTCGGCGCGATCTTCATCCTTGACGCATGCCAGTCGGTGCCTCACCTCAAGGTCGACTTCCACGCGCTTGACGTCGATTTCGCCGCGTGGAGCGCCCACAAGATGTACGGTCCCACCGGGGTGGGATTCCTGTACGGGCGCCGTGAGCTGTTGGAGGCCCTGCCGCCGGCGAACTTCGGCGGTTCCATGGTCGAGCTCGCGTGGATGGACCAGCCCGCGCAGTACATGGTGCCTCCGGCCCGTTTCGAGGCCGGTACGCAGCCGGTCGCCCAGGTGGTCGCAGCCAGTGTGGCCGCCGAATGGATGATGAACGTGGGGCTTGAGAACATCGAGGCGCATGAGCGCACGATCGCCGCCGAACTGCTCAAGATGGGCGACATCGACGGCGTGCGGATTCTCGGGCCGCGCGAGAACGTGAACCGCATCGGCACGGTGGCGTTCGACGTTGCGGGCGTACACCCGCATGACGTCGGGCAGTTCATCGACGCGCAAGGCATCGCCATCCGCGTCGGCCATCACTGCGCCCAGCCGGTGCACCGCCACTTCGGTCTGTATGCGTCGAACCGCGCATCCTCCGGCGTGTACAACAGCGTCGACGACGCTCACGCCCTGGTCGAGGCCGTGGCGAAGGTTCGTCCGTTCTTCGGACTGTGATACGTGTCGCGTTTACGCCGTTCGCGTATGACTCCCACGGGATACTGTCACGGCATGTGGCATAATATCCACGGAATCTCACGCGGACGGCGTTTCGCGTGTTCGTGAATGATATCGAGCGCTATCGAGCGCTATGCATGGGAAGGGATTGACCGATGGGTGATTTCGGCATGAGCGGCGACGATCTTGAGCAGATGTATCAGGAAGTGATTCTTGAGGCCGCGCGTGACCCGCATGGTCGTGAGCATTTCGCGGCGGACGTGTCCAAGGAACAGGGCTCCGCGCCGGCCGACACGACCGTGCGCGCCAGCCACGAATACTGCACGCCAGGCGAATCCCACCAGTTCAACCCCACTTGCGGTGACGAGGCGACGGTTCACGCCGAGGTCTCCGACAGCGAGCCGCACACCATCGAGCGTCTGGTGTGGGACGGCCACGGCTGCTCGATCTCGCAGGCGAGCCTGTCCGTCATGGTTGACCTGTGCGCCGGCAAGACCGTCGACGAGGCGATGGAGCTGTTCCGCGACTTCCATGAGCTCATGGAGTCGCGCGGCGCTGGATTGCAGGACGAGGCCAAGGAGGAGAAGCTGGAGGACGCCGTGGTGTTCCAGGGCGTGTCCAAGTACCCGATGCGCATCAAGTGCGCGCTGCTTGGCTGGGAGGGCATGCGCGACTCCGTCGCCAAGGCGCTGGCGGCGAAATAAACGGTCACCGCACTGCCATGAGAGCGGTCCGAGTTGTACTCTTGATTTAACGGTTTCGCGATTAACGACTGGAGAGATATGAGCGACAATCTGGTTCCTGAGCCGCAGGCTTCCGTATTCGATTCGGTGAGCAAGGTTCTGGGCGACGAGGAGGCGGCGCGCCGCGTGATGGCGAATCCGCAGCTTGCGGCTGGGTTCCCCAACGGCCGTCCTGCCCCCAAAAGCGATGGCGGCGTCGAGATGTGCGCGTGCGGCCGCCATCCGAAGAGCGAGTGCGAGGATGGCGAGCACAGCAGCGAGGATGACATTCCGCTCAAGGCCATCGACGATATCGGCCGTGCCACCGCCGAGGATGTGAAGGAGGCCCTGCATCAGGTCATCGACCCGGAGCTGGGCATCGACGTCATCGACCTCGGTCTGGTCTACGGCATCGAGATCGATGAGCTTGGCCGCGCGATCATCACGATGACGCTGACGACGCCCGCATGCCCGCTGACCGACCTCATCGAGGACGAGTGCGCGAGCACGCTGGCGGGTCTTGTGGAGGAGTTCCGCATCGACTGGACGTGGCAGCCTCGCTGGACGATGGACAAGATCACGCCCGAGGGGCGCGAGCAGCTGGCCGCGCTCGGTTTCAATTTCGACAACATGCCGAAGTACTGACCTCATGCGTGTCTGCGACTTCTCTGTACAGTCGAAGACACGTGAATATAGTCGAGGGGGTTTGCCGTGAATCCGGCAAACCCCCTCAACGTATATCCGAGCCGATCAGTCGTCCACGATGGTGCCCTTCGGCACGACGGTGATGCCTTCCGGCGTCACGGTGAAGCCGCGGGCGAGGTCCTTCTCGGTGTCGATGCCGACCGTGGAGTTCTCGGTCAGCACAACGTTCTTGTCGAGAATCGCCTTGTACACGCGGGCGCGACGGTTGACGATGACGCCGTCGAACAGCACGGAGTCGACCACCTGGGCCCACGAATGGATGCGCACGTTCGGCGACAGCACGGAATGATGCACCTCACCGCCCGAGACGATGACGCCGGGGGAGACGATGGAGTCGGTCGCGTGGCCGAGACGATCGCGGCCGGCATGCACGAACTTCGCGGGGGGCAGCGTGCCCGAGTTCGTGTAGATGGGCCATGCCTGGTTGTAGAGGTTGAACTCCGGCACGTAGGCGATCAGGTCCATGTGAGCGTCATAGAACTGCTTGATCGTACCCACGTCGCGCCAGTAGGCGTGGTCGGTCGGCGTGGAGCCGGGAATGACGTTGGAGTTGAAGTCGTACACGCCGGCCTCGCCGCGCGAGGCGAAGTACGGCGCGATGTCGCCGCCCATGTCGTGCTTGGTGTCCGCGGCCTTCTCGTCCTTGGCGAGCGCATCGAACAGCGCGTCCGTGTTGGCGACGTAGTTGCCCATCGAAGCGAGGAACGAATTCGGGTCGTCGGGCAGGCCTTCGGTCGTCGCCGGCTTCTCCTGGAATTCGCGGATCATGTTGGGGTGGTTCGGGTCAACGTTGATCACGCCGAACTGGTTGGACTCCTCAAGCGGCTGGCGGATGCCTGCCACGGTGAACTCCGCACCCGATTCGATGTGCTGCTCGACCATCTGGCCGAAGTCCATGCGGTAGACGTGGTCGGCGCCGACGATGACCACGATGTCGGGCTGGACGTCCTCGATGATGTTGATGGTCTGATAGATCGCGTCGGCCGACCCGAGATACCAGTGCTTGCCCAGACGCTGCTGTGCGGGCACAGGGGAGACATAGTTGCCGAGCAACGACGAGAAACGCCACATCTGCGAGATGTGACGGTCAAGGGAATGCGACTTGTACTGGGTCAGCACAATGATATGGCGGTAATCCGAATTCACCAGGTTGCTCAAGGGGAAGTCGATCAGTCTGAATACGCCGCCGAACGGTACGGCCGGCTTCGCACGGTCACGTGTCAGCGGCATGAGGCGCGTTCCTTCGCCACCTGCCAGGACGATGGAGAGAATCTTCTGCTTGTTCTTCGCCATCTGAGTGCTCCTCTCGTTGTTCACAGCGTCTGATGACACCGTCTGCCTGTCCGCCCCTGCTTCGTTGCCGGAGCCTACAGAAACAATAATTGCACATTTCCCCGTGAGCGCAAGGAAATGGCGTTGCGCGTCATGAAAAAGTCATGAAAAATATCCGATCTGTTCTTATTGTTCCGCGCGCTTCGGGGATGTCGCGTAGAAGGCGACGGCGCTGGACGCGGCGACGTTGAGGCTGTCGACGCCGTGGGACATCGGGATTTTCACGGTCAGGTCTGCGCCCGCGATGGTGTGACGTGACAGGCCGTCGCCTTCCGTGCCGAAGATCAGCGCCAGTTTGTCGATGTGGTCCGCGGATTCGGGACTGTTGTTCAGCCGGCGTGTCAGCTCGTCCAGCGATATCGAGTCGTCGCTCAGCGCCATCGCCACCGTGGTGAATCCCAGCGAGCGCAGTTCCTCCAGTCCTCGGCGCGGCCAGAAATGCTTGTCGTCGCCTCCGATGCGCGTCCACGGTATCTGGAAGACGGTGCCCATGGACACGCGCGCGGCGCGCCGGTACAGCGGGTCGCCGCACGACGGGGTGACCAGCACCGCGTCGACATCCAACGCGGCCGCCGAGCGCATCAGTGCGCCCACGTTGGTGTGGTCGACGATGTTCTCCATGACCGCCACGCGGCGAGCGTCGCGGCATGTCTCCTCGACGCTCGGCAGCGGCCAGCGCCGCATCGCCGAAAGCGCCCCTCGGTGGAGGCGGTATCCGGTGAGCTGGCGCAGTTGTTCGGGGGAGGCCACGTATACGGGGATGTCCGTTCCCCACCGTTTGTCGACGACGTCGAAGGTCTGTGACATGCCCTCGATCCACGGCTCTTCGACCAGCAGCGAGATCGGTTCGCGGCCCGCGGCGAGCGCGCGGTCGATGACCTTGGGCGATTCGGCGATGAACAGGCCACGCTCGGGTTCGAGCCGGTTGCGCAGCTGGATTTCGGTGAGGTTCGTGTATGCGGCAACCCGCTCGTCGTCGATGGAGTCGATGGTGATGAATTGCATGGGCGTGCCTCGGGTTCTCATGTCGTCGTACCGTCGTCGGCCCGATTGCGCGCGGCCGTCTGCGCATACGGTATGTATATATGGAAAGACCCCTTGTTTCCAAGGGGTCTTCGCTGGTGTCCGGGATGGGACTTGAACCCACACGCCTGTATAAAATAGGCACAAGCACCTCAAGCTTGCGCGTCTACCATTCCGCCACCCGGACAGGTGTCGTTTTCAGACAACGAATAGACACTATATCGGTATTTTCGGATGATGCCAAATCATGGCGTGTCGCCTGTGTTTGCGGGGATGTTGTAGCCTTGTATCCATGACTGATCCTGTATTCCTTTTCGACCCTGACACCGATGATGTGCCGGTGAACGGCGATGGTCTCAACGCGGGGTGGACGATCACGCTGCCGGCCTCGGTGAAGCGCCATGCCTTGGGGGCCATGCGCCTCGCCGAGGGCGACGGGCTGTCGCTGACCGACGGTCGGGGGCTGTGCGTCAAGACCACGCTCGTCGACGCGCAGGCCGGTCTCGTCAGCGTCGAGCGCGTCGGGCGGCAGCCGCAGCCGGTCACGCGGCTCGTGCTCATCCAGGCGCTGGCGAAGACCGGTCACGACGAGGCGGCCATCGACATGGCGACCCAGATCGGCGTCGACGAGGTAATCCCCTGGCAGGCCAATCGTTCCATCGCCAAGTGGAAGGCGGGCCGTACTGATCGCAAATGGCGGCAGGTCCTCGACGCGGCGACCGAGCAGTCGCGCCGCGTGTGGTCGCCGGAACTGGCGCAGTGCGTCTCAAGCAAGCAGGTAGTTGCTATCTGCAGGCGTGCGTGCGTGCATGGCGATCTGGTGATCGTGCTGCACCAGGACGCCACCATGTCATGGTCGTCCGTGGAGGACGAGGTCTCGCGGCTCGCCGACCGTTGTCTCGCCGACGGGCGGCCGCGCAGCATCAATGTCGTCGTGGGGCCTGAGGGCGGCATCAGCGAGCAGGAGGTGTCCGATTTCGTCGGGGCCGGCGCCCAGAGCGTGGTGCTCGGCTCGAACATCCTGCGCGCATCGACGGCGGGCCCGGTGGCGCTGTCGCTGCTGTCGAGGGCGTTGGGGCGTTTCGCGTGAAGCCGAGAATATCCTCAATACGCAATAGCATGGAAGCAGATTTCCATCACGGCCAGCAAGGAGCGGCGAGCATATGAGCAAGTCCGAGGACTGCCTGTTCTGCAAGATCATCGACGGGCGTATTCCCAGCGAGAAGGTATATGAGGACGACACCACATACGCGTTCAAGGACATCAATCCCAAGGCGAAGGTGCATGTGCTGATCGTGCCCAAGGACCACTACGCGAACGTCGCCGAGCTGGCCGCCGCCGATCCCGCGGAACTGGCCCATATCGTCGGGCTCGCTCAGGGCATCGCCGACAAGGAGTTCTCGGGCGCGTACCGTCTGGTGTTCAACACTGGCCTCGACGCCGGGCAGACCGTGTTCCACGTGCACGCGCATGTGCTCACCGGCGAGAAGCTCGACGAGTAGGGCGATTCGTGACAACGACGACCCGTACCATCACCATCCCGTCGCAGCTTGACCCGGTGGCCGTCTTCGGCCCGGTCGACGAGGTCATCCGGCAGGTCGAGCACGCGTTCCCTGACCTGACCATCATCGTACGCGGCGACAGGGTGGCCATCGTCTCCCATTCGAAGTCCACCGAATCGCAGGCCTCTCGCGCCGAAGACGTCATCCATACGATTATCCAGGCCGCGTACAGCGCCCCGATGGACGCCGACACCGTGCGCAGGCTGCTCGACCAGGACGTGCTGCCCAACAAGGTCCGCGCCGAACACCCCGGATACGGCAGGTCCGCCGAGCGGGGCCGTGCGTCGCTCGGTGCAGCGCGTTCAGGGGATGCGCGCAAGCCTCGCATACCCGGCGTCATCACTTTCGCGGCCGGGCAGCCCGTGCGTGCCAAGACGGCGGGGCAGATCGCCTACGTCAACGCCGTGGACGCCCACACCATCACCTTCGCGATCGGCCCGGCCGGCACGGGCAAGACCTACCTCGCCGTGGCCAAGGCGGTGCGCGCGTTCCAGGACAGGCGTATTCGCCGCATCATCCTGACGCGCCCGGCGGTCGAGGCGGGGGAGAGCCTCGGTTTCCTCCCCGGCACGCTCAACGACAAAGTCGACCCTTATCTGCGCCCGCTGTATGACGCGCTGTCCGACATGCTCGGCCCCGACCAGCTGCACCGCTATCTCGACGACGGCACCATCGAGGTCGCGCCGCTCGCGTACATGCGCGGACGCACGCTCAACGACGCCTACGTGATTCTCGACGAGGCGCAGAACACGACGGAACAGCAGATGAAGATGTTCCTCACCCGTCTCGGATTCAACACGACGATGATCATCACCGGAGACGTCACGCAGGTCGATCTCGCCGTGCCACGATCCGGTCTGGCCACCATCGAGGGCATTCTGGGCGGCATCGACGACATAGCATTCGCCCATCTCGATGCCGGGGACGTGGTCCGCCATGAGCTGGTCGGGCGCATCGTCGAGGCATACGACCGTCATGACGCCACCCGTGTCAGGCGCAACCGAGGCAAGGAATCGCGGGAGGACGCACGATGAGCGTGGAAGTGACCAACGAGACCATCTGGGACATCGACGCAAAGGCGTTCTCCGACCTGGGCCTGTGGGTGATGGACCAGATGCGCGTGAGTACCCAGTCCGATCTGACCATCCTGTTCGTGGATCCCGATCCCATAGCCGAGCTGCATGAGCGGTGGATGTCGCTGGAAGGCCCGACCGACGTGATGAGCTTCCCGATGGACGAGCTGAGGCCCGGCGACGGCAAGACCACGATGGAGGGCGTGCTCGGCGACCTCGTCATATGCCCCTGGGTCGCGGCCCAGCAGGCGGCTGCGGCAGGTCACAGCACCATGCAGGAGATGATGCTGCTCACCATTCACGGCATCCTCCACCTGCTCGGCTACGACCATGTCACGCCGGAGCAGGAAAGGCAGATGTTCGGTCTGCAGCGGCAGCTGCTGCTCACGTTCCTGGCCGTGCGCCGCATCACCATCGAACCGGCCACATTGCCGAAGGGCGCGGCCGACGCGCTTGCCGAATACGACGCGTCGCACGGCGGCGGACGGCAGATAACGGAATGACGCGTCTTTTCCCGTCGCCGTTCGGCGGCAATGCCGTCACCGGCGCTGAACACATGAACTCAAACGAAGGATTCCTATGCCGTTGACCGATACGTCCACGATTATCCTGGTTGTCGCGTTGGTCGTCGTCGCCGCACTGCTGGTCTGGCTGTCGTTGAGCATGGCCGCCGCGGAAAGTGCGGTCGGGCGCGTCACACGGGCAGGACTGAACAACAAGATCCTCGAAGTGCAGACCGACACCGAGACGAGCCAGTTCATCCGGATGAAGAAGATCGGCAAGATCCATACCGTGCAGCGGCTCATCGCCAACCGGTATGCCACCTCGGGCAGCTGCGCGTTCTTCCGCATCACATGCAACGTGTTCGACGGCGTGCTGGTGGCGTGCGTGGCGTCGCTGCTTGATGCGCCGATCTGGCTGCAGCTGCTGTGCGGCTTCCTGTTCGCGCTGATCGTCGGCATCGTCTCGGTGCTGGTCCGCCCGCGGTCCGCGGGAGCCAGCAAGCCGATCGACATCATGCTCAATTTGGCGGGACTGGTCAGGTTCGCCACCGCGATCACGCCGTTTGCGAAGGCGGGCGAGCAGAAGGGTCAGAAGCGTCGCTCCAAGGAGTCGGACCTGTCCGACGACGAGGAGCTGGAGAAGATTCAGCTCGAACAGGGGCGTGCCACCATCGACCGCTTGGTGGAGGCCAATGATTTCGATCCGGAAGTCTCCGAGATGCTGCGCAACGTGCTGACGTTGTCGGAGACGCTGACCCGCGAGATCATGGTGCCTCGCACCGACATGATCTGCATGGACCGCACGGCCACACTTGCCGACATGCTGCGTCTGTGCTCCCGGTCCGGTTTCTCCCGCGTGCCGGTGATCGGCGACGACGTCGACGATCTGATCGGCGTGGCGTATCTCAAGGACGCCGTGCGCGCCACGGCGTTCAATCCCGCCGCCTCGCAGCGCGATGTCGCCTCCATTGTCAGGCAGCCGATGCTGGTTCCCGAGTCGAAGCCGGTGGATGACCTGTTCCACGCCATGCAGCAGACCCGGCAGCATGTGGCGATCGTCGTCGACGAATACGGCGGCATCGCCGGACTGGTCACCATCGAGGACACCATCGAGCAGATCGTCGGCGAACTTGAGGACGAGCACGACCGCACGCAGCATTCCGAGCCCGAGAAGATCGGCGAACGCAAGTGGAAGATGCCGGCGAGGACTCCCATCGCCACCCTTGAGGAGATGTTCGAGATCGACATCGACGAGGACGACGTCGACACCGTATATGGCCTGCTCACCAAGCTGCTGGGCCGCGTCCCGATCGTCGGCTCCAGCGCGGTGACGCGCGGCCTGCGCCTCACCGCCGTCGACACGGCAGGCCGGCGCAAGAGGGTGTCGATGATCGTCGTGGAGCCGGCCGCCGGGTCGCAGGGTCCCGCAGCCGACGACGATGAGCTCCGCAGCGACGAACAGGACGGCGAGTCCGCCTCCCCGCAAGGCAAATGACGGAGCCGTCCGCCCAATGACAAGGTGAACCGCTACCGTAGAGAAACAATGACCAAACCGAACGTGAAGAAAAGGCATGACACGAATATGACCAATACTGACGAGCAGGAATCCCAGCCGGCGTACCGTTCCGGATTCATAGCGGTTGTCGGCAGACCGAACGTCGGCAAGTCGACGCTGATCAACGCGCTGATCGGCAAGCAGGTGGCCATCGCCTCATCGCGCCCGGAGACCACGCGAAAGGCGATTCGCGGCATCCTCACCACCGACCACGCGCAGCTCGTGCTGGTTGATACGCCCGGCATCCACCGCCCTCGCACGCTGCTCGGCCAGCGTCTCAACGATATCGTCGAGGAATCGCTGTCGGATATCGACGCCATCGCGTTCCTGCTGCCCGCCGACCAGGAGATCGGCCCCGGCGACAAGCGCATCCTAAGCCGTCTGCGCACCGATTTCGCCACCAAGGGCGAGGACGGGACGTTCGCGTGGAAGGTTCCGCTGATCGCCATCGTCACCAAAATCGACCAGCTGGGCCGCCAGCAGCTCATCGACAAGCTGATCGAGATCAACGAGTTCGCCGACTTCTCCGACATCGTGCCCGTCAGCGCCCTGGAACACGACAATCTCGACGAGGTCCGCCAGGTGCTGATCGACAACACCCCTGAGGGGCCGCAGATGTACCCGGACGACCAGGTCAGTGAGGAGCGTCCGGAAGACACCATCGCCGAGCTGATCCGCGGCGCGTTCCTCGAAGAGCTTGATGACGAGCTGCCCCATTCGCTGGCCGTCGTCGTGGACTCCATCGAACGGCCCGAAGACAACGAGAGCGGGCAGTCATACGAAGGCAAGATCCAGGTCATGGTCTCCGTGTACGTGGAGCGCGACTCGCAGAAGCCGATCATCATCGGACGCGGCGCCGAGCATCTGGTGCGCGTCAAGAAGAAGCTGCGCACCCCGGTCAACCGCATCGTCGGAGGCAAGGCCAAGCTCGATCTGCATGTCAAGGTCGCCAAGGGCTGGCAGTCCGACCCCAAGCAGCTGGAGAGGCTCGGCTTCTGATTGCGCGCCGCGCGGGCGTTGGCACCGATAAAACGGCGTGAGGCGGGTGGTTCAACAATCGTGTTGAACCACCCGCCTCACGCGTGAAGGATGTCGAGCGTCACTTCTTCTTGGTGTACATCTGCGTGTTCAGCAGTGTGGCGTAACGCCGGATGACCTTGGGTCGGATCACCTTCATCGATGCGGTCAGCAGGCCGTTCGCCTGGCTGAACTCCTCGGGCAGGATGATGAACTTACGCACCGATTCGGCGCGGGACACACCCTCGTTCGCCTGATCCACCCACTTCTGCACTTCGGCGCGCACCGCGGCGTTGGAGGCGGCCTCCTCCATCGTCATATCGCGGTTGAGGCCCTTGGATTCCAGCCAGGGGCGCAGCGACTCCTCGTCAAGCGTCACCAGCGCGGAGATGAACGGGCGCTTGTCGCCGAGCACCAGCACCTGCGAGACGAACTCGCAGCGCTGGATGACCTCTTCGATCGGGCCGGGGGCGACGTTCTTGCCGCCGGCGGTGATGATCAGATCCTTCTTGCGGCCGGTGATGTACAGGAAGCCGTCGTTGTCGAGCCTGCCCAGGTCGCCGGTGCGGTACCATCCGTCATCGGTGAACGAGCCTTCGGTCGCCTCCTCGTTCTTGTGGTACTTCGGGAACACCGCGGTGCCCTTGACCTGAATCTCCTCGTCCTCGGCGACACGCAGCTCGAACCCGGGGAAGGCGATGCCGACGGAACCCTGATGGTACGGCACGCCGAGCGGGTTGAACGCGCACGGCGCGGTCGTCTCCGTCAGTCCGTAGCCCTCGTACACGGGCACGTTCGCGCCGCGGAAGAACGCGAGCAGTTCGGGGTCCAGCGGGGCGCCGCCGGCGACGATCCACTGGGCGCGGCCGCCGAGCACGTCGCGCAGCGTCTTGTAGACGATCGGGTCGAAGGCGGCGCGGCGGGTCTTGGCCAGCACACCGACCTTGCCCTTGGCACCCAGCTCTTTCATGTAGTTCTGCGCGGCGACCACCGCGGCGGCGAACGCCACGCCCTTCGGCCCGTGGCCGGCCTTCTGGGACGCCGCGTTGTACACCTTCTCCAGCACGCGCGGCACGACGATCATCACGGACGGCCGGGCGACCTGAAGGTCGGCGATCAGCGTCTTGATACCCTGGGCGATGTAGATCCTGATGTTGCTCGCCACGCAGATGTAGTTGATCGCGCGGGCGAACGAGTGCGCCTGCGGCAGGAACAGCAGCACGGAGTTCTTCTTGTTGTGCAGCAGGTCCGGCATGTAGACGGGCAGGTTCAGCGCGGTCGTGCAGTAGTGCTCGTGCGTCATCTCCACGCCCTTGGGTGCCGCCGTGGAACCCGACGTGTACACGATGGAGCACAGGTCGGTCTTCTTGATCGAGTCGATGCGCTCGTCGAGCTCCTCGTCGCTCACCGCGGTCCCGTACGCCTTGATCTCCTCCAGGCCGCCGGTCTCGATGCACAGGATGGTCTCCAGCGACGGGCATTCCTCGATCGCGCCCTCTGCCTTGTCGCGCATGTCGGCGGTCCCGACGATCAGCAGCCGCGCGTCCGAATTGTTGACGATGTTGCGGATCTGCTCGGCGGAGTCGGTGTCGTAGATGGTGGCGAGCACGCCGCCGCAGGCCATGACCGCAGCGTCCGTGACATCCCACGCGTAGGAGGTGCGGCACATGAACGCCACGCCGTCGCCCTTCTTCAGCCCGTAGTGCAGCAGGCCCTTGGCGACGCTGCGGATGTCGGCGAGCGTCTCGTTCGCTGTGCTGGTGACCCACTTGCCGGAGTCGTCCTTGTAGGTGTACAGCGGCTCGTCGCCCATGCGTTCGGCGCGGTCCGCATAGATGTCGTAGATGGACATGCCCTCGTCAAGTGGCGGGTTGCCCTCGGTCTTCGTGGTGAGCAGGCCCGTCGTGCTGTCGATCAGCGTCGTGGTCGGGTATCCTGGCCCCCATTCGGCGGTGTTCGGGAGGCTGATCTCGCCGTTCGCGGCAAGAGCGTTGTTCTCCGCGTAATCCGGGCCGTTGGAGGAATCGTCGCTGACCGGGTGCGCGAAGTCACCTCCCAAACGAAGTGCCTTCTGCGTGATATTCGCAGCTTGCTGTCTTACTGAGGTGAACAATGACACGTGACGCTCCTTGGAGACCTGATAACGCTTAACACATGAATATTACCCGTAGAAACGCCTTTTTTCACCTTACGGTAGCGTAGGAAACAGCGTCGTGCGGGTCGCCCGCTCGCCCGCGGCCATTCGTCAGGTGAAATGGAACGCGCCAAAAGTCGATTCCTTCGGTACACTTGCAACGGTAAGCAAAGAACGCTTGAGTTCGACGAAGAAAGGGCTCTCATGGCTGAAACCCAGAAAGCCACCGTGGTGTTCGGTGTCCTCAACGAGACATCGCAGGACGAAACCCGCGTCGCATTGACGCCGGATATCGTCACACGGTTGAAGAAAGCAGGTGTGTCCTGCCTGGTGCAGAGCGGCGCCGGAATCGCCGCACAATATACCGACGATGATTACGCCAAGGCGGGGGCCGAGGTCGTCGCCGCGGACGATGTGATCGCGCGCGCCGACGTGCTCGGATTCGTGGACCGTCCGTCTGCCGAGACGGTCGCGCGGCTCAAGGCCGGCACATGGGTGATCGGCATGCTCGGCTCGTTCACCGATGCCGCGTATGTGGACGCCCTCCAGGCGGCCGGTCTTGTCGGTGTCGCGATGGAGAAGCTGCCTCGCCAGCTCAGCTCCGCGCAGTCCATGGACGAGATGACGTCCCAGAATTCGGTCATGGGGTACAAAGCCGCGCTGGTGGCGGCGAACGCCTATGGCTCGTTCTTCCCGATGATGACGACCGCCGCCGGCACGATCCGCCCGGCCAAGGTGCTGATCCTGGGCGCGGGCATCGCCGGCCTGCAGGCCATCGGCACCGCCCGCCGTCTGGGCGCCGTGGTCACCGCGTACGACGTGCGTCCCGCTTCGCGCGGCGAAGTGGAGTCGCTGGGCGCGAAGTTCCTCGATCTCGGTCTCGACTTCTCCAAGGGGCAGGGCGAGGGCGGATACGCCCGCCAGCTCAGCGCCGAGGAGCAGGCCGCCCAGCAGACGGCCGTCGACCAGAAGGCAGCCGGGTTCGACGTCATCATCACCACGGCCAAGGTTCCCGGCCGCAAGCCTCCGATGCTGCTGACCAAGGCCGGCGTGGACGGCCTCAAGCGCGGTGCCGTCATCGTCGACTGTGCGGCCAGCGACCTGGGCGGCAACGTCGAGGGATCCCGCGTCGGCACGCAGGTGACCGATGGGGGAGTGACCATCATCGGTGCCCCGTATCTCGCCAGCGAGGTTTCCAACACCGCCTCGAACCTGCTCGCCCGCAACGTGGGCGACGTGCTCGCCCACTTCGTGCATGACGGTCGTCTGAGCATCGACCTGAACGAGGAACTTGACGACGCCCTCATCGTAGCCGGACGTCCCGCCGCAGAAAGCAAGGAATAATCCATGGACATCATCGTTGCCATCACACTGTTCATACTCGCGCTGCTCATCGGCGTCGAGGTCATCGGCAAGGTGCCCGCCACCCTGCATACGCCGCTGATGTCGGGAGCCAACTCCATCCACGGCATCGTCATCGTCGGTGTCGTCATCGTCGCCGCGCACGCCACCTCGCTCCTGGCCTGGGTGTTCATCTTCCTCGCCGCCGTGCTCGGCACGATGAACGTCGTCGGCGGTTACGTGGTCACCGACCGCATGCTGGAGATGTTCAAGTCCGACAAATCGAAGAAGTCCGCCGACAAGAATGAGGAGGCCAAGTAATGGGTACCCTTGCTGAAGTGCTGAGCAACCCGCTTGGCGTCGTTGAATGGTTCGTGTATCTGCTGGCCGCCGTGTTGTTCGTCGTCGGCCTGCACATGATGAACTCGCCGAAGACCGCGCGCAAGGGCAACCTGATCTCCGCGGCCGGCATGGTCATGGCGGTGGCTATGGCGTTCATCGTGCTGTTCGTCACCGAGATCGGCAACGGCTTCGAGCATCTCGTCGCCGTCGTGCTGCTGATCGTCGGCATCCTCATCGGCACGATCGTCGGCGTGTGGAGCGCGAAGAAGGTCAAGATGACCGACATGCCGCAGCTCGTCTCCGTGTTCAACACGGTCGGCGGCGGCGCGGCGGCCCTCGTCGCGCTCAACGACATCCTCACCTCCGAGGAGCTGCCGACGCTGGTCGTGCTGATCACCGCCGGACTTGGCATCATGATCGGTTCCGTCACGTTCACCGGCTCGCTGATCGCCGCCGGCAAGCTGCAGGGCGTCAAGTTCCTGCGCAAGCTCACCCTCCCCGCGAAGGGCGTGTGGAACATCGGCTTCATTGTGCTCACCGTCGTCTCGTTCGTCATGCTGTGCGTGCAGCCCGAGCAGCGTCTGCTGTGGTGTGTGCTGACCACGGTGTTCGCGCTGTGCTACGGTCTGGTGTTCGTCATCCCGATCGGCGGCGCTGACATGCCCGTCGTCATCTCGGTGCTTAACGCCTGCACTGGCACCGCCGTCGCCATGAGCGGTCTGGCGATCAACAACATCGCGCTGATCGTCGCCGGCGCACTCGTCGGCGCGGCCGGGGTCACGCTCTCCCTGGCGATGTCCAAGGCCATGAACCGTCCGCTGATGAGCGTGCTCGCCGGCGGCTTCGGCGGTGGCGCCTCGGCCGGCGGCGACGCCGACGGCCCCGAGGGCACGATGAAGGAGACCAGCGCCGATGACGTCGCCGTGCAGCTGGTGTACGCCGACAAGGTCATCTTCGTGCCGGGCTTCGGTCTGGCGCAGGCCCAGGCGCAGCGCGAGCTGGCCGATCTGGGCGACCTGCTCAAAGGTCATGGCGTCGAGGTGTCGTACGCGATCCACCCGGTCGCGGGACGTATGCCCGGTCACATGAACGTGCTGCTCGCCGAGGCCAACGTGCCGTACGAGGAGCTGATCGACCTCGACGATATCAACCCGCAGTTCCCGTCCGCCAACGTGGCCCTGGTCGTCGGCGCCAACGACGTGACCAACCCGGCCGCGCGTCGCCCCGGCACCCCGGTCTCCGGCATGCCGATTCTCGACGTCGACAAGGCGCAGAACGTGGTCGTCATGAAGCGCGGTCGCGGCAAGGGCTATGCCGGCATCGAGAACGAGCTGTACTTCGAGCCCAACACGCAGATGCTGTTCGGCGACGCCAAGGCCGGCCTGCAGTCCGTCATCGCCGCCGTGAAGGAGCTCATCTCGTAACCGTCACCGCGCCGGCTCACCGGTGCGGACGGAGCGAAACGATACGGGAGTGGCCCGCTGGATGGATTTCCAGCGGGCCACTCCCAATTCATATTCAGCTCGACGGAGTGCATGGCGGCTTCGGCCGGGAAGCTGCCGTCAGAGTCCGAACACGCGGGTGACGAAATTCGTCACCGTCTTCCAGTACACCACCGGTGCCGTGCTGGCGCTCATGGAATGACCTGCCGAGGGAATCAGCAGTTTCTGCCGGTCGATGCTCGCGCAGGCGTCGAAGTTCTCGTCCAAAGCCCTGGATGGCACGAAATCGTCCGCGCCGCCGTGGATGAACAGCATCGGAATCGTGGCATGCTTCAGCTGTTCCACGCACGAGGCTTCCTGGAAACCGTACCCGGCACGCCGCCGCGCGATCGCCCCCATCGTCGTCACGATCGGCTTGGCGAGGAACTTCGGCAGGTGAAACATCGATCGCGCGCAGTCGATGAACTGCTGGCCGACCGACGCATAGCCGCAATCCTCGACCGCCGCCACGACGTTCCTGGGCAGGTCCGGCTCGCCGACGGTCATCATGACCGCGGCCGCGCCCATGGACTTGCCCTGCAGCAGGATGCGGGCGTCCGCGTCGCTGTCGATGATCAGCGATATCCACCGCATCAGGTCACGGCGGTCCAGCCATCCCATGCCCGCATAGCGGCCTTCGCTGAGCCCGTGGCCGCGCAGCGCCGGAACCAGCACGGTGAACCCGAGACGGGCGAAACGATGCGCGTACTTCGCCATATCCTGCGGTTGCCCCGAATACCCGTGGCAGCATATCGCATACAGGTGGGGCTTCGCACCGGCGCAATCGGGATCGAACAGCCAGCCATGAAGCTGGATGCCGTCCTCCGCCGAGATGACCACCGGCTGCTTGGACTGGTCGAACCAATCCGCCGCCTCGACCTCTTCGGCCGCGTCGAGCCGGGGTCCCTTGTCCGCGACTTTGCCGTCATCCCTGCCGGATCTGAGCATCGAGTGCTTCGCCTGTGCATCCAGCGCATACGAGAACATGAGATTCGCCAGCCCGTAAGTGGCGCCGGCTACCACGGAGGCCGCGATTCCGCCTCCCACTACTATCCGTGATGTGTTACGCGCCATTGCAAACCTCCCAGCCGATTCGGTGCATGTCCCATTGCGTCCATTGTAGGGCCTCGCCGGGGTCGATGACGGCATGACGACGAAACAGCCGGGCGGATCGGGCGTTCGATTCGTTTGCCGGGATAGACGTTCCATCGAATGTCCCGCGCGGCCGTATAATTGTTTCTCGTTGCTTTGGCGAGGGCATTCCGATTCGCGAGAACGGGTCTGCCGTAATCGACTCGGCGTTGAATACCACCCCTCCTTGGGGAGTTCTGCGGCGCGTCGTGGCGTCAAATAGACAGAACGACAAGTAACACTCAAGGAGAACCATTATGGCAAACACCATCAAGATCGCCGGTGACATCCGTGACGAATTCGGCAAGGGTGCTGCGCGCCGCATGCGCGTGGCCAAGCTCATCCCCGCCACCTTGTACGCGGGCGGCGACCAGCCGACGTTCGTGAAGCTCCCGATGAAGGAGACCACGCTGGCCCTGCGCCACACGAACGCGCTGTTCTCGATCTCCTTCGGTGGCCAGACCAAGCTGGCCGTCGTCAAGGATGTGCAGCGCAACCCCGTCAAGCGCATCGTTGAACACATCGACTTCTACGAGGTCAAGGCCGGCGAGAAGATCGACGTCGAGGTGCCGGTGTTCGTCGAGGGCACGCCGAAGGGTGCCGCCGTCGCGTTCGTCGACCTGCAGGAGCTCAAGGTCCGCGCCGATGTCACCAACCTGCCCGAGCGCATCGTGGTCAACGTTGACGGCCTGACCGACGGCACCAAGGTGCTGCTCAAGGACGTCGTGCTGCCGGAAGGCGCCGAGCTCGACATGGACGATCCGGAGACCTCCGTCGTCAGCGTCGAGGTGCCTGAGGACACCACCGAGTCCGCTGCTGCCGCTCCGGCCGCTGACGCCGATGCCGCTGCTGCCGCTCCGGCCGCCGATGCGGACGCCAAGTGATCCGTCTCGCACAGCACATCGGATTCCCGCGTGACACACGGGAGTGACGCTTGAGAAAAGCCCACCACAAGCGTGGGCTTTTTTCATAATGTGAACGAGCTCACGCCGAATGCGTCATCGGTGTGAGAAAGTATCTCTCAGAGCCGGTGCCAGAAGCGCCGACTGCCCCATCTGGCCGCCGTGACGCAAACGGCGACGTTATCAAAGAAGTGGTTATGACAGAAAACAATCATCACGATTCCGCCGCGCTGGACAAGCTCACCGAGCCGTTCACCGTGCTGCCGAACGACAATCCCGCATCCGACGCGAAGCGCCAGGAGCTCATCGACAAGCCGGCATTCGGTCAGGTCTTCTCCGACAACATGGCCCACATGAGCTGGACCAAGGGCGAGGGCTGGGGCGACCGTCGCATCGAGCCGTACGCGCCGCTGAAGCTGGATCCGGGCGCATCCGTGCTGCACTACGCCCAGGAGGTCTTCGAAGGTCTGAAGGCATACCGCCACGCCGACGGCTCCACCTGGCTGTTCCGCCCGGACGCGAACGCCGAGCGTTTCCAGAACTCCGCCAAGCGCCTGTACCTGCCCGAGCTGTCCGTGGACGACTTCCTCGGCTCCGTGGCGGCCCTCGTCAAGCGCGACGTCAACTGGGTGCCCACCCGCCGCGAGTACACGCTGTACATGCGTCCGTTCATGTTCGCCTCCGAGCCGTTCCTCGGCGTGCGTGCCCCGCACGAGGTCGACTACTGCGTGATCGCCTCCCCGTCCGGCCCGTACTTCCCGGGCGGCGTCAAGCCGGTGAGCATCTGGGTGGAAGACAAGTGGTTCCGCACCGGCCCCGGCGGCACCGGCTTCGCCAAGTGCGGCGGCAACTACGCCGCCTCGCTGCTCGGCGAATACACCGGCATCGACAACGGCTGCGAGCAGGTGTGCTTCGTGGACGCCGCCACCAAGACCTACCTTGAGGAGCTCGGCGGCATGAACATGATGGTCGTGCACAAGGACGGCCACGTGGAGACCCCGTCCCTGACCGGCAACATCCTGCCGGGCGTGACCCGCCGTTCCCTGATCCAGCTCATGCAGGATCGCGGCATCGACGTGGTCGAGACGATGATCAAGCTCACCGACCTGCTCGACGACATCAAGTCCGGCGAGGTCACCGAGGTGTTCGCCTGCGGTACCGCCGCCATCATCACCCCGATCGGCCGCTTCAAGTCCAAGGAGTTCGACGTGACCGTGGCCAACGGCGAATCCGGCAAGCTCACGATCGACCTGCGCGACCAGCTGCTCGGCATCCAGCTCGGCGAGGTCGAAGACCCGCACAACTGGATGTGGAAGGTCTGCTGAGCGCAGTCCAGTTCTACGTGAAGCCCCGCCCATCGGCTCGATCGAGCCCGGCGGGGCTTTTCGTATAGAACCCGCTCCCGCTGGCGGGAGCTGTCGAGCGTAGCGAGACTGAGGGTGGTTTTTATATGCCCATAAGGATTGCCTGCGGCAGCTGCGTTGCCGTCATCTGCACGCGGCCATCGGCAACCATGATGACTGGTGGATGGACAACAAGCCGGCGCTGAACCTGTTCGAGAGCATCGAACCGAACGGCACCGTTGAACTGGAAGGACTTGGAACGGTCAACCTGTCGCACTTCCCATATCGCGAAGACCTCGCGTACGGATGGCCCGATGACGCGGTCCGATTCCACGATCAGGCGCTGCCGTTCGACGGACGCAAGCTGCTGTACGGTCACACGCATCAGCTGTCTCCCGCGGGTGCGCGGCCGGAATCGCTCAACGTCAATTCTGCGCGGACTGCCGGGCTCCGGTAAGTCGACATGGGCGCAGAACTGGGTGTCCGACCCCGCCAACACGTGGCCGCATTGCGTGATCTCGCTCGACGCCGGCTGGGATGTGGTCGCCGACGCGCAGCATGCGAACCCGGAGTATGCGAATGAGCTGGCGCGGCTCGCCACACGGCACGGGGCAATCTGGCGGACGGAGGATTTCGACGTGCCCCTGGACGAGCTGCTGCGCCGCAACGAGGCCCGGCCGCGCGCCGACCATGTGCCGGAGGAGTACATCCGCTCGTCGTGGAAGCGGTTCCACCACGTGATGTTCCGCCCGCTCAATCCCGAAGACCCGAACGGCAACCTGCTTAAACGCATGATCGCCGACCCGTACGTCCGGGTCACACCGGTGCGCGGCGAGAGCGACGTATTCGCCTGCAATTTCACTCGAGAGGCGTTCCTCGAAGGACGTTGGAACACGCGCACGATCAACGCCCGCGGGCTCTGAAGTATGACACGGTGGTCGCGCACGGCGACACATCCCCGGGATCGTTCCCCGTGCGCGTGGAGCGCAAGGAGAACGGCATCGACCTGACCTATGAGCGACAGACGTTCAAGGAACGCGACATCGGATCAAGGTCGGCGAGATCCTGACCCGGATCGGAGCCGATTCTAGTTTCGGGTAGCCGGCTTGCGGTAGGCTCATGTACGGCCGGATGGTTGTGATGTTGGCGAGGAGTGGCACGTGGAGGAACTGGCACTGGAAAGCAATGCCTTTTTCATGGGCATCGAATATCTTGCGGTGTTCTGCAGCGGGCTGATGGGCGGTCTATGCGCGGTTCGCAAGAACTATGACCTGTTCGCCATGCTGATCACCGCGTGGCTGACCGCGTTGGGCGGCGGCATCATCCGTGACGTGATGCTCGGCTCCCTGCCGCCGGTGGGCATCTCCGACCGCGGGTTCGTGCTGACCGCACTGGTGTCGGGCCTGGCTATCGCCGTGATCCATCCGGAAGTGGACAAGCTCAGATGGTCGATGCTGACCATCGACGCCTTGGCGGTCGGCTTGTTCGCGGTGAACGGCACCTCGAAGGCGCTCGATTTGGGAACCTCCGGCATGACGGCGGTGTTCATGGGCATGTTCACCGCGCTGGGCGGCGGTCTGGTCCGGGACATGCTCCTGAACGACGTGCCGATGATCATCCGCGACAAGCACCTGTACGCGGTTCCTTCCGCGGTCGGATGCGTGCTCACCGTGTTCGTGTGCAGGGGAGTGCAATGGAAGATGCTGGATTTCACGGCCGAGGTGGTGCTCGACTGCGCGATCGTCGTGCTGGTCGTGGTCATGCGTCTGCTGTCGGTCAAGTTCAGCATCATGCTTCCCGGTGCGGTCAAGCGGCACAACACGTATCTTCCCAGCGAGTCGCGGTATCTGAAACGCCCGGTCACCCATCCCGATGCCCACGATGGCGGCGATGACGACAAAGACCAGTCTCGGGCTTGACGCTTTCGGACCACCCCCACCCGCTTCGCGGGAGCCCCCGCTGGCGGGTGGGGGTGGCCGGCTAACACGAAAGAACCCCCGGGAACCTTGCGGTTCCGCGGGGGTCTTATGCTGTGACGACCGTCAGACGGTCATGCTCACATGTTGTTGATGGCGACTGCCATGCCCGACTTGCGGTTGGCGGCCTGGTTCTTGTGAATCACGCCAGCGCCAGCGGCCTTGTCGAGCTTCTGGGAAGCGACCTTGTAGGCGGCTTCGGCAGCGGCCTTATCGCCGGCGGCGATGGCCTCACGGGTTGCGCGGATGGCGGTCTTCAGGCTGGACTTGACGGCCACGTTACGCTTGTGCGCCTTCTCATTGGTGAGCACGCGCTTCTTCTGCGACTTAATGTTTGCCACGTTTTCTCCAAACGACGTTTGCTATAAGGACATACAGGGAGTCATGCTACCACGATGTTCGGATAAAACCGACCCCGTGTTCCGTGTGTCGTCGGGAAATTGCCGACGGTGACCGGTAAACTTAGTGACTTGCGGCACATGGCGTCACATTTACGATGCCAAAGGCCCGCGACGAACGAGCACCACGGACGAAAGGAACCGGATCAGGGTGATTGAGCCGAAGAACAAGCCAGGGTTTACCGATCAGTCGCTAATCCGGAATTTCTGCATCATCGCACACATCGACCACGGCAAGTCCACGGTGGCCGACCGCATCCTGCAACTGAGCGGCATCGTTCCTGAGCGCGAGATGCGTGACCGCTTCCTCGACCGCATGGACATCGAGCAGGAGCGCGGCATCACCATCAAATCGCAGGCCGTGCGCGTGCCGTGGACCTTCGAGGGCACCGAGTACACGCTCGGCATGATCGACACCCCCGGCCACGTGGATTTCACGTATGAGGTGTCGCGCGCGCTGGCCGCATGCGAGGGCGCGGTGCTGCTCGTCGACGCGACGCAGGGCATCGAGGCGCAGACGCTGTCCAACCTGTACATGGCCATCGACCACGATCTGGCCATCATCCCCGTGCTCAACAAGATCGACCTGCCCAGTGCCGAGCCGGACAAGCACGCGGAGGAGATCGCGGGACTGATCGGATGCAAGCCGAGCGACGTGCTGCGCGTGTCGGGCAAGACCGGCGAAGGCGTCGCCGATCTGCTCGACCATATCGTCATGGAGATTCCCGCTCCGCACGGCGACCCGAAGGCGCCGGCACGTGCGCTGATCTTCGACTCGGTGTACGACTCGTACCGCGGCATCGTCACCTATATCCGTATGGAGGACGGTGAGCTCAAGTCGCGTGAGAAGGTGCACATGATGGGCATCGGCATGACGCACGAGCCCATCGAGATTGGCGTCATCAGCCCCGACATGACCCCCACCAAGGCGCTTGGCGCCGGCGAGGTCGGCTACATCATCACCGGCGCGAAGGACGTCAGCCAGTCCAAGGTCGGCGACACCGTGACCTCCGCCGTCCGCCCTGCAGCCGAGGCGCTGCCCGGCTATCGCGACCCCCAGCCCATGGTGTACGCGGGTCTCTTCCCGATCGACAACGCCCAGTTCCCCGAACTGCGCGACGCGCTCGACAAGCTCAAGCTCAACGACGCCGCGCTCATCTACGAGCCCGAGACGTCGGTGGCGCTGGGCTTCGGCTTCCGATGCGGGTTCCTTGGCTTGCTGCACATGGAGATCGTCTCGGAGCGGCTGGAACGCGAGTTCGGTCTCGACCTGATCTCCACCGCGCCGAACGTTCCGTATGAGGTGACCGCCGAGGACAACACCGTGCACCGGGTGACCAACCCGAGTGAATTCCCGGACGGCAAGATCAAGAAGATCGTCGAGCCGATGGTCGCTGCCGACATCATCACGCCGAAGGATTTCATTGGTTCGGTGATGGACCTGTGTCAGGACCACCGCGGCATCATGGGCACGATGGAATACATCTCCACCGACCGCGTGGAGATGCACTACCGCATCCCGCTCGCCGAGATTGTGTTCGACTTCTTCGACCAGCTCAAGTCCCGCACCAAGGGTTACGCGTCACTCGACTACCATGAGGACGGCGAGCAGGCCGCGGACCTCGTCAAGGTCGACATCCTCATCCAGGGCGAGAAGGTCGACGCGTTCAGCGCCATCGTGCATCGCGACAAGGCATACAGCTACGGCGTGATGATGACCAAGAAGCTGCGCGAGCTGATTCCCCGCCAGCAGTTCGAGATCCCGATTCAGGCGGCGATCGGATCGCGCATCATCGCACGCGAGAACATCCGTGCACTGCGCAAGGACGTGCTCGCCAAATGCTACGGCGGCGACATCACCCGTAAGCGCAAGCTGCTCGAAAAGCAGAAGGCCGGCAAGAAGCGCATGAAGATGCTCGGCCACGTCGAGGTGCCGCAGGAGGCGTTCATCGCGGCCCTGTCCACCGGCGAGGCCGGCAACGACCGCGACACCAAGGATAAGATCCGCGCCGCGCAGAAGACGGAAGGCTGATGGAGGTCTTTGATATGCCCCCGCTGGCGGGGGCTGACAGCCGAAGGCTGGCTGGGGGTGGGCCAGCGAATGACCGCCTTCAGCCGGCTACGCCGACAACCCCCGCCAACGCGGGCGATGCGGCAGGCTACGAAATCTACATCCATGTGCCGTTCTGCATGCGGCGTTGCGGCTACTGCGATTTCAACACATACACGGCCACGGACATGGGCGCGGGCGCGTCCCGCGGCAATTACGCGAACATGGTGGTGCGTGAGATGCGTCTCGTGCGCGATTGGCAGCTCGTGCACGGCATCGAGGAGCCGCCCGTCTCCACGGTGTTCTTCGGCGGCGGCACGCCCACTATTCTGCCGGCGCGCGATCTGGTAATGATGCTGGACGCGGTCCGCGGCCTGTGGGGCATCGAACCGGAGGCGGAGATCACCACCGAGGCGAATCCCGACACGGTCGACGAGCGCTATATCGGCGCGCTCGCGGAAGGAGGGGTCACCCGCGTGTCATTCGGCATGCAGTCAGCCGTGCCGCATGTGTTGAAAACCCTCGACCGCACGCATACGCCCGCCAATGTGGAGGCCGGTGTCAGGGCGGCCGACAGGGCCGGCCTGCGCTCCAGCGTGGACCTGATCTACGGGGCGCCGGGGGAGAGCCTTGACGATTGGCGAGACTCGGTGCGCACGGCAGTCGATCTTGGCGTGAACCATGTCTCCGCCTATGCACTTACCGTGGAACCGACCACGAAGATGGGTCGACAGATCGCGGCGGGCACATTGCCCAAGCCCGACGATGACGACGAGGCAGCGAAATACGAGATCGCCGATGACCTGTTCGCCGCGGCGGGCCTAGAATGGTACGAGATCTCGAACTGGTCGCGCCCGGGCTATGAGAGCCGGCACAATCTCGGGTATTGGCGCAACGCCGACTGGGCCGGCCTGGGCCCTGGAGCGCACAGCCACTACAACACGGTTATGGGCAGCTCCACAGACGGTGACGCCGCGAACAGCGACGCCGCTGGAGACGTTTCGACTTCCGTAACCTCCACATCGATGCGCGGTTGGGACATCGCGCATCCGCGCATGTGGGGGATGGCCATCAACGACGGACGTGTGCCGTGGTCGGGCGATGAGACCATATCGCCCACGGAGAACCTTGAAGAGCTCATCATGCTTGGCCTGCGCATTCGGGAAGGGCTCGACATCGGCCGCGTCAATCGGCATATCGAAGCGGTGAACCGGGCGCAGGATGCGGCGCAGGGAACGCTGCGCATCATCGACGACGCGTGCCTCACGCCGCTGGTCGGGGATGGCCTCATCACCCTCGACCCGACGACGGGCCATGCCGTCGCCACGAGGAGAGGCCGGTTGCTCAACGACGCCGTCATCGAGCGCATGTTCGGCGCGGTCGGCCTGTAGTGGCTCCGGCAGTGAAACGTCGAAGCAGACCTTGACCGTGCCGAACTTCACCTTGCTCACGATGGAGAATGCGTCACCCAGGCTATGCTGGAGATCGGCGAGGTTCCGAGGTCGCTTTTCGTGATGAGTGCGATGCCGAAGGATTCGATGGCGATTCCCGCCAGAAAGCATATCAGCCGCTTGATGGAATACGGCATGAATCATGACTCCTTTCGTGTGTTCTGCCCGATGTAGTGCTGGAAGGCAGGTCGACGGGATGCCTGTTGCGTCAGGCTTGAAGATTCTCGATTACCTTGCGCAAGAGAGCTTCGCAGTCTCTCGCGTTCCGCCGTGGTCTCGTACCGTGCAGCTTCGCTGCCGTGCTAGCACCTTTTGGTTTGTAAGCAAACTAAATATGTCCATCGGAGAAAAGTTCAATACAGATAAAATTGAACTCAGGTTGTTTCGCTGACAAAGCCGTGATATTCTTTTGAACCAGAATTTGAACTTTGAACCAACGTGAATTGAGGAAGTCATTGGAGAGCTTCGCGACGCGGCTGAGAACCGCCATGAACGCCCGTCACCTCAGACAGGTCGACATCGTGCGTGCCGCCCAGGCGTCAGGTGTCAAACTCGGCAAAAGCCACATCAGCCAATATGTCAGCGGCAAGACGACGCCCCGCGCGGATACGCTCAGGTTCCTCGCCGATACACTGCAGGTCGACGAGCAATGGCTGCTCGGCCATGATCGCGGACGGCCCGGCATGCCGGCGCAGCCGAAACGGGTGCCGGACAATCCCGGCGGCCGGGCCGACGCGCCACGCACGCCATCATCCCAAGCGCCCGCACCCCAGACAACGTCACCATCACACGAACCGGAAGGAACACCCATGCGCCACTTCAACAAATCCACCAAACTTGACAACGTGCTGTACGACGTGCGCGGACCGGTCGTCGACGAGGCCGCCCGCATGGAGCAGTCCGGCATGCACGTGCTCAAGCTCAACATCGGCAACCCCGCGCCGTTCGGCTTCCGCACACCGGACGAGGTCGTATACGACATGTCCCGGCAGCTCAGCGACACGGAAGGCTACTCCGCGTCCAAGGGCCTGTTCTCGGCGCGCAAGGCGATCATGCAGTACGCGCAGCTCAAGAACCTGCCCAATGTCGGCATCGAAGACATCTACACCGGCAACGGCGTCAGCGAGCTGATCAACCTGTCGTTGTCCGCCCTGCTCGACAACGGCGACGAGGTTCTGGTGCCCAGCCCCGACTACCCGCTGTGGACCGCCTGCGTCAACCTGGCCGGCGGCACCGCCGTGCACTACGTGTGCGACGAGGAATCCGAATGGTACCCGGACATCGACGACATGCGCAGCAAGATCACCGACCGCACGGTGGCGATCGTCCTGATCAACCCGAACAACCCGACCGGCGCCCTCTACCCGAAGGAGGTGCTGCAGCAGATCGTCGATCTGGCCCGCGAACACCAGCTGATGATCTTCTCCGACGAGATCTACGACCGTCTGGTGATGGACGGACTCCAGCACGTCTCGATAGCGTCCATGGCCCCGGACCTGTTCTGTGTCACGTTCTCCGGCCTGTCGAAGTCGCACATGATCGCGGGCTACCGCATCGGATGGATGGTGCTCAGCGGCAACAAGTCCATCGCGAAGGACTACATCGAGGGCATCAACATGCTCACCAACATGCGCATCTGCTCGAACGTGCCCGCCCAGTCGATCGTGCAGACCGCTCTCGGCGGCCACCAGAGCGTCAACGACTACATCGTGCCCGGCGGCCGTCTGTACGAGCAGCGCGAATACATCTACAACGCGTTGAACTCGATTCCCGGCGTCACCGCGGTCAAGCCGAAGGCCGCGTTCTACATCTTCCCCAAGCTCGACGTGAAGAAGTTCAACATCACTGATGATGAGCAGTTCGCGCTTGACCTGCTGCATGACAAGCGCATCCTCATCACGCGCGGCGGCGGGTTCAACTGGCATGAGCCGGACCACTTCCGCATCGTCTACCTGCCGCGCATCGAAGTGCTCAAGGACGCGACGGAAAAGCTCACCGACTTCCTCAGCTGCTACCGGCAGTAGTCGGCGGGCATCACAATACGGGTCGAAAAAGCCGTTATCCGTGATTCCCCGTGTGAAATCGCCGTTTTGAGGCTCCGAAACGGCGATTTCACACACCCAATTGCGGATAACGGCTTTTTCGACCCGTAATTCGCAAACCGGAGAGGGGCTCGAGGCTCCCCGCCGTCACGTCCTCGCCGCCGATAGGATGGACGCTATGAAAAAGCACATCGTCGCGGGCATTCTGGCTCATGTGGACGCGGGCAAGACCACGCTGTCCGAAGCGCTGCTCTACCGTTCGGGGCAGATTCGCAGGCTCGGCCGCGTCGATCACGGCGATGCGTTCCTCGACACCGACGCGATGGAGCGGGCGCGAGGCATCACGATATTCGCCGAGCCCGCCATCATCCGATCCGGCGATCTGACGATCACCCTCATCGATACGCCGGGGCACGTCGATTTCTCCGCCGAGACCGAGCGCGTGCTGGCAGTGCTGGATTACGCCATACTGGTGGTGTCCGGGGCGGACGGCATCCAGGGGCATACCGAGACGCTGTGGCGCCTGTTGCGGCGATACAACGTGCCGACCTTCATATTCGTCAACAAGATGGACGCGCCCGGCGCCGACCGGGCCGCACTGCTCGCCCAGCTGCGTGACAGGTTCTCCGACGGCTGCGTGGACTTCGAGAACGGCGCTCCGACCCGGTCGATGGAAGACATCGCGATGCTCGACGAATCGGCCATGAACGAGTTCCTGGACTCCGGCGCCGTCGCGGACAAGCGGCTGAAAGCCATGATATCCGCGCGCTCACTGTTCCCCGTGTTCTTCGGGTCCGCTCTCGCCATGGAGGGCATCGATGGCTTCCTCGCCGGCTTTGAACGGTATACCAAGGAGATCGAACCGGGTGCTCGTTTCGGGGCACGTGTATATAAGGTGTCGCATGACGAGCATGGCAACCGTCTGACGTGGCTGCGCGTCACCGGGGGAGAGATCAAGGCGAAGATGGTGCTTGACGGCGACGAGAAGGCCGATCAGGTGCGCCTGTATTCCGGCGCGAAATTCACCACGGTCGATGCGCTGCCCGCCGGCTCGGTCTGCGCCGTCACCGGCCTGACGCACAGCCGCCCCGGTCAGGGGCTGGGCGACCAGTGCGACGCCGACGCCCCGGTGCTGCAGCCGGTGCTCACCTACACGCTGTTGCCGCAGGGGGAGGATCCTCACCGTTGCCTGACCGCGCTGCGAGAACTGGATGATGAGGACCCTCTGCTGCATGTGGTATGGCAGGAGAGGCTGCAGGAGATCCATGTGCAGCTCATGGGCGCGGTTCAATTGGAGATCATCCAGCAGATCATGCGGGACCGTTTCAACTTGAACGTCGGCTTCGGCCCCGGATCCATCCTCTACAAGGAGACGATCGCCCATGCGGTGGAGGGCATCGGCCACTTCGAGCCGCTACGACACTACGCCGAGGCGCACGTGCTGCTGGAGCCGGGCGAGCCGGGCAGCGGACTGACCTTCGCCACATCCTGTTCCGAAGACGTGCTGGCCCGCAACTGGCAGAGGCTCATCCTGACGCATTTCGCCGAGAAGGAGCATCTGGGCGTGCTCATCGGCGTCCCCATCACCGACATGAAGCTCACGCTGCTCACCGGCCGCGCGCACGAGAAGCATACGGAGGGTGGTGATTTCCGCCAAGCCACCTACCGGGCCATCCGACAGGGGCTGATGACCGCCCTGGTCGAGGGAGACTTCTCCCGGCACGACCTGTTCGACGAGGACGCCGCGGAGGACGTCGCCGAAGACGCGGCCGTAACCGATGCCAAAACAGCCCGGACGGACGAATCGGAGCCGTCGGACGGCAGCGCCTTCGCCTCGGCGGCCGCCCGCGATCCCGGCTGGTGCCGGGTGCTCGAACCGTGGTACCGCTTCCGGCTCGACATCCCGCAGGACATGCTCGGCCGGGCCATGTCCGACATACAACGCATGTCGGGCACGTTCGATCCACCCGAGATGGACGGCCAGTTCGCCGTGCTGGCGGGAGTCTGCCCGGTATCCGAGATGCGCGACTACGCCATGGATGTGAACGTCTACACCCACGGCACGGGCCATCTGGGGTGCGTGTTCGACGGCTACCGGCCATGCCACAATGCGGCCGAGGTCATCGAACAAGCGGGATACGATCCGGGAGACGATCTCGAAAACACCCCTGATTCGGTGTTCTGCGCGCATGGCGCCGGTTACACGGTCAAATGGTACCGGGTGCCGGATTTCATGCATCTGGATCGCGCATACGACGCCGGGCAGTGACGTCTTCGCCGGGCAAAGGGGCCCGGCGGCAGTGACAGTGATATTCGTCACACTTAACACGCCATTCACATAAGAGACATCTCATTGACATGCGAAACGGGTGCCGCAGATTTTCCGAATCGCTTGAGAAACATTGAAATTGGGTATTGACAAACACCTCGACTCGGTATATGGACAGCGAAACGTGTTTGACATAGCCGAGCGGTACTCTTTCCTACGCACTAACAAAAGAACCGCAGGTTGTCAAGATCCTGCCAAAACGATATGAAGGTGGTTTCGGTGACTTTCCACGCCCCGCTCGATTTGAGCATACATAAATCACAAGGTCTGTACGACCCAAGCTCAGAACATGACGCTTGCGGCGTAGGTATGGTCACCACACTCAACAAGCGGCCGGAACGTAAGATCATCGACGACGCCATCGAAGTGCTCGTCAATCTCAACCACCGTGGCGCCGTGGGCGCCGAGGAGAACACCGGTGACGGTGCGGGCATCCTGATGAGCATGCCCGACGAGTTCATGCGGGCCACCGCGGGCGTCGAACTGCCCGAGGCCGGCCATTACGCGGCGGGCATCGCGTTCCTCGACCGCGACATCGCCACGTCCGGCCAGCAGGAGCAGGCCATCGCGAGCATCGTGCGCGAAGAGGGTCTGGAAGTACTCGCCTGGCGAGTGGTGCCGACCAACCCGGACGGGCTCGGCCTGCAGGCGCTCGCCTCGATGCCCAGCTTCAAGACGCTGGTCATCGCCGACGCCGAAGGCAAGCTGGCGGACATCGAGCTCGACCGCAAGACCTTCCGCATCCGCAAGCGCGTCGAGCATGAGGTCGGCATCTACTTCGCGTCGCTGTCGGCCCGCACCATCACCTACAAGGGCATGCTCACCACGATGCAGCTCACCCCGTTCTTCCCCGACCTGTCGGATTCGCGCATGAAGGCGAAGCTCGCGATTGTGCACTCGCGCTTCTCCACGAACACGTTCCCGAGCTGGCCGCTCGCGCAGCCGTTCCGCCTGCTCGCCCACAACGGCGAGATCAACACGATCCAGGGCAACCGCAACTGGCTGTCGGCCCGCGAAGGCCGCCTGAGCTCCGAACTGCTCGGCGAGTTCGAGCCGTTGCTGCCGATCACCACGCCCGGCTATTCGGATTCCGGCACGTTCGACGAATGCCTCGAACTGCTGCACCTCGCCGGCCGCTCCCTGCCGCACGCCATCTCGATGATGCTGCCGCCGGCATGGGAGAACAACGACCAGCTCGACCCCGACGTGCGCGCGTTCTACGAGTACAACAACACGCTGATCGAACCGTGGGACGGCCCGGCCGACATCATCTTCACCGACGGCACGCAGGTGGGCGCCCTGCTCGACCGCAACGGCTTCCGCCCCGGCCGCTGGCAGCTCACCGATGACGGCTACCTTGTGCTCGCCTCCGAAGCCGGCGTGCTGCCGGAGATCGACGACAAGCATATCGTCTCCAAGGGCCGTCTGGAGCCCGGAAAGATGTTCCTTGTCGACACCGACGAGGGCCGCATCATCCCCGACGAGGAGATCAAGAGGAACCTTGCCTCGCAGCACCCGTACCGTAAGTGGGTCGAAGGCAACTCCGTGGAGATGAGCGACCTGCCGCAGCGCGAGCACGTGAGCCATTCCGGCCAGTCCGTGCAGCGTCGTCAGCGCGCGTTCGGCTACACCGAGGAAGACCTCAAGATGCTGCTCACGCCGATGGCCAACACCGGCAAAGAGCCGCTGGGCTCGATGGGCAACGACAACCCGCTGCCGGTGCTCTCCAAGCGCAGCCGCATGCTGTTCGACTACTTCCACCAGAAGTTCGCGCAGGTCACCAACCCTCCGCTGGACTGGGAGCGCGAGGAGATCGTCACCTCGCTCGAATCCGCCATCGGCCCCGAGCCGAACCTGCTGGAGGATTCCGAGCTGCACGCCAAGAAGATCCTGATCCCGCTGCCCGTCATCAACTCCGACGAGATGGCGCAGCTCAAGCGGCTCGACAAGGCCAAGGTGCTCGGTGGATACTACCGTCCGTTCGTCGTCAAGGGCCTGTATCAGGTGGCCGGCGGCGGCAAGGCACTGGGCGAGCGCCTTGAGGAGATCTTTGCCGAAGTCGACGAGGCCATCGCGGGCGGCAGCAACTTCATCGTGCTGTCCGACCGTGATTCCAACCACACGTGGGGCCCGATCCCGTCACTGCTGCTCACCAGCGCCGTGCAGCACCACCTGCTGCGCAAGCACACCCGCACGCAGATCTCGATGGCCGTCGAGGCCGGCGATGTGCGTGAGATCCATCATGTCGCGCTGCTGATCGCATACGGTGCCGCATGCGTCAACCCGTATCTGGCGTTCGAATCCGTCGAGGACCTGGCCCGCACCGGCTACCTGAAGGTCGACGAGCACACAGCCGTGAAGAACCTGACCAAGGCGCTGTCCATCGGCGTGCTGAAGATCATGTCGAAGATGGGCGTCTCCACCATCATGAGCTACCGCGGAGCGCAGCTGTTCGAGGCGGTCGGCCTGAGCAAGGACATCGTCGACAAGTACTTCACCGGCACGGTCTCGCAGGTCGGTGGCATCGGGCTCGACGAGCTGGCCGAGGAGGTGGCGATTCGCCACCGCGTGGCCTACCCGAACCAGTGGACCGCCACCCCGCACATGAACCTCGAAACCGGCGGCGAATACAAGTGGCGCCGTACCGGCGAGGATCATCTGAACGACCCCGAGGCGATTTTCCTGCTGCAGCAGTCGACCGCTCGCGGCGACTACCAGATGTTTAAGAAGTACTCGCACCACATCAACGACACGTCGAACCGCATTATGACGCTGCGCGGACTCATGAAGTTCAAGCACGACCGCAAGCCGATCGACATCTCCGAGGTCGAGCCGGCCTCCGAGATCGTCAAGCGGTTCTCCACCGGCGCAATGAGCTACGGCTCCATCTCGCAAGAGGCGCACGAGACGCTCGCCATCGCCATGAACACGATCGACGCGCGTTCCAACTCCGGCGAGGGCGGCGAATCCGACGACCGCATCGAGGATCCGCTGCGTTACAGCCGCATCAAGCAGATCGCATCCGCCCGCTTCGGCGTCACCAGCGATTACCTGGTGCACGCCACCGACCTGCAGATCAAGCTCGCCCAGGGCGCCAAGCCCGGCGAGGGCGGCCACCTGCCCGGTGCCAAGGTCCCGCCGTGGATCGCCAAGGTCCGTCACGCGACCCCCGGCGTGGAGCTCATCTCCCCGCCGCCTCACCACGACATCTACTCCATCGAGGATCTCAAGCAGCTGATCAACGATGCGAAGATGGCCAACCCGAAGGCGCGCATCCACGTCAAGCTCGTCTCGGAGTTCGGTGTCGGCACCATCGCGGCCGGTGTGGCCAAGTGCCATGCCGACGTGGTGCTGATCTCCGGCTATGACGGCGGCACCGGTGCGGCGCCGCTCAACGCGATTCGCCACGCGGGCACCCCGTGGGAGATCGGCCTGTCCGAAACCCAGCAGACGCTGATTCTGAACGGTCTGCGCTCCCGCATCGTCGTTCAGTGCGACGGCGAGCTCAAGACCGGCCGCGACGTGATCATCGCCGCGCTGCTCGGTGCCGAGGAATTCGGCTTCGCCACCACGGCGCTTATGGTCGAGGGCTGCGTCATGATGCGCGCGTGCCAGAAGAACACCTGCCCGCAGGGCATCGCCACCCAGGATCCCGAGCTGCGCGCCCGGTTCAAGGGCAAGCCGGAAGCGGTCATCAACTTCTTCATGTACATCGCCGAGGAAGTGCGCGAACTGCTTGCCGAGCTCGGTTTCCGTACGCTGGAGGAGGCCGTCGGCCATGTCGAATGCCTGGACCAGAACGAGGCGATCAAGCGCTGGAAGTCCGACGGCATCGACCTGAGCAACGTGCTCATGCAGCCCGGCCCGGTTCCCGGAACGATTCTGCACCAGACCATCGAGCAGAACCACGAACTGGAGAAGGCGCTCGACAACAAGCTCATCGAGATGGCCGAACCCGCGCTGGAGCGCAAGGAGCCGGTACGCATCGAGATGCCGATCCGCAACGTCAACCGTACGCTCGGCACGATGGTCGGCTACGAGATCACCCGCCGCTACGGTGCCGAAGGACTGCCGGACGACACCATCGACATGACGTTCCACGGTGCCGGCGGCCAGTCGATCGGCGCGTTCATCCCGCGTGGCGAGACCATCCGCGTCTGCGGCGAGGTCAACGACTACGCCGGCAAGGGCCTGTCGGGCGGATGCCTGATCGTACGCCCCGAGGACGGCGTCACCTTCGACCCGCACGAGAACGTCATCGCGGGCAACGTGACCGGTTTCGGCGCGACCTCCGGAGAACTGTTCGTGGCCGGCCGTGCAGGCGAGCGTTTCGGTGTGCGCAACTCCGGCGCCACGTTCGTGGTCGAGGGCGTGGGCGACCACGGCTGCGAGTACATGACCGGAGGCACCGTCGTGGTGCTCGGCTCCATGGGCCGCAACTTCGGCGCCGGCTTCTCCGGCGGCAACGTGTACGTGCTCGATCTGGACATGAACCAGGTCAATCCGACCGCGGCGAAGGACGGCTCGCTGCTGTTCCTACCGCTGGACGACGAAGCACAGGCACTGGTCCACGATCTGGTGAAGCGTCACGTCGAAGAGACCGGTTCCGCATTCGCCGCCGGACTCCTCAAGGATTGGAAGCACACCGTCGCCCGGTTCACGCACGTGGTGCCGGAACACTATCTGGCCATGACCGCCGCCATGGCGAAGGCCGAGGAAGACAATATCGATTTCAACACGCCCGGCGCCTGGGAACAGGTGTACGAGCAGGTGATGGAAGGAGCGCACTGACATGGGAGATCCCAGAGGATTCCTGAAGGTCCGTACCCGTCGCGAACTGGCGGAACGCCCCGTCGAGGAGCGCATCAAGGACTGGCTTGACGTCCATGCTGAGTCCGGCTTGCAGCCGTGGACCACCGAACAGGCCGCCCGCTGCATGGATTGCGGCACTCCTTTCTGCATGACCGGATGCCCGCTCGGCAACATCATCCCCGAGTTCAACGATCTGGTTCGTCAGGAGAAGTGGGAGGACGCCTACAATCGTCTGTCCACCACCAACAACTTCCCCGAAGTGACCGGACGCATCTGCCCGGCACTGTGCGAGAAGGCGTGCGTGCTCGGCATCCACCAGCCGCCGACGATGATCAAGCTCGACGAGCAGACGATCATCGACCAGGCATGGGGTCTGGATATCGTCAAGCCCATGCCTCCGCAGCGTCTGACCGACCAGACCGTGGCGGTCGTCGGATCCGGCCCCGCCGGTCTGGCATGCGCCCAGCAGCTCACCCGAGCCGGCCACACGGTCGTCGTCTATGAGCGCGATGACGCCATCGGCGGTCTGATGCGCTACGGCATCCCGAACTTCAAGCTCGACAAGCGACTGATCGACCGTCGTATCAAGCAGATGGAGGCCGAAGGCACCCGCTTCCGCACGGGCGTGGAGATCGGCAAGGACATCAGCTGGGACGATTTGCGCGACCGCTATGACGCCGTGGTCGTCGCTATCGGCTCCACCGTGCCGCGTGACATGAAGATTCCCGGCCGCGAGCTCAAGGGCATTCACTTCGCGATGGAGTTCCTGCCCGACGCGACCCGACGCGTGTACGGCGTAAAGCCCGTGCACGACATCACCGCCAAGGACAAGCACGTCATCATCATCGGTGGTGGCGACACCGGTTCCGACTGCCTCGGCACCTCCATCCGTCAAGGCGCGAAGGACGTGACCGTGCTGCAGATCATGCCGAAGGAGCCGGACGAGCGCCCGGACAACCAGCCGTGGCCGACGTTCGCGCGTCTCTACCAGAAGACCTCCTCGATGGAGGAGGGCGGCACCTATGTGTACAGCACCGATTCTGTCAACTTCGTCGGCTCTGACGAGGAACAGGCCCGTGTGCACATTGAGGATTCCACCGCGTCCGAAGGATTCGTGGCCGACGAGAACGGCCACGTCACCGGTCTGAAGGTCGTGGATGTGGCACCGGGGGAGAACGGTCCGTTCACCCGCCAGCCCGGTACCGAACGCGTGCTGCCCGCGGATCTGGTGCTCATCTCGGTCGGCTTCCTGCACCCGGACACCTCCACGCTGCTCGACCAGCTGCCTGTCGAATTGGACAAGCGCGGCAACGTTGCCCGCAACGACAAGTTCGCCACCTCTCAGGATGGCGTGTTCGTTGCCGGCGACGCGGGCCGCGGCCAGAGCCTGGTCGTGTGGGCCATTTCGGAGGGCCGCTCCTGCGCGGCCGCCGTTGATGAGTACCTCACCGGCGTCACCGAGCTGCCCGCGCCGATCACCGCATCCCAGCGTCCGATGATGCTGCCGCGATGATTCGATAGTCCGGCGGTTCGCCGTATCGACATCTACTGGGGGCCGGAAGTCTCTTCAAGGGACTTCCGGCCCCCAGTCGCATATCGGGCGTTCCCTATTTCTGGCGAAAGTCCCGTCCCGTTGTGTGCCGGTGGGTTTCGCCGGAGAATGGCCCGCTCATGTGTGGGTGAGCCGCAGAAGGAGGCCGGCTATGTGCGGGGTGGTACGTGTCGCGGCCACGGCTCGGACGTCGTGATTGCCAACGATTGCGGATCTGTCTCGTCGTGCGAGTCGAACCGCCGCTACGGCACGGCTTGGAGTACAGTACATAGGAGTGTTATCCACAAACGAGCAGGAGAAGTAACGATGCCTAACCGTGCCGAACGCCGCAAAGCAGCAAAAGATCAGCGTCGGGGAGTCCCGTCGCAGTACGACCAGACCCGTGGCCGTGCCCGATCCGGCATGCTCGACGAGTACGCGCTTCAGGAGAAGTCCCGCCGTATTCAGGAGGGCGTGGATGACAGCGGCGTGTGGAAGCCCAGCGCTCGCACCGAGGTCGATGAGGAAGTGGAGTCGGTGTTCGAGGCCAACCCGAACTATCAGGATCCCAAGGCGTTCAAGGCACCGCACTCCGTGCGGCAGTGGTTCCGTGTCGGCAGCTGGACGCTGATCGCGCTGTCGGTCATCGCGTTCTTCGTGGTGATGTGGCTGCCCACGCATCCGCTGTGGCTGATCCTGACCGTGTCCGTCGTGTTCGTCGTCGGCGTGCTCAGCCTGTTCTTCACGGCCGGCAACTACCGCAACAATCCGAACCTGGACGCCAACGGCACCGCGGTGTGAGAGTCTGGTATCCGGTAGTTACTTGGTATTATGGCGTGATTTTTCGCCAACACGAACATGGGCATTGTGCGTTTTTTCGACGTGCAATGCCCTAAAGTTATATATGGCAGTAGCCGCAAACAAGGTTACCGACGAAGGAGGCCTTAATCGTGAAAGTTGATATCCTCACCCGCGAATACCCGCCGTATGTCTATGGTGGCGCAGGCGTGCACGCGGAAGAGCTCTCGAAGGTGCTGGCCGAGCGGGTCGACGTGACCGTCCGTGCGTTCGACGGACCGCGCACCGAAGCCGATGTACCCGCCATCCCCGGAGATGGCTCGGCGAAGGGCAGCCTGAAAGTCGTGGGCTATGGAACGCCCTCTGAGCTGGCCGACGCGAATCCGGCGCTGAAGACCTTCGGCGTTGATCTGCAGATAGCCAACGACGTCGACGCCGACATCGCCCACGCGCACACCTGGTATGCGTGCCTGGCCGGATACCTCGCCAAGATGCTGCACGGTACGCCGCTGGTCATCACCGCACATTCGCTGGAGCCGTTCCGCCCGTGGAAGCGCGAGCAGCTCGGCGGCGGTTATAATCTGAGCTCCTGGGCCGAAAAGGACGCCTACGAGCACGCCGACCGCGTCATCGCCGTCTCCGGCGGCATGCGCGAGGACATCCTCGCCGCGTACCCGAACCTCGACCCCGACAAGGTCGTCGTGGTGCATAACGGCATCACCATGAGCGACTTCGCCACGCCGGCCGACGACGACCCGGGCTGGGCCGTGTTCGACCGTTACCACATCGACCGCAGCAAGCCTACGCTGCTGTTCGTCGGCCGCATCACCCGTCAGAAGGGTCTGCCATACCTGCTCAAGGCGCTGCACCTGATCTCCAAGGACATTCAGGTGGTGCTGTGCGCCGGCGCCCCGGACACCCCGGAGATCGCCGAGGAGGTCAAGACCGCGTTCGCCAAGCTCGACGAGGAACGCGGCAACATCATCTGGATCGAGGAGATGCTGCCTCGTCCGGAGCTCAACGCGCTGGAGCATGGCTGTGACGCGTTCATCTGCCCGAGCATCTATGAGCCGCTGGGCATCGTGAATCTGGAAGCCATGGCCTGTGGCCTGCCCGTAGTCGCCTCCGCCACCGGCGGCATTCCCGAGGTCGTCGTCGACGGCGAGACCGGCTATCTGGTGCCGATCGACCAGCTGCGCGACGGTACCGGCACGCCCACCGATCCCGACAAGTTCGTGCATGACATGGCCGCCGCCATCGACAAGATCATGGCTGACCCCGAACTCGCCAGGAAGATGGGCCAGGCGGGCTACGAGCGCGCCCGCGACCATTTCAGCTGGGAGTCCATCGCCGACAAGACCGTGGCCGTCTACCAGTCCGTCCTCGACGAGCAGAACAAGTAACGGCGATCCGACGCAGGCGGGGGCAAGGAATGATGCCCCCGCCTGCGGGGCCGTAATGCGCGGCATGACCGGATGGCACGGCTTCGCGAATTACCGCGACCATTCCAAACCCGCACTGCCGGCAAACCTCCCCACGACAAGGAACCACAACATGCCCACGACCGACACCGCCGACAACGAAGTCCTCAAGCTCGACAACGTCGAATTCCGCCGCAACCGGCGCGTCATCATCACAGACGTGAACCTCATCATCCACGCGGGGGAGCGATGGGTGCTGTTCGGGCCGAACGGCATCGGCAAATCCACCGCGGTCGGCATGCTCGCCACGCGCACGTTCCCCTCGGACGGTCGCGTATTCATCCTCGGCCATCAGCTCGGCAAATACGACGTATTCAAACTGCGCACGCGCATCGGTCTGGCTTCGGCCGACCTCGGCCGGCAGTTTCCCGAATTCGAGGATCCGCTGGACGCCGTCGTCACGGGCCTGAGCGCCGTGACCGGACGATGGCGCGACACCTATACTGACGAGGAGTATGCGCGGGCGCGACAGCTGCTGCGCGACTTCCGCGTCTCCTATCTCGAAGGCAAGGAGATGTGGCGGCTCTCCGAGGGCGAGCGCACCCGCGTGCTCATCGCCCGCGCGTTGATGGGCGACCCCGAACTGCTCATCATGGATGAGCCGACCACTGGCCTTGACCTGGGCGGCCGCGAGCAGGTGATGCGCACCCTGAGCCGTATCGGCGAAGAGGATTCGCGGCGTGCCGTGGTGCTGGTCACCCATCGACTTGAGGAGATTCCCGCGGGCTTCGACCACATCGCCATCATGGGACGCAAGCCGGTCTCCGCCGAGGACGCCACCAACGACGGCATTGACGCGATGGGCAACCCGTCCGCCGGCACCATCGTCTACACCGGTCCACTGGAGGCCGGCCTGACCGACGAGCGACTGTCGGAGCTGTTCGGCATGCCGATCGAGGTGCAACACACGCACGGGCGCTGGTCGGCGTTCGCGGTGTGAGACCGAGGCGTATCGGTCGCTGGCGGGATTCATGAGGAACCATGCCCGCGCATCTGATATAACGGTAGCCATGAATGGCACGCAAGAGCTGAAGGTCGCCGTAGCTCAGTTCACGGTTCGCCGGGAGCCGGAATGGAACCTTGACATTATCGACGGATATGCCTGGCAGGCCGCGGATGCCGGTGCCCGCTTGCTGGTGCTTCCGGAAGGGCTGATCGCGCGTGACGGCGATGATGACATGTTCGCGGCCGCACACGCGCAACCACTGGACGGGCCGTTCGTCACCGGCCTGAGACGGATCAGCGAAGAGCGTCATATTACGTTGATGGGCACGGTTCATGCTGTGCCCGGCGCGGCTGATGCGGTGCCGGACAAGCCGGCGTCTTGCGCAACGGATTCCCGGGTCTCCAACATTTTCGTCGTCATCCGTGACGGGGCTCTTATCGTGACCTATCGGAAGCTGCATCTCTATGATGCATTCGCCGCGCGGGAGTCCGATACGGTTCGCCCCGGTACCGAGCTGCCGCCAATCGTCGAGATCGACGGCTGGCATGTCGGCGTCATGACCTGCTATGACGTGAGATTTCCCGAAGCCGCGCGGTCGCTGGCCGTGCGCGGCGCCGATGTGATCATCGTCAGTGCGGCATGGGCGCGCGGGTGTTTGAAGGAGCGACATTGGAAGCTGATGACCGCCGCGCGTGCGCTGGGAAACACGTGCTACGTACTGGCATGCAGCGAGGTGAGCGCGCGCAACATCGGCTGCAGCCGTGTCATTGACCCGCTGGGCGAGGTCATCGCGCAGGCGGGTGACGGACAGGGCGAGGCGGGCGGACAGGCTGGAATGCTGATTGCCCGGCTGCACCGAGAAGTTCTCGAATCCGCGCGACGCACGCTGCCGGTTCTGGAGAACCGACGCTTCGCAGACCCGCAATTGCGGGATTGACACAAATTTCCCGTATGACGCGCATGCGGCCCGGGAATCGGCCACACTCGTCGCACGACACGCCCGGATTGCGCTGCACGAATGTCAAAGTGCACCGTTGTACTTCAGCGATCCCCTGACGATTGTGCTGAGCAATCCGGGCGTGTCGCGCTCATCGGAAGCGCAAACTGCGCGAATCAGCGACACGGATTGCATGAAAACCGGAAGAGCGCGAAACGAGCGGCGCGAGATTGTGCTTGATGGCCTCGCCGATGTCGCCGAGCTGGTCGTACAGTGCGCACAACCACGCTCGGCGCGGGCTCATGGCCCGAGGCGCGGCGGCCGTCGCATCGGCGGCATCGGGCGGCCGACGATTATGTCCGAGACCAACCCTAGCCCGCTCGGCGCGAAACGGCCCGGCAAACACCATATTCAACCCACATTGACGGTTGCTTCTGACAGAGGGCTAGTGGCGCAGTCGGCCGGGTTGGTTCACCTTCGCCCAGCTTGCTCCTGATATGGTGAGTGCGACGCCTGTCGCAGCCGTGTTTGATCGAATCCTGGACGATGCGAGGGCGGCATCACGATTGTTGTTATGGAAATGATGCATAATTGGAATGTGTGAGTGCACGCGGGCAAAGGAGCTGTCATGAAGCGTGACGACGACGCCGGATCAGGCAGAGACGAGTCAAATCCGTCCGCCGCTGATTCGTTTGTCCGTATATCGGAACTCCGTACATCCATAGCGGAGGCGCTGTCGCGCATCGATGAGATTCGGCAGCAGGAAATCCCGCAGATCAAAGCCGATTACGCGACCAGGATTGGCGTATGGAACGCCCGGCTGTTGAAAGCCGAGCTTGCAGCCAGGCGGGCGAAACGCCGGCATGCGATGGCGCGGGCATCAGTCAATCGCGGGGAGCGTGCGGACGCGGCGAGCATCACCAAACAGCTGGATGCCGAGCTCAAGGAATGGAACCTGCAGATCATCAAGGAGACGCGCCGGTTCAACGCGCTGCTGCTTTGGAGCAGCGATACGGTGACGATGGGCCCGGACGCGGCGCGGCAACTGAACCGGTTATTTCGCAGACTCGCCCGAAGATTCCACCCGGACTTGTTCCCCGGGGACAAGGAGCGCGCGCAGTACTACGAGATAGCCTGCAACGCCTTGTCGAAAGGTGATTTGGAGATGTTGCAGGCGCTGGACGTCGCCACAGCCGACATGACCGACATCGATTATGGTCGTCTGACGGAAGAGGAGCTTGCCGGCGAGATTGAACTGCTTGAGGAGCAGCTGGCGACTTGTGAGAATCGTTTGCGCCGGCTGACCGCTACCGAACCGTATACACTGCGCGACAAGCTCGACGATCCGGAATGGGTGAGTGCCACGGTGACGGACTTGAGGATTCGGGTGGAGGCGTTCGAACGGGAACGTTCCCATTACACGGAGGCATATGAGCAGTTGATAAAGGAGAGCGAACGATGGGCGCGATGACATATGACCATGAGCCCGGCGGTTTCAGAGCCGACGTGGACGGTGCCGTGACGGACGGTCACGCCGAACTGGCATCTCTTTTCGGCGACATGCCGTTGCTGGTTATGGGCAAGGGTCTGCCCGGCGGAGTCGACCTGCCGAAGCCGTATGCGACGACCATCGTGCTGGTGGACCGCACGTATCTGATAGGAGGGCGTGGATTCGACGGCAGCGGCGCGGATGCCGGAATGGTCGACAGTCTGCGGCGCGCGGGGGAGTCGCCCCGCATCCAATTGAGACGCGTGCCGGACGACGCCGAGGATCCGTGGACCGTGGAGGCGCTTCTGACTGAAACGCCCATCGGATTCGTGCGGGCGCATGAGAACGAGATCATCGCGCGTCTCATGGATGCCGGCAAGCATGTGTACGCCGAATATCTGGAAACCGAGACGCTGGGCGAATACCATCGCGTCTGGATCCGGCTGGTAATGGACGACTGACGATGCCAATTGGACGCCGGCCGGCGAGCCGGCAAAGACGAGACGTGATGAGGTGAACGGCCATGGTGTTCGAATCCTGTGATTATTCGCTGCTGAACCCGCACGATGACATTCCGGTGATTGAAGGAGACCATCTGTGGTTCCTCCATGATGACCCGGTGATCGGTCCGATACTGCCGATGCTGTTCATCACCGTTCCCGTCAAAGGAATCGACGGCACGCTTGGGCGCGACCGCATCGACTGCTATCCCGCTGTAGAATATGCGCGGATCAGCCCGGTCGGCATCGGTCACGCGAACGAGGCGGAAGCGGGCGTGCCGTACTACGACGATACCTTCGATGAGGACGACGAATACACCACGGCCGACATCAGCGATCCGGACGGGTCGATTGCTCTGGGGCTCGGCGGCATGTACTACGAGGAAGGGATGCATTATACTGTCGCGTCGGAGCGGAGGAAGCGAATCGACTGTTTCAGGGCCGCCGAGATCCTGTACCGTCACGCGGCCGGCCGTGGCAACGCGATCGGATGGCTGTGCCTGGGATACGTGTACGCATACGATCGCTGCGAAGGCAAGTACTTCCGCTCGTATTACGATAAGTTCGGCGAAGTGCCGCCCAAACCGGATACGGACGTTTTGGCATACGAGTGCTTTCGTCATGCGGCCGAAGCGGGGATCGCGGAGGGCTGCTACAAGCTGGGAGACATGCTGGCCGAGGGCAGAGGCTGTGCGGCTGATCATGCGAAGGCGCTCGACATGTTCCTGCGGGCGTACCGGTATGGGCGCAAGGGGACGCCGCGCATATGGGGCAGCGTGGCGCTGCGTCTCGGCAGGTCGTACGCCAACGCGCGCGGGTGCGCCTTGGACTATGGGCGGGCGCTGCACTGGTACACCATCGCGTGCACCGGTCTGGAGATCGAGGTGCGCAGCGGAGGCGCGGCCTATGACGCGCGGTTGTTGGAGGCGGAGGCGGGCGTCATGGACATGCGCCAGGCGATCCGGCTGGGTTTATGATTGAAGGAGCGCAGGGCGTGACCGGTTACGACGCGCGTTACGGCAGACCGGGCCGCAGATCATGGAAGAAGATACGGTATGGGACGACACGACGATAACGGGCAGATTCCACTGGACGAAGCGCTGGCCATGGCGAATGCGGCGCTGAACGGCGAAGATGCGGACCGGCGCGGCGGACGCGTCAATCCCACTGCGGTGCGCAGCAGCGGTGGCTCGGCGACGTCCCTTTCCGAGACACGCGAGAACGGACTGCCAGCAGGCATGACCATGGCGGAGTTCAAGGATGACCTGTCAGAGATATTCGATTACAACGATCCCAACCTGATATGTGACAGCTCGCGTGCCGATCCCGTGATCACGCAGCCGACCAGCGAATGGCCCGTCCGGGTACGTGAGTTCAACCCGGCCAAGGAAAAGCGGTACAGCAAGAGCGGCAGAGGATGCCTGATGACGTTCGTCGTCATCATCACCGCGGTGTCCATCGTGCTCGGATTCGGGTTCAGGGCGATTGGTTTCAAGGATGGCGCGACAGGATCGTTCATCCTGGCCGCCTGCTGCGGCATAGGTCTTGTCGTATACGTATTCGCCTGCGCGAGACCCGAGTCGCGGTTCGAACAGGCATTGCCGGATGACATCGGCTGCGTCGTCTCAGGCTACGATATCCTCACCGCGTACCGTGCGACGATGGGCGTCGGGCAGTTGTCGCTGAGGCCATCGAAGCTGGGCGGAAGCGGCGATGACGAGGGAAAGCGGTACTCCTTCGAGGAGAAGCGCTTCCTGGTGCCGCAGCTGTGGCTCATGCCGACGAGAGAGCTGCACTCGTACACTCTGTACTGGCGGGAAGTGGCCTACAGGTACTACAAGCCCTCGAAGCCGAAGAAGGGCGAGGAGACTCTATGGGATGAGTCGAGGCAGAACGTGATGACCGTTGATGATTACGCGCACATCATCGCAGAGAAGTGGGAGGAACAGGGTACGCCGATTTCGACGGACGACGACTATGTTCGCCAGTTGGAGCTTGAGCTGCGCAACCACTACGGCATCGACTTGCGCATGCGGCCGTGCCGTCTGGAGATCCAGGGCAAACAGGCCCGGCTTGTTCTCGACAAGGATGCGCCGCCGATGGAGAGCGATGCGCCGGTGGCCCCGAACATCGCGAAGGGAATCTCGCCCGCATTGCGGCTGAAGGACACGTTCGGGGCGGATGGCGGTGGCGCTGCGTGAAATTACTGTTGTTTGCAAGGCAGACTGATGAGGAAGCTACATCATGACATCACTATAGAGTGTTCTGTAAGTGATATACCGCAGAGGAGGGGATGGCAATGACTAATTTGTGGGACAACATAGGTAAGAATCTGGGCGATGTCGCTAGCCGGATGGGCAATATCGCTGGAAATGCTATGAAGGCTGCAGCTGATTTAGGGAATAGCATCGGATCTGTGGCTGGTCAAGCGGCGAGTAAAGCAGCGAAAGGGACCGTGCATGTTGCAGGAAATATCAAAGACAGCGCCAGCAGAGTGGATTTGTTTAATTCGAAATTACGGGCAAAAGCAATTGAAGATTACAACAAAACTGTAGAGCGCTACGAGACAGCGGCTCAGGAGCTCGCCGACAATATGAAAGCCCTGTATGATGTGCGGTCCATCGCCATCGTGCATGTGAAATATGTCGAACAACACATTAACCTGTTGGCCAATACGCCGAAGGAATTCGCCGTTACCTTGCAGAAAATCAATGCTGAGGCTACGACTTTTGAGCATAAAGAATCCGAGATACAGGAAGCCGAGAAACAGGCCAAGATGGCCGAAGGCGGGACTGGAGCCGGAGCCACTCTTAGTGCTTTGGGCTTGGCAGTGGCGACAATGGGCCCTACGGCTGCAATGGGCGTTGCCACCACGTTTGGTGTCGCTTCGACAGGCACCGCCATTTCTGCGCTCTCAGGCGCAGCAGCGAACAGTGCTGCATTAGCTTGGTTGGGTGGTGGAACTCTGGCTGCGGGAGGGGGTGGCATGTCGGCTGGCACTGCGTTGCTGGCTCTGGCGGGACCGGTCGGATGGACCATTGCCGGAGTAGCAGGCGCAGCTGCGATTGGCTCGGGCATCTTTGCAAATCATAAGAACAAGGAGACAGCCGATAAACTGCTTGGCGAACGACAGAACGTGGAAAAGATGATTCGCAAATTCAATGCGAAGAGTGCGGAGATCGTGGCTTTAACAGAAACGACGCAAACTCAAATCGACGGCGTGGAACGCGCGAACGCCGCCGTGACTGGAACCGATTACAGACAATTCACTCGGGACGAGAAACTGCAAGCAGGGCTGTTAGTCAATATGACATTGACCTTGGCCCAGATGATCAACAAGGAGCTCGATCTCAATGATTGAGAGGAAAGCCATCGACAATAACGTCGCACAGGGCCTTGCGGCGTACGTCGAATATCTGAATCACCTGCGCATATCCACATTGATGGACATGCTGGATCGAATTCTTTCCAATGAGACGAACCTGCTCAATGAGGTGGATGTCAGGAATGCTCATGCGCTCGCAGACATCAATTGGGCTCGAATGAACATCAACAACCTCATTGATGTCAATCGTGGCGGCGAGCGAGGACTACATGGTTTCATTGCGGAATACGCAGAGGCCGGGCTTACCAATGCGCGTTGGGCCCTTGACGGACTCAAAAAATCCACAATCGTACTGAACAACAATGGCCCGGCGGATTTGCTGGTAAACGGGAAATCAGTACAGGTGAAGTTCTACTCGGATCTGCTGAACGAGATGAAGGTCTCTGCAGACTATCGATCGATGGACATGATGTTCGCTAAGGATCACATGGAAGTCTATCGGAAGATAATGAGAGGCGACCGTGAAGTCGTATTCAACGGGCAGCCGCTAAGGGACAGGCAGATACGACGAATCAGGCAGCTTATCCAAGATGAGAGCGATGCCAGAGGTTTGCCATGGAATAAGTGGATGCGTTCTTCGTCTTTGGACTATAGACAAGTGCAAAAGGGGGCGATTGATCGTACCTTAGACGGAGAAATTGAAGACATCAATCAAAATACAGTGGAGAGAAAAACAACTATCAAGAATGAGACCGCCGAGAAAAAGGCAGCCGCATATCAAAAATCCCGGCCTACTCTGGGCGAAGCCAGTAAGGCCGCGGGGACAGGTGCCGCAGTTCAAGGCGGCCTGAACTTCTGTGCCTTCGTATATGCAAAACATAAAGACGGCAAGGAAATATGGGAATTCAACGCCGATGATTGGAAGGAAGGCGGCATTGAAGCGGCACAAGGCGCTTTCAAGGGAGGATTCTCGGGATACGCAATATATGGATTAACGAACGTCTGCCATTTGCCGGCACCCAGTGCAGGTGCGATAACCGCGGGAACGTTTGGTCTTATAGACGCCGTCATGAAATTGCGTTCTGACAGCATCGATGAGGATGGTTTCCTGAGCTTGGTGACGATGAACGCCATTGACGCTTCGGGATCGGCCGTCGGCGCTGCAATCGGTCAGACGATCATCCCGATTCCTGTCGTAGGAGCTCTGATCGGCTCGATTATCTCTACGACTGCAATTAGCCTCGGAAAAGGTTTGCTGAACAAGCGGGAACAAGCGATTCTGGACGCCTATCAGAACAAAGTGGATTCGTTTATAGCGACCTTGGACAAGCAGTACAGGCAGGTCCTGGATGGACTGCTGAACCGATATCGGCAACTTGGGAGTTTGCAGCATTACGCGTTTGATTTGGGCGTGAATATACAATTGCGCTTCAACGCCTCAATAGATTTGGCGCGATTCGTGGGAGTGGAGGAGACCTCCATACTGCACGACGAATCTGAAATTGACTCGTTCTTTCTGTGAACGGGTGTGTTAAGCCGCAATCACTATATCGTCTATCAGAACCGTTGTGCATATGATAGGGGAACGTGGTCGGGTCGCGGCGCGTACGACGAGGGCGCTAGCCAACAATCATAAGAGAAGTGTGGTATGGGACGTTATCAAACACGGATAAGGTACATAATCAGTATCAGACAATCAAACAAATGTTCGAGTCAGTAGAAAAAGAATGGGGTGCGTCTCCACCGCCTATTAATCGGACGGTCACTGGTTCAAGCCCAGTCGCAGGAGCCATTTGAAAGCCCTTGGAAATCAAGGGCTTTTGTCATATTTATCGTCATATTCGAGGAATCAACGAAGATGCCGAGGTTCCTGGCGCTTGCCGGCGTCTTGCGTACCGATTCCCCAGTGGATGGGTGTTTTGTGACTTGGTAGACGTGTTATTCGTTAACACGCATGTAGGAGACCTCGAATTTGCACGTTTGACGGAGACTCTGCTGTCGGTTGCGCGGATCGAGCGAATCACGGTCGTCGTAAAACTCGTAGATGTCCAACATGCCCCATGATCATACGCCATCCCGTATCGGAGACGATGGAACGGTCATGCGCGGTATCGTCGAACTTATACGTGAACTCATTGTTCAACGGTTTGAAGATATCATGAATATGCTTAAGCGAATTGTTCTGGCTTTCAATATACGTTTCGTCGGTGTGGCCGGTGACCGGATGGACGGCGACCACTTCGGCAAGTTCCGTATAGTTCAACACCATTTCGAGGAATTCCGCGAAATTACGGATTTAACGATCGCGCGCATCGTCCAACAGCTGCAGGAACACTCTTGCAATGGTCACGCTTGGGAAACAAGCAGTCCGCCGACCGTGAACGGCAGCCGGTGTCGTCCCATCTGTGCTTCCTCGTCAGTCATGCCGGTCGCTCCTCCTTGCTCCTGCAAAGAATATGTCAGGGTAACTCTTCCCGGCGCGGAAACTCGCTGAAAAACCCAAACTTCGCGGCCTTGAAAACTATGTGTGACGGATATTGCGGCAGGCACATTTTACACGAAATACATGATTGAGGAGGACGATACTATGGATGAGGTAGCCAAAGCAGATTCTTCCGCGGGCAAAACTTAAGATTTTCCCAGCAAGTGACGCTTACCATGAACACGCAAGCAAGAAAATCACGGCAAATCATGGAAGGGAGTCCATATGTGCACTGGTGTTCGTTTCTCCGATGATGAGGGAAACATGTATTTCGGCCGTAATCTCGACTGGAGCTTCTCCTACGGCGAGACCATTCTGGTCACTCCGCGAGGCTACCAGTACGACTATGTGTATGGGGCCGAAGGTAAAAGCGAACCGAATGCGGTGATCGGCGTGGGCGTGGTCATGGTCGACCGCCCCATGTATTTCGACTGCGCCAACGAGCATGGTCTGGCCATTGCCGGACTGAACTTCCCTGGGTACGCCTCCTTTGCGCACGAGCCGGTCGAAGAAACCGAAAACGTCGCTACTTTCGAATTCCCACTGTGGGTAACGCGCAATTTCGATACTGTCGACGAAGTCGAAGAGGCGTTGAAGAACGTGACGCTCGTTTCGCAGGTCGTGCCCGGCCAGCAGGAATCCCTGCTGCACTGGTTCATTGGTGACGGCACCCGCAGCATCGTCGTCGAGCAGATGGCTGACGGCATGCACGTTCATCATGACGATGTGGACGTGCTTACCAACCAGCCGACCTTCGACTTTCATATGGAAAACCTGCGCAACTACATGTGTGTGAGCAACGAGATGGCGGAGCCGACCACTTGGGGCAAGGCGGAACTGAGCGCATGGGGTGCCGGTGTGAGCATGCACGGCATTCCCGGTGACGTGAGTTCGCCGTCGCGTTTCGTACGCGTCGCCTACACCAACACGCACTATCCGCAGCAGAACAACGAGGCTGCTAATGTGTCTCGTCTGTTCCACACGCTGGTTTCCGTGCAAATGGTTGACGGCATGTCCAAGATGGGCAACGGCCAGTTCGAGCGCACGCTGTTCACCAGTGGCTATTCCGGGAAAACCAACACGTATTACATGAACACGTATGAGGATCCGGCGATCCGCTCGTTTGCCATGTCCGACTTCGACATGGATTCGAGCGAGCTGATCACCGCCGATTGATTCCGGGAATTTCGAGTTCGAAGACTCCAGTTCCAAAGATTCCGCAGTGATCGCACTATATGGACAGCATAAAAGGGCACAACGTCGCAACCTGAACCGCACCCCGATTGTTGGACTGAAGAAATTCAGATTCGAGGATCGGAGGTGCGGTTCTTTCGTATGCGTGAGGATCGAAGGAGCCGTTACGACGACGGGTTCCGGCGCGAGGCGCTGGCACTCATCAAGGCCGGAGCCGGCAGGGACGCGCTCGCCAGACGGCTTGCCATGCCCAGACAGACCGCGGAGAAATGGATCATACTGTACAGGTCCGGTGGCGAGGAGGCGATCATGGGGGGGGGAAGCAACGGCAGCAGACGCTACAACTGGGAGACGACGGTCGCCGCTGCGCGCGACCACGTCGAGAACGGTCTGACCAAGACGGAGGCCATGGCCAGACACGGGATCGCGAGCATCGTGGATTGGCAACGGTGTGTTGGACAGTTTCTTAGAGGACGAGTCCTTGTTCGGTGAATTCCTTCGGGCTCCGGTATCCGAGGGCGGACCGGTTCTATGGCGTCGATTTGGAAATTCGCGCACGTGAATCCATGCCGCTAAAGGTCACTGATCCAGTTCGATTCGTACGTAACTTTGTGCCCGCCACTACCGTGTCGTATTCATTCGATGATGAAGGGCCACGTAGGCAGATTCTGT
>OLRE01000257.1_pt1 | contig 65471 bp, 56 predicted proteins | sample 1672461 | NCBI WGS metagenome assembly OLRE01 (sample SAMEA3136688, study PRJEB25190) | human gut metagenome | biome: human gut; feature: human-associated habitat; material: faeces | place: Austria | collected 2013
AGGGCAACGAGCACGGCAAGGCTCTGGTCTCTGCCGGCCCCCAGCTGTAAGCTGATCTCCGCCTGATACTGAAGCGATAAAAAAGGACGTGTTCCCGCAAGGGAGCACGTCCTTTTTGTTCTGCAGACTGGCAGGTAAACGCTCCGTCGGTTGTGTTTTCCACATTTCTGTGTTATCCTGTGGAAAAGGATGTGAGCAGAATGGATGCAAAAGAATTTGGTGCATTCCTTGCACAAGTGCGCCGGGAGCGGAACATGACGCAGGCCGAACTGGCTCAGCAGCTTCACGTTACGGATAAAGCCGTCAGCCGCTGGGAACGCGGCATCGGGCTGCCAGACATCAACACGCTGGAGCCGCTGGCCGATGTGCTGGGCCTGACCCTCGCTGACCTGATGCACTGTCATGACTCCCGTCAAAAAGATGACACTCCTCCCGTTCCTCTGGAAGATTTTTTCACCATGCTGCGCCGCCAGCACACTGTAGACTGGCATTCTGTGCGTACTGCTCTTCTTGCATTAAGCATTGCACTTGCCCTGTGGGGAATTTTTGCCTGTCCAGGCAGATTAGCTGTGCACTGGCGGACTCTCAGCGATGGTTCGCTTCAGGCCGACGGCTGGATGTCCTCCCTGGTCATTTTTCCATTGTTTGCCGGATTTGAATTTCTATCTCTTGAGCTCTGGAACAATTTTGAGCAAACTGGTTACTACCGGCGCTGGGGTGAGGTGAATCTTTTTATCATTCACGCCATGTCTTTCGGCACGCCGCTTACCCGTCTGATGCGGCTCGTGCTGGATCTTCTGTTCTTTTTCTGTTTTGGATTTCTGCTTCCATGCTGCGAAGCATGGCTGATCCTTTTGAATTAAATGCCGCTTTCCTCTGCGTCCCCACCCGTGAAAAAGCAAAAGAGCAAAGCCCACCGGCTTTGCTCTTTTGCATAAGGATCAATCATTTTCCGCTGCTATGCCCAGAGCACAGCGGAGGGCATTTTAAATCGTTTTTACTTGGCAGCGTCGAACTCTGCCTCGATCTCTGCCGAGGGTGCCGGGGTAACAAGGCTCACCACAACACAGACCACCAGAGACATCAGGAAGGCAGGCAGCAGCTCGTAGATGCCAAACACGCCGCCCAGCGGGCTGATGATGTACTTCCATACAAAGACCATCAGGCCGCCGGAGAGCATACCGGCCAGAGCACCCTGCCAGTTGCAGCGCTTCCAGAACAGGGAGCACAGCACCACCGCGCCAAAGGAGCCGCCGAAGCCGGCCCATGCAAAGCTGACGATGCCGAACACGCTGGAGTTGGGGTCGCGGGCCAGCACCACGCCCACCACGCTGATGCAGATGATGGTCAGGCGGGCAGCGAACAGGCTCTGCTTCTCGGTCAGCTTCATGTGGCCGAACTCCTGCAGGATGTTCTGGGATACGCTGGAGGCCGCTGCCAGCATCTGGCTGTCGGCGGTGGACATGGTGGCCGCCAGAATACCGGCCAGGATCAGGCCCGCCAGCACCGCCGCCAGCACACCGTGCTGTGCAATGAGGCTGGCAATGCGCACGATGAGGGTCTCGCTGGAAGAGCCGCTCAGGAATTCCAGCGCACCGGCTTTGGTCATGCCCAGACCCACCACGCCGATGACGATGGAGGCCGTCATGGCAATGACCACCCACACGCTGGCAATGCGGCGGCTGAGCACCAGCTTCTTTTCGTCCTCAATGGCCATGAACCGCAGCAGGATGTGGGGCATGCCAAAGTAGCCCAGGCCCCAGGCCATGGTGGACACGATGTCCAGCAGGCTGTAGGAGGCGGCGGTCCCGGCGGCAGCGTCGTGGCTGGCCGCCATGGTCAGGTAGCCGGAAAGGCTGCGGGCGTTTTCCATCACGGCACCCCAGCCCCCGGCCACACCGATGCCGTAGGCCAGCACCGCCACCAGTGCGATGCTCATGACCACCGACTGGATGAGGTCGGTGGTGGTCACGGCCCGGAAGCCGCCCAGAATGGTGTACCCCACGATGACCAGTGCGGACACGATCATCGCGATCATGTAGTCCACGCCGAACAGGCTGTGGAACAGCTTGCCGCAGGCCGCAAAGCCGGAAGCCGTGTACGGGATAAAGAACACGATGATGATCACCGCGCCCAGCGCGTTGAGCAGGTTGCGCTGATCGTGGAACCGCAGCGACAGGAACTGCGGCACCGTGATGGCGTCCAGATTGGCCGAGTAGCGCCGCAGCCGCCGGGCCACGATGAGCCAGTTGAGCCAGGTGCCAACGGCCAGACCGATGGCCGTCCAGCCCGGCGACGCAATGCCGGTGAGGTAGGCAAGGCCGGGCAGGCCCATCAGCAGCCAGCTGGACATATCGCTGGCTTCGGCGCTCATAGCAGTGACCAGCGGGCCCATCTTGCGGCCGCCGAGGTAGAAATCGGTGCTGTCCTCGTTGGACTTGCTGTATACAAAGCCCACCAGCAGCATGCCCACCAGATAGATCACAATGGTGGCAATGATGCAGACATTTGTCATAAAGGTTCCCCCTCTCGTTTGGCTTTTCCCGCGCAGCGCGCGGGGAAAGGATGGTGTTATTTTATCACAGTAAAGTATCAAAGTACAGCATTTTGCGCCTGCACGGCCGATTTTCGCGCTTTTGTGGGGATTTCCGGCTCAGAACGCCGCATTTTCTGCCACTTTGCCAATAGCATTTCTCCCCTGTCCGCCTGTGCGGAGCGGCACTTCTGCTGCTTTGCGCTGTCCTTTTAAAGTGGGCTGTGCTATAATCAGACCGGATTCCGGGATATTTATTGCTACAGGGAGATGTTTTTATGCAGGATATTACCATTCGGAATGCGTCTCTGGCCGATGCGCCCCGCATTCTGGAGATCTACGCCTGGTATGTGGAGCACACGGTCATCACCTTTGAATACGACGTACCCTCACTGGAGGAATTTGAAGGCCGCATGCGCCGCACCATGCAGAAATACCCCTACCTCGTCATTGAGCGGGACGGCCGGGTGGAGGGCTATGCCTACGCGGGGCCCTTTGTGGGCCGGGCCGCCTACGACTGGGCCTGTGAGCTGACCATCTACCTGGACCACGACGCCCGGAAACACGGCATGGGCCGTGCCCTGTACGAGGCGCTGGCCGACCGGCTGCAGGCCATGGGCATCCTGAACCTGTATGCCTGCATCGGCTACCCGCAGGCAGAGGACGAATACCTGACCCGGAACAGCGCCCGGTTCCACGAGCATCTGGGCTTTGCACTGGTCGGTACCTTCCACAACTGCGGGTACAAGTTCGGCCGCTGGTACGACATGGTCTGGATGGAAAAGATCATCGGGGAGCACCGCCCCGACCAGCCGCCCGTGCAGCCCTACATTTACTAAGCCCCACACACAAACAGCCCCGGACTTTTCAACAAGTCCGGGGCTGTTTGTTTAGAATGAAGGAGAAAATCCGGGAATGTCAGATGGTTTTACACCGCCGGGCCGCCGCGCTCGGCGTCCAGTGCCGCGCGGAACTTCTGGTTGGAGACTGCGTTCTGCCCAAAGCCGATGAGCGCCCGCAGCAGGCCGATGATCCAGAAGCCCTTTGCTTCCATCACGATGCCGTCCACCGTCTCCTGCCCGACCATGCCGCCGGTCATCTGGGCCAGCGCACGGACAGGCATGTTGTACTGGAACAGCAGGTTCAGGTCCGGCGTGCCCTCGCGGGAGCTGCGCTTGAGCAGGGTGTGCAGCACAGCCCAGGCCAGCCAGCACAGCGGACTGCGGCTGTGGTTCAGCTCGCCCAGCGTCATGGTCTGGTCGATGTGGGGCTTGTCCTCCGGGATGGCGTGGCCCAGCAGGGCCTCAAAGGCGGCATCCGGCACATTCTTGATGTCAGCGGTGCGGTAGCACTGCACAGCCTTGCCAGCATAGGGGTCCGGGGCACCAGTGCCCTGCACGGGCACCTCGGCGCGCAGGCGGATGTCCTGTACGCTGGCACCCACCAGCAGCTGGTAGCTGCCGCCCTCGGTCTCCCAGCGGTCCGTTTTCACGTTCCAGTAGCGGAAGGCCTTGTCGTCCAGCGGAATGGTCACGGTCTTGCACTCGCCCGCCTGCAGGAACACCTTGGCAAAGCCCTTCAGTTCCTTTTCCGGGCGGAACACGGCTGCGTCGGCCTTGGCCACATACAGCTGTGCGATCTCGGCACCGGCGCGGCTGCCGGTGTTGGTGATGGTAAAGGTGACCTTGTCCGCGTCCGCTTTCAGGTCGGAGTAGGCAAAGGTGGTGTAGCTCAGGCCGTAGCCGAAGGGATAGCGCACCGGCACATGGGCCGTTTCGTAGTAGCGGTAGCCGATGTACAGGCCCTCGCGGTACTCCACGTTCTGCTGTTTGCCCGGGAAATACCGGGCCGCCGGGGTGTCCTCGTAGGTCAGGGGCAGAGTCTCGGCCAGCTTGCCGCTGGGGTTCACCCGGCCGGTGAGCACGTCCATGATGGCACCGGCACCGGCCTGCCCGCCCAGATAGGCGTGCAGCACTGCCTTGCAGCGGCTGACCCAGCCCGTTTCCACCACGCTGCCGGCGCTCAGCACCACCGCGAGGTTCTCGTTGGCCTGCGCCACAGCTTCCAGCAGCTGCTTCTGGTTCTCCGGGATGCAGATGTGGCTGCGGTCCAGGCCTTCGCTCTCGCTGGACTCGTCCAGACCCATGCAGAGCACCACCACGTCGGCCTTGCGGGCCAGTGCGGCGGCCTCTTCCACAAAGGCCGGGTTGGGGGTGCCGCTGCGCTCATACCCTGCGCAGAAGCCTGCCAGCGTGATGTCGTCCGCCTCGGCGGCGTCCTTCAGGTTGTCCACGCGGGTAGCGTTCACCGAGCTGGAGCCTGCGCCCTGATAGCGGGGCGTCTGCGCAAAATCACCGATGAGGGCCACGCGCTGCCCGGGCTTGAGGGGCAGCAGGTCATCCTCGTTTTTCAGCAGCACCACGCTTTCGGCGGCGGCACGGCGGGCCAGCGCATGATGGGCGTCCCGGTCGAACCGCTTCGGTGCGGCCTTGACTGCCGCATCGGTGGTGAACACCAGCTCCAGCAGCTCGTCCACCCGGGCATCCACCGCGGATTCCGGCAGACGGCCCTCCGCCACGGCCTGCATCAGCCGCTTGGCCGAGCCAAAGCCGGGGCAGGGCATTTCCAGCGTGGAGCCTTCGCGCACACCCTCCACATGGTCGTTGGAGCCGCCCCAGTCGGTGACCACGGCCCCGTCATAGCCCCACTCGCCGTGCAGGATATCCTGCAGCAGGTGATGGTTCTCGTTGGCGTAGGTGCCGTTGACCCGGTTGTAGGAGGTCATGATACACTTGGGCCTGCCCTCTTTCACGGCGATCTCAAAGCCGGTGAGGTACAGCTCCCGCAGGGTGCGCTCGTCCAGCACGCTGTTGCTGGCCATGCGGCGCAGCTCCTGATTGTTGGCGGCAAAATGCTTGGGGCAGGCCGAAACGCCCACCGACTGGATGCCGCGCACATAGCCTGCTGCCAGCTTGCCGGACAGGTACGGGTCCTCCGAGAAATACTCGAAATCGCGGCCGCACAGCGGGCTGCGCTTGGTGTTCAGGCCGGGGCCCAGGATCACATTGACGCTGTAGGAAGCGGTCTCCTCGCCCAGCGCTTTGCCGATCTCCTCGCCCAGGGCGGGGTCCCAGCTGTTGGCCACGGTGGCCGCCGTGGGGAAGCAGGTGGCCGGCTCCGAGGGGTTCAGGCCCAGATGGTCGGCCGGGCCCGCCTGCTTGCGCAGGCCGTTGGGGCCATCCGACAGCCAGATGGCCGGCACTCCCTTGTTGGGCAGGGCATGGGTCTCGAACACGGTGGCACCGGAAAGCAGGGCGCATTTTTCCCGCAGGGACAGTTTGGCGATCACATCTGCATGTTTCATTTGGCTTCACCCTCCGGGAAAATGATCTTATAGATGGGGAAATAGATTACCATCTGCACGCCGCCGTTGATCACGGTGATGAGCACATTGTACACCGCCGGGGAGAAGAACTGCTTGCACAGGGGCACATACAGGCCCATGAGGAAGCTGCACACGATGGTGATGAGCACAAAGGCGATGACGTACCACAGGATCTGATACCAGATGTTGCCCTTGGACTTGAAGGTGATGTTGCGCTGCATGGGGAAGTTGACGCACTGCGCCAGGAACAGGGTGATGGCAAAGGCGGCAAAGTAGCCCATGCCGCCGGTGGCGTCCCCGGTGACCGGGTAGTTGAACACATAGGTGTCCACCGGGCCAAGGTTCAGGTGGATGAGCTGGCAGGGGATGCTGCACCAGTCGGTGTGGGCGTAGAACAGCCCCGGCAGAAAGGTGAGCAGCAGGTACTGCAGCAGGGTGACCAGCATGGAAAAGGCATAGAACTTGATGAACTGCCCGGCCAGCTTGGCCAGCTTGGGGTTTTTCTCTGAAATGGACATGGGTATTTACTCCTTATGAACTTGCACGGCAGCCACGGCAGAACCAACGGCGCTGTCGGCCTGCAGGGTCACACAGCCTTCGGTGCCGGCTTCCACGATGGCCATGGCCTCGCCCCAGTAGGGGGCGGTCTGGCTGGTGCGGTAGCCCTGCAGATTGAAGGGGCAGGCATTGCCCAGCGCCAGCAGGCGGCCGCCGGTCACCTGCACCCGGATGGGCTCCCGCACAGTGGGCTTGAGCACGCCGTTCTGGTCGGTGTAGCGCAGGCGGATGTAGCACAGCTGGCCGGGGCGCAGCACGGCTTCCTCCGGCTCGGCCCGCAGCTCGGTGGCAGGGCCGGCGGTGGTCAGCGCACAGCGGCCGGTCTCCTGCCCCGCTGCGTTGTAGGCCACAGCCTCCAGCGTACCGGGCTGGTACGCACAGCGGAAGCGGAACAGGCAGTCGTTTTTCGCATTCTTGCGGGCGATTTCCTTGCCGTTGAGCACCAGCGCCGCGGAAGCCGCGCGGGCATAGACCTCCACCTCAGCCTGCTTTCCCTCGCAGCCGGGCCAGGTCCAGCTCGTCATGGCGTCGGTCATCTTCCAGGCCGAGGGCGAGTGCTTGTCGCCGGTGTGGTTCACCGGGCGCACGGCCAGGAACGGCCCTTCGGCCTGTTCCAGCGCCACCCGGGTATACAGGGCCTCACCCAGCGGCTTGCCGGTCAGGTCGATGCGGCCGGAACCGGCGCTCACCCAGCCAAGGCCGCCGTCAAAGCGGGGCGCGTTGTCGGCATACTCCCAGCTGCCCACCATCACTTCGCCCAGGTAGTCCATACCGGCCCACACAAAGTCACCGATGAGCCGGGGTTCTTTCTTGGCCAGCTCCCGGAACCGGTAGGCGTCGCTGCAGAAGGTCTCGCTGCCCAAAATCAGGCGGTCGGGGTATTTTTTCAGGTCGTGCTCGTAGCGGTAGATGCCGTAGTTGTAACCGGCAATGTCCATGTTGGCAAAGGCGTCGCGGGTCTTGACGTCGCAGCCATGCAGGGTGGCACCGTGCTTCATGAACTCGCTGCCCAGCAGGCCCGCCAGATTGTTGAAGAACTGGCTGCCCACGGCCTTTTTCTTTTTGGTGGCGTCCTCGGCCTGCTTTTTGGCTTTTTTGTCGCTGTACACACCAAATCCGATGGAGCTGAGGAAGTTGAAGAAGATGTTCACACCGCAGGTCACCGGGCGGGTGTCATCCAGGCGGTGCAGATACCGGGTGAGCTGCTTCGTCAGGGCAATGCCCTTTTTCTGAGCCGTCTCGCTGACCTCATTGCCGGTGGAATACAGGATCACACAAGGGTGGTTGTAGTCCTTTTTGACCATGCTTTCCAGGTCGCTGCGCCACCAGTCGTTGAAATAGTCCACATAGTCGTGCTCGGTCTTGTGGATGTACCAGTGGTCGATGTACTCATCCATCACCAGCATACCCTGCTCGTCGCAGGCGTCCAGCAGGGCCTTGGAACAGGGGTTGTGGGCCGAGCGGATGGCGTTGTAGCCGTTCTCGTGCAGGATGCGCACCTTGCGGCGCACCGCATCCGGGTGGCACACTGCACCCAGCAGGCCGTTGTCGTGGTGGATGCAGGCACCCTGCAGGATGATCCGGCTGCCGTTGAGCAGCAGGCCCTCCCTGCCCCAGGCAAGGCTGCGGATGCCAAAGCGGGCCGCTGCCGTGTCGGTGCCGTAGGCCGCCTGCAGGGTGTACAGCTGCGGGTGCTCCGGGCTCCAGAGCGCTGCCTCCGGCAGTTTCAGGCGCACCGGCTTTCCGGCCTCAGCGGACGCACTGGCCAACACGGTAGTGCCGTCCAGCACCTGCAGCTGCACGGTGCCGGGGGCGCTGGCCGCCGCCGTGACTTCCACTTCCGGCGGGGCGATGGACACGGTGCGCACCCGCAGGCCGTCCAGCAGCAGGTGTGCTTCCGGGCCCACCCACAGGGTGACCGGGCGGTAGATGCCCGCGCCGGAATACCAGCGGCTGTTGGGCTGGTCGGCGTTGCGGGCGATCACCTGCAGCACGTTTTCGGCATCAAAGTCCAGCTTCCCGGTCAGGTCTACCTTGAAGTCGGTGTAGCCGTAGGGGTTGAACGCCAGCTTCTCGCCGTTGAGCCAGACTTCGGCGTTGTGGTACACGCCCTCGAATTCCAGCACAAGGGTCTGGCCCTGCAGGGCTGCGTCCGGGGTGAAGCGTTTTTCGTAAAGGTAATCATAGCCCTCGTACCAGCCGGTGTTGGTGCCGCCGGGGGCCGTCTCGGTACGGGGTTCGGCCAGTGCCGCATCATGGGGCAGGGTGACCGGCACGGCCGGCCCCTCTTCCAACAGGTGGCGGCAGGTCCAGCCGGTGTTGAACGAACAGGCGATCACAGGCATCTGCCTCCTTTCATTTGATCACAAGATAAGGTCCGGAACCCAAAATGCCGCCCGGCAGAGCTTCTCCGCCGGGCGGCTGGGGGATTCATCAGTTCTTTGCGGAGAAGCCTTCCACGATCAGGGTCACGATGCCGACCAGGTAGCACACGGCACCCACGATGGAGATGTGCAGGGCCGTGGCCTCAGAAGCCGGATAGTTAACCGGGATGAAGTAGACGTCCGCAGCCAGCGAAACGCGGGCCAGAACGAATACGGCGAAGCTGCCGATCAGGCAGACATTGGCTGCCACCAGCAGCACGTCGTTGACCACGGCGGGCAGCTTGCTGCCGGCGAACTGGCGCAGAGCCAGGCACACCAGCGCGGCCACGGTGAGCACCACCGGCAGGGTGCTGGTGGCCGAAGCCGCCAGATAGCCCACCATCGAGGTGTAACCATAGACTGCAAGGCCGATCACACTGGCCACAGCAGCCACGATCGTCTTCGTGTTCAGTTTCGTTTTCATGGCTCAGGCCTCCTTTGCAGTCTTCTGCTTCTTGCTCTTGACCGCAGACACGACGTACAGCAGGGCGCACAGTGCGGTGAGGGCTGCAAAGCCGTAGATGCACACGCGGTAGGTCATACGCCACCAGGTCATCACGCTGATGGTGCGGGTGGTGGAGTTGACGCCGTTCATGGCGGCACTGTTGGCCAGAGCGTACAGCAGGTAATGGATGTTCTGCTTGATAGCCAGCAGCATGGTGCGGTCGCCCTTCAGAGCGTCAGCATTCCAGTAGGTGATGCTGTCGTCCGTGCCGAAACCGCAGAATGCGGTAGTGCCGGCCAGGATGGACTCCTTGGGGGAAGCGTGCAGGGTAACACCGGTAAAGTCGGTGACGTTGTAGCCCTTGAAGCCCCACTCGTTGCGCATGATCTGCACCTGGACACCAGCGTTTGCGCTGGAGGCCACGGCACCAATGCGGTTGTAGGAGCTCATCACGCCCAGAGCACCCACAGTGTAGGTGTCATCGCGGGAAGGATCCGCCTCGAAGGAAGCGGGCTTGCCGTTGCCCTCAAAAGCCTGCTGCAGGTTGCGCAGCTCCAGCTCGCGGGCCTTCTGCTCGGTCATAAAGACTGCGATGCCGGAGCGGTTGATCTCCTGATCGTTGAAGGCAGCGTGCTTGATGTTGACCAGGGTGCCCTTGCTCTGAGCGCCCTGCACCACAGCGGAACCGGTGTAACCGGACAGGACGGGGTCCTCGGAGTAATACTCTGCGCCGCGGGCGTTGTAGCCGTGACGATGGATATTCATGCCGGGGCCGATCATGATGGGCAGGTTCAGCACCAGGGTGCTCTCGCCCAAGGTGATCTCACCCACGCGGTAGGCCAGTTCCTTGTTCCAGCTGTAAGCAATGTTCTCCGGGGTGGGGCCGACGCGGGTGCCGTAGTCGTAATCGGCAGCATCTGCATACGGGGTGCCCTGGTAGCTGCCCTCGGTCAGGTAGTGCGAGTCGGAACCGTTGGGGCCGTCGTCGGCTGCGTACTGCGGCAGGCCCACAGAGTCGATGTTCTGGATGTTGTGGAAGGCGTTGGAGGCAAAGTTCAGGAACTCGTCGATGGTCACTTTGCCGACCAGCTCATCCCAGCGGGGATCGTCGAAGTCAGCGCCCTTCAGGTCGTTCAGGGTCAGGGTGCTGGTGGTGTCGCCGAACACGATGTCCGAAGTGTCCTCATCGGTCTTGATGTCGATGAAGTCGTTGGCCAGCAGGGTGGCCAGACGGCCCTCGGCCTTCAGGCCGGTAATGGTGGTGGGGAAGGTGCCGTCCCAGTCGCTGCGGGACAGATAAGTAGCGGTGCCGGGGATGAAGGTGTTGATGTCCATGGAGTAGTCGCCGTCGCTCACTGCGTTGGTGATCTCCACGCCGGCCTTGCTCACAGAGAAGGTATCGGCATCCACAGCGCCGTCCCAGGTCCACTGGTAGGTCTTGGAAGCATCGCCGTCGGCGGTCATGCCGTCGGCAGTGGTCTTGCCCTGAGCAGCCAGGATGTTGTTCAGAGCATCATGGGCGTCAGAGCCGATGGCGAAGTAGTAGTCGCCCGGGTCCACGATGAAGGTCTTGGCGTTCTGGCTGTCGTAGCTGGCCAGCAGGCTCATGTCCACATTCATGGTAATGGTCTGGCTCTCGCCGGGCTGCAGGGTGTTGGTCTTTTCGTAGTCCATCAGCTGCAGGGCGGACTTTTCGATGCCGTTCTGCTTGTCGTAGTCGGTGTAGGGTGCGCTGGCGTACAGCTGCACGACAGCCTTGCCGGCCACATCGCCGGTGTTGGTGGTGGTCACGGTCACAGTAGCGGTGCGCTTATCACCGGTGATGACCACGCTGTCCAGGGTCTGCTCAAAGGTGGTGTAGCTCATGCCGTAGCCGAAGGGATAGACCACCTCGTTGTCGTAGCTCCAGGTGCCATCGCTGGTGGCCACTGTGCCGTCGGCGTTGGCGTAGGTACCGGCAGAGGCATTGGCACCGCCGTTGCCCAGCACGATGTCCGCATAACGGGTCTCGTAGTAACGGTAGCCGGTGTAGATGCCCTCGTTCTCGATCAGGTAGGAGTTGACGCTGGTGCCCTCAGCAAAGTCCGAAGCGTTTGCCCAGGGGATGTTGCCAAAGTTCTGCATGGCAGGAGCCAGGGCGCCGTTCTTGACAAAAGTATCGCCCAAGTGTGCAGAGGGAGCCACGGTGCCGTTCAGCACATCGGCCACGGCGTAGAAGCCGTAAGCGCCGGGGTAGCCCACCCACAGGATGGCGTCAATGTCGGGGTCGTCCTGCAGGTTTGCGATCTCCATGGGGTTGGCAGCATTGACCAGCACGATGACCTTGTCGAAATTGGCCTTTGCTTCCTCGATCATGGCCATTTCTTCATCGCTCAGGCTCAGGATGTTTCCGTTCACGGTGTTCACGCCCTCAGCCAGGCCTTCCTCACCGGGGTAGTAGGCACCGCCCTCGCCGCCGACACGGCTCACCACCACGATGGCAGCGTCGCCGTACTCGGTGTACTTGGACTCAAAGTCGGGGTTGAGCTGCTTGAGCTCGTCCAGGGTCAGCTCGTGGGGATCATCGTAAGCGGTGATCTCGGCGTAAGCCGGCAGGATGCCGCCGCCGAACTGGGGCTTGGTCCATTCCTTGTCCGCAAAGAATGCCTTGTAAGCTGCCAGGGTCTCCGGGTTCAGCTGGAAGCCGCGCTCGGTAAAGGCGTCAAAGATCTGCACGGTGGACTTGCCGTCCGGCACGCTGCCGCCGCTGTTGCCGTAAACAGGAGCATAGCTGCGGACGCCCAGCATGGTGATCTTGGCATCCTTGGCCAGAGGCAGGGCACCGTTCTCGTTCTTCAGCAGGGCAAAGGTCTCCTGCGAAGTCTCGATGGCGAAGTCCTTGAAGCCCTCGTAGGCTTCTTTGGCCGTGGTGAATTCCGACTTGTAGGTCCAGGCATCGGATTCATCGTCCGACTGCTCGGTCACAGTCTGGGTGCTGCGGGTGCCCAGGAAGGCATCCACAGAGGTGCGGTAGAGCTCCAGGATGTTGCCTGCCATCATGGAAACGGCCAGAAGCAGGGCAAACACCATGGTCAAACCGCGCCACAGGTTTTTCTTCTTCAACATTTTGTCCTCCTTTGAAAGTTGTCCGCTCTCCCCCTGTGCGGTGCGGAAGCAAACGCCGCGCAAAAAGAAACCGGCAGAGTGATTCAAAGCTCTGCCGATAGTATAGAGGTTTTGTGAAAATTTACAACAAATTTTTCCCAAACTGTCATTTTGGGGCCCTGAACTGTCATTTGAGCGGCAGGAGCGCCACCAGACGGAACATGCCGTCCTGTGCCTGCATCGTCAGGGTGCCGCCGTGCTGCTGCACGATGCGGCGGATGCTCTTAACGCCAAAACCGTGCCACCGGGCGTCCCCCTTGGTGGTCTGGGGCAGGCCGTCCACAAAGTGCAGCGGCTCGGCGGCGCAGTTCTCCATGCGGATGAGCAGCATGCCCCGCTCGGCCCGCACCTGCAGGCCGATGTAGCGGCGGTCCGGCTCCAGCGGGGTCACCGCCTCGATGGCGTTGTCCAGCGCGTTGCCGAACAGCGAGTACACCTCGCCGGGCTTCAGGAAGTCCAGCTTTGCACCGTCGGCGATGTAATCCAGCTGGATGCCGCGGCCCTTGCACACGATGGAGCGCTCCGCCAGCAGCACGTCCAACGTCTCGTTGCCGGTCTTGACCGTGGAGTCGTAGATATCCACCGCCTTTTTCAGCTCGTCCAGCTCCTCGGTCGGCACCCGGCTGCCCAGCGTGTACAGCTGCTTGCGGATGTCATGGCACTTGATGTTGATGAGCTCCACCGTCTCCTTGGACAGCTCCATCTGCTGGCGCTGCTGGCGCATCATCTGCTGCAGCACCATGTTGTCCCACTCGGCGTCGCTGCGCTGCAGGATCTCACACAGCAGGAAGAACAGCAGGATGGTGGTCACCTCGTCGTAGACGCTGTAGACGGTAAAGATGCGCGGGGCGCTGTCCACACTAAAGGCGTTGAACAGGTTGACGAAGATGTTCATGCTCAGCTGGTAGCCCACCATGATAAAAGTCATCGTGCGCCCGGGCAGTGTGCCCAGATTGCGGCTGTGCAGCCGCCGGGTGAGGGTCAGGCAGCACACCGCGAACAGCAGCACAAAAAGGCCCAGATAGACCCACCGGCTCCAGGCCCAGTATTGCCGGTCCATGTGGTACGCCGCATTCTGCAGCAGCTTGGCCCCCCGGTAGATGATGTGCTGCATGGTGCCCGCCGCCGTAGCATAGAACACCGCCCACGCTGCCGCGATGCGGAAGCACAGCCGGATGCCTACCGCCGCGATGCTCCACAGCAGAAAGGTGCGCAGCGACTCGGTGTAGAGGTTGTGGGGCGCCTGCTCCCACACGATGGTAAAGCAGGCCTCCGCCAGCAGGATGCCGGTCAGCCGCACCGCAAAGCGCTCCTGCCGCTCCAGCTTCCAGGTGGTGGCCGCCACGCACGCCAGCAGTTCCAGCACATAGCCGTGGCGTTCAAACAGATCGATGACCGTACTCATAGCACAAATTCATTGCCCATACTGCGGGCCAGCTCCTCCATGAATTCCTTTTTGCGCAGACGGCTGATCTGCAGCTTCTCCCCGTTGGAAAGCACTACGTCGCTGCCGGTGACGGTCTGGATGTGCTTCTGGTTGACCAGATAACACTTGTTGCAGCGCAGGAAGCCCTTGCCGTGCAGCCGCTGTTCGGCGTCCTGCAGGGTTCCGGTGCCCGGCAGCTGGCCTTTTTCGGTGTGATAGGTCAGCTTGTGGCCCTGCACCTCGATGTAATAGATCTCCCACAGCAGCAGCCGCTGGGTGCCGGTGGGCAGGGCCACCATCACGCTCTCGGCGGCGGCGCGCCAGCGCTGGGCCGCACGGTCCAGCTTGATGCTCAACGGCCCATACTGGGCAGGCTTGATGATGTAGTCCAGCGCATCCACCTCATAGCCCTTGACCGCAAACTGGGCCATGTTGGTCACAAAGATCAGGATGACCTGCCGGTCGATCTCCCGCAGGCGGTGGGCTGCCTCCATGCCGTTGATGCCCGGCAGCTCGATGTCCATGAACACGATGTCATAGTCGGCACGGTAATGTTCCAGAAACGACGCCGCATCCCCGAAGGCCGTGGTCTCCAGCGGGATATCCCGCTCTGCCGAGTAGCGGGCAAGGCATTCTTTCAGATGTTCCAGCTCTCTGGGGCTGTCCTCCACGATCGCACAGCGCAGCATCCGGTTCTCCCCTTCACAAAAACTTTTCGGAATCAGTATAGCGCAATCTGTGAAAATTGGCAACAATTGCCCTTGCACACAATAAACATCCACCAGCCGTGCTGGTGATTTTTCCTTCATTTTTGTCGATTCGTGTCCATTGGGAAACAGCTGAAGGTTTTTCACGCTCACAGGGTCCGGCCTTGCCCATATTGCAAAAGCCAAAATATTTTCAACATTCAATCAAAAAACAAGGCAATGTGTTGACTTTTGCTGAAAGTCTTGCTATAGTATGAGATACAAGGATTCCATATAGGTTCTGCGTGAGAGAATGAGAGACGCACAACAGCCCCTTTCGGCTTGTGGTGCGTCTTTTTCTTTTGCAGGGCTCTGGCTGCCGGCAGCTAGAGCCCTGCCGGTGGAAGAACGCCCTCTGCCCCCCTCGCAGGGACCGATAAATCCGTGTTTTTTATGCAGATTTTACCCTCCGTCGGTTTCAAGTTTTACACAGGACCCGGTATACTGACATCCGATGGAATCAAAACACCACACAGAAAAAGGAGAATCGGACCATGAAAAAGATTTCCCGAAAGAGCTTTTTGAAACTGGCAGCCGCCACCACCGCCGGTGCTGCCATGACCCCTGCCCTGATGGGCTGCGGCTGGCCCTCTGCCCAGGACCTGGCCCCCTACCAGGGCGACATCGTGCTTTTGCTCAGCAACGATATCCACTCCAATCTGGGTACTTCTAAGATCATGAGTACGGACGGCTCTACCCGGATCACCGGCGGCGTGGCGCGAATGGCCGCCGCACAGGCCGGGGTACGCCACCGAGCCTTTGGCAAAACCCTGACCTTGGACGGTGGTGACTACTCCCAGGGAACTCCTTACCAGGACGGCTATCAAAAGGGCTGGGAGATCCTGGCCCTGGCCGAAATGCAGGTAGATTTCTGCACCCTGGGCAACCACGAATTCGACGTGGGCGATCAGGCCGTCGAAAACTCCTGGGTCAACGCCCGGAAAAACCGGCTGCGCTACGGGGTCTACCACAAACTGCCCCAGTTGCTGGTATCCAATATGTTCATCAAATACAACGCCAACGGCGAGCCGATCTCTTATACCAGCGCCGACATCCGCCCCAATGACCTGAGCACCAATGCTTTTGGTGCCGGGGCCTACGCCAAGACCGGAGCCAAAAACTACGCCATCCGCCAGGTAGCAGGCTACAGGGTGGGTCTGTTTGCCCTGGAAGTCGAGGAGTCCTACGGCTACTGCAAGAACTCGGACCTGACCCGGATGGACTGTGCCGAGGTTGCCAGAGTCTATGCCCGTTTCCTCAAGGAGGAGAAGGGCTGCGATCTTGTCATCGCCATCAGCCACTGCGGCATGGAAGAGGACCGGGCCACCGCGCGGGCTCAGGAAGGCTTCCTGGACGTGATCCAGAACGCTCACGACCATCTCGCCTATGACCAACCCATCGTGGAAAACGGCGTGATCATGACCTCCACCGGCTGCTATGCTCAAAACCTGGGCGTGTTGAGCCTGCAAAAAACATCTGCCGGCTGGACCTGGGTGCCCGAGGAGACCTGCTGCTATGAGCTGACGAAGGCATACGACTACGAGGATCCCCGGGATCTGTCACCGGAAGCTCTGGCATACCGGAGTATGCAGGATCTTCTGGCCCGCTACGACGCAGACCTGACGGCACCGGACGGCTATTTCTCCAAGCTGGGTCTGGACGATGTAACGCCGGACAGCGTGGTGATGACCATCCCCACCGGCTACGACTATATCCAGTACGAAGACGGAAAGGCCATCGGATACACCTACATCCAGTCTCCTGTCACTGCCTTTATCTGTGATTCCTTCAATTATGCCTCCGGCTCTCAGGTATCCTTCGTGTTCGGCGGCTACGTCCGCACTGCGCTGTATCAGGGTGACTTTACCGTCGCGGACGCCTTCAACGAGCAATCCACCGGTGAATCGGCGATCGACCACAGCGCGGGCTCCAGTCTGGTGGTCTGCGACTTGTCCGGTGCACAGCTGGCATCCATCTGTGTCTTTGATGCTGCGTGCTCCGGTGTCACCCCTCAGGGCCGGACCTACGGCGGTGCCGGCACCCTCCACACCGGAAATCTGCGCTACCGCTATCACATTTCTGACGGGCAGATCTCCTGTGATGTTTCCAGCATCGAAGTCTATTTCCCGGAGAGCGACAGCTGGCAGCCTCTGGACTTCCACAAAGCCTACTCCACCTCGTTCACCTTTGAATCCTCCCAGAACTTGGTGAGTCTGCTGCCCTGGGCCAGCAAAATGGCCACAGGGCAGGCGCTTCCCTTTGCCCCCTACGATGAGGCCACCGGCACCTACATGGATGTTCCCTCCGACAACAAATCGGAGGAATACTACCGGTTCTGGGCTCCTTATTGCCGCGGCAAGGGTGTGCTGGAGGGCACCAGCTATGAACTGAAATCCTGGACAGCCCTGTATTACTATGCCGCCAGCATGAACGGTACCTTATCCGATGCCTACACCCCGGACCATCTGATGCAGACCCGCATCCAGGGTTGATTTTCCAACAACTTCTGATGTAAAAAGCTATACGACCACGGCAGGCTAGAAGATTAAATCAAAAACAGCTGGATGCTTCATCTGAACGATGATACACCCAGTTGTTTCTTTTATTGGCACAGCCTCTCTAACAACGCCGTGCAACCTGCCAGTACATCCCGCCATGTGTCCTCGAAATTTCCAGTAAACCACGGGTCGGCCACATCGTGCGGCGTACTGGTATACGACATCAGGAGGGAGACCTTGTGCAACGGGTCGTTCCCTACAAAACGAGCCATATCCCGCAGGTTGCTTCGATCCATTGCAACCAGATAATCATAGGTATCATAATCCTGCCGTGTCATCTGACGCGCCGTTTTGCCTACACAGGAAATGGCATGGTCTGCCAATTTTTGCCGAGCGGGTGGATAGACCGGGTTGCCCACTTCTTCCGCACTGGTCGCAGCGGAGGCGATTTCAAATTTTTCTGCAATACCGGCTTTTTCCACAAGGTCTTTCATAACAAATTCCGCCATGGGACTACGGCAGATATTCCCCAGACAGATGAACAAGATTCGGGTCATTTTCTCTCAGCTCCTTTGGGCAACAGTATACCATTGTCGGGACAGTATTGGAATGGGCTTTTCCCTGCTCTGCCAGAACGTAACGAAAAGCATACCCTCCACCAACTGTGCAAAGACATCCGTCCAGCCCGCAGAATGCCAGCTTCTTTCGGAGATTGGAAACGGTATTGCCAACCACTTTTAAGGTATCAGCGCAATCCTTTCCCCATACAGCATCAAAAAGCTCTTTTTTAGAGAGCGTCGTTCCTTCGCAGACTGCCAGCACCCACAACAGGTCGGATTCAAGACGTGTCAACGAAATATTTCTGTCGTTGGCTGAAATTTCATGTCGGGTGTTGTCAATCACCAATCCCGGCAGTTCCAGTTTTTTCTTTGCGCAGAATGTGATCTGCTCCGCCTCAATCTGCGCCTGTTGCAAAAGGCTCAGAATCGTTTGCTCCAGTACCTGGTCCGGGGTGTTCGCTCGTATCACAATCATGGAAGGCTCCTGTGTCACCGTTACTCTGCATCCATTTCGCGGATCAGATTGACCATTTCGATGGCGCTGACCGCGCAGTCATAGCCCTTGTTTCCGGCTTTCGTACCTGCCCGCTCGATTGCCTGCTCGATATTTTCAGTCGTCAGAACGCCAAATAAAACAGGAATACCGCTTTCCAGCGAAACTGCTGCGATGCCTTTTGAGACTTCGTTGCAGACGTAGTCGTAATGGCTGGTAGAGCCGCGAATCACTGCGCCAAGGCAAATCACAGCATCGTACTTTCCGCTTTTTGCCATTTTGGAAGCAACCAGCGGAATTTCAAACGCTCCCGGCACCCATGCGACATGAACATCGTCCTCGCTCACATCGTGCCGGAGGAGTGCATCCATTGCCCCGCCAAGGAGCCTTGAGGTGATGAACTCGTTGAATCGTGCAGCAACGATACCGACCCGGATGTTTTGTGCAATCAGTTTTCCTTCAAATGATTTCATTGTAAAATCCCTCTTTTCCTTAATAACTCAGGATATGTCCCATTCTTGCCTGCTTGGTTTTCAGATAGAACAGGTCGTGCGCGGTCGCAGTCATCTGAATTGGGACACGTTCTGTAATCTCCAGACCGAACTCGGAAAGTTGGTATACCTTATCCGGATTATTGGTCAACAGGCGCAAACTATGTGCTCCCAGCTCCCGCAAAATCTGTGCTCCCATATAATACTCCCGTTCATCCCCATGGAAACCAAGGGCGAGGTTGGCTTCCAGGGTATCCATGCCCTGTTCCTGCAACTCGTAGGCACGCAGCTTATTTATGAGACCGATACCGCGCCCTTCCTGCCGCATATAGAGCAGGATGCCACGCCCCTCCTTTTCAATTTGCGTCATCGCCGCAGCCAACTGCTGTCCGCAATCGCAGCGCAGCGAACCGAACGTATCACCCGTCAGACATTCCGAATGTACCCGACACAGGACATCCCGGCCATCACCGATTTCACCTTTTACCAATGCGATGTGATGCTCTCCGTTCAGGCGGCTCACAAAACCGTATGCGCGGAAGTCGCCGTATTTTGTCGGTAGATTTACGGCAGCCACCTGATCGACCAGCTTTTCGTGACACTTACGGTACTCTTGCAAGGCTTGGATGGTGATGAATTTGATTTGGAATCGTTCTGCCAGCTGTGCAAGTTCCTCCGTGCGCATCATAGTGCCATCGTCCCTCATGATCTCGCAGCAAAGCCCGCACTCTTTCAGCCCTGCCAGACGGCACAGGTCTACGGTGGCTTCTGTGTGGCCGTTCCGTTCCAGAACACCATTTTTCCTTGCTAAAAGTGGGAACATATGACCCGGTCGCCGGAAATCTTCTGCTTTTGCGTCTTCTGCTACACAGGCCAGCGCGGTAATAGAGCGTTCCGCAGCAGAAATGCCGGTCGTGGTTGAAATATGGTCGATGGACACGGTAAAGGCGGTTTCATGGTTGTCCGTGTTATGCCGAACCATCTGCGGAAACTTCAGCTTCTGTACAAAGGCTTCCGACATCGGCATACAGATCAGACCTTTGCCGTGGGTCGCCATGAAATTGACATTTTCTGTTGTCGCAAACTCAGCGGCACAGATAAAATCGCCCTCGTTTTCGCGTTCCGGGTCATCCGTCACCAAAATGATCTTGCCTTGTCTCAAATCTTCCAGAGCTTCCGGAATGGTATTGAATCTCATTGTTGTTTCTCCTTATTCAAATCCGTAGCGTATCAGCATTTCTTTCGTGACAGAGCTTTGCCGGTGTTCCTGCGGTATCGGCTGAAACAGCTTTTCGACATACTTGCCAAGGATGTCGGTCTCCAGATTTACCACATCGTTTTTGTGCCTTTGACACAGATTTGTACAGCTGACGGTGTGAGGGATGGTGGACACTGAAAATGCATCCGAACTGACTTCTGCCACCGTCAGGCTTATACCATCGACCGCGATGGAGCCTTTTTCCACGACATAGCGCAAAAGATTCGGTTCCGCATGGATGGTAAACCAGACCGCATTGTCGTCTTTTTCGATTCGCAGGATGCACCCGGTGCCATCCACATGACCCGCCACAATATGCCCGCCGAACCGTCCATCCGCAGCCATTGCCCGTTCCAGATTGACCCTGCTCCCGACCATAAGACCTGCAAGAGAGGAGCGGTTCAGGGTTTCATGCATAACATCGGCAGAAAAGCTGTCTGCAAAAAGCCGGGTAACGGTCAGGCAGATGCCATTCACTGCGATGCTGTCACCGATTTTTGTGTTTTCCAGAACGGTCCGTGCCTGAATGTTCAGCACTTCCGAATGCTGCCCATGCGTGATCTGCTTTATGGCTCCGACTTCTTCTATAATTCCAGTGAACATGGATACTCGACCTCGCTTTCAATCAGAATATCCTCGCCAAGATGGGTCAGGCTGCTGTTTTTCAGCCGGAATGCTGCACTCGGCACAGGAACTCCTGCACCTTCCACCGGTGTTTTTGCTTCCTGTCCGCCGAACAGCTTTGGGGCAATGTACGCCTGCACCTGTTGAACAACGCCGCTTTCCAGTGCTGCCCAGTTCAGTGTCCCTCCGCCTTCCAGAAGAATGCTGTCGATTTGTTCCTGACCAAGTTTTTCCATAAGTTGTACAAGGTCAATGTGACCGTTCCTTTTGTCCAGACAAATCACCCGGCACCCAGCCTGTCGATATATCGCCTGCCGTTTCGGGTCGGCGCAGCAGGTCGCAAGGATGGTCGGGATCTGTTTTGCTGTTGCGACCACCTGTGCTTGCAATGGTGTCCGCAGCTGAGTATCGCAGACGATGCGAACTGGATTTTTTCCGTTCTCCATGTGGCAGGTCAATAAGGGATCATCGGCAAGAATGGTTCCGACACCGACCATGATTCCGCTGAAACGATGCCGCTGTTGTTGAACATCCGCTCGGGCAGCTTCCCTTGTAATCCATTTGGATGCGCCCGTAACTGTGGCAATTTTTCCGTCCATTGTCATGGCATACTTCATAGAAACAAACGGGCGTTTTGTCGTTATAAAATGGAAGAATATCCGATTGAGTGCGTCGCATTCTTCCCGCAAAACGCCTTCCGTCACCGCTACCCCCTGCACCCGCAAAGCAGCAATTCCTTTCCCCGACACCAGCGGGTTTGGGTCTGCCGACCCCACTACGACCCGGCTGATGCCCGCTTCCAGAATAGCATTCACACACGGCGGCTGTTTTCCAAAATGACAGCAGGGCTCCAGCGTCACATACATCGTTGCCCCTTCGGGGTCAACAGCGCAGGATGCTAACGCATTTCGCTCCGCATGGGGCTGGCCATACCGTTCATGCCATCCCTGCCCGATGATCTGACCATCTTTTACAATGACAGCACCCACCATCGGATTTGGGGATGTCCATCCGCATCCTTTTTTAGCCAGTTCTAAGGCAAGACGCATATACTCTGTATCGTTCATCTCTCTGCCTCCAAATAAAAAAGCCCCGAACCAGATTGTTCAGGACAAGGCAAACAGGCGCAGTATCTCCTGCGCAAAAAGAAAGCTCTGAAATGCAAACGCATCTCAGAGCAACTTCCATGAGCACAGAGATCTTGTGGTCTCTCTATACTTTCCTATCTTCTTTCATCCAGACTGTACTGTCGGCTTCGGAGTTTCACCGAATCATGCCTTGCGGCTCGTGGGCTGTACCACCGGTAGGGAATCACACCCTGCCCTGAAGACTTTCTATTCAATTACGATGGAAGTATAGCACGGCGACAGGTGGATTGCAAGACCATTTTGCAAACCGGGACAAAACCGGGACGGTCAGACTTTCTGGGCGGGAGGTTCTCATGGTGGGATGGCTGGTATACCTTGGCAAACGGGAATTTCCCGTTGACCCACGCCGTGACCCACGAACAGAAAAACCGGGGCGGAAACAGTGGAACAGAGCGTATCTACGGGTATGGAAATCCCGCGGCAAACCCGCTTAACACCACTGAAAGCCCACGGAAGGCGTCCCTATCGAATCTTAGAAGAAATCGGCACAATGTCTACCAGGCAGTTACGAGAACGGAAATGCTTAAAATACTTGGTTTCCGTTTCCTTGCCCTCGCAGATGATATAAATGATAGGTCTACGCTTACGGCGACTGCCTTTATTGGGGTCGTATTCCTTTCTCATTCCTGCCATAAGCCGTCACCTCCGATAAACGGAATCGCACCAAAGCGTCCTTGCAAATACCCCTTGCGGATGTTCTCACCCTTTCTCGGAGAGAAGGACGCCAGCGAATACAACTCAGTCGCACAGGACTTCTCATCCTTTTCCGCAAACCATATCTGATCTCTGCGGAAGAAGGTAAGATCAAGCAGCATAGCATCATGCGTCGTAAACAGAAGCTGTGCTCCCTCTGTGTTGATCGTATTGTCCTGAACCATCTCGATCAGCCGCTTTGTCAGGAGCGGATGCAGACTGTCCTCGATCTCGTCAACGACAAGCAGTGCGCCGTTCTCCAGCGCTTGCAGCCAGCCGCCGATACGAGAGAAAAATCGTTGTGTTCCGGACGACTCCTGATCCATAAGGAGCTGAAAGTGTTCCACACTGCCATCCGCACCGATGACTCGGTGCGTGGTTGTAATGACCGGGGCCTTGCCGGAGATGTTCTTGACAGTCACATCGGAAATACCGAGGTCTGCAAGCAACAGTTCCTTCAGGATACGAGCCTTCTTCTCATCGCCGCTGACGATCTGCGCGACCGTTTCCGAAGTAGCCGGTGCTTCCTCCATCAAGAATGTCAGCTTTTCCAAGAACCACTTGTAGGCGTTTTCCGTTTGCGGCAAGTTCCAGTCATTTGAGGAAACAAGATACAGCTTATTATCCGGCGTGCGGTTACTGAGTGTGATTTGCTCATTAACATTCTCACGGAATTCGTATGCGCCGTTTTCTCTTGAGAAAATCAGTGCCTCGCGCCCGTTCGGCCAATGGTATAGATACTCCGTATAGATCTTCTTGGCATCAAAAGAAAAGCCGTAAGCATACCGAACACCTTGATAAATGAACACGACCTCAAAGGATGTAGGCACTGTGGTGTCACCAAACGGTTCCCATGGCAATTTTTGTCCCTTGGATATTTTGGCCGCTTCTCCGACGACCATATCCTTCATCGTCATCAGTGCGTGCAGCACATTACTCTTGCCGGCGGCATTCGCTCCGTAAATAGCAATAGCCGGTAAAAGTGCTCTCTTTTCGTCCGGGTGCAGCAGATAAGACTCCAAAGACTTATCCTTTGAAGCGGCAAAACTGATCACCGCGCTATCCTTGATAGACCGGTGGTTTTCAATCGAAAACTGTATAAGCATAAGCGGATACCTCCATCCACAGTATAGTTTCTCCATTCTTCGCCTATATTATAGCAGTTAAAATCGTCTGTGTCAATATTTATATCTTGTTTTTGCAGAAATAATGCAAAATCAGATGATAAAATTATTCAAGCGGCAGCGGATATAATTTAGCCATAGGAAAATTGATGGGAAAAATATCTGATAATGGATCGGCTCCTCTGCGCCCTTGCCATATACTATAAACGAGATTATCATAAGTTAATTTATCATATGAGGACACCACAACCGAATAACCCTGATCTGCATAGAGTATGCAGATCCCATACATAGCCGGACGGCTTTCACCGATGTGAAGCCTGTCCGGCTTATTCTATTTCAAGGAGTTGATGAACCGATGGGCTATGTTACAAGAGAGATGATCGATCGGGCAAAGGAAATGGACTTGCTGACCTACCTCCAGACTTATGAGCCGCAGGAGCTGGTGCATTTCGGCGGCAGCACTTACTGCACCCGCGAGCATGACAGCCTTAAAATCTCCAATGGAAAGTGGTGCTGGTTCTCACGCGGGATCGGCGGAAAAACAGCGCTGGATTATCTGATCAAGGTCAAAGAGCTTCCTTTTACCGAGGCGGTAGAGCGGATCGTGGGACGGGTGGCGGAAAGGTCGCCCGTTTTTCATGCCCGTGCTCAGCCGGAGAAGCCGAAAACACTGCTCTTGCCGCCCAAAAGCAACAGCAGCACCCGTGTTATTGCCTATCTGAAAAGTCGCGGCATTGACGGTGGATTGATCGAGCAGTGTATCCGTTCCGGCCAGCTGTATGAAAGCCTCCCCTACCATAATGCCGTATTCGTCGGCATGGATAGGAACGGAACGCCGCGCTATGCGTGCCTGCGAGGCATCGGAACGGATTTTAAGGGCGAGGCGACCAGCAGCGACAAGAGATTTTCCTTTGCCCTCCCGGCTACGGGCGAAAGTCGGATGCTCTGCGTATTCGAGTCGGCCATCGACCTGTTATCTTATGCCACCATGGCGCAGGCTGGCGGGCTGTCGTGGCGGTCACAGCATCTGTTATCCCTGGCCGGAGTCTATAAGCCGCAAAAGGAAACACAGGAGCACCGTCTGCCGTTGGCGCTGACACAGTATCTGAAAGACCATGCGGAGATCAAAACCATTTGCCTGTGCCTGGATAATGACATGACCGGACGCAGCGCCACCGAGGCGATCCGACAGCAGTTGGCCGAGCGTTATAAAGTAGCAAGTGCCTTCCCCCGGCAAGGCAAGGATTATAACGATTGGCTTTGTATACGGATGGGATTGCAACCGGCGAAAGAAAATCCGATGACGGAAAGGAGCTTTGCACGATGAACGAATACAGGGTCATCATTACCGAAACATTGAAACGGGCCGTTACGGTGGAAGCCGAAAGTCGCGAAGAAGCCGAAGAAGCGGTGCGCCGTCAGTATCAAAACGGCGAGCACATTCTTGTGGCCGAGGATTTTGACGGCGTGTCTTTTTCGGCGCAGTATCCCGAACAGCAGGTCGAATTACCCTATGGGAAAATGAAAGAGCTGTTTCGTAAAGCCGAGCGTGCCGGCACTCATGTATGCGGCTATATCACCTTTATGCAGGACTGTTTTACCGTACGATACAGCGAACGCTCCCGCACCTACGCCGTGTCCAGCGGCAATAAAGCGTTTCAGCCGAACATGGGTGGATATTCCGTCTATGGAAGCTGTCTGGACGGAACGGATCCCTGTGTCCGGCTGGAGCAGTATATGGCGGTCGAACGCGGTGGTGAAAAGGGCTGGAGCGTAGAGCGCTGTTATATGCTCCGTGAGGACTATGACCGTGTGATGGCGCTTCCGGAGCGCGGACGGGATCGGGAGCGATGATCGTTTGTCGGCAGGTCGGCTCCGACGCACGACCGCAGGGAGCGTGAGAATGTGCTATACCAGCAAGCAACGCCTTTTGGGGACAAAAGGCAGCTTGACAGGGGCATCCCCCTGTAACCCCTGCGCCGCCGAGCGCGGCAATATCGCTATATGGAGGAATGAACATGACCAAACGAAACATTGAGATCAAGGTGCGGCTAAGTCGCAAGGAAGCGGAAAATCTGAATAAACAAGTGAAAAAATGCCGTCTGTCCCGCGAAGCCTACCTTCGCCATCTGATCACCGGAGAGGTACCCCGTGAAGCACCGCCGCCGGAATACTTTGCCTTTATGCGTGAGATGCACTATGTGGGGCACAACCTTAACCAAATCGCACAGAAGGCCCATGTACTGAATGTGGTGGATGCAAAGCGCTATGACGAGGACAGCAAGCGACTGGACAAGCTCATCCGGGAGGTTACAGCGGCGGTCGTGCTTCCGGCAAAGCGGGAGTAATGCCATGGCTACCACATCCATCTGGGCGGTCAAGGGCTGGCTGGGCAAGGTGGTGCTGTATATCGAAAACCCGGACAAGACGGATAATCCGAAATTCTATCGGCAAGAGGAACTGACCGATGTGCAGACACAAAGCCTTTCGGATGTGATCGATTATGCTGTCCGTGCGGAGAAAACAACGGTCACACCGGACGACGAGAGTGCAATGGTGGTACGGCAATTTATCAGCGGCATCAACTGCCTGCCGTCCACGGCACGGGACGAGATGCTGGCAGTAAAAAAGCGTTTCGGCAAGGAGGACGGTGTAATCGCCTACCATGGGTATCAGTCCTTCGCGCCCGGCGAGGCCACGCCGGAGTTGGCGCATGAGATCGGCGTGAAGCTGGCGCAGCGGCTTTGGGGCGAACGGTATCAGGTACTGGTGGCGACCCATCTGGATAAGGAAAATCATCTGCACAATCATTTTGTGCTGAACACGGTATCCTTTGTGGACGGCATCAAATACCACCGCACCGAAAAAGATTATCATGATATGCGCACCGTGTCCGACACCCTTTGCCGGGAATATAACTTGTCGGTCATCCAACGGCCGCAAGCCGGGAAGTCAAAACACTATGGGGAATGGCGTGCAGAGCAGGAGCAGCGTCCCACCTGGCGCGGACTGATCCGCAGCGAGATCGATGAGCTGATCCGGCAGAGCGTCACCGAAAAGCAGTTTTACTATCTGCTCCGCCAAAAGGGCTATGAGGTGAAATTCGGCAAGGATATTTCGGTGCGCCCTCCCGGTAAGGAGCGCTTTGTCCGTCTGACCCGGAATTTCGGAGAGGCTTACACCGCCGAGGCCATCCGGCAGCGTATTTTGCAACAGCCCCTGCCGCAGCCGGAGCGGCAAATGACCGATAAACCAAGGCCAAAAACCTACCGCGTCCAAGGCAGCCGGCAAGCTGCGCGCAAGATCACCGGCTTTCGCGCACTGTATTTCTATTACTGCTACAAGCTCGGTATCTTCCCCAAAGGCCGCCCGCAAAACCGGGCGCGGCTCCATTTTCTGCTGCGGGAAGATCTGCTCAAACTGAATAACATCTCACAGGAAGTACGGCTGCTCGCACGGCATCAAATTGATACCGCCGAGCAGCTTGCTTTATATAAAAAGGAACAGGAGGTGAATATCCGAGAATTGTCCGCCAAACGCCGGGTACTGCAAAATGCGCTGCGCACAAAGGCAGTCCGGGACAGTCCCAAACAGGCCGACGCACATCGGGCGCAGATCCGGGAGTTGTCCGAAAGGCTCAAAGCGCTGCGCCGGGAAGTGCATCTGTGCGACGATATTGCCGAGCGCTCCGGCGTGATGGCGGAGAAACTGAAAGCTGTCCGGGAGGACGCACAAAAACAACGACAAAAGGAGGAACAACAGCATGAACACATCCGGAGACGCAGCTGAACAGGTCGTCCGACTGAGCTTGGAGGGCATGGAGGTTGCGGCAAAAATCACCGGCAGTGCGGCAAAGGAGGTGGCGGCGCTTCTGTACGCAGCACTGAAAAACCGGGACAAGAACAAAATCAAAGGACGCCAGCGGCTTACCTCCATGCTGCGCAGCGGCAAGGAGCTGACTATTTTCACCGTCAAAAACAAGGACATGGCCCGCTTTGTGGCTGATGCCAAGCGCTACGGCGTAGTCTACTGCGTTCTGCGGGAGGCAAAGGACAACCCACACGGCGTCAGTGAAATCATGGTACGCGCCGAAGATGCCGCCAAGATCAACCGCATTGTGGAGAACATCAAAATCGCCACGGTATCCGACCCCGAAGTCATCCGTGAAAACGCGGAAACAGGACGGGATAAGAATAAGAATGCCGCCGGGCAGACGGCTCCCGAACAGGAGCGCCCGCAAAAGAGTGAAGACGACCGGCTGCTGGATGAAATGATGGCAGCTCCTGCGCAGAAGCAGGAGGCTGCCCAAGAAAACCCCACGGCGGCTCGGACGGAGAAATCCCGTCCGTCCGAGCCTTCCTCAAAATCCAGAAAGAGATCCGCCGAGGGTACTGCTAAGGAAGATCGTCCATCTGTCCGCGAGGAGCTGAAGGAGATCCGCCGTGAGCAGCAGGAGACGGAGGAGCGCAAGCCGACCGAACGCAGCAGACCCGCCAAGAGTACACGACCGCAAAATGAACACCGACAGACTCCGCCGAAAAAGCGGGTCAGAAAAAGTAAGGAGAGATAAGCTATGGCAAACTTCGATGATCTTTTTACCGCCCCCACTGCCACGGAAACGCAGAGCGACCGTCCGCAGCTGACCAAGGAGGAATATGCCGCCAAGAAGAAGGCGGAACGCGACAGCCTGTATGCACTGGCGGATGAAATGGCACAGGAGGTCATGCGGGACGGAGAAGCCTTTCGGGGCTTTTTGGATGTGCAGGCACGATTTGACCGCTATTCGGCCACAAACGCGCTGCTGATCTATGCACAGAACGATGAGGCCACCCGCCTGCGGGACTTTGACGGCTGGAAAGAACGCGGCATCTATGTCCGCAAAAACGAAACAGGCATTTCCATTCTGGAAGCCGGGGACAGCTATGTGACCGAGGATGGTCGCACCGGCTACTACTATAATGTGAAAAAGGTCTTTGACATCAGCCAAACGGATGCCAAACGCCAGCGGCAGCCGCAGGTGCATTATGATGACCGCCTGCTGCTTTCTGCACTGATCGCCAAGCGCCCGGTGCCCATCGAAATGGCCGACAGCGTGCAAAACGGCGCGGTGTATGACTATGAGCGCAAAACTATCTTCGTCCAGCGCGGTATGGACGGGCAAAACCTGTTCCGCAGCGTATCGCTGGCACTGGCTCGTGCCGAGATGGCGCAGCAGGAAAACAGTACCCCGCAGGCTGACGCCTTCAAAAGCTACTGCGTTTCCTATATGCTGTGCCGCAAGTACGGTGTGGACACACAGGGGTATGATTTCAGCCGCTTGCCCGATGAGCTGAAAAATGCGGAGCCGCAGACCATTCGCGGTGAGTTGACCGACATTCGTGACACGCTGCAGACCATGACCGGCAAAATGGCGCGGACGCTGGAGCAAAGCCGCACGGCAGCGCAAAAGGAAACCGGAAAGGAGCGATGAGCCATGGAAAAACAGGATATGCGTGTATTGACCCTTGATCCGTATCAGCACGGCGTCGTGATCAATGCACTCAACAACCTGCGTAACGATTTGATCGAGGACAAGCGCCCCACCGATATTGTCGATGAAGTTCTCATTAAAACCGTTGACGCACCGAGCAAATCCAAAAGAGTCAAGCAGAAAGATGAACGGTAAACAAAAATGGCTGTGGTATGCGACGGGGCTGATCCCTGCGGTGTGGCTGGGGCTGCTGATCGCCCCGGCTGCTTCCGGTGGCCTTCCCGAGATCCTTCGGCAATTTCCATCGGCAATGAATGAGCCGTTTCATATCGAGTGGTGCGAGGACAGCCTGAAAACTGTCCTCGTTTTCATTGCCCTGTATGCCATGGTGATCGGGGTCTATCTTTCCACCCGCCGTCATTACCGGCGCGGCGAGGAACACGGCTCTGCCAAATGGGGCGATGCGGAAACCGTGAACCGAAAGTATCGGGCACGCCCGCCAAAGCCAAACAAGGTGTTCACGCAGCACATCCGTATGGGGCTAAACGGCCGCAAGCACAAGCGCAACCTGAATACCGTTATCATCGGCGGCAGCGGCGCGGGCAAGACCCGCTGCTATGCAAAGCCCTGCCTGTATGAGGCTTGCCTGTCACCGCAGGGTTCGTCCTTTGTCTGCCTTGACCCCAAAGGCGAGCTGCTTCGCGATTCCGGACGGCTGTTGGAGGAATCCGGATATGAGATCCGGGTGCTGGATCTGCTGCACATGGAGAAAAGTCACTGCTATAACCCATTCGTCTATCTGACCGATGACAACGAGGTGCAGATGCTGGTGACGAATCTGTTCAAGGCGACCACACCCAAGGGCAGCCAGACCAATGACCCGTTTTGGGACACGACGGCTGCTATGCTGTTGTCGGCACTGGTCTACTATCTCTACCACGAAGCGCCGCCCGATGAGCAAAACTTTCCGATGGTCATGGAAATGCTGCGCGCCGGTGAGGTGCGGGAGGAGGATGATTCCTACCAGTCGCCGCTGGATGTGTTGTTTGAGCGGCTGGAAATGCGCGACCCGGAGCATATTGCGGTCAAGTATTATAAGGACTATCACTCCGGCAGCGCCAAAACACTGAAAAGCATCCAGATTACACTGGCGGCAAGGCTCGAAAAATTCAATCTCTCGTCTGTGGCGGCGCTGACCGCCACGGACGAACTGAATTTGCAGGATATGGGCGAAAAACGTGTGGCACTGTTTGCGCTGATCTCGGACAGTGATACGAGCTTCAACTTTTTAGTATCCGTTTTGTATCAGCAGCTCTTTCAGCAGCTTTTTGACAGTGCCGACCATAAGCACGGCGGCAGCCTGCCCGTCCCCGTACACTTTTTAATGGACGAATTTGCGAACATCTCACTGCCGGAGGATTTTGACAAAAAGCTCTCCACCATGCGTTCCCGCAATGTGTTCGTATCCATCATCCTGCAAAACATTGCGCAGTTAAAGGCGCTGTTTGAAAAGCAGTGGGAGAGCATTTTGGGCAACTGCGACGAGCTGCTGTATCTCGGCGGCAACGAGCAGGGATCCCACAAGTACATCTCGGAACTGCTCGGCAAGGCCACGATCGACACGAACACCTACGGAAGATCGTCCGGGCGAAACGGCAATTACAGCACCAATTATCAGATCACCGGGCGTGAGTTGATGACACCGGATGAGGTGCGGATGCTGGACAACGGCAAGGCGCTGCTGTTCATTCGCGGCGAATTACCGGTCTGCGACGACAAGTTTGACATCATGACCCATCCGCTGGTGTCGCACACCCCGGACGGCGGCGCACCGCCTTATATCCACGGAAGCGCCGAGTACGCCATTGCAGCGATCACCATTCACGACCGGCTTCTGCCAACGGATCCCGTGGCAGTTCCGAGCGAAAACGAAACCCAATACGAGCTCCTTTCCAACGAGGAATTGGAGGCAATTTATGAGCTGGAGGAAAAAACCAATGAAGCATCTCAAAAACACTAAGAAAAGTAAACACACCCACACCCGTCCTCTGCCTATGGGGAAAAAGAGCAGGGGGGTCCTGGCGGTCTATGCCGCTGTTGTGTTCACCGTATGTTGTCTGCCCATGACAGCCTTTGCCGCAGGAAATGACCCGTTGGCGGTCATCAACAATCTGTCTGATTTTATCTTCGGCGTGATCCGCGCGGTCGGTCTGATTCTGCTGGGCTGGGGTATTGTACAGATCGGTCTGTCCTTTCAGAGCCACGATCCCAGCCAGCGTAGCAACGGATTTCTGACACTTGCCGGCGGTGTCGTCGTGACCTTTGCTAAGGAAATCCTGACGCTGATCACGGGTTAATGGAGGAAAGGGTCATGGAAAAGTGCCAATGCTATATCCATTCGCTGAAGCAGGGTGAAAATCATGTGCTCGGAGAGGCGACGATTTTGAAACGCCTCGGAGACAATGACTATCTGGCAGAGTATAACGGCGTAAAATGCCACGCCATATTCAATTCCTTTGCCGGGCGCTACTTTGTGGATGATGTGTATGGCGTGATCCGCAGCACACCCGACCGGGGCGAGCGATAATCAAAATACGGCAGCGAGGGGCAGGCTTCGTGCCTGCCCCCTTATGCTGTCGGGAAAGGAGGAAGCTATATGAGTGATAACTGGGTCGTACAGAATCTCGAAAACGCACTTGAAACTTGGAATGAAAAGCTGGCGGAAATATGGCAGCTGCTCACACAGTCCCCCGAAAACTTCAAGGGCGGCACAATATGGAATGTGATCAAGACCATTAACGGTACTGTGCAGGCCATCGGCTTGGCGCTGTTGGTGCTTTTTTTCGTGGTAGGTATCGTTAAGACCTGCGGCTCCTTTGCCGAGGTCAAAAAGCCGGAGGTGGCGATCAAGCTGTTTGTCCGCTTTGCACTGGCGAAAGCGGTCGTCACCTATGGGCTGGAGCTGATGATGGCGCTGTTTTCCATTGTGCAGGGCGTTATTTCCACCATAATGACGGCGGCCGGTATGGGCACAGCACAGCAGACCGTGCTTCCGGCAGAGATCGTGACCGCCATTGAGGACTGCGGCTTTTGGGAAAGTATTCCACTCTGGGCAGTGGCCTTGATCGGCGGATTGTTCATCACAATCCTCTCGTTTATCATGATCCTCTCCGTTTACGGGCGCTTTTTCAAACTCTATATTTACACAGCTATCGCGCCAGTACCGCTGGCTACCTTTGCCGGTGAACCAAGTCAGCAGGTGGGTAAGAGCTTTCTGAAATCTTACGCCGCCGTTTGCCTGGAGGGTGCGATTATTGTGCTGGCCTGTATCATCTTTTCTCTGTTCGCATCCAGTCCGCCCGTGGTCGATCCGAACGCAGCGGCGGTCACACAGGTATGGTCTTACATTGGCGAGCTGATTTTTAACCTGCTTGTACTGGTGGGAACGGTAAAAATGGCAGACCGCGTAGTACGCGAAATGATGGGTCTTTAATTTGAAGGAGGAAATACAATGATTCAAAATAATGTAATTCGCAGCGATGATCCCCAGGCGGTGGAAAAGCTGCAAGCGAAGCTCGATAAGCTGACTAAGCAGCACGCACGCATGAAGGAGATCAACGCCTACTTCAAGAAACACGCCACAGCGCTGGGCTGTCCCGGCCTTTCGGACGCGGAGGCGGCCAAGCTGGACGAGCGTGTGCAAACCGGCTATTCGTGGGAAAAGCAGCCCTATCCGTCTTATATACTCAGCGGCAACACAGCGGAAATGCGCAGACTTAGGCAGCGCATTGAGGAGGTGTCCCGAACACAAAACACGGAATATGTAGGCTGGGATTTTCCGGGCGGTCATGCCGAGGCAGACAAGGAAGATAATCGCCTGCGCCTGTATTTTGACGGAAAGCCCACGGAGGAACAGCGAAGTAAGCTAAAATATAACGGCTTCAAATGGGCACCGTCTGTCGGCGCATGGCAGCGTCAGCTCAATGACAATGCTATTTATGCTGCCTCGCGGCTGGATTTTCTCCGCCCGGAGAGCGGTGAAAGCCCCACGGCGCTCCAACCGAAAGCACCGGCTAAAAGCACACCGGAGAGAGGATAACGACTATGGAAATCAAGATTAACCGCGAGATACGCGAATATAAAGAGAATATGTTTTTCTGGCTGTCGCTGCGGCAGCTCGTTTTTTCTGTGCTGGCCTGCGGTGTTGCCGTCGGTATTTATTTTGGTCTGCGGAATGTGCTGGGTACGGAAACGGTCAGCTGGCTGTGTATCCTTGGTGCGGCTCCCTTTGCTGCCATGGGCTTTGTAAAATACCACGGCATGACGGCGGAAAAATTCGTGATCGCATGGGTACGCTCGGAATTTCTGATCCCCAGGCGGCTGACCTTCAAGCCGAAGAATTTATACCGCGAAGCCATGCAGGAAGCGCACGCCAAAGCCCAAAAACGACACTGACATTGGAAACTTGGGTGCATTTTGCCCTAAGTTCAAAACGACATCCGACCACACCCGAAGGAGGCAAAAATGCTGAAAACACTGAAAAACATCCGCCGCAGAGATACGGATAAATTTATGATCCCTCACAGCGTGCAGGAGGTGATCCCCATCCGCACGGTCTGGAAAAGCGGTATTTTGCTTGTGGGGCAGAACCGCTATAGCCGCACCTGGCAGTTTTCCGACATCAACTACGCGCTGGCCGGCGAGGAAGATCAGAAATCCATGCTGCTGGGGTACAGCGCCCTGCTGAACCTCTGCGACAGTAACGCCGACACCAAGTTGAGCATCGTCACCCGAAAGCTCAACCGCCGTGATTTTGAGGAATACATCATGATCCCCTATGAAAACGACGGCCGCGACCATTACCGCAAGGAATATAACGATATGCTGCTGGAAAAAGCATCCCACGCCAGCGGTATGATCCGCGACCTGTATATCACGGTGACGATCACACGCAAAAGCTATAAGGAGGCCGAAAGCTATTTCGCCCGCACCGGTTCAGAGTATACGCTGGCGCTCTCCCGCCTCGGCTCGCGCTGCACGGAGCTGGATATGATGGATCGGCTGCGCATTCTGCACGGCTTTTTCCGTCACGGCGAGGAAGCGGACTTTCATTTCGACCCAAAGCTGTCCATGAAGCTGGGTCACAGCTTTAAGGACTACATCTGTCCGGACAGCTTTGAATTTGACCGGGACTGTTTCCGCATGGGCGACCGTTACGGCCGTGTGCTATTCCTCAAGGATTACGCCGCCTATCTGCGGGACGATATTCTCTCGGAGCTGTCCGGTATTGACCGGCCGATGATCCTATCTATTGATGTGGTACCGATCCCCATGGACGAGGCGATCCGCGACGGAGAAAGCCGTCTGCTCGGCGTAGAGAGAAACATCGTGGACTTTTTACGCAAGCAGCAGCAAAACAACAATTTCTCCGGCACGATCCCCTACGACATGGAAAAGCAGCGGGCGGAGATGAAGGAATTTCTTGACGACCTCACCTCCCGTGACCAGCGGATGCTTCTGGGCATGGTGACGCTGGTGCATACGGCGGACAGCAAGCAGCAGCTGGACGCTGACACCGACTACATCCTCGCCTCTGCCACACAGCGGATGTGCCAAATGGCCACGCTGCGATTTCAGCAGATGGACGGCCTGAACACAGCACTGCCCATTGGCGTGCGGAAAATTGATATTCTGCGCACCTTCACCTCGGAAGCGCTGGCGGCGCTGATGCCGTTCCGTGTGCAGGAGATCATGGAGCCGGGCGGCATTTATTACGGTGAGAACGCCATCTCCGGCAATCTGCTGCTGTGCAACCGTGCAAATCTGCTCAACCAATCCACCATCATTACCGGCGTACCCGGCAGCGGCAAATCTTTTTCGGCAAAGGAGCTGATCGTCTTTCTGGCGCTGGCCACGAAGGATGATATTTTGATCTGTGATCCCGAGCGCGAGTATTATGCGCTGGGTCAGGCGCTGGGCGGTGAGGTCATCCGCATTGCGGCGGGCAGCCCCGACCATATCAACGCCATGGACATGGTGGAGGGCTACGGCGATGGCGGCAACCCGGTAGTAGATAAATCCGAGTTTATCCTGTCCCTGTTTGAACAGCTTGACCGCGGCGGCATCGGCCCCTTGCAAAAGAGCATCATCGACCGGTGCGTAGACGCCGTGTATGCGGCCTATAAGCGCGGCGGCCCTGTCCCGACGCTTCGTGTTCTCCGGGAAAAGCTGCTGGCACAGCCAGAGGAAGAAGCCCGCGATCTGGCGCTGGCGCTGGAGCTGTTCACCACCGGCAGTCTGGATGCCTTTGCCCATGAAACCAATGTGGACACCCAAAACCGCATCGTTATCTATGACATTATGGATCTGGGGCGTCAGCTCAAAACCATGGGGCTTCTGATTATCACCGACGCCATGCTCAACCGCGTGACGGAAAACTGGCGCAAGGGCAAGCGGACGCACCTGTTCATCGACGAATTTCATGTGGTCTTTCAGAATCCGTACAGCGCGGATTTCTTTGATTCCGCATGGCGTCGCTTCCGTAAACGCGGTGCCTATCCCACCGCCATTACGCAGAATGTGGAGTATCTGCTGGATTCCGTTCAGGCCAGCACCATGCTGTCGAATTCCGAAATGCTGATCCTGCTCAATCAGGCTCCCAGCGACCGGGAGAAACTGGCGGCACTTTTGAACATTTCCCCGGAGCAGACCGGCTATATCACCAATGCCCCGGCAGGCTGCGGTCTTTTGCGCTACGGCGGCGCACTGGTGCCCTTCAAAAATCAGTTTCCGAAAGATACAGAGCTGTACCGCCTTATGACCACTAAACCGGACGAGAGCATTATTGTGGGAGGTAATACGAAATGAGAGGTGCACAGAAACATCATGGCGGATATTAAAACAAAAGAGTCGGTTCGGGGCACGGTCAAGACCATTGACCGTGCTGCCGTTGTCTCTGAACGCATCAAATCTGCTGCCGTCCGCACCAAGGACACTGCGGATACCGCTGAAAAAAACGCCGCTCCTGCGGAGACTTCTCCGCAGGAGTACGGCGCACAGCAGATCAAAGACACCGTGCGCCGATGTGTGGCAGGAACCGAGGTTCAGCTGCAAAAACGCGGACGGCGCGGGTTTTCCGATGCGAAGCGCAATGCCGGTAAAGCACGGGACAACATTCAGAAATGCAAGGATGCGTTCAAGGGAACCCAGCCGAAAAAAGCCACACAGCAAGCGGTTCAGAAAGCCGGAAAGGGTACGCTCAAAACGGCACAGTCTGCCGGAAAGGGCTCCGTAAAGGTCGCACAGAAGGGGGTCAAAACCGCGCAGCAGACCGGGCGGGCAGCAGTAAAAACAGCGCAAACCACGGCTAAGACCGCCAAGGTGACGGCAAAGGCTTCCGCAAAAGCGGCGCAGAAAACCGTACAGGCGGCAAAGGCGGCAGCCAAGGCTACGGTACAGGCCGTTAAGGTTGCCGCAAAAGCCACCGTTGCGGCGGTCAAAGCGATCATTGTCGGAACAAAGGCGCTGATCGCCGCCATTGCCGCAGGCGGCTGGGTCGCGGTAGTCGTCATCCTTGTGCTTTGCGTGGTCGGGCTGATTGCCAGTTCCTGCTTCGGCATCTTCTTCTCCGGCGAGGATAGCGGCACGGGACAGACCATGCGGCAGGTGGTACAGGAGATCAACACCGATTATCAATCGCAGATCGACGATGCAAAAGCAGGCAGCACCTATGACGAACTGGAAATGTCCGGCTCCCGCGCCGTCTGGCCGGAGGTGCTGGCCGTTTATGCGGTGAAAACCACTGCTGACCCCGATGATCCGCAGGAGGTCGCCACGGTGGACGATAGTAAGAAAGTCATCCTCAAGGATATTTTCTGGCAGATGAACGACCTGTCTTCCCGCACGGAGAGCAAGACTGAGGATGTCATCACTGAAACCGACGACGGCCACGGAAACATTGTGGAAACCGTCACGACGGTCACACGCACCTATCTCTATATCACGGTCAGCCACAAGACCGCCGAGGAAATGGCTGAGCAATTCGATTTCACCGCCGACCAGCGGCAGCAGCTTTCCGAACTGCTTGCCGAGGAAAACCGCAAATTGTGGTCATCCGTTCTCTACGGCATCTATTCCGGGGACGATGCCATCGTTACAGTGGCGCTGTCGCAGGTCGGAAATATAGGCGGCGGACCATACTGGTCTTGGTACGGATTCGGCAGCCGTGTGGAGTGGTGCGCCTGCTTTGTCAGCTGGTGTGCCGACCAGTGCGGCTATATCGACAGCGGTGTCTGCCCGAAATTTTCCGGTTGCGGAAACGGCGTGCAGTGGTTTCAGGAGCGTGGGCAATGGCTGGACGGCTCCGCCAAGCCTGTTCCCGGCATGGTTATCTTCTTCGACTGGGACAACAAGGGCGGCTCCGGCCCCCAGGATGGGGAGACTGACCATGTGGGCATCGTCCAGAAGGTGGAGGACGGAATCATCTACACCGTAGAGGGCAATTCCGGAAACCTCTGCCGGGTGAACCGCTATCCCATAGGACATTACGAGATTCTGGGATATGGTGTTCTGTGCCCGTAACAAAGAAAATGGTGTCACCCCATCGGGTGGCACCATTTTTCTGAAAAGCAACGCAACAAACGAATTGACGATAATGTGCTAAATAGTATAATGAATTTGTAGTAAACTCACGGAAAAGGAAAGCGTCTGTAGATTTCGTAAATTTACCCCATTTGCGATAGTGCTGCCAAAAGCTGTTGATATTGGAGCGTTTCCGGAAAAACTGACGGAGACGGTGACGGCGCAAATTCTGCGGCCAGCGCCGGAGCAAGGAAGCAAATGCTTTGGATCACCCGCATTTTGTGCTCCAGGGACGAATGGACATAGACTTGAAGTGTGGTGCGGACATCCGCATGACCCAGCATCTCGCTCAGGCTCTTTACATCTATCCCACGCTCCACACAGCGGGAGGCGTATGTGTGCCGCAGCGTGTGAAAATTTCGGTACGGGATACCCGCTGCTTTCAGCAAAGCCCGGTACTGATATTGCATTGTCCGTGGCTCCATCGGCACATTTTTCCCAGTCAAGAGATAGTTTTCGCCGTTGGGATGGGACTGGACCAGCTTTTGCAGAAGGGCGGCCATGTCCCCCGGCAGCGGGATAGTACGCCGGGCGCTGTCACTTTTGGGCGGTAGCACCATCAGACTGGTGCGGTCCCCACTGCGGATGCGCTGTACGGTTTTGCGGACATGGACTACCCCATTCCGCAGGTCAATATCCTTATATTGCAGGGCGCACAGCTCCCCAAGACGCAAGCCGGTGTTCAGTGTCAGCAAAATGCCGATACCGGTTGTCGTCGGTTCGTCCATGATCATCTGTGCCAACCGCTGGATCTCGTCCGGATAGAAGATGTCGATCTGCTTTCGTCGATACGCTGGCAGCTCCACAGTCATCCCCGGACTGGGGCAGTCCAGCTTTTTGGCGCTGTATCTCAGGATGGACTTCAATAACACCCCCACGTCTCTGGCGCTCTTCCCGGAAAGACCGTTTTTCTGTAACCGACGAAGAAATTCGGAAATTTGGTTCGCCGTCAGTTGGCTGAGAAGAACGGCCCCAAAAACGGGCAGAATATAGTGTTCCAGTACATAGGTGTACCTGGCAAGGGTGGATCGTTTCAAGTCATCCTGCTTGTCCGCAAGAAACCGCTCCGCAGCCTGATTCAGTGTGAGCGAGGAAGCTGCTACCGGCGCTTCTCGACAGGCGTCCAAACATTTCTGCCGTTTCGCACGGCACTCCCGATAGCTTCCGGCATAAACATAGCCGTACTCGGCCCGGCCGGAGGGCGACCGTCCCCGGATATACCGCCCCTCCCACCGGCCATCTTTTCGCTTGTAAATGTTCTCTCCACGCTTCGGCATATAGGCTCCTCCTTGACGATGTATTTGACGGCGTATTTTACTTGCATTTCCCGTTTTGACCGATACAGTTGGCACAAATGCGCTGAAACCGAGTATAACTATCATGCGTATTTGTAATTTGCATGAGATTTTGCTAAATTCCGGCAATACGGTCATTGACTTTTGCGGTGAGTGCCGATATAATATGGATGGTTAGATAGATTTAGGTATCGCAAATGGGGTAAATTTACGAAACCCCATTTCCGGAATTCTATTCTATCATTCCCCATCAAGCCTAAGTTGATTCTCGAAAATAAAATAATTGAATCCGATGATGCGACACGGCGGTCATCCGAGCCGGAAACGGCCAGGTGATTGCCTAAAAGGAAAGGGGTGTAATGCCCCATGCGGTCGGCACTGTAAGCGCAAGGATATGATCGAGGCGGGAAACCGCTGGGGCGAAAGCCCGTCATTGCGAGAAATCGTGAGAAGGTAGATCATGGACGCAGAGGAAAATCCTCGTGGCGCAAGTCAGTAGAATTGTGTAGTTTAGGATTCCGGGCAGCGGGCGCTCTCTCCGTGGTGCTATATGGCAGGAGTGTACGCTGATGACCCATTATGGGTTTATCGGCGTATTATTTTTACCATTTACGAACACGGAGGAGGTGTGCCCCTATGGGGAAGGTCGCAGGCGCTCAGAATTTTGACGGCAGGAACTGGCACGAACAGCATATCGCAAAGCGGACACGGGCGGCTCTGGACGAGCAGGACCGGGCCTTTGCGGAGCGTCATGCCGGGGATACGCTGGCGGAATTGGCCTGTTATCTGCGGCGCTGCGCCGAACATTGGGGACGGTCCCCTGCCCCATGTGAGATCGTCGGCGGAAGCTACATTGCCGATCGGTTCGGCAGTTGGTCGGACGCTCTGCGGGCGGCGCACCTGAATCCTGCGTACAGCCACCCGCATAACCGGTCCAATGGCCGATATCAACGGGAAAAGAAACGCCAAATCGAGCTGTACCGGGTGGAGCGGGACGCCAAACGGGCGGAACGGGAAAAGAAAAATCTGGAGCGCCAGCGGGTCAACGCCGCACGGGCGGCGGCCAAGCAGGCGGACGAGCCTTGCGAAGCCGAGCCGACAGAGGCCGCTCTCTGAACGGCAAGCAATTTCGGTAAGCACGTTGCCAAAGCGGCAGCGAGTTTATAATAAAAATTCTCTAAGGAGGAAAACAACATGAAGAAAAGGCTTTTGTCTCTGATCATGGCTGTCATGATGGTCGTTGTGCTGGTCGTCCCGGCCGCAGCTGCCACCACGGACACGAATGAGCCCGCCACGGTGACCGTGTACATCACAGAGGGCTTGTTTGACGAAGGAGGCTTTGCCAATGGGGCCCCTCGTCAGCAAGCGTACATCAAGGACGGGGAGCCTGATGCTTCCGACTGGATGACTCAGCTGCCGTTCGACGAAGAATTCACGCCTATGGTTTTGGACAGCGACACCATCGCTGCACTCATGGATCGCAGCCTGTACAGCGCTCCTGATTCCTACACCGAAGAAAATCCGAACCCCAATGTACTGGATGCAATTATTGTTGCGCTCATGCTGAATGGCTATACGGATATCGCTGGCGGCTGGGATACCATTAACACTCCGAATGGTGGCTATATCCATACCGTAGCACCCGTGCAGCCCACCTATCAGCCGACTACGCAGGAGACCATTGCCGGAACTACCTACAATGTTTACCGTGGCTTTGGTTGGAACATCGCCTGCACTCAGGGTGACAGCATTCAGGCCCTCAGCCTGTATGGCACCAACTATTCCCTGACTGATGGAATGGTAATTGTATTTGACTTCAGCGCTTATACTCTGTACGATGTGAATTGACCTAAAAATTTCTCATGCGGAGGGGCGGGATAGCCCGCCCCTCCGCATTTTGAATAGCATTTATTTGCGTTTGGTCAAAGAGTTCTATCAACAAGTCATTAGATTATCTCCATGAACACAGGAGAAAGTCTAAATGCGTAGGAGGTACCAATGAAGAAACGAAATGGGCGCAAGATTATTGCTTGCGCATTGGCTTTTGTGCTAATGATAGGTGTGCTGCCCACTCAGGCATTTGCCGCAACGGACTCTGAGCTCAAGGAGATACCCTCCGTCGAAACAGCAGAGCAAAGCGTTGACAACGTAGAGGAAGTTTCCGATGGAAACAACGGCTTAGATCCAGTTCAAAATGATTCTGAAACTGATTCAGAAAACAAAAGCATAGGCAACTTTGAATTCTATATTGCAACCAGTTCACAAAGCGTTAAATTAGCAAGCATTAAAGACAATGGTAAAAATACGATCTATATTCCTGTATCGTTAATGTCTAAGACCGCTATTCTTGATTTCACTATTAAATCGGATAGTACTGAACAATTTTCTGTTGCGTATAGCGAGTTTGATATAGACGGAAACGAAAAGGAAACTCTTACACTAAAGGAATCCAATGCTGGAACAGTAAGCATCAATGGAAGTTACCGAGAACAATATAGTTTCTTCCGGTACATATCGGCTAATAACCTCAAATGGACAAAAACTATCGAGTTATCCTACGATGGAGAATCGGTTGAGTACACTGTAGTTCCTTTTTGCGATGTGACTAAACTATCTGTTACAGAAACTGCAGGAGCAAAGAACACCCGTCCTATGCAGTTACTGGCTGATGGGACATACACCACGACTGTTGTGGCAAATAGTTCCGTGAAAATCACGGCTGGCGGTGGAATTCAAAACGTGGATACAACTGCCATAGATGGAGCAGGCTCTTCGGTTACCAAGACATTCAGTGGTGATGAATCCCTCAATATTCGTATCAGCAGCAAAGTTGAGGGAGTCGAAGCGAGAGAATACACTCTCAACGTAAAGTGTATAGAAAAGGATTATTTCCCCACGTTTGTAGGTGGAACAAAGCCCTCGGCTGCCGGTATCAAACTTACAGTAGCGCAAGGAACCAAAGACTTTTATTTGGATTCAAGCGAGTATATTGATGCTGAAAGTATAAGTGCGGACACTGTATATGAATGGACTCTTTTGTCTACAAAAGCTGTAGTAAGCACCGAGGCAACCTGCCTTGTGAATACCGACGCTGTGGCCGGAGCAGTTTTTTATACTTGTAAGGTTACCAACATTGTAGACGGCTTCTCTTATTCGACATCTTATAGATACAATATCAAAATAAGTGCAGAAGCTTTGGATGCGCCCAAAGTTAGCATAGCCCCCAAAATTATTACCTGTGATTTTGGAAAAGAAGCAACTCCTCTGAAAGTAGAGCTGAAAGATGCCGCCTTAGGCGTACAGTTCCACTATCAGTGGTATAGTAATACGGTCAACGACAATAGTAACGGGCAGTTGCTTCAGGGAGAGACAAAAAGCAGTCTTATAGTTCCTACTAATACAGTCGGCACGACATGGTATTATTGCGTCGTATATAAGGTCTTTGATGGAAAAACAAGCCCGACCGCAACAACGGAGTGTGCGCAGGTCACAGTTAATCCTTGGAAAACCGATATGAACGGTGATGGGTCGGCTGACAGCCCCTATGAGATTGCTACTGTTTCGGATATTGAATACATACGGGATTCTGTCAATTCCGGTCTTTCCTTTGATGGAGTATTTTTTAAATTTGTTTCCGATATTACATTGCCGAACGGCTGGACTCCCATCGGATGCACGGTAGATGGAACTAACAAATTTGATCCTCGGAATCCCGATGAGAAGGATAACCTCCGTGCTTTCTCCGGCACGATCCTCGGCAACGGTAAACTCCTGACTGTCCCCAAAGGTGGCAAACCGTTGCTGGCTTATGTTAAGAACGCCACGGTCAAGGATCTGAACATCTACGGTGAAGAGATCAACGGCTACGGTCTGGTAGATGGTCTTTACGGTGTCGGCTTTACAAGTGAAGACACTTTTGCGATCATCATCGAAAATGTGACGCTTAAATCCGGCACCAAGACGCTGAAATCTGGCTTAATCGGTGCAGAAGTAGATATGGATGTTAACGGCTTTGCCGGGGCGAGTGCCGCTTTTATTACGACCATCCGTAACTGTACCATTGAAAAAGATGTCGTTGTCGGTTATGACGGCACTCAAAGCGAGATTGGCGCATTTGCCGGTCGATTCCAGGGCATCATCGAAAATTGTGTCAGCCATGCCACTGTCAAAGGTGTGGATTATGTAGGTGGCATCATTGGTTCCCGTGACAATGCTATGGGACAGTGCACAGTCAGCAAATGCAGCTTTGACGGCACGGTAATCGCCAGCGGCAAATTTGCCGGTGGTATTGCAGGTACAATGTATACCGGTGCAGCAGCACCGAACGGCATTAAGACAACCATTGAGGCGTGCGTGGCTTCCGGTTCTATCAATGGCAATGAGAACGTCGGCGGAATTACCGGCGGCGACATGAAGGTCAATCAAGCGTGGAATAGCTACTCTATTACCGGAAATACATTTTCCGGCAAGGTCAGCGGCGCAAAGAATGTGGGCGGCATCATCGGATACTATCGCAGCCTGAATAAGTTTGACAACATTGCTGGAAACGCTTACCTGAAGGGCTGCGGGGCTGAACAAGGAATCGGAGCTGTTGATTATGTAGATACCAGTTGTGAAACGCACGAAACAGCGAGCGGTGCGACATACTTCGATACATCGAAGTCGCTCCCTGATATTTATGGCGTGACGAAAGAGAATCATAATCGTACAGATGATCCTTTGGGCAAAGATGCCAGCAACTTGACGATGGAAGTTGAAGATGCAACAACGCCTATCTGCTATAAGCTGGACATTTCCGGTGATTACAAGACAACGTATACGATTGGAGAAGCCCTTGACCTCAGTGGAATGGTCTGCACAGCGCATTGGACGATGAACAAGGCTGATACGGTTGTGGACACCAAAGATATTGAGATCACCGGCTTTGACACCAACCAGCGTGGTGAGCAGACCGTGACGCTGGCCTACGGCGCTGCCAAGGTGACCATCACCGTCACCGTGCTGCTGCCTGCGGGCAAGGATATTACCGTGTCCTTCGCTCTGCTGGGCGACTCCGCCCACGGCGACAGCGGCGACAAGCACACGCTGGCTGACAACAACCTGGAAACCTGGATCGACACCACGAAGGTCACGGTCAGCAACAACGCCACCGTGCTGGATGTGATCCTGGCCGTCGTTGGCGATAAGTTCGACATCAAGAACGAAAGCGGCAACTACATTCAGGCCATCACCCCCAAGGACGGCACGGAACTGGCTGAGTTTACCAACGGCAATCTCTCCGGCTGGATGTACACCCTCAACGGCGTACACCCCAACCTGGGCGTTGCACAGCAGTACCTCAACGAGGGCGACGTGATCGTGTTCCACTACACGGATGATTACCTGAAGGAATACGAGGCCGAGCAGAACCGCACCAAGACCGCCGAGGAGGTCATCGCCATGATCGACGCCATCGGCACGGTGGACCTCAGCAAGGCCGGTGCCATCAGCGCCGCCCGTTCTGCTTATGACAAGCTGACCGACGCCGAAAAGGCTCTGGTCACGAACTACAACGTCCTGGTGGAAGCCGAGGCTGCCTACGCCAAGCTGGTGGCCGAGATGGGCAAGAAGCTGGATGAAATTTACAAGACCACCGGCGACTTCATGGCCACCCTGGGCACCCCCACGGTGAACTCCATCGGCGGCGAGTGGATGGTCATCGGCCTGGCCCGCAGCGGTCGCCCCGTACCTGCCGGGTACTATGACAATGTGGTGGAGTATGTGAAGGCCAAAGCTGACGCAAATGAGCGTCTGCACCCGGCCAAAGTCACCGACAACGCCCGGGTGATCCTGGCCCTGACCTCTATCGGCAAGGATGTCACCAATGTGGGCGGCCATAACCTGCTGAAGGGTCTGGATAACATGGACTATATCCAGACCCAGGGCATCAACGGCCCCATCTGGGCGCTCATCGCTCTGGACAGCCACAACTATCCGACCTCCGGTGATGTGACCCGCGAGAAGCTGATTCAGGTGATCCTGGATGCCCAGCTTTCCAACGGCGGCTGGAACCTCAGCGGCAACGACGCAGATCCTGACATGACCGCAATGGCCATTCAGTCTCTGGCTCCCTACTACAAGGAGAACGAGGCTGTGAAGGCCGCTGTGGACAAGGCGCTGGATGTGCTGTCTGAGCTGCAGCTGGCTACCGGTGGCTTCGGCAGCTGGGGCACCGAGAACAGCGAATCCTGTGCTCAGGTCATCGTGGCACTGACCGCTCTGGGCATCGACCCGGCCAAGGACAGCCGCTTCATCAAGAACGGTCTGACGATTCTGGATGCGCTGGCCAGCTACTATGTGGACGGCGGCGGCTTCCGCCACATCGCCAGCGGCGACCGTGACGGCATGGCCACCGAGCAGGGCTACTACGCTTTGGCTGCCTACTATCGCTTCATCAACGGTCAGACCCGGCTCTATGATATGAGCGATGTGACGATCAAGGCAAACGAGCAGCCTGTCCAGCCCACCGACCCGACGACCCCCGGGACGCCTGCGACCGGGGATAATCAGCCGGTCATGCTGTGGTTTGGTTCTGTGCTGATTTCCGGTGCTGCGATCCTTCTGCTGGCTCAGAAGAAAAAGAAAGTCCGGTAATCCCATTTAGGGCCTTTGCGCCGGGGCGCACTCATGCGTCCCGGCGCAATTTCAAACAACGTGCTGGATTTTAGGAAATGCCTATACAAATGAAGAACGTGAACTATCCCTAAGACCCATCATAGAAATCCATATTGGAATGTAGCGCAAACTGCCCGAATGGTGCGGTTTCTGCACTTACGCTTTGGACCGGCTCTGCTATGCCTTTGGCATGGCAGAGCCGGTTTTTGCTTTTGCGGAAGAAACTCTGAGGTGGTTCCCCAACCGGTTTAGAAAAGGCGTGCTCATTCACACCCTCCGGCGCAAGAGATTCCTTCCGCCTGTGCCGCTCCATGCAGACTGCAGCAAAGGCAGAAAATCTTCTGATTTTTCGGTATTTCGTCCCATAGCAAGCAGAAAATGTGCGGCCAATAGGTGCCGTGGCCCTCCTCCCTCAATATGAAACCCAAAATTCATATTGAAACGGAGGAAAATACTATGGATGGAAACCATCCGAAAAACAAAGGCACGCATCCACGCCGTGCAAAAGCGAAAGACAACCCCTACACGATTTACACAACCGGCTTCGATAACGACCATCCGAAGTACATTCTGGAGTTTACGGACGGCCAGAAGCGGCCGCTGCGGCTTGAAATAGATCAGGCGCTCTACGAGCTGTTTGACCAATTTGAACTGGAGGACAAGCGCTTTCTGAACGAGGTAGACCGGCACTATGAGCACATTGACCTGACCGAAGCCGAGATAGAGCATCGGGCGGCCTTCCCGAAAGAATCTCTGGAGGAAGAAATCGGCCGGGTGCTCCTCTATGAGGAATTACATAAGGGAATCGCACAGCTGACGGAAACGCAGCAGCGGAGATTGGCGCTCTACTATTTCCACGGGTTTACCTATGAGCAGATTGCAGCAGCGGAAGGATGCCGGTATCAGGCCGTCCGGGATTCGGTACGGTCCGCAATCCAGAAATTGAAAAACTTCATGAGTGAGTAACCTAACTATGGGGCGGCAGAAATCTTCCGCCGCCCCATCCCTGCATAACGAAAACCAAGAAGGGGCTATCTCACTTAGAGACAGCCCCTTTTCGTATACCGAAATTTGATTGCTATTTAGCCACCGGCAGCATAACCGCCGCCAATATCTTCGCCCAAACCTACGCAGGTATACATCCAGCAAATCTCATCCCCCTGCTGCAGCGCATAGCGGGAGCAACCGTAGTTGGGGAACCAGCCATTGACCTTGTACATCCAGCCGGACTGGCTGCCAACATCGAACTCATACAGATTCGCAATTCCTTCGACATAGGCACTGTTGTAAATCGGCGTCCAACTTGATTCCATGTGTATGCCCCGCTCCCGGCAGGTGCGCTGCAGTACGTCGAAGACGCTTTCGCCCTCGGAGAATGTTACCGTGGTCGTGTCAAGAATGATGCCATCGGAAGGAACGATTCCCTTTTTAGATTCTTTCACCTTGTCCATGTTGTCAAGGATCGTTTTGCAGGTAATGGAAATCGTGCAGGTATATTTCGTCGATGTATCGACTTCGGCATCTTCCGGCTCCGCAGGTGCGGGCTTTCCATCCGGTACCGGGTCGGTTTGGTATTTATCCTTTCCCGTTGAGGGGTCAATCTCCTGCTTGCCGCTTGTAGAAGGTGTTTCCTGCGCACTGTCAGACGGCGTCGTATCCTCCGGTTTCTCCGTATCCGTGGATTCATCTGATGGAGTATCCGTATCAGAGGGTGTCTGCACTTCTTCCCGCTGCGGAGGATCAGGGACATTATCAGCAGGCTTACCGCTCTGACCAAACGAAAAGGCCACCACAGACGTGACCAGCACCGCAACGATCAGTGCAGCACCGATTCCAACGGACAGCAGTTTTTTCTTCTTTGGCTTTTCCGGCTCCGGCTGCGGTTCCAGATGCGGTTCTTCAAACAAGCTCATATTGTGTCTCCCTTCGGCAGGTAGATTTTCTGCTACACAGACGCTTTTTAGATTGGACAGCAGTTAGGTATAATAATCAATTACTATTATACATATTCTAATAATAAAATCAATGTTAATGCTGTGGTTTGCAAAGAATTCCTGCCTGTATTGCATGGCAGATAAAAATTTTTCAAATCGTGCCTTGTAAAATGGGCTTTGAGTGAGGAAGAAGGTAGAGAGACAGAAACTCTCTTCCTTCTTTCCGTTTATACGGCGAGTTGGTCAAGTGTACCTTGACAACCCCATACCCATTCATCAAGTACATTCCCATAGGCGATGCGATGAGCAAAAGCTACCTTAGCAGCTGCGCCATGACCTGCCGAATGAAACAGCCAGACCGCACCTTGTATTGATTTTCTGTCTGCGTTTTGTTTCCCGACAGCGAGCGAGAAACAGCGGCTATCATCACACGGCGGCTCCGTGTGTGGCCATGACCGTCTGTGGGGGCGATACTCCTGTCCGGCCATAAAGTCGAGCGTTGAAGCGGTTTCTGCCGTAGTCCGTCGTAACAAGTGGGGGCAGCTCGGAGAGATCCTCGGAGGGGTGCAATTCCCGTGGAGCCGACAGCCATCGGCCGCTTGATGATTTCCTGTGCAGGTGGGGCGTCGAGGACAAATGACCTGCAGCAATGATGTATAACCGGCTGGGAGAAATGCTACTTTCTCCCAGCCTTTACTTAGCCGAAGCGAATACGGCATCATTTGTGAAAGCGGAGGTGAACCAGCTTGACCAACGAAGAACTGAACACGGCCTTATATGAAAAGATGTTTTCCGAACAGGAGACTTACCGGGCGTGGCTGCTTGCCCAACCACCGGAAGAAATTCTGAATCACACCTATGAATATACCGTGCGGGAAGATATTCTGATGTCTCTGGAATACAACAGCCTGCCGAACACACAGGTGCAGGCGTTGCTGAAATCCCCCAGTCCCCTTGCAGATGTGTTTGCGGCATGGGAGGACCGGGAGACAAGCTATATGGAGGAAATCTGGCAGACTGTCACAGGCCGAGCCAAAGAGGAGATACAGAAGTTCCGGAACGCACAAAAAGAGCGATAACAGTAAAGACCGGTTGGGAAAGCCAAGCGGTCTCTTTACATAGCCGCAGCAAACGGCAATGAAGGAGGTTTTACATGAGCCGCAAATATTTACGGGGCGAGATCTACTACGCCGACCTCGACCCCGTTGTCGGATCAGAACAAATGGGGACACGTCCCGTGCTTATCCTTCAAAACAATGTTGGAAACCATTTTGCGAGGACGGTCATCGTTGCACCGATCACCAGCCGCATCCATACAAAATCAAAGATACCCACACACAGCAACATCGGCATGATCGGCAGAATGAAATATCCCTCGGTGGTCATGCTGGAGCAGCTGCGCACCCTGGATAAGCGCCGCATCGGTTACTATATCGGCAAACTTCCCGAAGAAAAAATGCAGGATGTGACCAGAGCGCTGTGCGTCAGCCTTGCCATCCGCCAAAATACGTCGAAAGGAATGTGATCCGCAATGGAAAAATTGTTTACCCGGAAGGAAGCTGCCGAACTGCTGGGGATCAGCATCACGACTCTGGATGCGGCGAGGAACAGCGGCCTCATCGCCTATGTGCAGTATGTTCCCAATGGCTGCGTTTTCTTTACCAGCGCCAGCCTTCAGGAATATGTGGCCAAGTGTACGCACAGAGCAAAGCCCGTGGAGAAGAAAACGACCTACCGCAATGTGCGAAAGGATAATTCGCACATTTGAAGAATTGCCACCCATCTGATAAAACAGAAGCAACGCAGCAATGCGTAATACTCTTGGAGGTGAGATAATGGCAGGAAAAAGAAGCAGGATCCCGAAGTACGGCACGGTCGAAATCAAAGGACACACCTACTATCGGACGACCATAACGGATAGTGAGGGAAAACAGCGCACCCTCTATGCCAAAACATGCGAGGAGCTTTATGACAAGGAGCTGGATGCCCTGTCACAGTTGGACGATGACCGGCAGCGCAGGAAATCGCCTACAGTGGCGGACTACTGCGAAAAGTGGCTGGTGATGCAGTCCGCCCATGTACGCACAACAACGCTGACAGACTATACCTCTAAGGTGCGCCGGAACATTATTCCGTATCTCGGAGAGAAGAAAATCGCAGATGTGACCTTGGATGATATTCAGCTTGCCCTTGTGCCGGTCTCCAAAAAATCCGCCTCGGTGTATAAGTCAGTCATCGTGATCTATAAGTGCATTTTCCGGGCAGCAGAGGAAAGCCGGATCATCAAAAAGAATCCCACGGTGTACCTGTCCCCAAAGGGAGGCGGCGTACCGCAGGCGGAAAAACAGCCTTTGACAGACGAGCAAGTACAGCGGCTGTTGGATGCGGTTCGTGAATTGCCGCCCTATGTTTTTATCATGCTGGGGCTATACGCCGGTTTACGGCGGGAAGAAATTCTCGGTCTGCAATGGGATTCAGTTTACTTGGACACCGAGGCACCGTATTTGACCGTGCGCAGAGCATGGCACACGGAACACAACCGACCCGTCATATCAACAGAGCTGAAAACCGCTGCCGCAGAGAGAAATATTCCGCTGCCGGATCATCTGGCGGCTTGCCTGAGAGAAGCCAAGAAAAAATCAACCTCGGATTTTGTTGTAGCGAATCGGGACGGCGATCCACTCAGCTACACGCAGTTTAAGCGGCTCTGGCAATATGTTGTGACCCGGACGGCAAAGCCGAGGATCGCCCGCAAGCAAGTGGACGGGAAATATGTGAAGTATATGCTTTACCCGGAGCTGGGAGAAAAGGCACGGAATAACGGCCATGTGGTGTATAGTCTGGACTTTGAGGTGACGCCGCATTTGCTGCGGCATACCTATATCACCAACCTGATCCATGCCTCCGTCGATCCCAAGACGGTACAGTATTTGGCAGGTCATGAAAACAGCAGGATCACCATGGACATCTACGCCAAGGTGAAATACAATCGACCTGACGATGTGGTAAAGGCTATGACCAGCGCCTTCGCTGAATGGGACGCTTCATAAATTAAGTTGTACGCACACAGGGCGGGGAAGAAATTCCTCGCTCTGTTTTCATGCCGGTTTGCACCTTTGCGCCCAACGCTGATTTCTGGTAAAACGGATATGCCAATACATAAGGCTAAGAAAGGAAGGTACTTATGGCGAAGAAGAAACAGAACATACCGGCATACGGCACCGCCGAGATCAACGGTGTCACCTATTTCCGTACCAGGATCACTGACGCCGATGGAAAACGGGTTCCCATTTACGCTTCCACCTGTGAGGAGCTATACAAAAAGGAACAGGACGCACGGCAGCAGGTACAGGACATCCTTTTTCGGAAGCAAAACCCTACCGTAGAAGATTATTGTGAAAGATGGCTGCTCATGCGTTCAGCCACGGTAACACAAGATACGCTGCGGAATTATCGCAGGGAGATGTATAAGTATATTGTCGAGCCGCTTGGGAACCTGTATCTTTCCGATGTGACGGCCGACGACATCAAGCTGGCGCTTGTTCCTGTGTCCAAAAGAGCAAAGCACACTTTTGATACCGTCAATATGCTTATTAAAAGCGTCTTTTACTCGGCAGAGCGCAGCGAGGTCATCGACTACAATCCTGCTGCTAAGATCAGCGCCAAGGGCGGTGTGCCAGGTAAACCGATGGACGCACTGACGGATGAGCAGGTAAAAAAGCTGGTAGATGCAGTCAAGGGCCTTCCCCCGTATGTGTTTGTCATGCTCGGCCTGTACGCAGGTCTACGGCGTGAGGAGAGTCTTGCTTTGCAATGGGACTGTGTGTTCCTGGACACGCCGACCCCATATATTTCTGTCCGGCGTGCATGGCGGGGAAGCCACCGGAAAGAGCCGGAGATCTCTACCGTATTAAAAACTCCGGCATCCCGAAGGGATATTCCCATTCCAAAGTGTTTGGTGGAGTGCCTGCGAGAGGCAAAACGATCTTCCAAATCTGCCTTTGTGATTTCAAATCGTAAGGGTGGCCCCCTTTCTGAGGGCGAATTTGTGGGAGTTTGGTACCATGTTAAGAACCACACCGCAGGAGAGAAAATCAACTACAAGTATGTGAATGGGGAACACATCCGTTATACGACCTGCCCCATTCTCGGAAGCCATCGAAAAGGCTCCCCGAACCATGTGTATAGTCTGGACTTCCATGTGACCCCGCACCAGCTTCGCCACACATACATTACGAACCTCTTATATATGGGGGTAGACCCCAAGACCGTGCAATATCTCGCCGGGCATAAAAACAGTAAAACAACTATGGACATTTATGCAAAAATCAAGTATAATAAGCCCCAAGAACTTCTCCCTGTCGTAAACGCTGCGTTACGGCCTGTCGCAATGTCTTGAAAATACCCGTTTTTAACGATGTTTTCTGTTAATATACGGGCTAAGTCCAGTTGCGACATCCTCAAAAGTGTTGGAATATCAAGGGGAATCGGGATTTTTTCAGCCCAGTACGGCCTCAAAGCCGCCCGTCGCGCACCTCAGTTCTCCAAGCGCTGAGCTTACGAAGAGACTGCTTCCAAAGCCTTGGAGCGCCAAGGCTGCATAGGACAGGCAGCAAGCCTGCCTCCCATTGGAACAAAAAACGGCGTGACCGCATGGTCACGCCGTTTTTCTGTGTTCTGCTTTACGCCGCCGGGACGGCCTTGGCCACGCTGTAAGCCTGCAGGATGCTGCCCTCGCCCTCGGCATACTTCACCGTCACCGTGTCGCCCACGTTGAGGATCACGGCCTCCGGAGCCTCGGCGGCGGAGATGGTGTAGTACACCGTGCCGTCGGAGAGCTGGAGGTAGTACCAGGTGTTGCCGTCCATAACGGCGCTGCGGAGGTCAGCGATGACGCCGGTGACCTCCCCCTGATCGGAAGCGGAGGGCTCCGTATCCGCCGGGTCAATGAGGTTATACCGGGCCAGCATCTGGCGATAGTTGCTCTCGCATTCCGCCACGCTGCCGCCGGTGGCCACGATCTGGTACTGGCTGACGTTGACCATGGCGTACATCTTCACCAGACCGGCGGCGTCCTTCAGCGCCATGAAGTAGCTGGGCTGATCTGCGATGTTCAGCAGCAGAGGGAAGGTGGCGGTGTAGTTCATCTGCTGCACCTGCCCCCGTGCCGAATCCATGGCGGAGTACTCCTCGGCGCCGGCCACGGAGTAAAAACGTGTCTCCTTGGTGCGCTGGTTGGAGAGGATGAAGCCGATGTTGGACTGATCCGACACCACCGACGTGATGCCGGTGTACATATACACGTCGTCTCCGATGGCGATGTAGTTATAGCCATCGGTGGTAACGGTGACATCCCGCTGGCCGAACAGGGAGTTGATGAAGCCGTGGATATAGGTGCCGTGGTAGTCGTACTGCTGGACGATGAGATCCGCCGTGTAGACGTGATCCACCCAGTCCGGCACATCCTTGGCGTCATAGTACTGATGCTCACCGGTGACGGCGTTCACCAGCACGGCCCCGTTGATGTCCGTGCCGCCAAAGAGCCCGATGGTCTTTCGGATCCGGGGGCAGACCCAATAGGGATTGCCGCCCTCGTCGATCTCGAAGGCCGGCTTGTCAAAGATATAGGTGGGGTAGTGGAACTGCAGATAGCGATAGAGGTTGCGGCCGAAGTGCTCGGCGGTGGTGTAGCGGATGCCCTGCTCCAGACGCACCACCTCCACATTCTGGGTCACCATGTCGATGATAAGATAGGCGGGCAGACCCTCAGAGCGGTTGTTGAACCACTTGATCCAGTCCCCGTACCGCAGGGGCGTCACCCGCACCGGGCGGCCCTTGTAGTTGATTTGCGTGTACTCCTCCGCCACCTCGAACTGGGACACCATGTCCGACAGCTCACCCAGCTTGCGGTTGCCCAGCTTCTCGGCGGAGTCCTTGTCCAGCATGGGGATCTGGTCATAGCTGATCTCCTCCACCTCGGTGGCGAAGTCACCGGTCTCCACCGTCAGCAGATCCCGGTAGGACCCGGCCCGGATCACCTGCCAGCCCACGATACCGCCCACGATGGCCACGGCCACCAGCGCCACGGCGATTATCATGGGGATGCGGCACTGCTTCTTCACGAAGCCAAAGTAGCCCTTGGCCCCGCTGCCCTGAAACCCGGAGGTCAGCACGGCGCAGCCGCAGTACACAGCGCAGCACAGCAGCATGAAGAAATAGAACTCCTCCGCCTGCAAATTGATGGGCGGCAGCACCACATAGAAGTACACCGCCGCAAAGATCAGCGTCACCGCCAGATTGATGAGGGTGCGGCTCAGGGGCGTGCCGATGGCCTTGTGCTCCTTTTTGGGCCGTGGAGGCCGCTTCCCGAAGGGACTCTGCCTGCCGCCGAAGCCCTGAAAATTGGGGTCGTTCCAGTTGGTGTTCATAAATGCTCCTTTCGGGAAACAGGCCGCGGCCGGTCTCCTCTGTCATATTCTGCAACTACTTGTAATATTATAAGAAAAATATACGAATCGTATTCATCAAACCACCTGAAACAGATAGAATTTCAGGTAATTGGTCTCCTCCACGCCCCACAGAATGGGGTGGTCGCAGCACTGCTGCCGGGCCTCGATCTGCCGCAGCTGCACCCCGGCATCCTTGGCCGCCGAGCGCAGCATCTTCAAAAACAGCTCCTCCGTGGCGAAGTGGCTGCAAGAGCAGGTGGCCAGATAGCCGCCCCGTGGCAGGAGCCGCATGGCCCGGTAGTTGATCTCCTTATAGCCGGTCATGGCCCGCTGGGTGGTCTTGCGGCTTTTGGTGAAGGCTGGAGGATCCAGAATGATGAAGTCGTATCGCTTGGGCTGCTGCTCCAGCTGGGGCAGCAGGTCGAACACGTTGGCCGCCACGCACTCCATCACGTCGGAAAGCCCGTTGCGCCGTGCGTTCTCTCTGGTGCACTCCACGGCGAACTCCGACACGTCCACCGCCGTGACGTGCTTGGCTCCGCCCCGTGCAGCGTTCAGGGCAAAGGAGCCGGTATGGGTGAAGCAGTCCAGCACCGTCCGGCCACGGGCCAGCTTGGCCACCGCCTGCCGGTTGTACTTCTGATCCAGAAAGAAGCCGGTTTTTTGCCCGTTTTCAAAGTCCACGGTGTAGCGGATGCCGTTTTCCTTAATATCCACCGCTGTAAAGTCCGGAGCCTTTTCACCGTCCACGGGATGCCAGCCCTTGCCCTGTTCCATGCCCTCCAGACCACGGATGGCCACGTCGTTGCGCTCATATACACCCACCACGTCCTGTCCGTCGGAGCGCAGCACCTCCAGCAGCAGGGAGAACAGCTCCTCCTTGATGAGTTCCATGCCCAGACACAGCACCTGCGCCACCAGCACACTCTCGAACCGATCCACCGTCAGGCCGGGGAAGCCGTCGGCCTCCCCGAAGATCACCCGGCAGCAGCGGCTGTCCTCCGGCCCCATGACGGTCTTGCGATAGTCCCATGCGTACTGGATGCGCCGCCGCCAGAAGGCCCGGTCGAACCGGTCGTTGGGGTTCCGGGACAGCACCCGTACCCGGATGCGGGAGCGGCTGTTGAAAAAGCCGCAGCCCAGCCAACTGCCCCGGCGGCTGGTGACGTCCACCAGCTGTCCGTCGGACACGGGGCCGCTGAGTCCCGTGACCTCCCCCTCGTAGACCCACGGGTGTCCGCCCACCAGAGCGGCCTCCCCCTTGGGGGTGATGGTGATCTGCGGATAGGGACGCTGGGCTTTCATAGCGGCCACCTGCTTTCTGTCAAGGTTTCTTCATTATATCACAGCTTTCCGCCTCCGTAAACACCGCCGTCCACGGAAAAATCCGCCGGACTCCATTTCCCGACAGCTTTTCCCGCCGCCGGTGACTACAATAGGGGAAAAAGGAGGGCTTGTCCATGAAGTTTCACCTCCCGCCGCCCGGCAGACGGCTCCGCCGCATCCTGACGCTGCTGGGGCAGGCGGCGCTCTGCTGCGTCCTCACCGCTGCCCGGCTGGGAGGACTGTACGCCCCCTTCAGTCTGGCGGCGGCCGCCGCCGCAGGGCCGGGCCTGCCGGGTCTGCTTTCCCTGTTGGGTGTTACCGGCGGAGCGCTGCTGTTTCTGGATTTTCAACCGGGGCTGCGCCATGCCGCCGCTGCCGTGCTGCTTTTCGCCGCCCAGACGGCCTTCTGTGATACGAAGCTCTACCGCCGCCCTGCCTTCCGGCCCCTGACGGCGGCTCTGTCTCAACTGCTGATCCAGTCGGTGTACCTGCTGTACCGCCCCCTGAGCCAGTGGGTGCTGTGCCTGACAGCCTCGGCGCTGCTGGCGGCAGCCACGGCCCTGCTGACCGCCCACGGAACGACCCTCCGGCAAAAGGGACTGCTATACGCCGCCGCCCTGTCGCTGGCACTGGTGCCGGTGACGGTAGAGGGCCTGTTCTCCGTGGGGAAAGCCCTGCTGATGACGGAGCTGCTGCTCCTCTCCCGCCGCCTGCCGCCCCTGACGGCGGGATTGGCGGGGGCCTGTGCGGGCCTTGCGGCGGATCTGGTACCGGAGACACCGGCGCTGCTGCTGACGGTGGCCTACGGCTGCGGCGGAGCGCTGGCCGCCTTCTATGGCCGTCTGCCCCGCATCCTCCCGGCGGCGGCCTTTTCTCTGCCCACCATCGCCTTTGCAGTGCTGCTGGATGCCGGCCCGCCTCGACAGCTGCTGCTGTCATGTCTGGCGGGCGGTGCGGCCTATCTGCTGCTGCCCCGGCGCTGGCTGCCTCCCTGCGCAGAGCGTGCCGCCCGGGCGGATGCACCCGGAGAGACGGCAAAGCCCCGCCGGCTGGAGCAGTCCGCTGCGGCTCTGCGCTCCCTGTACGACAGCTTCTTCCGGGACACGGCCCCGGCCCCGCCGGAAAATCCCTCAGTGATCTTCGACCGGGCGGCGGAACAAGTGTGCCGCTCCTGCGTCCTGTGCGCCAACTGCTGGCAGCAGAACTATAACGCCACCTACAACGCCTTCAATGATGCCTGTCCGGCGCTGCTGCGCCGTGGCACGGCCCAGTCGGAGGATTTTCCCCTATACTTCACCGCCCGGTGTGTCCATCTGCGGGAGTTTATCGCCGCCGTCAACGAGGAACTGCGGCTTTTCCTCCTGCGCCGCCAATATCATCGACAGCTGACCTGCTCCCGCCGTCAGGCCCAGGAGCAGTACGCCCAGATGGGGGATCTGCTGGCGGCAGCAGCCCACGCCCCGATGGAGGAGTCCCCCGGCCCCATGGGCTATCGGGTGTCCTCGGCCCTGCGCCCCAAGGAGGGACAGCAGCTGTGCGGCGACCAGCTGGCCACGGTGGAGACCGGCGGGATGCTGTACCTCCTGCTCTCCGACGGCATGGGCAGCGGCCCGGAGGCCCACCGGGAGGCGGCGCTGACGGTGCGGCTGCTGGAGCAGTTCCTGCGGGCGGGCATCCAGCCTGCCCCTGCCCTCAAGACCCTGAACTCGGCGCTGGCCCTGCGGGGAGAGACCGGCGGAGCCTTCACCACCATCGATCTTTTGGCTCTGCGCCGCTCCACCGGCGAGGCCACCCTCTATAAATACGGCGCTGCGCCCTCCTATCTCAAGCACACCGCCCACGTTACCCGCTTCACCGCCCATTCCCTTCCGGCGGGGCTGCAGGCCACGACGGAGCCGCCGGAGGTCACTCGTCTGGCCCTCCCGGCAGGCAGCTATTTTGTCATGATCTCCGACGGCATCGCCGACGAGAACAGCGACGAGTGGCTGCAAAATCTGCTGGCGGGGTGGAACGGCACTGACGTCCACGCCCTGACGGCACTGATCCTTTCGGAATCCCGCAGCCGCAGGGGACTGGAGGACGACTGCGCCGTGCTGGCGGTACACCTGCCCCTGCCGGGAGAAAACCACCCCCGGCAGGTATAACCGCCGCCGACGCCGGAAATACTCTATCTGTCAAACATCACCGGACAGAGGAGGGCGTGGCCTTGGTAAAAGGTATTTCCAGACGGGTGATCGTGGTGGAGTCCCCCGATCCCCATATTTTCGAGCAGGCGATCTTCATTCTCAGCAACGACGCCGCAGGCGGCGGCGTCTCATCCCAGCAGGTGGTGGAGCAGGCGGTCCGCATCGCCAAGAGCTACGCCCGCACCCACGGGGCTCCGCCCCGGCGCAGACGGCTCACCACATGGATGGCGGCGCTGCTGGGCGGCGGTGTCATCGGCCTGCTGTGGCTGGTACTGACCCTCGTCTGAGGGACAGTCCTTTCCGAAGCTTTATCCATTTTTTCTCCTCACTTGGGGCGGACAGCTGACTGTCCGCCTCCCTTTTTTGCCCTGTTCGTCTGCACCGGAGTACAAAAAAACTCCGGCAGGACACATCCAGTGTCCCGCCGGAGCAAACATCTTATTCGTCCCCGAAGCGGAGGATATCCTGCGCCACCGGCTGGTAAAACAGCCGCTCCACCTCCGAAAATTCACGGGTCTGCCCCATGATCCACATGAGCTTGGCCACGGCGGCCTCGGTGGTCATGTCGTAGGCCTCCAGCAGCCGGAGGGTGCTCTTCAGGTGTCCCCCCACATGGTATACCGTCAGGTCGCTGCCCTCGTTGGGGACCTGCGTGGTCATGACCACGATCTTGCCCCGCTCCACCCCGCGGCGTACCACGTCGTAGAGGTGTCCGCCGTCGTATTCCGGCAGGCCGCCTACGCCGAAGCTCTCGATGATGAGGCCGTCGTAGCGGTCCAGCATGAACTCCGCCAACGCATCCTCCGTGCCGGGGATCAGCTTCAGCAGCCCCACATTGGGATCCAGACGGTCATAGAACAGGGGCCGTGGCCGGCTGTCACAGCGGATGTACTGTAACAGATGCTCGTCCTGCACCACCGCCAGATCGGGGTAATTGACACTGGAGAAGGCCCGGAAGCTCTTGGAGTAGGTCTTGCGGGCACGGGTCCCCAGAATGACCCGGCCGTTAAAGACGATCTGCACGCCGCCGCAGCCCCGGCAGGCGTAGAGAAAGGCGTCGGTGAGGTTGCGTTTGGAGTCGGTACCGTCGAACCAGATGGGCTTCTGGGCGCCGGTGAGGATGATGGGCTTGGGGCTGTCCTGTACCAGATAGCTCAGGGCTGCCGCCGTATAGGCCATGGTGTCCGTGCCGTGGCTGATGACGAAGCCGTCGTAGTCGTCGTAGTGCTCCCGGATGGCTTGGGCCGTCCCCAGCCAGTGGGCGGGGTGAATGCTGGTGCTGTCCAGACTGTACAGCTGGATGCAGTCCACATGGCACAGCTGGGCGATGCGGGGGAGATAGGCCAGCAGCTGGTGGGTGCTCAGCTCCGGTGTCAGGCCCTCCGGCGTCATCTCCGAGGCGATGGTGCCGCCGGTGCCGATCATGAGGATCTTTTTCATGGGGCGGGCTCCTCTCTCACGGCCTGCGCCGTGGGCAGTAAATGGAAAGGGCTTTACAGCTCTCGATTTTCCAGCGCTGCCAAGCCGAACCGGGCGGCCTGCAGCAGACGGGGCTTTTCCTCCGCCGGTGCGGCGTCGTATCTTTGGCGCAGGTCTCGGAGGAACAGGCCCCGCAGGGTGTCCTCTCCGCAGTGCTCCCACAGATCCCGGCAACGGGTGGTGCGGTCCTGCAGCTCCAGATAGAAGCAGGCCGGGGACAGGGCGTCATAGAGGGCGTCCAGCCGGGGCGGCTCCTCCGTCTCACCGGTGAGGACCATGCGGAAGATGTCCGCCTCCGGGTGTGGGGGCAGCTCCCGGCGCAGGGCCTCCAGCGGGTCAACGCCGGTGACATCCGCCGTCAGCCACTGATACCGGCGGCGGGCAAAGGGAACGAAGGTGAGCTTCACCTGTCCCGGCTCCACGGTGCCGGTGAGGAAGCCCTTGTCCCCCAGCTCGTCGAAGCCCCGGCCCTCCGGGCAGCCGGGATAGGCCCAAAAGGTGCGTCCTGCCTGCTGCACGCCGCCGAAGGCGTGGACGTGGCCCAGCGCCAGATAGTCGGCGCCGCTCTGCTCCACATCCTTCAGGGTCATGGCCCGGTAGCGGCTGTCCCGGACGCCCACCTCTCCGTGGAGCAGCAGGATGCGGGCCAGCCCCTCATCCTCCGGGTCAAGAGAGCCGGGAAGCCCGGCGGGAGCGGCGGGGGCGGTGAAGGCGGCTCCGTATACCACGCAGCCGTATTGAGGGAAGGGGAGCCGCTGGAGCCGCTCCTCCCGGAAGATGTGGACGTTTTCCGGCCACAGCAGCCGGGCATAGGGGCTGGAGGCGGCGTAGTAGTCGTGGTTGCCGGGGGCGATGACGGCGTGGCCCCGGAAGCGGGCCAGCGACCGGGCCAGCTCTTGCACCGTCTGACCGTAGAGCTGGTCAGAGTCAAAGAGATCTCCGGCCAGCAGCAGCAGCTCCACGCCGTGGTCATTGGCGTAGTCTACCAGCCGGTCCGTCAGCTGGCGGGCTTCCTGACGGCGCAGCCGGGCCTTCTCCTCCGGCAGGGCGGTAAAGGCGCTGTCCAGATGGAAGTCCGCCGTGTGTAGAATTTTTGCCATAGCGTCCTCCTTTTATGCCTCCTGCCAGCTGCGGCAGAGGTCTACCCATCGGCAGAACCGCTCACCGCAGCAGCGCTCCAGCTCCGGGCAGGTCAGCTCAATGGCGGAGGCGGCGCTGCCCACGGCGGGGAACACCGTCTCAAACCGCCGCAAAGACTCGTCCAGATACACGGACACGTCCTCCGGCAGGGCGAAGGGGCATACGCCGCCCACGGCGTGGCCGATGTGCTCCACGGCCTCCTCCGGTGTCAGCATCTTGGCCTTGACGCCGAAAAAGTGCTTGTATTTGCTGTTATCGATGCGGGCATCCCCGGCGGCCACCACCAGAATGGGCCTCTCTCCCACCTTGAAGCTGAGGGTCTTGGCGATGCGGGCGGGGGCCACCCCCAGAGCGGCGGCAGCCAGCTCCACCGTGGCGCTGGAGACCTCCAGCTCCCGGATGCGCTGGGTCACCCCATAGGGCGTCAGGTACGCCCGGACCTTTTCAACAGACATGGCTCATTTCTCCTATGTGATAGAACCTGCGTGACGGGTCCTATGTGACAAATTTTGTGCGGCAAATGTTGTGCTCAGCGGATATCCACCCGCTCCACCGCTGTACACAGGCCCGTGGCACTGTCCAGCGTGAAGATCGCCCCCTGAGCCTTGCAGGGGCCGGAGGCAGGGCGGAAACGGCCCGGCAGACCGCCTAAGAACATCTCCACCGACTGCTGGGGCTGGATGCCCAGCACCGACTCCACGGCGCCGGTCATGCCCAGATCCGTCAGGTAGCCGGTGCCCTTGGGGAACACCCGCTGGTCGGCGGTGGGGACGTGGGTGTGGGTCCCCCACAGGGCGGAGACCCGGCCGTCCAGATAGTAGGCCATGGCCAGCTTTTCGCTGGTGGCCTGAGCGTGAAAATCCACCACCGTGAAGGTGGGAGCGTCCGGCTCCGCCAGCAGGCGGTCCGCTGTGGTAAAGGGGTTATCGCTGCCCCATGACAGATCGCAGCGGCCAATGAGGGAGATGACCCGGATGCGGAAGCGGCCGCAGTCGTAGACTCCCACACCACGGCCCGGCGTGCGGGAGGAGAAGTTGGCAGGCCGTAGGATGTAGGGACTGTCCTCCAAATAGTCAGCGATCTGCATTTTGCCCCAGGTGTGGTTGCCCAGCGTGATGACATCGGCGCCGGCGGCGAAGAGATCCTCCGCCTGATCTGGGGTCAGCCCTACGCCGGAGACGTTCTCACCGTTGACCACGGTGAAGTCCACGCCGTGGACCTTCTGAAAGGGACGCAGGGTACGGGCCAGATGGCGGGTGCCATCCTCGCTGGTAACATCTCCCAGTGCCAGTACACGAAATTCCATAGGGTATCCTCCCGGTGAATTGGTACATTCTGCGGACAAAAGTGGACATGGTAACTGGACATGGCTCTGTCCGCTGACAGTCCTATTATACCACAAAACTGTCAGGGCGCAACGCCTTATTCCCGGCCGGAGATGATAGGGCTTATTTCCAGCCAAGGATGCAGAGGACCATCCCCGGCCGAGACTGCGAAGGATCATCCCCAACCGCCTGCTCATAGGCGGCGATGCCGTCGGCGCAGAACACGCCGTCGGTGTTCGGATCCGTCAGGTCCCCCAGCGTGGTATAGTAGGCGGTCATATAGCGGTGAAGCGCCTGCTGCTGGCCGTCGGTGAGGGGAAAATCATCGGTGTCGATAGAACCACTGACGGCGGCGGGAGCGACGGGGGCAGCGACGGCGCTGTCCGACGGGGCGGCTTCCGACGGGGCGGCTTCCTGAATGGCTGTGCTGCTATCGACACCATCCTTTTCGGCGGAGGCATGGAGCATTGGATACAGGGCGATGGCCGGCAGCAACAGCAGCAGGGCCGGCGAAAGAATGAGCGGAATACGTTTCATGGCAGAGTCCTCGATTTTTCGGGTTATGAGGACAGGATATCACCGCTTCCTAAAGCAAAGTTAAAGGGCATAAAGAAACGGCGCACCACTGCTGCGGTGCGCCGTTGGGGATGAACCGTATGGAAGGATGTTTACTTGGCGTATTCCACAGCCTTGGTCTCACGCAGCACGTGGACCTTGATCTGGCCGGGATACTCCAACTCGTTTTCGATGCGGTGGGCCAGCTCACGGGCCAGGATCACCATCTGATCCTCAGAGACCTGTTCGGGCTTCACCATGACACGAACCTCACGGCCTGCCTGAATGGCGTAACTCTTCTCCACGCCGGGATAGCTGCTGGTGATCTCCTCCAGCTTCTCCAGACGCTTGATATAGTTCTCCAGATTCTCACGGCGTGCGCCGGGTCGGGCGGCGGAAATGGCATCGGCTGCCTGCACCAGACAGGCCACCAGCGTCTTGCACTCCACGTCGCCGTGGTGGGCCTGAATGGCGTGGAGGACGTCCTCCTTCTCCCGATACTTCCGGCAGAATTCCACGCCCAAGGAGACGTGGGTACCCTCCATCTCATGGTCCACGGCCTTGCCGATATCGTGCAGCAGACCGGCACGCTTGGCGGTCTGGACGTCGGCGCCCAGCTCCGCCGCCATCATACCGGCGATGTGGCTGACCTCGATGGAGTGCTGTAGTACGTTCTGGCCGTAGCTGGTGCGGTAGTGCAGGCGGCCCAGCAGCTTTTGCAGCTCCGGGTGGATGCCCCGGACACCGGTCTCCAGCACGGCCCGCTCACCCTCGGAGCGGATGACGGCGTCCACCTCACGGCGGGCCTTCTCCACCATCTCCTCGATATGGGTGGGATGGATGCGGCCGTCGGCAATGAGCTTCTCCAGAGCCAGACGGGCGACCTCGCGCCGCACCGGCTCGAAGCAGGAGACGGTGATGGCCTCCGGCGTGTCATCGATGATGAGATCGGCACCGGTGAGGGTCTCCAGCGTCCGGATGTTGCGGCCTTCCCGGCCGATGATGCGGCCCTTCATCTCGTCATTGGGCAGGGGAACCACACTGACGGTGATCTCGGCCACATGGTCGGCGGCGCACCGCTGGATGGCGGTGGCCACGATCTCACGGGCCCGCTGATCGGCCTCTTCCTTGGCGCGGGCCTCGATCTCCTTGATCTTGATGGCAGTCTCGTGGGTGACATCCGACTCCACCTGAGCGATCAGGTAATCCTTGGCCTCATCGGCGGTGAAGCCGGAGATGCGCTCCAGCATCTCCATCTGGCTGTGCTTGATGTTTTTGATCTCCTCCGCAGCCTTGTCGGCGGCGGCGTGTTTTGCGGTGAGGGCTTCCTCTTTCTTCTCGATGGAATCCATCTTATGATCGAGGTTTTCCTCCTTCTGCTGCAGTCGGCGCTCCTGCTTTTGCAGGTCAGCACGGCGCTCCTTGACCTCTCTCTCGTACTCGCTGCGGCTTTTCAAAATCTCTTCTTTGGCTTCAAGAAGTGCTTCTCTCTTTTTGTTTTCGGAACTCTTGATGGCTTCGTTGATGATGCGGGTGGCTTCTTCCTCCGCACTGGAGATTTCTCTTTCCGCTACGTTTTTGCGATAGCGAATACCGAGGAGGAAAAAGATCACCGCCGCAACGACGAAGGCAGCAATGGATACGATCCAGCCGATTGTCGTCATGACAGATATTCCTCCTATGTTGTTTTAACGTATGAAAACGGATAGCTCCGTTCAGGGCAGAAAATAACCGAAGATCCCCCTTGAATCTCCGATGATAATCTTCCTATTAGTTTAATCGAATTGTGCAAAACTGTCAAGAGAAAAACCACATTCTGTTTATTATTTTCGCAGGTCGCCGGGGAGATTTTGCCGATGTCTTACGACAGGCGGATAAAGGGGGCGCTGACGTAGCCCAGATGCTCCCCGTGGGACACCACGTACCAGTCCTGATAGCGGCCGTACACCGTCACGCCGTCGCCGTCGGGAAGCCGGGCCGTTACCGGGGACTGGAGGGAGGGGGCGGAGCGGAGGTTCACCGGGCCGCCGGAGACGGTGGATACCTGACCCGGCTGGGGAGTGGGGGCGGTGTAGGGCAGGCCAAAGTACTCCGTGAGGCTCAGCACCAGGTTGGCGGCGATGCGGGGGATATTCTCCTGGATCCACAGGGCATCGTCGGGGTTGTCGTGGTAGCCCAGCTCCAACAGCACCGAGGGGAACCGGGGCTGGCGTACCTCTCCCAGAGAGGTGGTGGCCCGTGTGGACACCTTCTCCGGCAGGGGGTAGATGTCCCGGAGGTTTTCCACGAACAGCTCCGCCGCCCGGCGGCCGTTGGCGCTGGTGGGATAGTAGAAGGCGAGAATGCCCCGGCTCCGGCCCCCGGCGCCGGGGCCGGAGGCGTTGGAGTGGAGGGCCAGATAGAAGTCGTACTGTCCGGCGTTGGCCTGCCGGATGGAGGAGGCGGCGGTCATGTCCGGCGTATTGCGGGAGAACTGGATGCCGTTGAGCAGCAGAATGGGCTCCATGGCATCGGCCAGCAGGTTCATAAAGTATTCCTCTGACCCGGCGCCGGTGACGTAGGGGTTATACTCCTGGGTGCTGGGACTGAGATAGATCTTGGGCATGGAATTGTCCCTCCTTTTTTCCCAGTCTATGGCGTTTCCCTCAAAAATGTGATACACTGGCCTGGAAATATCAGAGGGAAAGGAATCATGCCATGAAAGCGGAACGGAATTACCCCAGATACACCGTCACGGCCAAAGCGGAGGCCGCCATCCTCCGGGGCCACCCCTGGGTCTATGACGCAGAAATTACAGCCACAGAGGGACAGGCGGAAAACGGCGGCCTGGTGGACGTGATCAGCAAAAAGGGCCGGTATCTGGGTACGGGCTTTTTGTCGGAGCAGTCCAAGATCCGGGTGCGGCTGGTGTCCCGCAACGCCAATGACCAGTTCGACGCCGCCTTCTGGCGCCGCAGAGTGGCCTACGCCATCGCCTACCGCAGGACCGTCATGCCCGGCCCGGACTTCCAGTGCTGCCGCCTGATCCACGGGGAGGCAGATCAGATGCCCGGCCTGACCGTAGACCGTTACGGCTCCATCTTAGTGGCGCAGGTGCTGTCCCTGGGCATGGAGCAGGTGAAGGACGTGGTCTTTCAAGCCCTCTATGATGAGCTGACCCGCTTAGGTGAGCACATCACCGGCATCTACCAGCGGGACGATGTGGCCATCCGAGAGCTGGAGGGGATGGAGCAGCTGAAAGGCTGGCACCCGCTGCCCAACCTGTCCACGCCCACGGAGACGGTTACGGAGATGACCGAAAACGGCGTCCGCTACGGCGTGGATGTGGAAAACGGCCAGAAGACCGGCTTCTTCCTGGATCAGAAATACAACCGTCAGGCGGTGAAACGGTTGGCACAAGATAAGTATGTCCTGGATTGCTTCACCCATACCGGTTCCTTCGGCCTGAACGCCGCATTGGGCGGAG